>Ga0335071_10003606_pt1 | contig 16248 bp, 16 predicted proteins | sample Lox_Sample_15_FD_206724 | JGI IMG/M metagenome (GOLD analysis project Ga0335071, IMG submission 206724) | Soil microbial communities from Loxahatchee National Wildlife Refuge, Florida, United States - Lox_Sample_1.5 | ecosystem: Environmental > Terrestrial > Soil > Wetlands | place: USA... | reverse complement strand
GGTTGTTGTTCTGATCGGCGATATACAGGTTCCCGAATGAATCCGTCGCGATAGCAGGCGCGCCATTGATCGCCGCCTGCGTGGCCGGCCCGCCATCTCCGGAGTAACCGGCCGTGCCATTCCCTGCGACGGTGGTGATCGTCTGAGTCCAAACCGTGCCGATGGCAGCGAAGAGGCATGCCGCCAAGAAAAAGACCGTACGAAGCCGCATAGCCGCGATTATAACGGGTTCCGCGTCAGAACTACTCCTCAAGCACGCCTGGCTTTTGCGCGTGGCAGGGCCCGTGTATGCACTCATCGGCTGTATACTTCCTTCATGATCAACGCGCGGCGACACCTGATGGGCCGGTGCATGCTTTCGAGGGCGGCGATGGCCGCGGCTGTGATGGCGGCGTTCCTTGCGGTGCAGGCACGGGCGCAGGAGGACAAGCCGCCGAGCGCGGAGGACATCGCCGACGGCCTGCGGCTTTTTGAGCAAAAAGGCAACTGCCAAAGGTGTCATGGCTGGTCCGGAGACGGCCACAAAACCGACGGCGAAATGCCCGATGGCGCCAATTTGCGCGAAAGCAAGCTGAACCGCGCCGGCTTGGTGCTACTGATCAAGTGCGGGAAGCTGAATTCACAGATGCCGGCGTTCGACAAGTTCGCCTACAGCGACGGCCGATGCTACGGCAAGAAGCAAGCTGACCTTACGGCCTACCCGACGCGCATGCCAGATCCTCCGGCAACACTGCAGATGCGCGAGATCAACCTGGTGGTCGACTTCCTCACCGCGAAAGTGGTCGGGAAAGGCCCGATGGATCACGCCAAGTGCGTCGAGTTCTGGGGCTCAGAGACCGACGTTTGTAAGACGCTCCCGAAATAGATCCCTTCGGATCAATTCAACGCGAACACGAACAGGTAACTGGAATCCTGAAGGTTGTCGAACCGGACCGGATGCAGGTGGCGGCCGCTGGCTTGGACAGCAAGGTATTGCTTGGTTCCAATCGCATAGGTGACGGGCGCGCCCTTGAGCGCGGTGCCGACGTTGAACCGCCACAGTTCTTCGAGCGTCTCGTCGTTATAAGCCACGATCCAGCCGTCCTGCAGCGCGGTGAATAGGACGCCGCCGGCTGTGTCGGTGGCGCCGGATCGAATCTCAATATCGGTGACGGCTTTCGCGATGACTTTGTGGTTGATGGTGTCGAAGGCGGTCACAGAGCCGTAGTAGAGGTCGCTGTTGAAGGTGCGCTTTTCGCTGTTCTTGCGATCCAGGCCGCCGTTCGTCGACAGGAACTTATACTCCGCGCCATTTTGCGAGAAGCAGCCTTCGATGCCCACGCCGTAGGCGATGTGCTTGATGGGATTGTACGCCGAGGGCTGGTGCGCGATGCCGCCGTGCCAGGTAGGGCAGGTGCGCTTTTCGGGGTCGCCGCGGAGCGACCGCGCGACGGGATTGTAAGTCTGCACGTCGAGCTTGGAACTGTATTCGACCGGCTTGCCGGTCTCGGGATTGAGGCCCTTGGTCCAGTTCAGGTCGTTGACGTACTGACCCGCCTTGAGGAAGCGTCCGCTCGTGCGATCCAGTGAGTAGAAGAAGCCGTTGCGGCCGAAGTGGCTGACGACCTTGCGAGGCTGGCCGTTGATGATCGTGTCGTAGATCATGTGCACGCCGACCTCGTCGTAATCCCACGAATCGTTGGGCGTGTATTGGAAATGCCAGGCCAGTTTGCCGGTGTCGATGTTGAGTGCCACGGCGGAATCGGTGTACAGATTGTCGCCGGGGCGCGACTGAGGATCGTACTGCGGAACGGGATTGCCCGTGCCCCAGATGGTGAGCTTGGTCTCGGGGTCGTAGGAGCCGGTCTGCCAGATCCCGCCGCCGCCGGTTTTCCAGGCATTGTTCTTGTCCTTCCAGGTCTCGCTGCCGGGCTCGCCGGGCTTGGGGATCACATACCAGCGCCACAGTTCCTTGCCGGTTCGCGCGTCGAGGGCGGCGATCCAGCCGCGCGTTCCCGCGTCGCCGGCGCCATTCGCAATCAGGACTTTGTCTTCGGCGGTGAGCGGCGCGGTATCGAAAAACTCCCTGGTGCCGAACTCGTTGGTGCTGGCCATCATCTTGTCCCACACGATTTCGCCGTTGTCGCGCTTGACGCCAATGACGCGGCCGTCGGGGAGGGCGGCGATGACCAGGTCTTCCCACAACGCAACGCCACGCGTGCGCGACGTGTTGCCCTGATGCTTCACGCCGGGGTCGCAGACCCAGACGAACTGGCCGCGATTGGGATCGCGCGCGTCGATTTTATAGAGCGTGCCCCAACCGTCGGAGGTGTACATGAATCCGTTGTCGATGAGGGGATTCAGTTCGTTCTCGGGTCCGTTCTGCCCGACGTCCTGCATGCCGCCGAGCGCGAGCGCCCACACCATGCGGAGGTTTTTGACGTTTTCCCGGTTGATCTGCGAGAGCTTGGAGTAGCGGGTGGAACCGTAGTCACCGTTCATCATCAACCAGTTTTGCGGCTCATTCTGAGTGTTGAGCAGCCGCTCTTTGTTGACGGTCATCGTGTACTGGGACTGCGCATAGGCGACAGCGAGCACGGCCGCCGACGCAGCAGCAAGAGCCGGGATCGCGAAAGATTTTCGCACACCAGGGTGCATGATCATCTCCTCGTGATGAGGATAGAGACTTCAAGCGGAACGGTCAAGTAGTCCTGTCAGAACCGAGCGATTGGCCGCCGGTAGTGCGCGCCAGGCAAAAGGAGTATATTGTGTAGCGGCCCGCGGGACTAATCGCGGGAACGTAAGGAAGCAGTTTGGGGTGGTTGTGAGACTGCGTAGTTTCGTCAACCGATCGGCTTTCGTCTGCCTTTCGCTTGCGCTGCTTGGGGATGGCGCGAGAGCGCTGAACGTCTGCGCGGACCCCGATTATCTTCCCTACTCCAATCGAGCGGGCGCGGGTTTTGAAAACAAGCTCGCGGAAGCTGTGGGGAAAGCGCTCGGTGAAGGGGTCGAGTACACGTGGGCGAGCCAGCGCGGCCATGGCGGATTTCCCCAATTCCTCGCGGCGACCCTCGACGCCAGGAAGTGCGACGTGGTGATGAGCATCCCCTATGCCAGCCGGGACGAGCTGACCACACGGCCGTATTACATTTCGTCGTACGTTTTTGTCTTTGACAAAGCCAAGAAGTACGAGATTACGAGCATGGATTCGCCGGTGCTGAAGCGGGTCAAGGTCGGGTTTGAGCGGGAGACCCCGGCCGAGGACGCGCTCAAGATGCGCGGATTGATTCCGGCGGCCATGGCGTTCGATGTTGCCGAGGACAGCGGTCAGTCGCCCGCGCTGATGCTGGAGGCGGTGAAGAGCGGAAAAATCGACGTATTGATCACCTGGCAGCCGGCGATTGGTGCGTTCCTCCGCGACACTCCGAATCTGGCGGTGGTTCCCGTGCCGAATGAGCGCGCCTTGGGCCCGCCCGAGCAGTACTCGTTTCCGATGTCGATGGGCGTTCGCACGGGCAACGAAGCTCTAAAAAGAAGGCTGGAAGAGGTGATTGCGAATCACCAGGCGGAGCTGACAGCGATCCTGACTGAGAGCGGGGTTTTGTCATACGCTCCACGCCGGGAGGGGCAGTAATCCGATGACGGCCGCGATCATCACGGTCGTCGTCGCCGTGGCCGCGGCACCAGCGTGGGCGCAGGATGGCGGGAAACTGGTCAAAGAAAACGACTGCTCGTCGTGCCACGCCGTGGATCGGGACGTGGTGGGGCCGGCGTACAGCTCGATCGCCAAACGGCATGCCGGCCAAACCGACGCGGTGGAAAAACTGGCCGCGAAGATACGCGAAGGCGGCTCCGGCATGACGCCTCATCCGGATCTCAGCGACGCCCAACGAGCGGAAATGGCGAAATGGATTCTCGCACAGAGCCCGGCGGGGAGCGCCACCGTTGCCAACGAGCCGAAGACTTTTCCTTATCAGTTGAAGGATGGGAGCACCGTCAATCTGGACTTCCCGGTGTTCTTAGACGGCCAGGCGCCGAAAGTGACCAAGGACGTTTTTCACGGCTATCAGCTCTATAACTCTTACTGTTATCGCTGTCATGGCACAGACGCGAGCGGCAGCCAGCTTGCACCGGATCTCCGCCACTCGCTCAGCGTTGGAATGAAGCAGCGCGATTTCCTGTCGGTCGCGATGGAGGGAAAGAAGGAACAGGGAATGCCCGCGTGGGCGGGATTTCTCAGCGAGGATGACGTCGTACACATTTTCAGATACGTAAAGGGACGCAGCCTGGAACTGGTATCGCCGGGCAGGCCGCCGTCCGCCCAGGACTAAGAAAGGAGCATTGAGTAATGAACAGAGCCCTGCAGCTCTTTCGGCTTTCGATCGCATTCGGGACGGGCGCGTTGCTTGTTCCCGTGGTTATGGCCAACGATTCGCTCCAGAAGGATTCGCAAGATCCCAACCAGTGGGTGGTTCCTTTGGGCAACTATGCCGGAATCCGGCACAGTAAGCTGAACCAGATCACGGGCAAGAACGTCGGAAAACTGAAAGTCGCCTGGACCATGTCCACCGGCACGCTGCGCGGCCAGGAGGGCCAGCCGCTGGTGGTGGGCAACATGATGTATTTCGAAAGCTCGTATCCCAATTTTGTGTACGCGATCGATCTGGATAAGATCGGGCAGATCGTTTGGAAATTCGCGCCCGAGCAGGATAAGTTCTCGCCATCCGTGGCCTGCTGCGACCTGGTGAACAAGGGTGTGGCGTATGCGGACGGAAAGATCTTAGTCACGACGCTGGACACGCACGTCTACGCTCTGGATGCGAAGACCGGCAAGGTTCTGTGGAGCGCTCAGAACGGCGATCCGCAGCTCGGCCAAACCATGACCATCGCGCCGCTGGTGGTTCACGACAAGGTCATCGTGGGGATCTCGGGCGGTGAGTATGGAGTTCGCGGGCACCTGACGGCGTACGATCTGAATTCCGGCAAACAACCGGTGGGAAAAGACTCCAGCCTCAAGACCTGGATGGAGGATGCCTGGAAGCTGGGTGGAGGAACGACGTGGGGCTGGTACACCTACGATCCGCAGCTCAACCTGGTTTACTACGGTAGCGGAAATCCGGGAACCTGGAATCCCACGCAGCGGCCGGGCGAGAACAAATGGTCCACCAGTCTGTTCGCGCGGAATCCCGATACCGGCGTGGCGGCCTGGGTGTATCAAATGACGCCGCACGATGCCTGGGATTATGACGGCATCAACGAAAGCGTGCTCACCGACAGCGTGATTGACGGCCAGACGGTTCCAACGCTGACGCATTTCGATCGCAACGGCTTTGCTTACGTCCTGGACCGCCGCAACGGCAAGCTGCTTCGGGCGAATAAGTTCGATCCGTCCACCAATTGGGCGGAGAAGATCGATATGCAGACGGGCAAGCCGGTGCTCAACCCGGACAAGATGACTAAGGAAGACGTCAACGTCAAGGACATTTGTCCGGCGGCGCAGGGCGCGAAGAATCATCAGCCCGCGTCCTATGACCCGAAGAGCAAGCTGTTTTACTTAGGCACCAATCACATCTGCATGGACTATCAGGCGTTCAGCGTCAAATACAGGAGCGGCTTTCCGTACGTGGGAGCGACTTTGAGCATGTTCCCGGCCGATCACGGCGACGTGCGCGGACGTCTGATCGCGTTTGACCAGGTGACGGGTCAGACCAAGTGGTCCGTGAATGAACCGTTCCAGGTTTACAGCGGGCCGCTGACCACCGATGGCGGCGTGCTTTTCTACGGCACGCTGGATGGATGGTTTAAGGCTGCCGATCAAGCGACAGGGAAAGTTCTTTATCAGTTCCACGCGCCGTCGGGGATTATCGGCAATCCGATTACGTACATGCACAAGGGCAAGCAGTATGTGGCGGTGCTTACCGGAGTGGGCGGCTGGGCGGCAATCGGGCTCGCCGAGGGTCTGACGAAAGGAACCGAGGGATTGGGCGCGGTGGGGTTGACCGCGTCGCTGGCCGACTATACGAATCTCGGCGGGACGTTAGTGGTCTTTTCAGTGGAGTAGATCCCGGGGCGTGGATGCGAGGCGCCGCGGCTACTTCACCATGTGCCCGCGATCCTTCTCGTTTTGCGTGCAGAACATCTCGAAGATGTCGTTGTTCGGGATCAGGTCGTAGGAAATCTTCACGCTGATCGGCCGCTTGTACAAGGTCGGATCGTCGAACGTCAACTCGGTGTCCAGATGCCCGAAGTCACGGCGGTGGTAGCGCTCCGTTACCTTCATGGCTTCGCTGCGGGGATGGCCCATCCCGTCGATCGGCGTGCGGTCGTTGAATCCACGCGTTTCAACGACGAATGTGTCGCCGTCCCAACGGCCGATCGAATATCCCAGATATGCCGGAAATTCCCATTCGGCTGGAAATTCGCGCCCGTCCGTGAAAATTTGACGGTGCAGGCCGTCCACTTCATAGAGAATCACGGTCTCTTTGGGCGCCTGAACCAATTTGAAAGGTTCGGCCAGCAGCCCCGCCACGGGCCAGCCGTACTCGCCATGGCAGACATTTTCCACGTTTCGCTCGGCAAACCGTTTTTTCAACGCCGCTTCTCCGGCGGGCGTCAGCAGGGACTCCCCGGGCTTCATGTCGGAGAAGACGTTGAGCCCGTACTTGTGCACGACTTCAAGCTCCATGCCCAGAAGAGCGGATTGGGACTCCTTTTCGTACGCGGGGCCAAGGAGGCGTTTCCACTCGGAGACAGGGGTGCGCTCATGCGTCCAAACGCCCGTCAGATCGGGCTTGCCGTCGGCGCCGCGCGGGGCGGGCGCGGAAAGATCGGGCTGCCCGTCTTTCATGGGCGTGCCGGACGGGGAATAGTTGAGCCATTGGGCATGTGTGGTGCCCTGGAGGAGAACAGCAGCGGCCAGGAGCCAACGATACGTCATTCTTGATGAGTTCAAGACTCGATTCTATCAGGGAGTGCTGCTATAACTGGCGCAGTTTCCATTGGATCTGGCGGATCATGCCGAGCCAGACTTCTGCGTCGTGGGCGCCCAAGTCGAGGCGGCGTACAAGGCGACGGATCTTGGCGTCTGCGCCGGTGGAATGCACGTAACCGGAACGCTCCAGCACGTCGGCAAGCAGAGCGGTGAGGCGGTCCAGGTCTTGGGCTTTGGCGGCTTTTCGCGGTTCCGGCTTGACGCGGGCAGTTCTTCGCACCAGCTCGTAAAGGCACACAGCGACGGCCTGGCCCAGGTTCATCGAACCGCGAGTGTCGATGCGCATCAGCCAGTGGCAGAAACTCAAATCGTCGTTGGAGAGGCCGAACTTCTCGGAGCCAAACAGTAAGGCCACACGTGACGATGCGAGCGTACGACGGATCAACCGGCCTCCGTATTCAAGCGTGCGCAACGGATGCTGCAGCTCGCGATGGCCGAGCGCCGTAGTGCCAACGACCAGCGTGCAATCGGCGATCGCCTCAGCCAGCGAGGGAAATTCTTCGGCGTCACTCAGGATCTCCTGCGCGTGCACGGCCGACCGCGCTTCCTGGTAGGCCACATGGTAAGGATTCACGAGCCGCAGCCGACGAAAGCCGAAGTTGATCATGGCCCGCGCCACGGCGCCGATGTTGAGCGGATTGCGCGGCGCCACGAGAACCACGCGCAGGTTATCGCAGAGACTACTGCTCGAGGTACGTGTAGCCGTTGAGGCCCTCTTCGTAGAATTTGAGCAGGCGGCCGGATTCCTCGTAACCGATGCGGCCGTCGCGCAGCGCCGTTTCTACGTCGCGCCGGAACTCCTCCAGCAGCACTTTGGCGTTGAACTGTACGTAATCCAGCACTTCTCGCACGGTATCACCGCGGATCACGGCGTCGAGGATCACATCATTGTTTTCGCCCAGGCTCACGTGAACCGCGTTGGTGTCGCCGAACAGGTTGTGCAGATCGCCCAGGATCTCCTGGTAAGCGCCCACCAGGAACGCGCCCAGCAGGTATGGCTCGCCGTTGAACGGGTGCAGCGGCAGCGTGCGCTTGACGTCACGGCGGTCGATGAACTGATCGACCTTGCCGTCGGAATCGCAGGAGATGTCGCCCAGGACGCCGCTCCGCGTGGGCATCTCGTTCAGCCGGTGGATGGGCATGATGGGGAAAAGCTGCTTCACGGCCCAGCTATCCGGCATGCTCTGGAACAACGAGAAGTTGCAGAAATAGGTATCCGAGAGCATTCCATCCAGACCTTCCAGCTCTTCGGGAAAAAACTCCAGCTCTTTGGCCATGCGATGGACGCGGCGGCAGATGGCCCAATAGATCCGCTCGGCCAGACTGCGTTGCGCCAAGGGCAGATAACCCAGGCTGAAGAGATTCAGGGCCTGATCCAGGGCCTGCTGCGCGTCGTGGAAGCTTTCGAGCAGGTTTTTGGAACTCAAGCTCCGGTAGGTTTCCTGCAGATCGGTGAGCGGCTGTTCGGCGTCCTCCGCCACGGGTTCGAAGGAATCGTCCCCGAATCCGCTGACGCCCAGGACGTTGAACACGAGCGCGCTGTGGTAGGCCGCGATGGCGCGGCCACTTTCGGAAACGATGGTCGGATGGGGTACCTCGGCTTCATCGCACACGCTCTGGATGTGATACACGATGTCGTTGGCGTATTCCTGCAGCGTGTAGTTGACGCTGGACTCGAAGTCGGTTTGCGAGCCGTCGTAGTCAATACCCAGCCCGCCGCCGACGTCCAGTAACTTCAGACCCGCGCCGGCGCGTTTCAGCTCGACATAGATGCGAGCGGCTTCCATCACGGCAGCCTTGATCTGGCGGATATTCGTGATCTGGCTGCCCAGATGGAAGTGGAGCAGCTCGATGCAGTCTTCCATCCCCACGGATTTCATCTGGTCGAGCGCCTGCAGCGCTTCGGTCACGGTAAGCCCGAACTTGGAACGATATCCGCCGGACGACTTCCAGCGGCCGGATCCTCGGGCTGCCAGCTTGAGACGCAGCCCGATCACGGGCCGAACGCCGACGCGCTGCGAGTGCCTCACGATGAGGTCCAGCTCGGTGTATTTCTCCACCACCGGGATGATCTGGCGGCCGATTTTCTTGGCCAGCATCACCATTTCGATGTACTCATCGTCCTTGAAGCCGTTGCAGATGATGGGCGTTTCGTTGTCGGCCACGGCCAGGACGGCTAATAGCTCCGGCTTCGAACCGGCCTCCAGTCCGAAGTGATACGGTCGTCCGTACTTGAAGACTTCCTCCACCACCTGGCGCTGTTGGTTCACCTTGATCGGGAAAACGCAACGATAGCCGCCTTTGTAGCCATGCTCTGTGATCGCGCTCTGGAACGCCTGATGCAACTCGCCCAGGCGGTGCTTGAGGATCTCGGCGAAGCGGATCAGGATGGGTAGCGAGATGCCGCGCAGCTCGAGTTTCTCGATGAGCTCGCGCAGGTCGATGCCGCGGGCCGGCTCCTTGCTGGGATGGACCCACAGGTGACCGTTGGCGCCGACGGAGAAGTAACCCTTGCCCCAACTGGCGACATCGTATAGTTCGCCGGCGTCTGTGACGGTCCAGCGCTCGGTCGGTTCCCAAACCGCCGTTTCACCCAATTTCAATTCGTGTTTACCTCCAGGAACTAAACTTCAGTGTCCTGCCATTTGGCTTTGGGGGCAAGTAAATTTTTGCGGTAACCACCAGTTTGAATATTGGGTTACGGCAGGCCGGGCGGTCGCTCAGGCGTTCAGTGGCTGGTGCGACCGTTTCCGCCGCGCTCGATCGGCTGGCGGAGCATTTCGGTCAGCGCCTCGATGTTCGAATCGGTGTGTTTCTGGCTGTCGGGGAGGGCTTGCACTTTTTCAGCAAGGCGATCGAGACGCTTGCTGGTCTTGAGACCTTGGTCCGCCAGTTGCTCGATGAGAGCCTCTGCGCGCGACAGCCGGTCGGTCATCAGGACCTGGGCCGTCAGAAGATGCCGCTGACTATTGCTCAGCTGGTTGAGGACGGATTCGATCTCGCCGAACCGCTCGTCGGGATTGGCTGGACTACTCACTCTACTTCAATTCTAGAGCACTCTACACGCGGAACGTGTCGGCGCGCCAGGTCACGACCGCTTTCTTGATGTCGGCCACCGGCATTTTCGACGCCAGCGCTTTCTCCACCAGGCCGGGCAGCTCGGCGTCGGGGGCGAAGCGCAACGCGACAATCTGGGATTCGGTCAGCTCGCCGGCCCGGGCGCAGAGCGCCTCCGAGAGAACGGACTGCATCCGCAACCGCTCCTCCAGCCGAATCACGCGGTCCTGTACTTTGAGCGGGTAGAGCCGCAGGAGGAGTAGCTGGACGGGCGCGATGATCCCGATCAAGAGCAGAATCCAGGAGTCCAGCCGCTGGAGGTGCCGGACGACATTCACGATGGACAGAATCAGCAGTAACACCGTGCAGGGAAAGAGGAAATAGTGATACGGCGGGTGGAGCCGTACGTGATTGGAATAGCTCTGGGGCGGTTTTTCGGCCATGAAGATTCTCCTCAGGTTGAAATTATTGCACCGAATATGTTAGCGTAACGTGTTTGGGATATCTGTTTTGGGCGTGCTCAGGCTGCATGTGTGCGCCTTCTAGTCTGTAAGTTCCCTTCTTAAGCCAAGCATGGAAGCAACGCTCAACGCGCTAGGTGGATTACTGCTAAAGGCGATCCCAACGCTTTTCCTTCTTCTTGTAGTTCACTTCTATCTCAAAGCGGTGTTCTTCGGACCACTCAGAGATGTTCTGGCCAAGCGCCGGGCTTCAACAGAAGGGCTAAGGGAAGCGTCGGAAGCGACTTTGAAGAAAGCCACGGAGCTGGCCACTTCCGTAGAAGCTCAACTACGCACGGCGCGCGAGCAGATTTATCAGGAGCAGGACGAGACGCGGCGCAAGTGGACCAGCGAGCAAGCGGCTCGTCTGGAAGAAGCGCGCAAGCAGGCCAGGGAACTGGTGCATCAGGCCAAGACCGAATTGGAAGCCGAAGCGGCGGGCGCTCAGCGCGAGTTGGCCGCTACCACGGGCGCGCTGGCCGATCAGATTGCTCAAGCGCTGCTGGAAAGGAAGACGGCTTGATGCGGCGGCTGATGTTGGCAACGGTGCTGGGTTTGGGGCTGGCGTGCGTCGCGCTACCGCAGGAGACCGGCAAGGCGGAGCCCAAGCAGGAAGCGGAACAAGGCGACTCTATGATTGGCTGGAAGTGGGCCAATTTCATCATTCTGGCAGTTGGACTCGGTTATCTGGTCGCCAAGAACGTTCCAGCGCTGTTCCGCAAGCAGGCCGATGAGATCCAGAAGTCGCTGGCCGAAGCTGCGCAGGCGAAACAGGAGGCGGATGCGCACGCCGCCGCGATCGAACGGCGCTTTGCGGGCCTGGCAGCCGAAGTGGAGAGCCTGCGCCAAACCGCCAAGGCGGAGATGGAATCGGAAGGCGAGCGGATCCGCCGCGAAACCGAGCATCTTCTGCAGCGCCTCCGGGAGCAGTCGGCGCAGGAGATCGAGCTGATGACGCGCGGGGCCAAGGACGAACTGCGGCGCTATTCCGCATCGCTGGCGTTGGATCTCGCGGAGCAGCGTGTGCGGTCCCGCATGACGCCGGCCGCCCAAGCCACGCTGGTGGACGGATTCCTTCAAGATTTACGCGCGCGCGTGGCGCCCCGGGCGAACTGACCATGGCCTCCGCCGTCGCCTACCGTTACGCCCGAGCCCTGGTGGATGTCGTTTTGGCCCCGACTTCACCCTTAAAGCCCGACGACGCCGTTACGCAACTTCGGCTGATCGAAGAAACACTGGCGAGTTCGGAGGAATTGCGCACTGCGTTGCTGACGCCGGCGATTCAGACGTCGCGCAAGCACGCCGTCGTGGCGCGGCTGCTGGAGAAGCTAGGCGGAGCGCCGCTGATCCGGAATTTCGTTTACGTGATCATCGATCGCCGGCGCATCGCGATCTTCAGCGAAGTTCGCGAAGCGTTCGAGCATGTCTTGGACGAGCGCCGAGGCATCGTGCGGGCCGAGATTGTTTCGGCTGCGCCGCTCGAACCGCAGCGCAGCGCCGGCCTGGAAACGGAATTGTCGCGCTTGACGGGGAAGCGCATGCGGCTCCGGTTTAACGTCGATGCGGAACTGCTCGGCGGCGTTTTGGCACGAATCGGATCGACGGTCTATGACGGCTCCGTGCGCGGGCAACTGGTCCAGTTGCGCCGCCGGCTCACCGAACAGACGGCCGAATAGGGGATGGGATTGATATATGGCTCAGATCCAAGCAGATGAAATCGCGCGCCTGTTGCGCGGCGAGATTGAGCATTACGAGAAAGCGGTTAACGTATCCGAAACCGGGTCGGTGATCTCGGTGGGCGACGGCATCGCGCGTGTCTATGGCCTGGAGAACGTCATGGCCGGCGAGATGGTGGAGTTTCCGCACGGCGTGACGGGCATCGCGCTCAACCTGGAAGAAGACCAGGTGGGAACGGTGCTGCTGGGCGAGTATCAGGAAATCAAGGAAGGCGACGAAGTCCGGCGGACCGGCAAGATTATGTCAGTGCCGGTGGGCGAGGCTATGGTTGGCCGTGTGGTGAACGCGCTCGGCCAGCCGATCGACGGCAAAGGGCCGATCGCAACAAAAGAATCGCTGCCGATCGAGCGCATCGCGCCCGGCGTCGTGGACCGCCGGGGCGTGAAAGAGCCCATGCAAACGGGCATCAAAGCGATCGACTCGATGATTCCGATCGGCCGCGGCCAGCGCGAGCTGATCATCGGCGACCGGCAGACCGGCAAAACCGCCGTCGCGCTCGACGCGATGATCAACCAGAAGGGCGGCGACGTGATTTGTATCTACGTCGCGATCGGGCAGAAGCGGTCAACCGTTGCGCAAGTGGTGAAGACGCTCGAAGACTACGGCGCCATGGACTACTCGATTGTCGTGGCGGCCACGGCATCCGACCCGGCGCCGATGCAGTACATCGCGCCCTACGCGGGATGCGCCATGGGCGAGTATTTCCGCGACAGCAAGCGCCACGCGCTGTGCATTTACGACGACCTGTCCAAGCACGCCGCGGCGTATCGCGAGATTTCCCTGCTGCTACGCCGTCCGCCGGGGCGCGAAGCGTATCCCGGCGACGTGTTCTATCTCCACAGCCGTCTGCTGGAGCGCGCGGCCAAGCTCAACGACGAAAAAGGCGGCGGCTCGCTCACCGCGCTTCCTATCATCGAAACGCAGGCGGGTGATATCTCGGCCTACATTCCAACCAATGTCATCTCGATCACCGACGGACAGATCTTCCTGCTGGCCGATCTTTTCAACTCCAACCAGCGTCCGGCCGTCGACGTTGGCCTGTCGGTGAGCCGTGTGGGAGGCAGCGCACAAATCAAGGCGATGCGGCAGGTTGCCGGCTCGCTGCGCTTGGACCTGGCGCAATATCGCGAACTCGCTGCGTTCGCGCTGTTCGGCTCCGAGTTGGACAAGGCCTCGCAACAGCAGCTGAATCGCGGCAGACGGCTCATGGAAATCCTGAAGCAGCCGCAGTACCAGCCGATTCCGGTGGAAAAGCAGGTAATGATCATCTTCGCCGGCACCAACGGCATTCTGGACGATCTGGAAGCGGACCAATGCCGGACGTTTGAGGCAGAGCTTTTCCGTTTCCTGGATTCATCCCAGGCCGCTCTGCTGCAGGAGATCCGCGAGAAGAAAAGCCTGGACGACCAGTTGAGGGCCAAAGTAACGTCGGTGCTGAAAGAGTTCAAGCAGCGCTTCGTGGCGCAGCACAAGGACGCTCTCGTTACGGCGTAGACAATGCCCAGTCTCATTGACCTACGCCGGCGGATTCGCTCGGTCAAGAACACGCAGCAGATCACCAAGGCCATGAAAGTGGTCTCGGCGGCAAAGCTGCGCCGTGCGCAGGATCGTGTGCTGGCGGCCCGGCCGTACGCGCAGATCATCCGGCGGATGCTGGCCAATGTGGCGCAGGCTGCGGCCGAACATCAAGGTGGCGAAACTGCGGAGTTGCTTGCCGTGCGCCCGGAGAAACGGATTCAACTGCTGGTGATCACGGCCGATCGCGGGCTCGCCGGCGCTTTCAACTCCAACGTCATCCGGACCGCGCAGAAGTTCATTCAGGAGCATTCCGACGCCGAGGTCCAACTGGAATTGATCGGGCGGAAGGGCAGGGACTTCTTCCGCAAACGGCACCGGTTCATCACTGGAGAGTACACCACGCTCTTCCAGAAGGCACCACGCTATGAAGATGCCGTGGAGCTCGCGAACAAAATTACCGACCGGTTCCGGAAAGCGGAGATCGACGCTGTTTATCTGGTAGTGAACAACTTCAAGAGCATGATGGCTTCGCGTCTGATAGTGACGCGTGTCCTACCTGTGCAGTTGCCCGACGAGCAGGAGCAGGTGGACTACATTTACGAGCAGCCGCCGGCGCAACTGTTGGGGAGTCTGCTGCCGCGTTACATCGAGTCGCAGATTTATCGGGCCTTATTGGAATCGTCCGCGGCAGAGCATGCGGCGCGCATGACCGCCATGGAATCGGCGAGTTCCAACGCCGCCGACGTGATCACGTCGCTCACTCTGAAGATGAATCGCGTCAGGCAGGCCAGCATTACAAGAGAGATTATCGAGATTGTGAGCGGCGCCGCCGCTTTGGATTAATCAGAGCCGCGACCGTCAAGGCGCGGCACGAGGTACAAGATGGCAACAACAACCGCGGGACTGGTAGTAGGGCACGTAATTCAGGTCGCCGGACCGGCCGTCGACATCCAGTTCCCTGAAAGTCAGATTCCGGTAATTAATACGGCAGTCCACATCACCAGCGAGGGCTTCGAGGTGCCTACGCCCATCGACGTGATGGCGGAAGTGGCGCAGCACATCGGTGAAGGACGCGTGCGAACGATCGCGCTGCAGCCCACCGACGGCATGGTGCGCGGCATGAAGGCGGTCAGCCTGGGGCATCCCATCGAGGTGCCGGTGGGCAACGAAACGCTTGGCCGTGTGATGAACGTCATCGGCGAGCCGGTGGACAAGATGGGTCCGGTGAACACGACCAAGAAGTGGCCCATTCATCGCGCCGCTCCGGCGTTCGAAGAACAGGCCACCGAACTGCAGATGTTCGAAACCGGCATCAAGGTCATCGACCTGCTGGAACCTTACGTGCGCGGCGGCAAGATCGGACTGTTCGGCGGCGCCGGTGTCGGCAAAACCGTCGTCATCATGGAGCTGATCAACAATATCGCTCTGAAGCATGGCGGCGTGTCGGTGTTTTCGGGCGTGGGCGAGCGGACACGCGAAGGCAACGACCTGTGGACGGAAATGCAGGAATCGGGCGTGCTCGATCCGCACGATTACAAGAAATCGAAAGTCGCGCTCATTTACGGGCAGATGACCGAGCCGCCTGGGGCGCGTCTGCGCGTCGGCTTGACCGGCCTCACCGTGGCCGAGTTCTTCCGCGACGAAGAAGGCCAGGACGTGCTGCTCTTCATCGACAACATTTTCCGCTTCACGCAGGCGGGCTCGGAAGTGTCCGCGCTGCTGGGCCGCATGCCTTCGGCCGTCGGATATCAGCCCAATCTCGCCACGGAAATGGGCGAGTTGCAGGAGCGCATCACTTCGACCAAGAAAGGCTCCATCACATCGGTCCAGGCGATTTACGTGCCGGCCGATGACTACACCGATCCAGCACCGGCCACGACGTTCGCGCACCTGGACGCGACCACCAACCTGACCCGTAGCCTGGTGGAACAGGGCCTTTATCCCGCAGTCGACCCGCTAGCGTCTACGTCGCGCATTCTCGATCCGCGCATTGTGGGCCAGGAGCATTACAACGTGGCGCAGCAGGTGAAGCAGACCCTGCAGCGCTACAAGGATTTGCAGGACATCATCGCGATTCTCGGCATCGACGAATTGTCGGACGACGACAAACAGACCGTGGCTCGGGCGCGCAAGATCCAACGGTTCTTATCGCAACCGTTTCACGTCGGCGAGCAGTTTACCGGACTCAAGGGCAAGTACGTTCCACTGGCGGACACGGTCCGCAGCTTCAAAGAGGTTGTGGAAGGCAAGCACGACGATCTGCCGGAGCAGGCGTTCTACATGCAGGGCGACATCGAGGACGTCAAGAAGAAGGCTGAGGAGCTGGCAAAACAAGCCTAGCCCATGGCGGAGACTTTCGACATCGAGATAGCCACACCGGAGCGCCTCTTGGCGCGGGAGAAAGCAGTGCGCGCGCAGATTCCCGCCAAAGAGGGATTTATCGGCGTGCTGCCCGATCACGCGACC
>Ga0335071_10003605_pt1 | contig 16253 bp, 16 predicted proteins | sample Lox_Sample_15_FD_206724 | JGI IMG/M metagenome (GOLD analysis project Ga0335071, IMG submission 206724) | Soil microbial communities from Loxahatchee National Wildlife Refuge, Florida, United States - Lox_Sample_1.5 | ecosystem: Environmental > Terrestrial > Soil > Wetlands | place: USA... | reverse complement strand
GACCACATCGACGCCTACGTCAACGCCTACAACGACAAAGCCGAGCCTTTCGTCTGGACCAAGAAAAAGGTCCGTCAACGCAGGTTCAAAGGCCGACGTATCACTCAGCTATGATTCCGGGTACTAGAAGGGTACCGTCAGCCAGCCCCATTGAAAGATCCCGCGGTATGGGTCCCTGCGTTCGCAGGGACGACAGCTCGGGCGTCGCTCCATAGGCGTCACGTCGACCATATGCGTCACGTCAACAAGTCGCTGAGATCACGCCATTCTAGGTTGTCACGCCCGATCAGCTCGATCTTCCAATCGCGTTTCCACTTCTTGAGCTGCTTCTCGCGGGCAATTGCCTCTTCGACACGTTCGTATTCCTCGACATACACCAACCGAAACACGGAATACTTCTTAACAAAGGAAGAGCCCTGCCCGTTACGATGCTCCTCCAGCCGCTTCCGGACAGAATTGGTGATCCCGATATACAACGTCCCGTGCCGACGACTTGCGAGGATGTATACGTAATACATTCAAGCCTCGGCCAATGGTGAAGCTTACGAACCAAACGACTACGGCCTGTGGTTATGGGTCCCTGCTTTCGCAGGGACGACAGTTGTTATCGCGGAGGGCGACTCTACCCTCTCACACCATCTGCTCGGCCACCACCATGTAGTTCACGTCCATGTCGGCGGAGAGGCCCCATTTGTCGGCGAAGGGATTGTAGACCACGCCGCTCTGCTCGGTGACCACGAGGCGGTTGTCGAGCAGATGTTTTGTCAGCTCATCGGGGGTGACGAACTTGCTCCACTGATGGGTGCCGCGCGGCAGCCAGCGCAGCACATATTCGGCGCCGACGATGGCGAGCGCAAAGCTCTTCCAGTTGCGGTTCAGCGTCGAGGCCACCATCATCCCGCCGGGCTTGAGCATCGCGGCGCAGTGCCCGAGGAAGACGCCGACATCGGTGACATGCTCGACCACCTCCATCGCCAGCACGATGTCGAACCGCTCGCGCGCATCCATCTCTTCCAGGGTGGTATTGCGATAATCGATCGACAGATGCCCCTTCTCGGCATGCAGCTTTGCCGCCGCGATGTTTTTTGCCGCCGGATCGATCCCGATCACGTCGGCGCCGAGCCGGGTGAACGGCTCGCACAGCAGCCCGGCGCCGCAGCCGATATCGAGCATGCGCAGGCCGTTCAGGCAGTTCAGGCTCTTGGCGTTGCGCTCGAACTTGCGACAGGCGGCGTCGCGGATATAGGCAAGCCGCAGCGGATTGATCTTGTGCAGCGGGGCCATCTTGCCGTTGGGGTCCCACCACTCGGCTGACAGTTTGGAAAATTTGTCGATCTCGGCCGGATCGACCGTCGAGCCCGGCGCGCCGGCTCCGAGGTTGCGGGAGTCCTCTGACATGGCCATGCGATGGGCTTCCTAGCGCGCGGTGATGGCGTTGCGGAACGCCAGCGGCGAGGCGATCGTCGAGATTGTCTCCCGGCCCTCGCCGACCCCGAGAATCGTGACGTTCCCGTAATCGAAGATTCGCCCCGCGATGCTCTGATCAACATCGACGCTCTCGACCTTGTCGAGCGCGATTTCAAAGGTGTGCCGCTGGATGAAACCGGTCTTGTGGACAACGCGCCGGTTGGTCACGTCGGTCTCGGTGGTCAGGCGATGGAACCAGGCCCTGACGGTCAGATACAGCGCCACCAGCGCAACCACGACGGCGGACGCCAGCGCCAGCATCGTCACGGTCTGGACCGTCGTCTCCCGGGACAGGATGAGCAGCACCAATGCCACGATCCAGGCCCCGATGGCGGGCAGGTAAAATATCCAATGCGCATTGGTCGAATAGAGAACTTTCTCGCCGGGTTGCAGGATCTCATCGATATACCGTCCCATACCTACCCTCACTTGACCGCGGCGGCGGATCCCGGTCCAGGAACCGGCTTGCCCCCGGCCGCGGCGCTATGTATACGCGCGTTTCAGTCCCGGCGCCTACGGTTTCCCGCGGGTAAAAAAATATCCCATTGAAGGAACGAACCCCTCGTCATGAGCCGCCTCGTGATGAAATTCGGCGGCACATCCGTCGCCAATATCGAACGCATCCGCAACGTCGCACGTCATGTGAAGCGCGAGGTCGATGCCGGCCACGACGTGGCCGTGGTGGTCTCGGCGATGTCCGGCAAGACCAATGAACTGGTGGAGTGGTGCCGCGACGCCTCGCCGATGCACGATGCGCGCGAATATGACGCCGTGGTCGCATCGGGCGAGCAGGTCACCTCGGGCTTGCTCGCGATCGTGCTGCAGAACATGGGTATTCAGGCACGCTCGTGGCAGGGCTGGCAGATCCCGATCAAGACCAGCGATGCCCATGCCTCGGCCCGCATCGTCGACATCGACGGCTCGGAGCTGATGAAGCGGTTCAAGGACCGCAAGGAGGTCGCCGTGATTGCCGGCTTCCAGGGCATCAACCCGCAAACCGGGCGGATCACGACACTGGGGCGCGGCGGATCGGATACCTCGGCGGTGGCAATCGCGGCTGCGATCCGCGCCGACCGCTGCGACATCTATACCGACGTCGACGGCGTCTATACCACCGACCCGCGCGTGGTTCCAAAAGCGCGCCGGCTCGACAAGATCGCGTTCGAGGACATGCTGGAACTGGCCTCGCTGGGCGCCAAGGTGCTGCAGGTCCGCTCGGTCGAGCTCGGCATGGTGCACAACATGCCGATCTTCGTCCGTTCCAGCTTCGACAAACCCGAGGATATCGACCCGCACGCCAATCAGCCGCCGGGCACGCTGATCTGCAGCGAGGAGGAAATCATGGAAAGCCACGTCGTCACCGGCATCGCCTTTTCCAAGGACGAGGCGCAGATCTCGCTGCGCCAGATCGAGGACAAGCCGGGGGTGGCCGCCTCGATCTTCGGCCCGCTGGCGGAGGCCAACATCAACGTCGACATGATCGTGCAGAACGTCTCCGAGGACGGCAAGACCACCGACCTGACCTTTACCGTCCCGGCCTCGGACTACAACCGTGCCCGTGACACCATTACCGCGGCCAAGGGCAAGATCGGCTATGCGCGGCTCGACACGGCCAACGACGTCTCGAAGGTCTCGGTGATCGGCAGCGGCATGCGCAGCCATGCCGGCGTCGCCGCAAAAGCCTTCGCCGCGCTCGCCGGGCGCAATATCAACATCCGCGCCATCACCACATCGGAAATTAAATTCTCGGTCCTGATCGATGCGGCCTATACCGAGCTTGCGGTCCGCACATTACATACCCTTTACGGGCTGGATCAGGCTTAGAAGAACTGTCTCCATCGGCACGCCGGGCGGGAAAAGCGCTTCGCAGGCGCAAAACCGGCGCCGGCGGCGAAGTTCCTTGGGTCGCACCTTGGCAGGCGTTTTGCTTGGCAAAACAAGCGCCAATTCGCTATACGGCCAAGGAAAGGGCAACGTCGCGGTGGATTTGACATTCGCTCGGGTAGCCGCCGTGAATTCGCGTTTGGCGGATGGCGGCGGCAGATGAATAAGACTGTAGTTTTTCCAGAGGTCAGCGCCAGTTTCCGGCGACGCGCCGGGCTGGCTTTCAGGAGGGGGACGAAAGCAGATGCGAAGCACGTCGGGAGGTCCCCGCGTCCTGTTGAGACGGCTTCGCGAAACCATGGCGGAGCAAGTCAGCGCCCAGGAACGATTGGACAAGATCGTGGTGCTGATCGCGGCCAATATGGTCGCCGAGGTCTGCTCGGTCTACGTGCTTCGCATCGACAACACACTCGAGCTCTACGCCACCGAGGGGCTCAATCGCACCGCAGTGCACCGCACGGTGCTGAGCGCCCATGAGGGCCTGGTCGGGCTCGTAGCGAGTGAGGCGACCCCGCTCAACCTGAGCGATGCCCAGAGCCACCCGGCCTTCTCGTTCCGTCCCGAGACCGGCGAGGAAATCTACCACTCCTTCCTCGGCGTGCCGATCCTGCGCGCCGGCAACACGCTCGGCGTGCTGGTGGTGCAGAACCGCGCCAAGCGCACCTATGTCGAGGAGGAGGTCGAGGCGCTGCAGACCACCGCGATGGTGCTCGCCGAGATGATCGCCTCCGGCGAGCTTGCCGCGCTGGCCGAGCCGGGCGCCGAGCCCGCCGCGCGCCATTCGCTGCACAAGACCGGCACCATCCTGTCCGACGGCATCGCGCTCGGCCATGTGGTGCTGCACGAGCCGCGCGTGGTCATCAACAACTACATCGCCGAGGACCTGCCGAAGGAGCTGAAGCGGCTCGACGCCGCGCTGCTCAAGCTGCGCAGCGATCTCGATCGCATGCTGGAGCGCGGCGACGTCGCCGACGGCGGCGAGCACCGCGACGTGCTGGAAGCCTACCGCATGTTCGCCAACGACCAGGGCTGGTCTCACAAGCTGCACGAGGCGGTCGCCACCGGCCTGACCGCCGAAGGCGCGGTCGAGCGCGTGCAGTCGGACACCCGCGCGCGCATGCTGCGCTCCACCGATCCATATTTGCGCGAGCGCCTGCACGATCTCGAGGACCTCGGCTATCGCCTGCTGCGGCAGCTGGTCGGCCAGGATCACGCGCCGTCGCGCGAAAAGCTGCCCGACAACGCCATCCTGATTGCGCGCGCGATGGGTCCGGCGGCGCTGCTCGACTACGACCGCAAGCGCCTGCGCGGCCTTGTGCTGGAGGAAGGCACCGCCAATTCCCACGTTTCGATCGTGGCGCGCGCGATGGGCATCCCCGCGGTCGGCGAAGTGCCGAACGCCCCGGGCATCGCCGATCCCGGCGACGCCATCATCGTCGACGGCACCTCCGGCTCGATCTATGTCCGCCCGTCCTCCGAAATCGAATCCGCCTATGCCGAGCGCGTGCGCTTTCGCGCACGACGGCAGGCCCAATATCTGGAGCTCCGCGACAAGCCCTGCCGCACCAAGGATGGCCAGGGCGTCGAGCTGATGATCAATGCAGGGCTCGCCATCGACCTGCCGCATATCGAGGACACCGGATCGGCCGGCATCGGGTTGTTCCGCACCGAGCTGCAATTCATGGTCGGCCAGGCGCTGCCGCGCTCGAGCGACCAGCTCGCGCTGTACCGCACGGTGCTGGATGCGGCCGGCAACAAGCCGGTGACCTTTCGCACCCTCGACATCGGCGGCGACAAGGCGCTCCCCTACATGGAGACGGTGATCGAAGAGAACCCGGCGCTCGGCTGGCGCGCGATCCGCCTCGGGCTCGACCGGCCCGGCCTGTTGCGCGGCCAGATTCGGGCGCTCCTGCGCGCCGGCGGCGGCCGGGCGCTGCGCATCATGTTTCCAATGGTCTCCGAGGTTGCCGAGTTCGACGCCGCCAAGGCGATCGTCGAGCGGGAGCTGACATATTTGCGCCAGCATGGCCACGCGCTGCCGGAACGCATCGACATCGGCACCATGGTCGAGGTGCCGGCCCTGCTGTTCCAGTTCGACGAGCTCCTGCGGAAGGTCGACTTCGTTTCGGTCGGCTCCAACGACCTGTTCCAGTTCCTGTTCGCGGTCGATCGCGGCAATGCAAAGGTTTCCGACCGCTTCGACACGCTGTCGGCGCCGATCCTGCGCGTGCTGCGCGAGATCGTGACCAAGGCGAAAGCCGCCAACAAATCCGCCTCGCTGTGCGGCGAGATGGCCTCCAACCCGATCGGCGCGCTGGCGCTGATCGCGCTCGGCTACCGCTCCCTGTCGCTGTCGCCGACCGCGCTCGGCGCGGTCAAGGCGATGATCATCGAGCTTGATGCGCGGCGCGCGGAGGCGATGATGTCGCAGCTCCTGGAGACGCCGGCCGGCACCGTCTCGATCCGTCAGAAGCTGACCGAATTCGCAGAGGCCGAGGGATTGCCGCTGTAGCGAGGCTCGTGCCGCTACGCCAACCCGCCTCCTGCTTGACGAGACTTTAGATCATGTCGATGTTGCCCGAAGCCAAACTGGACGTTCTCCTGGCCCATCATGCTTCGCTCGAGGCGCAGCTGCTCGGCCAGGTCGCGTCCGACAAATATGTGCAGATCACCCGGGAGCTTTCCGAGCTCAATCCGCTGATCGAGGCGGTGAAGGCTTATCGTGCTGTCGCAAAGGAGCTCGCCGAGACCGAGGCGCTCATCTCGGATCCCGCCGTCGATGCGGAGATGCGCGCGATGGCGGAAGCCGAGCGCGACGCACTCACCGCACGCCGCGGCGAGCTCGAACAGAACATCCGCGTCGCGCTGCTGCCCAAGGATGCGATGGACGATCGCAACGTCGTGCTGGAGATCCGCGCCGGCACCGGCGGCGACGAGGCCTCGCTGTTTGCCGGCGACCTGTTCCGGATGTACGAGCGCTTTGCTGCCTTGCAGGGCTGGAAGGTCGAGGTGATCTCGGCCAGCGAAGGCACAGTGGGCGGCTACAAGGAAATCATCGCCGAGGTGCAGGGCCGCGGCGCCTTCGCCAAGCTGAAATTCGAATCCGGCGTGCACCGCGTGCAGCGCGTGCCCGACACCGAGACGCAGGGACGCATCCACACGTCGGCGGCGACGGTCGCCGTGCTGCCGGAGGTCGAGGATGTCGATGTCGACATCAAGACCGAGGACCTGCGCATCGAGACCATGCGCGCGCAGGGTGCCGGCGGCCAGCATGTCAACAAAACCGAATCGGCGATCCGCATCACCCATATCCCGACCGGCATCGTGGTGATGATGCAGGACAGCCGCTCGCAGCACAAGAATCGCGCCTCCGCCATGAACATCCTGCGCTCGCGCATCTACGACGCGGAACGCCAGCGCGTGGACGCGGCCCGCTCGGCCGACCGCCGCGAGAAGGTCGGCTCCGGCGACCGCTCCGAGCGCATCCGCACCTACAATTTCCCGCAAGGCCGCGTCACCGATCACCGCATCAATCTGACGCTCTACAAGCTGCCGCAGGTGATTTCGGGTGAAGCCTTGAACGAGCTGATCGACGCGCTGACGACCGAGCACCAGGCCGCGCAGCTCGCCGCGCAGGGCGCGGCGGCGTGAGCGGCGTCAGCGTCGACGAAGCCCGGCGCCTCCTCGCCGCGCGCTTCAAAGCCGCCGGCATCGATTCGGCCGAGCTTGACGCGCGGCTGCTGGTTGGTGCGGCGCTGCGGCTTGATCTCACAGGTCTCATCACCTCGGCTTCGCATGTCCTGTCGAAACGCGAAGGCTCGACGCTTGCGGCATTCGCCGAGCGGCGGGTCGCAGGCGAACCGGTCGCTCGCATTCTGGGGCAGAAGGAGTTTTGGAGCCTGCCGTTAAGACTCTCCGCCGAGACGCTGGTGCCGCGGCCGGACACCGAAACGGTCGTCGAACTCGCGCTCCAGATGCTCGCCGAGACGCCGCATCCAGACCGCGAATTGCGGATCCTCGATATCGGCAGCGGCTCGGGCGCCATCCTGCTCGCGCTGCTGTCCGAGCTTCCCGGCGCGATCGGGATCGGCAGCGATATCAGCCTCGCCGCGCTTCTGACCGCACGCAGCAATGCCGTCGACCTCGACCTCGCGTCGCGCGCCTTTTTCGTCAAATGCAACTACGCGGCGGCCCTCACCGGGCCGTTCGATCTGGTCGTGTCCAATCCGCCCTATATTCCCTCGCCGGACATCGCCGGGCTCGACCCCGAAGTGCGCGAGCACGATCCTCATCTGGCGCTGGATGGCGGCCCCGACGGGCTCGACGCCTACCGCGCCCTGATTCCCGAGGCGGTGCGACTCTTGGCCTCCGGGGGGGCCCTTGTGGTCGAGGCGGGCCATGGCCAGATAAAGTCCATTACGGGTTTGATGAGTGAGGCGGGATTAACCACGACCACCGAACCGAGGGCCGATCTCGGCGGAATCTTGCGGACCGTCGCCGGCCGAAAATTGCCGCCATAAAAGCCCGGATAGGACGTAAAAAACCACTTGGAATATTCTTCGGGAGCGACTACGTTCCGCCCAACATCGGTGCAGGCCCCGTGGATGCGACGGGTGAAAAGCCATCGTTCTCAGAGCGAGAGCCGCCCGGTCAAATGGTTCCAAAACGTCGGTTCACTTGAGCGCGATAGCTTTCGAGAGCTGCGCTGCTGCCGACCGCGAAGCGAACGAAAGCCTGAATTGTTGCGCTTGACGATCTACGCACGAAAACCGGGCCTGTTGCGGCAGGCGGAATGAGGGATTCGCTGGCTGCGGCGCAGGCGGGTGGGGAACGCGTGTTTGCTAGACGCGAAGGTTGACGACAACGTCAGGGCTTGGACTTTAGAATCGTGGAGCCGCATCGCGCATGCGATGCGGGCGGGCGCAGTCTCCGGCGCAACGGTGCAGCGCGTCATCAATTCCCCGGGGAATTCGCAAGGCATTTAACTCAGGGCTGGAATAAAGGCAGGACATGAGAAACGGTCAAAACAACAAGCGGATGCGCAACCGGAATAACAATAATAACAACAATAACAACCGGCGCGGCCAAAACCCGATGACCCGGGTGTTTGAATCGAATGGACCGGACATCAAGATTCGCGGCACCGCGTCGCATGTCGCCGAAAAATACGTCCAGCTTGCGCGCGATGCGCGCTCCTCGGGCGATCCGATTGCCGCCGAAAACTACTATCAGCACGCCGAGCATTATTTCCGCCTGATCGCCGCGGCGCAGGAGCAATTCCGCCAGAACCAGCCGCAACCGCGCCAGGACGAGGTCGTTACGACCGACGACCATGACGACGAGGACGAGGGCTTTTCGAGCTTCGGCCAGGAGCCGGGTTTCGTCCCCGCGCAGCCCCAGCCGTTCATGCGCGACAACAATCAGCGGGACCGGGACCGCGACAATCAGCCCTATCAGCGCGACCAGCAGCAGCCGCGCGAACATCGAGAACCGCGCGAGCAGCGTGAACATCGCGAGCCGCGCGAACGCGACCACCGTCCCCAGCCGCAATATCAGCCGCAGCCGCAACCCCAGCCGGCCATTGCCGACGCTGGTGGCGTCGACCGGCTGCCGTCGTTCATCACCGGCCCGCAGCCGCAGATCAATGGCGGCTCGGGCTTCGAAGGTGGTGGCGGTGGCGAGCGCTATCCGCGGCGGCGGCGCCGGCCGCAGCATGGACCGCGTCCCGAAGGCATGGCGGCGGCGCCCGCCCCGGCCGCGGTGCAGAGTGACGATTTCAATCCGGGCAATGAGTAGCCAACAGCTACGTACCCGTTGCTGATCATGGCCGGGCTCTTGTCCCGGCCATTTTCGTCTTTGCCGCGCCAGCGCGACAAAAACGTGGATGCCCTGTGCTGCGAGACCTCAGCCGCGCGTCGCGGTCGATGACGGCACCAGGACGGGCTTCAGCGCCGGAATGAGCCGCGTGCGTTCGCGATAGGCGGGGATGACGCGATAGACCTGCTTGGTGGCCTCCACGATGTGGACGCCGGCAAAGGGCAGTGACAGGGTTGCGCCGGCGCGCTCCCAGGCCATCGCCGAGCGCAAGAACCAGCCACCCGCGAAGGGGGGCATGAACAGCGCTTCGCGCCAGGCCGTCGGCGTGAACCAGGTCTGCCGCAACAATTGTGTGATCTGCGTGCGCGAATAGGGCCGGCCATGGCCGAACGGCGTATTGTCCGTGCGGGTCCACACCCCCCGGCGGTTCGGAATCACGGCGATCACCCGTCCCGACGGCGCCAGCACCCGCCACACCTCGCGCAGCAGCGCCGCCGGATCGTCCGACATCTCCAATGCATGCACCAGGAGGATGCGGTCGACCGCGGCATCGGGCAGCGGCAGCGCAAACTGGTCGACCAGGGTTGCCAGCGTCGGCCGCGCGGTCGGCCATTTCAGCACGCCCTGCGCCGCCGGCATGAAGGCCACGCAGCGCTCGGAATCCTCGCGGAACAGTCCGAGATAAGGGGTGGGATAGCCGATCCCGAGCACGCGCATGCCGTCGGCATGCGGCCAATGCGCCCGGATGCCGCGATTGATGAGCAGCCGCGCCACGATGCCGAGGCGTCGCGAATAGAAGTCGCGCAGATCGATGACATCGATACTCATGACATCATTCTAACACGGGGCGCCCTTAAGCCGCGCTCGGAATATTGCGTTGCGCAATGAACGTTAACGCCATATCACTCGTTTAACGAGCGCCCCCTCCCCGCGAGACGGAAGGACGTCATGGCCGCCGAGATCCGCCTGTTCACCTGTTTGTCCGACAATTTCGGTTACCTGATTCACGATCCCGGCACCGGCGCCACGGCGTCGGTCGACGCGCCGGAAGCGTCCCCCATCATCAAGGCGCTCGACCGGGAAGGCTGGCGGCTGACGGATATTCTCGTCACCCATCACCATCACGATCATGTCGGCGGCATCGCCGAACTCAAGCAGAAATACAACTGCCGCGTGGTCGGCCCGCACGACAAGTCGGCTGTCATCGCCAATGTCGACCAGCGCGTCGCACATGGCGACGTGGTCAAGGTCGGCAATCTCCTCGCGCGCGTCCTGGAAACACCGGGCCACACGCTGGACCATATCGCTTACGTCTTCGACACCGAGAAGGCGCTGTTCGCCGCCGACACGCTGTTTTCGATCGGCTGCGGGCGCGTGTTCGAGGGCACCTATCCGATGATGTGGGACTCGCTGTTGAAGCTCAGGTCGCTGCCGGATGATTTCAAACTCTATTGCGGCCATGAATACACCGCATCCAACGTCAAGTTCGCGCTCACGGTCGAGCCCGACAATGCGGCGCTGACGGCGCGCGCCGAGGAGGTCGCGCGGCTGCGCGCCGCAGGCCGGCCGACTGTCCCCTCGCTGCTCGGCGAGGAGAAGAAGGCCAACGTATTCCTGCGCGCCGACGATCCGGAGGTGGCGATCAAGCTGCGCATGAAAGGCGCCGACGCCGCCGAGGTGTTCGGCGAATTGCGCGAACGCAAGAACAAGTCGTGAGGCCGCCCGCAGTGTCCGCGAACGCCGCCGAGATCATCGCCCGCCTCGAGCTCAGGCCACACCCGGAAGGCGGGCATTATCGCGAGACCTTTCGCGACAAGCGCGTCGACGCCAACGGTCGCGCGCTGTCGACCGCGATCTATTTTCTGCTGGCCCGTGGCGAGCGCTCGCACTGGCACCGCGTCGATGCGGTAGAGACCTGGCACTTTTATGCGGGCAGCGCACTGGTCCTCAGGACCGCCAACGAGGGCTGCCCCGGCCACATCGTGCGGCTCGGTCCCGATCTCATGGCCGGCGAGCGGCCACAGGCGATCGTGCCGGCGCAGGCCTGGCAGTCGGCCGAGACCACCGGCGACTGGACGCTGGTCGGCTGCACCGTCGCGCCCGGATTCGAGTTCGCCGGTTTCGAGCTGGCGCCGAAAGGCTGGGAGCCGTCGACGGGTGCGTAGGGCGGGCAAAAGGCGCTCTTGCGCCGTGCCCACCATCTCTCCACGAGCGGCACTCTTTGATGGTGGGCACGCTTCGCTTGGCCCGCTACGATTTCGGGCGCATGCGAAACAGATCTCTCGCCGCAATGAGGCCGCCGCCTGCGATGAGCAGCGCGGCCAGCGCGATGGTCACGCTCGGCCTGGCAAAACCCGCGAGGATCAGAAAGGCCGTCGACAACAGCGGCGTCGCGTAGGACGCCGCGCCGAGCACGCGGATGTCGCCGCGCTTCATGCCGATGTCCCAGACATAGAAGGCCGCGCCCACGGGGCCGACGCCGAGCCCGATCACCGCCAACCATTGCGCCGGCGTTGCCGGCCACACCGTGGTCTCGACCAGCATGTGCACCAGCGCGGCAAGCAATGACGTTGCCAGGCAGAACCCAGCGACCGCGTCCGTCGGCACCGATTTCAGGCGGCGCGACAGCACCGAATAGGTGGCCCAGACGAAGGCGGCGACGATCGCGGCCGCAAAGCCCGGCAGCTGGCCGGGCGCAAAACCACTGCGATCATTGCCGAGAAACAGCAGCACGGTGCCGGCAAGGCCGAGTACGGCGCCGACGACGTGATGCGGCAAGAGCCGCTCGCCCGGAAGGAGAGAGGAGAACAGCACGATCAAAAGCGGCCACAGATAATTCAACAGGCCGGCTTCCGCGGGCGGCGCAAAGCGCAGCGCCAAAAAATACAGCGCGTGATAGCCGAACAGGCCGCCAACGCCGACCAGCCACACCTTGAGAGGCTGCCGCAGCGCGCGGGCCGCTTCGCCGCGGCCGATCCAGGTCAGCGCGCCCACCAGCGCGCCGACCGCAAAGGTCATTGCCGCGAGCTGAAACGCCGGAATTTTTCCGGTCGCAACCGTCAGCACGGCAAGCAGCGACCACATCAGAATCGCTGTCAGTCCGATCAGGGTCGCGCTGCGAGGAGACATGCCATTTTCGTCATGGCCGGGCAGGTTTTGACCAAGACCTCCACTTGTTGGCCATGGAGATTCAAGGCCTGCCCCACAACCGCTCGTGTTATACTCGATCGCGATCCCGGTCCAACCACCAGCATGGATATAGCATTTACTGGGAAACTCAAGTTCGGCCAGGCGCGGTGTTGCCAGATCGCCCTTCGAATGTCGGGAGGAGGTCTGTCAGGAGTTCGAATCTTTTCGGGCGCGCCACTTCGGTACAGAACTGGGCACGCCAAAACCTGCCGTTTTTACGCTTGAAGCGGCGACGAGCGTGCGCAGGAGCGCGCTTTTCGATCCCATGATGCGCAGTTCTTTCGTGTCCACTTCAATGCGCTGAGCCAATGCGCGGAGATGGTCGCGGCGATAGCCTCCGTTTTCGGTTCGCATGCGCTTGCGGGCCGTCCTGGCAAACGTCTTCAGAGCCTGCGGTGTGATTGTCGGCCCGGCCCGTTCGATCGCATCCTCGGCCCTCTCTGCGTCAAGGCGGGCCTGATCGCGCGTGGCCTTCAGTTCAGCGATGCGGTCCTTCAGCATGGGGTCAGAGAGATCGGCGACACCGTTCTCGATGGCGTCGTAGAGCCGCTTGAGTTTGGCATCTGCCTCGGCCGCGCGCTTACGTAGGTCGGCAATGTGCGACCTTCGACGTTCGGCGCGCTCGGTGCGGCGATCGAGCACGTGTGACAAAAGCTGCTCAAGACGGTTCGGCTGTAACAAACGCTGCTCGATGTATTCCGCCACCAGAGTGTCGAGTTTTTCCATAGGGACGGTGCGACCCGGACAGCCGGTCGCGCCCAGGCGGGCTTTGGTGCAACAGGTGTAGTAGCGGTAACGGCCGCTCTTGCCCGTGCGCAGCGTCATTGCTCCACCGCAAGCAGCGCAGAAGCAGATGCCAGTGAGCAGCGTCGGGCCACTGACGACTCTTGGCGGCACCATCGCCGGGCTGCGGCTCTTGAGCAGCATCTGGACGACCTCAAATTCATCCTTGTCGACGATTGCTGGCACCGCCATTTCTACGATTTCACTCTCTGCCTTACGCTCGCGGGTCTTCCAGAACTTGGTGTTGAAGCGGTGCCGGCCGATGTAGGTCGTTCGGGTCAGCAGCTTGTGGACGGCATCGACGCCCCAGCGTCCGCCGTCGCGGGTGCGGATACCGATTGCGTTCAGATGAGTTGCTATGGACTTCACGCCCATCGGCCCCGAGCTTCCGCTGCCCTCACGCGCCAGGCGGAAGATCAGGCGCACGGTCTCGGCCTGGACCGGGTCGATCTCCAAGGTTTTCTTGGTCCGGTGTCCGCGTTGCTCGGAGGCCTCCACGATCCGGTAGCCGATCGGCGGTAACGCCCCGTTCCAGAAGCCTTGGCGCGCGTTCTCCTTCATGGCCCTGAGCGTGTGCTTGGCGTTCTCCTTGGACTGGTACTCGTCAAACAACGCCATGATCTGCCGGATCATGTTGCTCATGGGATCGTCGCCGAGCTCCTGGGTGATCGACACCAGCCGGACACCGGCCTTGGCGAGGCGGCGGACGTAGAACTCGAGCTGGAACTGGTCACGGAAGAAGCGGCTGAAGCTATGGACCAGGATCACATCGAACGCCGGCGGCTTCGTGGTTGCTGCATCGATCATGCGCTGGAATTCTGGCCTTCGGTCATCAGTCGCGGATAGGCCGGGCTCGACATAGTCGGCAGCAATCTCCCATCCCCGCGACTTGCAATATGCCTTGGCCTGGCGACGCTGATCCGGGATGGAGAGATCGCTGTCGGCTTGTCGGCCCGTCGAGACTCGCAGGTAGAGGGCAGCGCGAACCGGCATCGTCATGGCGATCTCCAAATCAAGAGAGGTCAGTGGCGGGTCGAAAACAGTTCGTCGAACAGATCGCCGAACCAGGCCTCGAACACCTCGATCTCAGCCTCGGTGATCGGGACCTCGGCGGGCCAGTCGTCGGTCACGGTCCACTCAGACCGTTTCTTCTTTGCCGGGCGTCCCCTTCGTCGAGGTGATGGCCGCAAATAGTCATAAAGGTCGTCCGGCAACAATCCCGGCGATCGCGTTCGTCTCAGTCGAGGTTTTTGATGATGAGCCATGGCGTCCCTGCGGCACGCAGACTCCTTCCGGAGAACGGCGCAAGTTTGTCCGGCGAATCGTCCCAATGAGGAGCGGCATATCGCTCGCGCTGAGCCATCAGCGCATGGCCGTCAAACGCAGGGCCAGCCGGCGCCCGTCAAGGCCGTCAGCCGGCGGAGCCGGGCGCGCAAAGCGCGAGCCTTGACGGGCGTCGGATGGTCCGGCAACTCTTTGCCGAGCGATCATGGCCTAGCGAAGTTTTCGATCGCCTGCTCCACACACGAGGTTTCGCGCCGCGCTCCGCTCGCGATTGAGCCGATAACTCCCGCACCTTGTGAGCGCCATCGCTCAGATCATTTAAATCATTTGGAAAGGACAAAGGGCGGCCATCCGGCACACCTTGCAGGGTATCGTGCGCCAGCCGCCGCACCTTGCGCTAAACCAATGTGCAGACAAAGGTTTCTCGATCGCTCACGAGCGGCGAGTTCGCGAACGCCAGTTCGCTTTATCTTGCTAACAACCGGTCGGTGGTCTCCGCCTCGCCGGTCCTGCGCTATCCTTCGCCAAGTTGCGATCAGGCAAAAGCCAGGCGAAGCGCCCAGGCAGCAGACTTCGTGCAGACTTATTGCAGTCGTTATGCCAACCAATGGGTCGGTCGCCCGCGCGTCATGTTCGCCAAATCGACCGAGGCAAGGATGGAGGAGCCGCGGCCGCCGTACCGGTTGTTCGCAGATCCGGCGCGGGACCGATTTGCGAATGTCCGGTATTGTGGAGAGCGGACGAGAGAGCGGACATGGCGATATCGACCCGAATGACCCACACGAGACATCGGGTCGAATATGCCACGATCACAACGCGATTGACTTGAATTGAACGTCAACTCTACCCTTCCGTGAGTGCTCTTTTGCTCGTGGGGAGGCTGGCCGTGATGAATGTCCTCAAACGTTCACCTTTCCTTGCCGTGGTTTGCTGCGTAGTGCTAACCGCGTCCACCGCTGCCATAGGACAAGCCTCCCCCGATCAGGCGTTCGACAAGGAAGCAGCCGCCCGCGCTTGGTGGGACCTCTACTTCAAGGACTCTCAATCGGTTAACTTGGCCGATGGGCGGACGATGAACCTCATGTGCGAAGGCGAAGGATCGCCAGTCGTTATCCTCGACGCAGGCATGGGGAACGGGGCCTGGACTTGGAGACACGTACACGCCGAACTGGCGCGGACCACCCGTGTCTGCGCCTATGATCGATCCGGCTACGGCCAAAGCTCTCGTTCAGCAGGCGAGCGGACTGCAGGGGCGGAAGCCGATGAACTGGCTCAGTTGCTAGAGCGAGCAAATCTGCAAGCGCCATACGTTCTCGTTGGCCGTTCTTACGCAGCCTATATAGATCGACTTTACGCCAGCCGTCACACCAACCAAGTCGCAGCCTTGGTCCTCATCGATCCGTCTTCCGAATACCAGTTCACGCGCTTTGGATCGGTAAACCCGGTAGCAAAGAGTAACGATGAGTACGCATTGAGCATTGCCAGAGCAACATGTCTCCCAGCGCTTCGATCAGGAAAGCTAGACCCTGCATGCCGTCAGCCGCCGCCTCCCAGCGATCTTCCCGCCTCGCGTGCGGACTGGTGGCAGCAGCATGCGCTCTCTCTCACTGAGGCAAGCTATGCGGAATTTGTCGATATGAACTCGACTAGTTCCGAACAACTCGTAACGGAGCGGCGTTCGCTGGGTGCCCTGCCGATACTTATCCTAGTACCCGGAATCATAGCTGAGTGATACGTCGGCCTTTGAACCTGCGTTGACGGACCTTTTTCTTGGTCCAGACGAAAGGCTCGGCTTTGTCGTTGTAGGCGTTGACGTAGGCGTCGATGTG
>Ga0335071_10003604_pt1 | contig 16253 bp, 8 predicted proteins | sample Lox_Sample_15_FD_206724 | JGI IMG/M metagenome (GOLD analysis project Ga0335071, IMG submission 206724) | Soil microbial communities from Loxahatchee National Wildlife Refuge, Florida, United States - Lox_Sample_1.5 | ecosystem: Environmental > Terrestrial > Soil > Wetlands | place: USA: Florida... | reverse complement strand
TGGCCAGCATCTGCTACAGGGTAGAGAACGCGCAGTCGGTGACGATTTCGCCGGCGAATTTCCGCGCGACGACGCAGAATGGATGCACGGTGGTCCAGCCGGCAAAGACGACGACTTACACGGTTACGGCGACGGGCGCGGGCGGGGATAAGGACGAAGAAAAGGTCACGATTAAGATAGACGGCGGAAAGTAGTCTCGCCCGCATTCCTGTAATAAGATTGATGGACATCGAGGGGCAGTGAACGAAGAACTTAGCCGCCGGGCCGAAGAACTCCGCCATGCCGCTTTGGAGCGGTCGCCGGAGTCGCGCGGAGCCTTTCTTGACAAGGCCTGCGGCGCAGACAGCGAGCTGCGGCGGGTGGTGGAGACGCTCCTCTCGAAGGACGAGCACGATGGCGGTTCCCTCGCCGGCCGCCAGTTCGGACCGTATCGCATCGTTTCGCTGCTGGGGGCGGGCGGCATGGGCGAGGTCTATCGCGCATACGATGGCAAGCTGGGCCGCGACGTCGCCATCAAGACCCTGCCTGCCGATCTGGCGCGCGATCCGGACCGGCTGGCGCGCTTCCGCCGCGAGGCACGCACCCTGGCGTCGATGAACCACCCCAATATCGCGATGATTCACGGGCTGGAGGAGTTCGCGGACGTCGATTGCCTGGTGCTGGAACTGGTGGAGGGCGAGACGCTGGTGGGTCCGCTGCCCATCGCGACGGCGCTCGACCGAGCGGCTCAGTTGGCGGAGGCACTGGAGGCAGCACACGAGAAGGGGATCATCCACCGCGACTTGAAGCCGCCCAATGTCAAGGTCACCCCGCAGGGCAGGGTGAAGGTGCTGGATTTCGGGCTGGCGAAGGCGATATGGGGGACTGAGGGAAGCGCGGATCCTTCCCAGACAGTGACCTTGTCGGGTGTTGGAACAATGTTGGGGCACATCGTCGGCACGCCGGGGTACATGAGTCCGGAGCAGGCGCGCGGGGGCAAGGTGGATCAGCGCACGGACATATGGGCCTTCGGCTGTCTGCTGTACGAGTTGCTTGCGGGCAGGCGAGCGTTCGCGGGCGACACGGCCCTGGACACGATTGCCGCGGTGCTGGAGCGCGAGCCGGACTGGCAGGCCCTCCCCGCTAAGGTACCCGCGAAGATCCGCGAGCTGGTGCGGCAATGTCTGCAGAAGGATGCCGACCGGCGTCTGCGCAGCATCGCGGAGGCGAGAAGAATTATCGAAGAGGTTCGCAGCGGCCGGAGCCGCCGGCCCGTCGTGGCTCTCGCCGCCGCGGCGCTGGCGCTGGTCGCGGCAGCCGCAGTTTTCTGGCCGCGCGGCCCGGCGCGTCCACCGGACCGCTCGGAGTGGGTTCCACTCACGAAATTTCCCGATCCGGTGAGCCAGCCTGCGTTTTCGCCGGATGGACGAATGCTCGCGTTTGTGCGCGGTCCGCGGACGACCCAGGGGTTGGGCCAGATTTACGTGAAACAATTGCCGGATGGCGAGCCCGTGCAACTGACCCATGACAACCTGCGGAAGGAGTCGCCGACTTTTTCGCCGGATGGCGCGCGCGTGGCGTACAGCGTGGTAGACGCGCAGTTCAGCCATCAGACCTGGATTGTGCCGGTGACTGGCGGAGAGCCGCAGCCGTGGTTTCGTGATGCCTCGGGACTCACGTGGACGGGGCCGCACCTCCTGCTGTTCTCGGCAATCAAGGTGACCAATCCCATGGGGATCATGGCCGCCCGCGAGGACCGTACCGGCGAGCACGACGTCTACATTCCCCGGAATTCGCGAGGCATGGCCACTCGCTCCCGGGCATCGCCGGACGGGAAATGGGTGCTGGTGGCCGAATTCAATGCGTACGGCAACTGGGATCGGTGCCGTGTGGTTCCGATGGATGGCAGTTCGGAAGGCCGGCAGGTGGGACCGGCGGGTGCTCCGTGCAGTTGCGGAGCGTGGTCGCGCGACGGCAAGTGGATGTATGTCGCATCCAAGGCGGGAGGCCTCTATCACATCTGGCGGCAGCGGTTTCCAGAGGGCGAGCCGCAGCAGTTCACCTCGGGCATTACCGAGGAGGAAGGGATCGCGATGGCGCCGGATGGCCGCTCCCTGGTCACCGCAGTCACATTGGAAAACGCCACCCTTTGGATTCACGATGCTCGCGGCGAGCGCCAGATTTCGGTGGTGGAAGGCAACGCCACCGAGCCGAAGTTCGCGCCGGATGGCAAAAAGCTCTACTACCGCATCGTAAAGGCTGTAGAGGCTGCAGGAACGAGGAGGGATCCAGGCGAGGTCTGGGCCGCCGACGTGGAGTCCGGGCATTCGGAACGCATCGCGCCGGGATTGGAGCCGCTCGTGTTCGACATCTCCAGCGATGGAAAGCAGGTGGCGATGGACGTTCAGGACGGTGAAGGAAAGTCGCACCTTTGGCTGGCGCCGGTGGACCGGAGTTCGCCGCCCCGGCAGATCTCCGATCTCGAAGGCCACTGGCCCCTCTTTGGCCCGGGCGGCGACATCTTCTTCCGGCGGGTGGAAGGACCGTCTTCATTCATATACCGCATCCACCCGGATGGGACCGCATTGCAGAAGGTGCTGGAGCGGGAGGTATTCCATGCGGGCGGGGTTTCGCCGGACGGGCGATGGCTCCGGATCTGGGCGCCCTACCCGGGTATGTCCAGCTCGGCGACGCAACTGGTCCCGCTGGATGGAGGCCGCACGATCGTGGTTGGCAGCAACACGAAAATCCAGTGGTCTTCGAGCGGCGATTTTCTGTGGATCTCAGCGGGGGCGGTTCCCGACGGGCGGACCTACCTGGTTCCCGTGCGGCGAGGGACGGTGCCACCGATTCCGGAGGGCGGATTCCATTCCGAAGTGGAAATCGCCGCGCTGCCAGGAGCGCGCCGGCTGGATGTCGAGGGGGCGCCTGGCCCATCGGCGGACATCTATGCTTTCGAGCGCCACACGATCCAACGGAATCTGTACCGGATCCCGATTCCCTAAGCCGGCAGATCAGCCGGCCCAGCGGCCTCGCTCGCCCACCGTCTCCGCGCCCAGAACGGCGCCTCGGGCCAGCGGCATTCAAGCGAGTAATATTCGGAACGAGTGCGTAAGTATCCAGCGAAAGCGGCACGATTGTCGGCGTCGTACTGATACGAAGACTCCAACCGGCCGTCCAGTTGATCGAGGGCGGCGGACGCGGCCCTGGAAGCGCCTGTCAGCGAATGCACCAGACCAAGGCCGGAGAGTGGATCGAAGCTTTGGGCCGCATCTCCGGCTGCGAGCCAGCCGGGCAACGCGGTGTGCGTCCTGCATGTGGATGCAGCCGAAAACAAGCGGGAGTGCCGCGGGAACGCACCCACCCGCGCCCGGGTGAGCGGGGCGTTCGAGAGCTGCCGGTCCAGGTAGGCGGAGGTGCGCGAACGGCCGTCGGCGTATAGGCAGGCGTCGGTCGTGAAGGTGACCATGTAGCTGCCGCCGGGCAGGAGAGCGGAATAGAACCATCCGGCTTCAGTCGCTTCGATCAGGGTGTAGTCGCTCGTCTGGCCGCACGGTGGTGCGAGGCCGGCGATGGCGATCAAGTGGTCTTGCATCGTCCGCGCGGGCAACCCAGGGATTCCGCGCGTGCCCCGGCCGGCGGCATCGATCAAGACCCGGCATCTGAGCGTTGCACCGGCCGCGGTTCGAATGTGCCAATGCGAGTGCGAACGGCCGCACCCGAGGGCGGTGGTGTCCGCGCAATACTCCGCGCCCGCTTCCATGGCCGCCGTTGCCAGGAGCCGGTTGAACGCTGCACGGTCGATATGCCAGCCGCTTCCGTACGGAGAGAAGAGGAAGTCGGTTACGGCGGGTTCCGCGCCTCCCCATGCGGATACGATGCCTGGAGCAGGCCGGTGGTTCTGGGCGAGAAAGGCGTCCAGCAGGCCCAACTCTGCCAGCACCGGGGAGGCTTGCGGAGGCAGTGTTTCACCGACACAGAACGGGCCCGGGCGGGATTTGTCCAGGATGGCCACCCGGCAGCCGGCACGAGCCAGCCGGATCGCGGCGGTGCATCCTGCCGGCCCGCCGCCGATTACGACTACATCGAAACCGGCCTCCACCTCACCCTCTCTGGGTCTCTTCGTAGCGTCCGTTGGATTCGACGAGGAAGCCCAGCTTGCTCCATCCGGTGAGGATCTGGTCGATGGACATTTCGCCCGTGTCCGTGTCGGCGAAGCGACCCCATGGGACGTACGTATTCGATCCGGGTTTCAGGACATTGAGCGGCCGCTGGGCGGGCCACCAGACTAGTTCGTCGCCGGCATTGCCGCTTTCGGCGGCGCAGTCGAGGAAGTCCGACTGCCAGGGCAGCGACATCTGGCTGGTCACATCGCCCGGGTTCATTCGGGAGGAATCCAGACGAAATGGCTCGACGAACGGGAAGACGTCCCGAATCTTCCAACTGGCCTCGATACCGGGATAAAAAGCGGCGCCCACACACGCGTCCAGGGCGGCTCTGGTCAGGCCATCCGGCGTAATCGGATCGGCGGGAGAGGGAGCCGTACCGGGAACCGAGGATCCGGCGGCCCACTGCTGCACCATTTTGAATTGAATCCTGGTGAGCGTGCCGTTCGGGCCGTTCGGATAGAGATCCGACCACATCTTCGGCATATCGCCTCCACCGGTGCCTGGGTTGCCGGGTGTGGACGACGGAGTGGATAGCTTATCGAATATACGGCTGCGAGCCGGCAGAGGCAGGTTGTTCAAAGAGCTGAGCGTGTGGTGGAAGGATGTCGCCGGGTTGAACTGTTGCCTGCCGCGCGCGTAAACCCAACGCATGTTGGCCGCACGGGTCAATAGCGGCAGGATATCGGCGGCGATGGAGGGCTGAAAAGCCGGTTTATTGAACGGATCGAGCGAAGGGTCGCGATCGACCGCGGCCTGGAACAGCGTATCGTACAGTGTCACTACCACGTGAATGCCCGGCGCGAACTTGGGTGGCGCGCACAAGACCCATGCGCTCGCGACCAAAGGGGTCGAGCCGTCGTTGAGCCGGACCGTGGCGGTGACCACCCCATCGGCGACGTCATCGTACCAGCCGTCGTGGTTGGCAAAATTTCCGCCGTGAATCGACGTGCCGGTTGGGGACTTGGATTCGCCGTGGCCGGCGAGGACCAGCAGCCGCCCTTTGTCGTCGGTGGTCGCGGTACCGAGCGTGAGCTGAATGTGCTTACCAAGGAACTGCTGATCGATGCGGAATTCCTTCGCCAGGCCATTCGCCGCAGACTGGCCGAGATCTTCGAAATTGGGATTCGCTCCTGAAACCGAAACCGGGCCAGGGTCCAGCTTGAGCTGATCCCGGTTCGCGGTTACCGAAGGATTGCGCGGTCCGGGATTGGGCTCGGCTTTGCCGAAAAACTTGTCGGCGGCAGCCTTGGTATTGGCCAGGTGGACGGTCCACGTGATGGACTGCGCGTTGTCCAAATTGATTTCGGTAGCGGCGCCGGAGGCATCGAAGCCGAAGATGCGGAAGCGCGCCGCCTGCCGCTTGATTAACCCATTGGCGTCACGGAAACCGCCGGATGGAACGTCGGGGTCTGCCGGGCGTTCGGGACCGATGAAATAGCCGGATGGGCTGTTGCCAAGCCGGGCGACGCCGATCGGCGGGAAGATCTTCACGGATTGGAACATGGCTCTTATGTGTCCTTTCTTACGGAGAAGGCACGTCCCCTTTAGTGCCCTGCGCGGGGTCCCAAGGATTATAGCGAGCAATTTCGGAAAATGGGGGCGTGGGCCGCAACAAGTGGATTCGGCGGCTCATCAAAGATAGCGCTGAACGCTTTCCCGGAAGCGGGTGTAGACCCAGCTGACGCCCACGAGCAGCGCGCCCAGGACGATGAAGCTGAAGATGCGCGGTAGTGTGTCGAGATTGCGCAGGTCCCAGGCGAACAGCTTGGCGATGCACCCGGCGAGCATGGCGAGGCCGGAAAGCCGCAGGACGCGATCGCGAAGCGGGAATCCGGTGCCGAGCAGGGCCACGCCTTCCAGGCCCCAGGAGATGGTGAGCATGCTGCCGCTGACTTCGTGGTAGATGAGCGCGGCGGCGAGTCCGGCGGCCACCAGCGAGTAGTAGAGGCGGTCGAGGGTGCCGCGCTCGCGGCGGAGCAAGATCGCGGCGTAGGCGGCAATCACCGGAACGACGCTCAACATCACCTGCGGCGAATCGAAGTCGACCATGACGCAGCGCATAAACACCGCGGCGGCCACGATGATCGCCTGCACGTTGAGGGCGCGCGGCCGAAACTCGGCCAGCGCCAGCGCAGCCAGGGCCCACGCGGGACTGATCGCGGCCTTGGGCAGGAGCGCCGCGAGGCCGGCCAGGAGGAACAGCGTGCCTGGGTAAGAGAACACGGCGGCGACACGGCCGCGCTCCTCCTGCCGCGACCGGTATGCCAGCAGATACGTCAGCGCGGCGGCGATCAGCACGCGACGCGTATCCAGATCGAAGGCGATCACGCGGGCCGCTCCCAGGAGTGCCATGAGCCACGCCTGCCAGCGGAACTCGCGGGGGAGGTCGAGGAGTCCCGCTTCGAACAACAGGACTCCGAGCGCCAGCCATCCGATGCCGAGATAGTTGCCGGGGACCACCTTCCACACCAGCGCGCCTGACGCGATCGACGCGGCGACCGATGCCACGAAGCGCACCGCATCGCGCTCCAGCTCATCGAAGCGGTCCGCGGCAGACCACAGGCTACATTGCACGAAGGCGTACGAGACGGCGGCGCCGATGGCCAGGGCAATCGGCGGATGCGGCGAGAAGATCGCCGTAGCGATGGCGCCGGCGATGGCGAGCGCGTAGCCTTGAAGGCGGAAGTCCATCTGGCGGCGCCACCAGCCGAAGGAGAACGGAACGAGCGACATCACACTCCACACGCGGCCGCACGTTTCGATCTTGGCTTCGAACCCGGAGACCAGCGCGGCGAGAGCCACCGCGACGTAGCCGTAGGCCACGTCCGCGGCGCGCAGTGCGCGGTTCAGGTAGAAGACCGCGGCGGTGGCGGCGGCGACCGGCTCCCACGTGTGCGGCGGAATGTGATCCACCTCGCCGATCACGAGGTGCCCGGTCTCGACCGCGAACAGGCAGGCAGCCATTCCGCGGAGCCAGCGTGAGCTCCAACGCACTCCGGCCAGGTAGTAGAGCTCGGCTAGTACGAGCAGGGCGAGCGGTACCCGTTGGTCGTGCAGCTTGAGCAGAATGGCTGTGGCCGCGAGCGCCGCGTTGACCGTGACCGCCGGACGCCAGCGGCCGGAGCGCGCGCGCAGCATGGTGCCGGCCAGGTAGAGTACCGAGGCTCCGGCGGCGAGCTGCCAAATGTCGTTCGGCGCGGCGTGCTCCCACTTGCCGAGCGAGAGCGTCAGGAATCCGAGGGCGTTCAGCGGAAGCAGCCATGGGTCGGCGCGCAGCAGGTCGAAGGTCTCGAAGAGGATCCAGTAAGCCAGGAACAGGCTCTGCGTCTGCCAGAGGGGCGCGCCGGTGTCCTTGTGGAGACCGCAGGTGATGTAGGTGGCTACCAGGCCGAAGATCGCGAACCGTGCCCACTGGTTGCGCCATGCGACATAGAGCAGCGCGGCAGCCAGCGGGATCAGGGCGAGCACGGCGAAGGTGGTAACGTCGCTGATGGCCAGGGTGAAGAAGGCGATGAATGCGGCCAGCGCGGTCACGGTCTGCGAGCGGTACTTGAGCGAGTGGGCGATCATGCCCAGCGCGACCAGGAGCAGCAGCACGGTCGCGACAATCGCGGAATCGAGGATCTTGGCCGCGGGGACGCCGTACATCGCGTAGGTAGTGAGGTAGAGCGCGGCCCATCCGCCGCCGATCAGGCTGTAGCCGAAATTGCGGAAGCGCTCGCGCGTCTCCGACCAGACGCCGCTGCCGAGCATGAGCAGGCTGGTCGCGTAGCTGAGCGCGACGCGGCCGGCAGGGCCGACATGGGTCCAGGCGTATTGGAGCAGGTAGGCAAGACCGACGATGGCCACGAACACGCCGATCTTGTTCAGCCAGTTGCCGCCGATGACGACTTCCCAATCGGTGGGGGCGGCGGTGGGAGCGGCGGGTGCGGGCTGTGCGGTTTCGGGCTGTGGAGCCGGGCGCGGCGGCGGCAGCACGGGCGGGGCAGGTGCCGGCCTCTCGATCGGCGGACCTAGCGCTGCTTCGCGCGCGGGCGTCGCGATCGGCGGCTCCTGTTGCGGAGCGGGCGCCGGTTTCGGCTCGGCGGCCGGGCGGGTCCGCGCGTTCCACTCGACACGGCGGACGGCCGCGGTGAGCTCTTCCATCTTGTTCTCCATCTGCTGGAAACGCTCGCGCAGATAGAGCCAGCGGATCAGGAGGATGACGATCAGGATTATGAATGTGCCTTCCATCATGGCGACGACCTCCTCCCGGGCTAGGCGATGGGACAGGCTGAAGCCTGTCCTACTAGGGCCTGGGCGCGCTGCTTGACGCCGCGCAGGTCGAGCTTGCCGGTCCCGAGCTGGGGAAGGGCTTCTACTTGGAAGATACTCTCGCGCTTGGGAACCCACAAGCGCGGCAACTGGCTCGCGTTCAGCCTCTGCCAGAGCTCCGCGGGCGCGAGGGACGGATGAACGTACAGCGCCACCAGGCGTTCGCCGCGCTGTTCGTCGGGGATGCCCGCGACGGCACACTGGCCTTCGCCCAGGACGTCGAGAATGGCCTCCTCCACCTTCAGGTGCGGCACCATTTCGCCGGCCACTTTGCTGAAGCGCGAGAGACGATCGGTGATCTTCACGAAGCCTTCGTCGTCCACCAGGGCGATGTCGCCGGTGATGTACCAGTCTTCGTGCAGGACTTCGGCGGTGCGCTGCGGGTGTTTCAGATATCCGAGCATGCGGTTGGCGCCCTTCACCAGCAGGAGGCCTTCGGTGTTGGGCGGGAGCGGCTCGAAAGTGGCCGGGTCCACGATGCGGGCGGCGATGCCGGGCATCGGGTGGCCGACGGTTCCGGGCTTGTTGCCGACCTGGGTGTCCCTGCCGGCCTGGAAGGTGGGCGCGTTCACGGCGACCACGGGCGCCATCTCGGTGCAGCCGTAGCCTTCCAGGAGCTCGACGCCGAATTTCTCGCGGAACGCGGATGCCACGCTCTCGCGCAGCTTCTCGGCGCCGACCAGCACGTAGCGCAGGCTGGCGAATTGCTCTTTGGTGCACTTGCGCGTGTAGGTGGCGCAGAAGGTCGGCGTCGAGAGCAGCAGCGTGCCCTTGTGTTTTTCGACCAGCTCGCCGATGGCGCCGGCATCGGTCGGGTTGGGGTGATACGCCACACCGCAGGCGCTGATCAGCGGGAACCAGACGGTCACGGTGAAGCCGAAGGAATGGAAGAAGGGCAGCACGCCGACGATGCGGTCGCGGCCGTCGATCCAGAACAACTGCGCCATGGCTTCGATGTTGGCGATCAGGTTGTAGTGCGAGAGCACGACGCCCTTGGGGACTCCGGTCGAGCCACTGGAGAAGATCACCGTGGCGGGATCGGCGGGCCGGGCGGCGGTGCGCCGCGCAAAGAAGCGCGCGGCCAGCCAAGCGCGGGCCTTGTCGAAAACCGTGGCGGACTTGAGCAGGTCCTCGACGTAGATGTAGGCGAGGCCGTCGATCGGCTCCAGATTCAGCCTTTTCAGGAAGAGCCGCGACGTGACGACGGTCCCGATCTCGCACTGTGCGATGGCGCCGTCCATGGCTTCGCGGCCGGCGGTGAAGTTCAGGTTCACCGGAATGCGGCCGTGGAGTGACAGGCCCACATTGGCCAGCGCGCCGGCGACGGTCGGCGGCATCAGCAGGCCGACCATTTCGTTTTCGCGGGTGTGGCGGGCAAAGGCCTTGCCGAACAGATTGGCGCCGGTGAGCATCTGTCCGTAGGTAAGGCAGCGGCCGGTGGAATCGGCCATGGCAAACCGGCTCCAGTTGCGCCGCGCGGTGCGAATGAGGCGCGCGGGGAGCGTGTCTCTGGGGGTCACGCGGTGCGCGGTGGCATCGGCCGAGAGCTCCTGGATCGCCTGCCGCACCTGGTGGGCCGGCGTGTCCGAGGGCATCGGAGCGCCGAAGCTGACCGTGACGGGGTAGGGAATCCGCTTGGGCCACTTCCAGAAGAACCTGCCGCGCTCGAAGCTGAAAATGCTGCCCCAAAGCCGGTCGAGGTGTACCGGGATGATGGGCACGCCGGTGTCGTGGACGATCTTCTCCATGCCGCGCTTGAAGGGCAGCATGTTGCCGGTGCGGCTGATGGCGCCTTCGGCGAAGATGCACACCACGTGGCCGGCGGCCAGCTCGCGGCGGGCGGCGCGGATGCTCTCCACCATGTCGCGCGGTCCGCCCACGCCCACCGGGATGGACCTGGTCAGGCGGAAAAACCAGTTCAGCGCCTTGAGCTCGTAGTAGGGCCGCCACACCATGAAGCGGATGAAGCGCTGCACGCAGGCTCCGATCAGGAATCCGTCCACGTGGGACATGTGATTGGCAACGAGCAGTGCCGGGCCGCGGAAAGGAACGTTCTCGGAGCCGCGGATCCTGATGCGGAAAATGGAGTGCGTCAGCAGCCAGAGAGTGAAACGGATGAAGTACTCCGGGACCACCGTCAGGATGTAGGCCGTGACCAGGATCAGCGAGAGTCCGAACCCTAGCAGAATGCGGTCGGCGCCGAAGTGCAGGCGGGTGTAAAGGAGCGACATGAGGCCGCTCGCCACCAGCATTCCAATGGTCTGGTAGAAATTGTTAGCCGCCACCACGCGACCCTTCTCTTTGCTGCCGCTGCGTTGCTGCACGTAGGCGTACAGCGGAACCACGAACAGGCCGCTGGCCAGCGCGATCATCACCACGCAGGCGGTGGCGAGCACGAACGAGTGGCGCGCAGCGACCGTGGCCAGCGAGAAGGCCGCCATCAACAGCGCGCCCAGCGGAACCAGGCCAAGCTCGACCTTGTCGCCCGAGAGGCGGCCGGCGAGCATATTGCCGGCGCCGATGCCGATCGCCAGGAACGCCCACAGGATGGCGACGCCGTTGTCGCCGGTCTGGAGCACCTCCAGTCCGAAATACTGAAGATTGGTCTTGAGCAGCACGCCGGCGAACCAGAAGTAGGAGATGCCGAGCACCGCCAGCCACAGCGGCCGGTCGTTCCAAAGATGGCGGGTGCTGGCGCCGATCTCGGCGAACGGGTTCCAGCGGAAGCGCTGCTGCGCGCCGGATGCCGGAACGCGCGTAATGCCGAAGCTGGTGGCCAGCCCTACGATCGACACGGCGAGCGTCACCAGACCCATGCGCCACGGAGCGGTCCGCCACAGCGCAAACAGCGCCCCGCCGCCCGCGATGCCGAGGACTATCGAAACGAAGGTGCTCATTTCGAGCAGCGCGTTGCCGCGGGAGAGGTCGCGGTCGCCCAGAATTTCGGGGACGATGCCGTACTTCGCCGGGCTGAAGACGGCGGCATGCAGGCCCATCAGGAAGACCACACCGAGCATGCCTTCGGTCCAGCCGGCGAACAGCGTCCAGAGCCCGAAGAGCATGATTCCGATTTCGAAGACCTTGACCGCGATCAGGACCTTGCGCTTGCTGACCGCGTCGGCCAGATGGCCGGAGTATCCGCTGAAGAGCAGGGAGGGCAGCGTGAAGACGGCGGGCACCAGCGGCACATAGGCGGGATTCGCGCCGCCGACGTGGAGGGCAACGATGGTCTGATAGACGCTGTCGTTGAAGGCGCCCAGGAATTGGGTCCACAGAAAGGCCCGGAAGCCGCCGTTCTTCAGGATGTTGCCGAATCCGCTGTGTGTCATGCCGTCTCTAGTTGCAGGCCGCCCGCCATGCAGCGAACATACGTTAAATCAGTGGATTACGCAAGATGTCGGGCGATATGGAGCGGGTGGGTGTACATTTTATGTATGGTGATCGTACATTTTCTGGATGTTGGCCAGCGGAAGCTTCTGGAAGCCGTTTCCCGCCTCGCGTACGCCAATCCTTTCCTGCCGGAACGCGTCGAGTGCGAACGCGTGGTCTTGGGCGACGACTTCGTCCCCGGAGAGCCGGTGTGGAGTTACCGCGCCGAACATCCCGAACCCCGGGAAAACGTCTGGAGGATCACCGCACGCCTGGAGCCGCTGCTGGAGGAACTGCGCGCGCGGCTCGGAAACGGAGCCCGCGCCGGCGAGCACGACCTGGTACTTTTCGAGGACGCGGTCCTGCAGCTCCTCTATCAACGCTGCTACCCCCATTTTTTCGAGGCGGGATTCGGCGCGGCACGCTCCGATGCCGGGCGCTGGCATTTCTACAACACGTTCCTGGCGGACTGGCGGCACTTCTTCGAAATCGAGGGCGTGCGCTTCCCTTCGGGCCACGAGCCGCGGCACACCTTCGCCTGCTTCCGGCAGATCCAGCGGGCGTTCGAGCTCACGTTCCGCGACATGATCGGCAGCTCGCTGGCGGCGGCGCGGCTGCGCGCGTCGATCTGGCAATCCATCTTTACCCACGACATGCGGCGCTACCGGCGCACCTTCTTCCCGCGCATGGGCGAGTTCGCCACGTTGATCACGGGACCGTCTGGAACGGGCAAGGAGATAGCCGCGCGGACCATCGCGGAATCGCGCTACGTGCCGTTCGACGACCGCAGGCTGGCGTTCGAAAGCGACGGCCAGCAGGTGTTCTTCCCCATCAACATCTCCGCCCTCTCGCCGACGTTGGTGGAGAGCGAGCTCTTCGGACACCGGCGCGGGGCGTTCACGGGCGCGATCGCCGACCGTAAGGGGTGGCTCGAAACCTGTCCCGAGGCGGGCAGCGTGTTCCTGGATGAGCTGGGCGATCTCGATCCCGAAATTCAGGTAAAGCTGCTGCGGGTGATCGAGACCCGCACCTTCCACACCGTGGGAGAGACCGCGGGCCGGCAGTTTCGCGGCAAGCTGATCGCTGCCACCAATCGCGATCTGCCCGCGGCCATGCAGGAGGGGCGTTTTCGCGAAGACTTGTATTACCGGCTGTGCAGCGACCTGGTGACCACCCCGGGCCTCGCCGAGCAGATTGCCGGCTCTCCGTCGATGTTGCGCGAGCTGGTCTACTACATGGCACAGCGCGTCGCGGGTCCCGAGGGCGAGGCGTTCGCGCCGGAGGTGCTGGAATGGATTGAGAAGAACCTCGGCCAGGGTTACGAATGGCCCGGCAATTATCGCGAGCTGGAGCAGTGCGTGAAGAACGTGCTGATCCGGCGCAATTACCGCCCGGCGCGGGCGGCTGCGGGGAATCCGCTCGAGGAGTTTGCCGCCGACGCGCGTGCCGGCCGGCTCACCGCCGCGGAACTCGTGTCCCGCTACGTGACGTTCGCCTTCCATCGCACCGGCAGCTATGAAGAGACGGCGCGTCAGCTCGGGCTCGACCGGAGGACGGTGAAAGCAAAAGTGGATTCGCGATTGTTGGAGCGTCTGCGCCAATAAGGCGCGGGCCGGATAGCGTGCGATACAATCATCGGCAATGAGCGTCTTCCTGGACGACTTGTGCCCGGAACGGACCGTGCCGGGCAGTTGCCCGTCGCTTGTATCTCTCCTTTCGCTGCTGGGGAGAATTCCAGCGCTGCTGTGGACCACCGATCCCGAGGGCCGCTTTACCTCCCTCACGGGCGCGGCGGTGTGCGGCGCGGGAATCAACGCCGAAGAATATATCGGCAAATCCGTGGAAGAACTGTTTCCCAGCGCCAGAGCCGATCGCGGGCCGCGGATAGCGCACTGCCGCGCCAGCGAGGGCCAGGCCTGTTCCTTCGACGCGGAGGTGAACGGCCGCGAACTGCAGGCCCACCTGGAGCCGCTGCACGGCCCGGACGGAACCGTCACGGGCGTGATCGGAGTGGCGCTGGACCTGACCGAGCGCATGGTCGCCGAACGGGCCCTCCGTCTTTCCGAGCACAGCTACCGCTCGCTTATCGAGGAGGCGCCATACGCCATCTGCCGCTGCACGGTGGACGGGCAGCTTCTGCAGGTCAACCGCGCCATGATCGAAATGCTGGGATATGACGCGCTCTCGGAAGCCGAGCTGCTGATGCGCGATCTGCCCCTCATTTTCGCCGGGGGAACTTTCGAGGCCCTGCATGCCGCGCTCCTGGCGGGAGAAACGGTGAACGGCGCGGAGGCCACGTGGCTGGTGCGCGACGGCCGCGAGATCCAGGTCATCGTCAGCGCGCGCGCCATCCGCGATCATGCCGGCAGGTTTTCGCACGTGAACCTGATTGCCGAGGACGTGACGGAAAAGAAACAGCTTGCGGAGCAGCTCATCCAGGCGCAGAAGATGCAGGCGGTGGGCCAGCTCGCCGGCGGCGTGGCGCACGATTTCAATAATCTCTTGACCGTGATCGGCGGGCACATCGAAATGATCATGGCCCGCACCACCGACCCCGGACAGCGCGACCGGCTGGGCGAGGTCAAACTGGCAGCCGACCGTGCGGCCGCGCTCACCCGCCAGTTGCTGGCGTTCAGCCGCAGGCAGGTCCTGCAAACCAAGGTGGTCAACCTCAACCAGGTAATCGATCGCCTGATCGGTATGTTGACGCGCCTGATCAAGGAGAACGTCGAGCTGGTGTTTCTGCCGGCCGCGGACCTGGGTTCGGTGAAAGTGGACCCCTACCAGATGGAACAGGTACTGATCAATCTCACCGTCAACGCGCAGGACGCGATGCCGAACGGCGGCCGGCTCACCATCGAGACACGGAACCTGCGAATCGACCTGCCACAGGGCATGGGGCCGGGGGAGATCCCGGCCGGCGACTACGTGCAGATCCTGGTGCGCGACACCGGACATGGAATGGACCGCGAAGTTCAAGCGCGCGCCTTCGAACCGTTTTTCACCACGAAGCGGCCGGGCGAGGGAACCGGCCTGGGACTCTCCATGGCATACGGGATCGTAAAACAAAGCGGCGGCCATATCCGTTTCAAGACCAGGATCGGCGAGGGAACCACGTTCAAGGTCTATCTGCCGCGCGTCGATTCCTCCGAAATGGCGGCAGCCGAGCATGCCTCCGCAAAATCGCCGCCGGGAGGCTCGGAGACGATCTTACTCGCCGAAGACGAGAGCGGGGTCCGCGAACTTATCCAGCACTATCTCGCCGGGTTGGGGTACAACGTGCTGACCGCCGACAATGGTCTTTCAGGACTGGCTGTCGCGCGCTCGTCGCAGCACGCGATCCACCTGCTGCTCAGCGATTTCGTCATGCCGATGTTGGGAGGACGCGACCTTGCAGGAGAGCTGCGCAAGACCATGCCGGACCTGAAGGTGATTTTCCTTTCGGGATACGCGGGTCACGCCGTTTCGGCCAGCGATCTGGATCTGCCCGACGCGCGCTTCCTGCCCAAGCCGCTCTCCCTGGAGCTGCTGGCGAAGACGATTCGCGAGGCACTGGACGGGGCGTGAGCGCCCTCGCTCACTCGCCCTTTGGAGTGAGGTCCTCGGCCGGTACGATACGCGTGAAGGGAATGTGGCCCCGTTCGTTGGCCTCGCGAACGTGGTCGGGATTCGGGGCCTCGAACAGGCACATGCACTTGTTCTCGCCGGGAACAAAAGTCGACCGGATGTAGCGCACCTCTTTGCCCTCGGCGGTGAGTTCCTTACCCATCTGAATCGCGGTCTTTTGCGCGGCGGCGAGCTCTTCCATGGTGACCCCGGGCAAATCGCGCTCCACCAGATATACGGCCATTCAAGTCCTCCTTATCTGATGGTCGCACACCCGGGCACTTACTTCACCAGGGCCGCGGACTTACCGGCGAATTCCAGGATCCAGGTAGGGAAGATACCCAACACCAGCGTCGCGAGCGCCGGCACGATCAGGGCGAAGCGGACGCTGGGAGTTAGCGGCTCCGCGGCTTCGGTGGCCTCGGTAGGCTCGTGCATGTACATCATCACCAGGATGCGCAGATAGTAGTACGCTGCCACCGCGCTGTTCAGCAGTCCGAGCACCGTGAGCCAGATCAGGCGCGATTCCAGCGCCGCTTTGAAGATATAGAATTTGCCGAAAAAGCCGCCGGTGAGCGGAACGCCGATCAGAGACAGCAGAAAGATAGTGAACATCGCGGCAGCCAGGGGCTGGCGTTGGCCCAGGCCCTTGAAGTCTTCGACACTCTGGTAGCGCTCGCCGGTGCCGCTGAGATAGGCGACGCAGGAAAATGCGCCGATGTTCGTGCACACGTAGGCCGCAAGGTAGAACATGACCGCGGCGGTGCCCGTGTCGGAATTGGCGGCAAGGGCGACCAGCACGTAGCCGGCGTGCGC
>Ga0335071_10003603_pt1 | contig 16254 bp, 9 predicted proteins | sample Lox_Sample_15_FD_206724 | JGI IMG/M metagenome (GOLD analysis project Ga0335071, IMG submission 206724) | Soil microbial communities from Loxahatchee National Wildlife Refuge, Florida, United States - Lox_Sample_1.5 | ecosystem: Environmental > Terrestrial > Soil > Wetlands | place: USA: Florida... | reverse complement strand
AACTGGCAGCAATCAGTGTTAGATCTGTCTCTTTCACTTCTCCGCATCGCAAAACCCAAATCAGAGCGAATTCGAGAACGAGGGCAGCACCGAAGAAAACGATTCCTCCCTGATGGTGCAGCCTTCCGGTCAGATATGCGGGGTCAACGCGCGTACCTAACATCGCGATTGTAAAGATGCGCAGCCCGTTCTTTGCCACAGACAGAGGAACTGCGATCGCAATCACGAGGGTTTTCCGCCAGGGAGAGCGCAATAACACTTGCGCAAGCACCATCGTCGTCACCACAAGCATCGAACTGGAGCGAATGCTACTGCACTCCTGTGCTACTTCGACGGACAAGCCAGGGATCGTCAGGACGAAACCACTCTGAGAAACTGGTATCCCGACGGCGGTAAACAGCCAGCGAGCTGAAAGGGCCGAGCCATGCTGCAGCAGATTAATGACTGCCGCCAAGGCAAAGCCTGGCAAGGGGACTAACCAGAACAGGAAACAAAGCGGGAAGATCAGTGCTCTTGTCGCCGCCGACCCCAGACAAAGAGCGAAGGCGCCGATCCAGAACAGAACAAGCACAAACATTCGGCATGACAGCTGGACATCGGGCGAAAGCGCGCCGCCCCGAACGCCAACGAATATCGTAATGAGGATTGCTCCCATTATGAGAGCAGAGCCCGCGCCAAAACTGGGAGGCCGCATCTCACCGAGGTTCGGCCATTCCGTATACATCAACGCAAAACTGAGAGGCAGGATTAAGAGAATATGAGTGTACTGATCGTCGTGAAGAGCGAGCACAAAGGTATCGAGTAGAATCCGGCGGGCAAGAATCGTGGAAACAACTAGAAGCAAGACGAGAGCTCGCGTGCGAATTCGGGCTCCGTTTTTATGCTGCATGGAAGCCACGTGACTTGGGTATTGCCGCACCAATAATATCGGCGATTCGCTCACCGGCCTTGCCATCCCAGAGAGGGGGAATGGTTCCCCGTTTCCACTGACCCTGCAATGCCTTCGACAGCTCAGCGGTGAGCTTATTCCGGTCGCTGCCCACGAGCACGTTAGTACCCATGGATATCGTGATGGGCCGTTCGGTATTGTCACGCATGGTCAGGCAAGGAACGCCCAGATAGGTTGTTTCCTCCTGAATGCCTCCGGAGTCTGTGATGACGACGGTGGCGCGGGCCTCCATTGCCAGAAACTCCAGGTAAGGAACAGGATCGAGGAGGAGCAGTTGATCCGAGCATAGCTTGGAATCGGCGATGCGCTGACGCGTACGCGGATGGGCCGGGAAAACGACCTTCAGCTCGCGGTTCAGTGCGAGGAGCGAATCCAGAATTCTTTTCAGGGTCGCGGCGTCATCCACATTCGCAGGCCGGTGCAGCGTCACCAGGGCGAAGCGGTCCGGGAGATTTTCGTCCTTGACTTTGCGGGCAGCCGGAAGGAGACGGATCAGCGAGTCGATCATCACGTTTCCGACGCGAAAGATCTTTTCTGGCGGAATTCCCTCGGCCAGGAGGTTCTGGTCGCCGTCTTCGGACGGGGTAAACAGGAAGTCCGCCAGTTGGTCTGTAACGAGCCGATTGACCTCCTCCGGCATGGTGCGATCGAAAGAGCGGAGGCCAGCCTCGACGTGTCCAACGCGAATTCCAAGTTTGGCGCAGACTAGAGCTGCGGCAACCGTCGAATTCACGTCGCCATAGACCAGAACGATATCCGGATCGTTCTCCAGCAGAGTCGGTTCCAACCGGGTCATGATCTCGGCGGTCTGCCGGGCGTGGCTCCCCGAACCCACCTTAAGGTTGGCGTCTGGCACCGGAATGCCAAGTTGTTCGAAAAAGATGTCCGACATGTTGGCGTCATAGTGCTGGCCGGTGTGAACAAGGCTCTGGACAAAGCTCGGGCGCCGTTTGAGAGCGCTGAGCACAGGCGCGACCTTCATGAAATTCGGACGTGCACCAACCACGTGCAGAACCTTCATCTCTTCTCCGACTCTTCAATATCCCACGACATCGAGCCCTGCGAAATGGCCTTCTGCGAACCGCTGTTTTCCAAACAGGTACCGTTCTGCACCACCCGCCGGGCGAGTTCTTCCTCCTCCGGACCAATGTCATAGCGGCAAGTGATTGTCGTCACTGACCACGTGTTCACGGAACGTGAGAATCGGCCTTCGAGCGTCTACACGAAAGACAAGGAGGGGTCTTATGGGAACCGCGAGCACCATTCGGCCCGAGATGCTGCAAACGCTGCCTTCCGATGCGGCACGTCAACTGCAATGGGGATTTGCTGATCGATACGACTTACAGTTACTTGTGCAATCGGCGCGTTCGGTGGCGCGTGGTCCAGTGGCGCGGCTAGTGGCTAGTGGCGGACGAAACTCGCATGAGTGGACTCGGGAAAAGTCGGCCATGCTGCAAGCGTTCGATGAGGCCGGCATTACGGCCGTGTTCATGGAACCGGAGCAGGGTGGGCTATTCGCCGGACCCAAGAATCTTGCCCTCGCTTTGGTCGCGTTTGAACTCGCCTGGGTGGATGGTGGCGCCGCCACCGCGAGTCTAGCCGGCTGCCTCGCGCTGGCACCGATTCACGAACGCGGAACCGCCGAGCAACAGCGGCACTATATGGCCCTGGCGGCGCCTGCTCAGCCGGGCGAGGATCGAAGGCCATGGCGCGGAGCGTTTTGCCTTACCGAGCCCATTCCCTATGTCGGGGTGGACACCGGGATGCTGAACGGCAAGCTTCGCATCGTGGAATGGAAACCGGGCCAAGAACCGGTGCTGCAAGTTGAGAAGCGTGGACGTTTTATTACCAACATCGGCTTTGCGAATTTCGTGACCGCCGCGGTCGACTCGGACGATCCTCGTATCAAGGGCAGTTGCCTCGTCATTCTCGAAGAAGGCGACCCCGGAGTCTTTGACCGCGGCACGCCGACCAAGAAGATGGTGCACCAGCTCTCATCGACCGGAGATCCGATTTTCAATCTGTATGTGCCGGCCAGCCGGATCATCGGTGGTTATGAAATCAAAGACGGCATTCTGTTCCCTCATTACAGTCACAGCGAGGTGATCGAAGCCGTCTTTCGCCGCACGCGGGTCACCGTAGGCGTGATGACCGCGTCGAAGCTGCTCTCCGCCGTCGAGCCCATCATCCGCTACCAGCGCGGCAGATTTCGCGGGGCAGAGACAGCTACTCCCGGATCGGTGCGCTATGAACTCGGACTTCAGGCGCGTGAAGACGCGCTGCATCGTCTCGTCGATGTCTGGGCCACCGGCGAAGCCAGCGCTTCGCTCGCATTCGCCGCAGCACGCGCTTTCGACGAACTCGATCCTCTCGAAAAGGAGATGGAGCGGTTCTACGCCGATCGCGCCGTATCCGGTGCGAAGGCAAAATCGAAAGTGTTGCGGGAAGCGGCGGATCGTGCAGCCTCTCTCCTGCAGTTACCCGTTGATGATCTGGCCAAAGAGGCGTTGAATTCTGAGCTCCTTCTCCGCTTTGTCCTGCTCGACTCATTAGCGGATGTCCTCTGCCCCGCCGCGAAGCTCTGGAACACCGGCTGGGGGGCGCAGATGATGCGCGAAGCCGTGAGCCTGATGGGCGGTTACGGGATCACCGAAGATTGCCCGGGCTTCCTCGGCAATAAGTGGATGGACGCGCAACTTGAAGCGACCTACGAGGGACCGGAGGCCGTGCAGCGTCGCCAACTCTCCGTCACCATGACGAATCCCGTCTTCCTCGCTCAATTCCGCAACTGGATTCGTGAGATGCGGGCAGTCGCCAACGAACATGCCGGAACAGGGGCCTGCGCACTTGCCACCGCGATGACCATGTGGGCCTGGACGCTCGATCATCTCCAGCACAGCAAGGATGCGGATGGCAGCAGGCTGTATCAAAGCGCGCGGCAGGGCGTGACCTTCCCTCTCGCCGACGCTCTCTGCTGGCTCCTGGCTGCCCGTTGCCAGATTCTGGACGTCCTTCGCCTTCGCGAAAACGGAGCAAACGACGAGTCCGTTGCCGACGGCCTGCCGGGCCTCATCAATTTCCTGAGCGACCTCTGCCACGCACAGTCCGCGCGCGCCAGTGGCGAGGTCTCGCGCATTTGTGCTGAACTGGTCTTCGGCTACAACCGGCATCCCGCATGGGATGAGCCGGGAATGCGCGCCTGCTGGCAGCAAGATGAACTGGATGCGATCGAATGCTTGATTCCAGGCATGAACGGCTATGCCCTCGATGTCGTCACCGGCGACGGCACGCACCCGAGGAAGGCCGGCCCTTGCGCGCAATGCCATGGTGCACAACCCTTCCTCGCCCTGCATACAAAGCTCGATAGTTGCCTCACGGGATCACGCCTCGCCAAAGACCGCGCCGCGGAAGCGATCTCGAAGGTTATGATCCCCGAAGCTCTGGACTATCCCGCATGAGCGATCCCGTCAAAACAGGGGAAGGTCCGCCGTCAGGCCAGAGTGAAGCAGGCTCGGCCGCCGAGCGTGAGCAGATGTCCGTCGATATCGCGGCGGTCGGTTTCGGCCCGGCGATGGGCGGATTTCTTACCACGCTCTCTCGCCACATTCTCAACGAGGATTACACCACTCGCCTTGAAAGCGAAGCGTCACCCGGACTCCCGCTACAAGTGATCTGCTACGAACGAGCCGACGGTCTGGGATTCGGCACCTCCGGAGTCGTGACTCGCGCGCGAGGAATCCGCGCGAGCTTCCCCGACGTGGAGCTCTCACAAATCCCGATGGCGACGCCCGTAACGAGCGAGAAACTCGTTTATCTACTCGACCCTATCGGTGCGAGCCGCCGTTCGCTCGCGATGCGCATTGCCGATTGGAAGGTCCGTCTCCTCGGCGCGCTAGTTGGCTCTCAGGACGATGCGGTCGAACTTCCCTTCATTCCTAAGTTCATGGAAAAACGCGATGGCATGATCTTCTCGCTCGGCCAGTTCAATCAGTGGGTCAGCGAGCAAATCACCAGTTCCGGGCTCTTGCAGATCTGGCCGGGCATGCCGGTGAGCGAGCCGCTGATCGAAGGCAACCAAGTACGGGGAATCCGCTTGGCGGATCAGGGCGTCAATGCCGACGGAACTGCCGCTGACGGATTCGTGCCCGGCATGGATATCCGCGCAACCCTGACCGTGATTGCGGACGGCCCCGTCGGCGCGGTGGGGCGCAAGATCGATGCCTACTTCGGCCTGCCTGCTGGACACCAGCATCGGGAGTGGGCCCTCGGCATGAAGATGGTAGTAGAGCTGCGCGAGGATTCCGGCCTTGAACCCGGGACCGTCCTCCATACTCTCGGTTTTCCTGAGCCGGAGATTTTCGGATTCCTATACGTGCATCCGAACCATCTGGCTTCGGTAGGCATCTTCATTCCCTCTTGGCTACGGAGCCCGGTCCGTACCGCCTATAGATACCTGCAGCACTTCATGCTTCATCCTTACTTGTGGCGGTATTTGCGGGGCGGAACGCTGAAGTCCTGGGGTGCGAAGTCGCTGCAGGAGTCAGGCCGGCATGGCGAACCCTTCCTGGTTGGAAACGGCTACGCCCGGATTGGCGAGGGCTCTGGGAGCACAAACGTCCTCACGGGGTCCGGCGTGGATGAGGCATGGACGACAGGAGTGCAATTAGCGGAGTCCGTCATTGAACTGTTCGAGGAAAAGAAACCGCTCACCAGGGAGAACCTGGATCGAACTTACGTTCGGCGTCGGCGCGGAAGCTGGGTGGACAAGGAATCCAAAGTCGCCGCCAATTCACGGAACGGATTCCAACAGGGTGTGGCCACGGGCCTCCTGGGGATGGCGGCCGCCGGGATAACCCGCGGAGTAGTTTTTGCCGGCGGCCGTGGCCAAGTTGGTACGGGCACAACGAAGGTCGAGGAATTTTACGGGCCGCGAATTCCAGGCACTGAATTGGAACGAATGAAGAAGGAGTGCGCGGCGAACGGCTCGTCGCTGCACGACCGCATTATGGATCGCTTAGGCTGGCCGGAGATCCCATTCGATGGACAATTGCTGATCTCGCATCAGGATGCGCTCCTGATGGGCGGAAGTGTGCAAGCTCCACCGGGCTATGCCAACCACGTCATTTTTCTTCATCCGGAACACTGCCGGAGCTGCGACCCGAAGCTCTGCGTTGAGATGTGTTCCGGGCAGGCCATCACACGCGGTGAAAACGAAGTGCCCACCTTCGACCGCGAGAAATGTGTCTACTGCGGCGCCTGTCTTTGGAACTGTTCAGCCCCTGGCGAAGGAGGACACATCGACTTCCGGGCCGGAGCAGGAGGTTTGCACTCCGCACTTAACTGAACTTAGCCGGCGCGTTCCGGATGTCCGGGAGAACCACCCTCGCGGCGGAATCAATGTAATTTTCATGTTCAAGAGGAACTCATGAGCAACCCCTATCACATTGTCGTATGCGCCGGAATCGTGCCCGACCCGCTCCAAACACTCGAGCCCATCGTGGGTGCTAGCGGGCCAGCGCTGAAAAATGAATCGATGCTCCCGGCCGTGCTAGACCCATGGGCATCCCACGCGCTGTATGAGGCCGCCAACTTGGCCGCGAGCATCCCGGGCAGCAAAGTCTGGCTCGTGAGCGCTGCTCCCAAGGCGAAGCTACAACAGGTCATGATGAACGTCGCCCAAAAAGCGAGCTTTGAATTGGTTCCGATCGATGTTCCGGCCAGCGGCTTCGCCGACGCGCACGCCGTTGCCGCGCTGCTCGCTGGCGCGATCCGGTCGATCGCCGGACTTGAGTGTTCTCACCTGCTCGTTTTTGGAGGCTGGGAATCGGCATCGCGTGGCGCCGGAGTCACCATGCAAATGGTCGGCGAGCATCTTGGGATCGTCGATCAATTTCAGGGCGTCGACCGCCTCAGCATCCAGTCCGATGGTTCGCTCGAGATTCTCGAACGCATCGAAGGTGGCCGTCACATGGTATCGGTCTGCCAGGGAGCTCCGGTACTCATTGGCTGGGCGACCGGTAATCTGCCCGAACCGAAGAACAGCCCGCAGGTGGGGATGTCTAACATGCGCGCGATTATGCCCGCACTGCAAAAAACGAAGCCCTCGGCCTTGCCAATCGACGCCGTGCGCTACCTAAGCGTTGCTCCGCCCAAACAGCAGCGTCAGACGAGAGTCGTCAGGAATTCATCCGCTGACGCAATAGCCGCGGAACTCATGGAATGGATCGCGCAGGACTAGGATCGCAACGATAACGAACCGGAAATTTCAGAACCCGAGGAATTCATGTCACAGAGCATTCTGTTTCTGGCCCACATAGATGAATCCGGAGGCATGCTGCCAAAAGTAGCCTTCGAAGTATTCGGAGCCGCGCTTGACATGGCGGCACAGTCCGGCGGCGATATAACCATTGGGCTGTTCGGCAATGACGTTCAAGCCGCTGCCGACAGTTTGGCGTCCTCTGGCCTCAGGGTGCTCGCGGTCTCCGAACCAGAGCTTGCACACCCCCGCTATGCTACCGATGCAACCGCCGTCGAGGCCATCTGCCGCGAGGCCGCCGCGCAGATTATAGTCGGCCCCGCCACTTCGCGCCTCTTGCGCGTAATCGCAGGGGTGGCGCATCGTCTCCAAGGACAAGCCGATACGCACATCACGTCCATCGACCTAACAGATGGCGCATTTACTGCGAAGCGGTGGTTCTACCGGCAGCGTCTGGAAGCAACCATCCAGCGTGCTGCGCGCCCGTGGTTCCTGGTGATGGACGCGGGATGTCATGAAGCCTGGAAAGGGGCGCTCGCCACCGCGAACGTCCAGCGTGTCGCCGCGTTCCTGACGAGCAATCTACAACGGACAACATTCGCCGGCGTGCGCGTGCCGAATACCGCCGCGCAAACAATTCGCCCGGACGCAAAACTCCTCTTCGTCGCCGGAGCCGGCTGGTGCAAGAAGCAGGCGGACGGCAAAACCCACCTGCCCGAAGCTGAAAGAGCCATTCTGAACTTTCTCCACAGCTCCGGCGCCTCTCTGGGCGGCAGCAAGTCTCTCGTTGACCAGAGCGGAGAGAACCAAGCTGTTCTCGGTTTCATGACGCACCTCAACCAGGTCGGCCAGACTGGATCGACACCACGCCATCCCAAAGGACTTTCGACCTGCTGCCACGGTGAGGAGCCGCACGTTGTCGGCTGGCGGTTCATCAACGAACGCCGCGCCATCAACCTCGACCCAAACTGCGGATGGGCTCGCGGAAAAGCCGACGTGCTTTACGTGGCTGATGCGTTCGAGGTCATCACCAAATTGAATGCACTCTTCGCCGTGAAAGAGGAAAAGCGATCACCGGCCGTCCCGGCCTGAGCGGAGCATTTACAGAACATTCATCTTGCACTGGTAATGTGCCTGAGTATGTATTTCCGTTAGACAGAGCCTCGGTGCAGCCCTATCGGCGCGCACACAGAGGTGTCAGCGCGAGAAATTTGCGATTTTCATGGCTGCCAAGTTTCCCGGCTAATCCTCCTCATGTCCCAATTCCCCAATCCGGTCACGCTTGCGCAGGTCAAGCCTCTGCTCGCACTAGCCACAAAGTTCCTACAGGCCGGCCAGCCAGCGGAGGCGATCGCCCCGCTGCGCAACGCCGCTCAACTCGAGCCATCAAATGCCATCATCCATCACGATCTCGGCCTTGCATGCCTCGAAGTCGGCCGCATCTCCGACGCAATCTCCGCGCTTCAACGGTCCATCGCCGCCAATCCGCGTTACGCCGACGCCCACTTCCGTCTCGGAATTGCCCTTGAGAAATCCGGTAACATCCGCGAAGCCATCACCTCGTACGACCGCGCCACCAAGCTCCACCCCTCGCTAGCCGAAGCCTGGTTTCGCGCCGGGAACCTCGTGTTCACCCTGGCTCATCGCGAAGAAGCCATCGGCTGTTTCCATCGAGCCGCCGCCACCGCCGCCAGGACCAGCTACGGCCGCCTCGGGAAAGCGCGTGCGTTGCTGATCGAAGATCGCAACCATGAAGCCGAACAAGTCCTGCGCGAGGCCATCGTAGCCGACCCGCAAAACGCGATGGCCTACGATCTGCTCGGCGGTCTCCTCGCTGAACTCGGCCGCTTCGACGATGCCCGCGCCTGCTTCGACCGCGCCATCACCATCGCGCCATTGCTCGCAGGCAGCTACTACGAGCTCGTCCGCTGCCGCCCCGTCACCAGCGATGACCGCGGACTTGTTCAACGCATGCAAGCCGCGCTTGCCACGACCGGTCTCGAAGCCGAGCAGGTCCATCGCCTTCACCTGGCCATCGGCAAAGCAGCTGATGATCTCAAAGACTACGGCCTCGCCATGCAACATTTCGATGCCGCAGATGCCATCCGCCGCACTCAAGTGCCCTTCGACTCAGCCGCATTTTCGATCGAAGTCGACCGCCTTATCGCCCGCTGCACTCCCGAATTAATCGCTCAAGCCCCGACGCTCGGCTCAATCGATGCGACGCCTATATTAATCATCGGCATGCCGCGCTCCGGCACAACTCTCGTCGAGCAGATCGTCTCCATGCACCCCGAAGTTGCCGCCGGCGACGAACTGAATTTCTGGAACGGGCGCGGCGCGGAGTGGCACAGCGCGGGCCCGGAGGGAAATGCCAAGCCGTTTCTGGTCAAGGCGGCAAAAGACTATCTCGCTGTCCTGCGCAAGATCGCACCTAAGGGGTCGCGCATCACTGACAAGATGCCCTTCAATTTTCTCTGGGCCGGCCTGGTGCACATGGCCTTCCCGCACGCGACTATCATCCATTGCCGCCGCGCCCCCCTGGACACGGCGCTCTCCATCCACCAGACTTTCTTCCATCGCGGCCTGGCATTTCCCACCGGAGGCGCCGAATTAGTCTCCTATTTCCAAACCTACCGCCGCCTCACCGATCATTGGCGTAATGTGCTGCCTTCCGATCGCTTCCTCGAAGTCGATTACGAAGAAATGACCCGCGAACCCGAGCCACTGATCCGGCGCATCATCGCAGCCTGCGGCCTGACGTGGCATGACGCCTGCCTTCGCCCCGAATCGAATCCGCGAGCCGTGAAGACGCCCAGCAAGTGGCAGACCCGCCAGCCAATCTATCGCTCCTCCGTCGAGCGCTGGCGGCGTTACGAACCCTGGCTCGGCCCGCTCCGTGCGCTCGTTGACGGTGGTGGGGAACTTTAGATTTTCCCTCGGCGGAAATAATCGCCACATCAACCAAGATTCACCGATACGAAAATCTGGCCCCGCTTCCTGCGACGCGTTTTCCCGCGGATGACCCTGCCAACTCCTCCTCACCTCTTTCTTACCTCTTCCTCACCATGCTTGGAATGCCGCCTTTGGTAGGATTCGCTCCAATTGGGGCGGCGGTGCCGCGATTCAAGGGGCTTACTGTTATGAGCCCGGGGAAAAGCCAAACCGACAAGGCCCAAAGGAGAGAAAACTCATGCAGTCGTTGGCCGCAAGAAGTTGCACCAGACATCGTTTTAGCGTCTCTGGGCTCGGGTGGAAACCCGTTGCAAAAGCAGGTTCTAGATGGGCGCCACTCGGCGTGCTGGGTCTGCTTGCAGTGTTGATGGTGACCGCAGCCCCGGCTGCATATGCCCAAACCGAAACCGTGCTCCACAGCTTCAACGCGGATGGCACAGATGGGGCCAACCCCTACTCGGGTCTGGCCATCGACAAGGAAGGCAATCTCTACGGCACCACGCTCTACGGCAGCAGCTTCATTGCTCCCAACGCCGGCACTGTGTTCAAGGTCACGGCGTCCGGCTTTGAAACAGTGCTCTACAACTTCGGCGGAGCGCCGGACGGCTCTGAACCGTACTATGCTGGCGTAGTTCGGGATGCAGCAGGCAATCTCTATGGCACCACGTTACGAGGCGGGACGAACGACCTGGGCACCGTGTACAAGCTCGCTCCGGATGGAACAGAGTCCGTGCTCTACAGCTTCAGCCCAGCAAGCTTCGACGGATACTATCCCTTCGGGGGAGTGATTCTAGGCCCGAAGCACACCCTCTATGGCACCACCTCCACGGGCGGCACGGCCGGCGTTGGCACAGTGTATAAGGTTACCCGTGGCCATCAAGGAGTCGAAACTGAAACCGTACTCTACAACTTCGCAGGTCAAGCGGATGGTTGTTATCCCCGGCAGGAAAGCCTGGTTCTGGCCAAGGACGGCACTCTCTATGGGACAACCAATCTTTGTGGCCCTTTCAACGGCGACTATGGCACGGTGTTCAAGGTCGCTCCGGATGGGAAGGAGACAGTGCTCCACAGCTTCAACGCGGATGGTGTGGATGGAGTCAATCCCTATGGAGGCTTGATTTTCGATAAGGCTGGCAACCTCTATGGCACGACCTACGGGGGCGGCAAGTTCGGCTACGGCACGGTGTTTAAACTCTCTCCGTCCGGAGGCGAAACCGTGCTCCACAGCTTCAACGCGGATGGCACGGATGGGATCAATCCCTACGGTGGGATGGTTCTCGGTAAAAAGGGCAACCTCTATGGCACGACTTACCAGGGCGGAACGAATGGTTACGGAACGGTGTTTAAGCTCACTCCCTCCGGGACGGAAACGGTGCTTCACAGTTTTGCGAAAACGGATGGGGCCCATCCCTACGCGGGCGTGGTCCTCGACAAAAATGGCGCTCTGTATGGCACAACCGTCGATGGCGGCGATTTTGGCTACGGCACGGTGTTTAAGGTAGTTCCGTAGTTCCAATTGCAACTGGAAGGTGCGTGTCGAATATGGAATTGGCGCGCACCTCTTCTCATCCAATTTCCTTCGCCCCGAATCGAATCCGCGAGCCGTGAAGACGCCCAGCAAGTGGCAGACCCGCCAGCCGATCTATCGCTCCCCGGTCGAGCGCTGGCGACGCTCCGAACCCTGGCTGGGTCCACTCCGGACGCTCGTTGAGGACGGGTTGGAAACAGACGCAAGTGTCACCCAATCGCAATAGGCAAAGTACACGCTCCAGATCTCAGCCGCTGCGTTTCCGATCGAAGCGCAACGCGCTCGATGTAGTGACCGCTGAAGACTTGCCGTTCTCCTTCCTGCGGGATTGGCGGACAGACGGTCATACCACTCTGTGACGGATGTCACCTCCGATCTCGGCGTGACTTGGCACAATTAGAGTCGCCAAGGGTGGGCTTATGTTGAATATTCCCATCGCCGCCCACGCCGACTCCTCTATTCAGAGGCTTAAACAAAAGCACGATCCCGAAAGCAAGGAATCAGAGTTGGGATTCACCATCCCGCAGCAACCTGGTGACCGAAGAGCTTTCCTTAAAAAGGCAGCGCTTCCCTGCCTTGCGGCTTGCGCTGCTTGTCTGCGAGGGATGCCGACGGTGGCACTGGCCGCGGCTACCTCCGAAGACGACAGTCGATTCCGAGTTGAAGCGCGTTTCTATGAGAAGTTGGCGGGTAAAAATGTGCGCTGCCATTTGTGTCCGCGCGAATGCGTCGTTGGAGACGGGCAGCGCGGGCATTGCCGCATCCGCGAGAACCGCGCCGGCACCTACTACTCGCTCGTCCACTCACGCGTCTGTGCCGCACATATCGATCCAATCGAGAAGAAGCCGTTCTTTCACTTCCACCCCGGGAGCAAGGCTTTTTCTATAGCCACCGCGGGGTGCAATGTCCGCTGCAAGTTTTGCCAGAACTGGGAAATTTCGCAGGCAAAGCCGGAGGAGTTGCCCGCCCGGTACATGCCACCAGCCGATGTTGCAGCGCTTGCGGGACAGAACCAGTGTCCGACGGTCGCCTTCACGTACAGCGAGCCGACGGTCTGGAACGAATTTGTGACTGATGCTGCCGATGCAACTCGCGCTCGAGGCCTGAAAGCCATCGTGGTCTCGAATGGTTTCATTCAGCAGGAGCCGCTGAAGCGCCTTTGCCACCATGTGGACGCGATCAAGATCGACATGAAGTCATTCTCCGAGAAGTACTACCGCGAGGTAGTGGACGGAGAACTCCAGCCTATTCTCGACACCTTGGTCACGACCCGTAAAGAGGCCAAATGGATGGAGATTGTGCATCTTGTCGTGCCGACACTGAATGACAGCGACGCGGAATTTCGTGCTCTGGCTCGGTGGCTTAAAGCGAACTTGGGAACTGACGTTCCCATCCACTTCACACGCTTTCAACCTCTGTATCTGCTGAAGAATTTGCCACCAACGCCAACTGAAACACTGGAGCGCGGAAAAGCCATTGCAGATGCAGAAGGCTTGCAGTACGTCTATGTCGGAAACGTGCCCGGTCATCCCGCGGAGAACACATACTGCCCGAAGTGCCGGCACCTGCTGATAGAGCGCGCCGGCTTCACCGTTACCGAAAACCATGTTCGGAAAGGGAGATGCGAATACTGCCAGCACGCGATTCCCGGCGTGTGGAGCTGAAGAATCGTCGGCGTAGGAGTTCCCATGGATGCGAGAACAAGAATGGCTTTGCAGATTTCGGCCGTGATGATGCTGCTATGCCTGTCGTGTGCAAAAAGTACGGCGGGAGGATCGGAGGTGGTGCGGCAAGCGGCTGTAGCAGGATCGTTTTATCCCGCAGATCCTAAAGAATTGACGACAATGGTGGACGGCTTTCTAGCGAAGGCGACGCCATCGACGCCGAAAGGAGAGATTGTCGGAATCGTTGCGCCACACGCCGGCTATCCGTATTCCGGAGGAGTGGCCGGTTACAGCTACGCGATCATCAAAGGACGCCCCACGCACCGGGTAGTTGTAATCGCGCCCTCACATTTTGAGGCACTTCCATTCACATCCATTTACGACGGCGATGCCTATGCAACTCCACTGGGCAAGATTCCCATTGACAAGGAGTTCGCCCGCAAGCTCGCGAGCAAGGACCCGACGATTAAGCTCTCGAGTAAGGGACATACTCCAACCGCCGCTGGCGCAGAACACGCGCTCGAAGACCAATTACCTTTCCTTCAGCGCTCGCTGGGCGAATTTCAACTCGTACCGGTCATCATGGGGGACCAGAGCTACCAGGCAAGCCGCGTGCTCGGCATCGCGCTGGCAGAGATGATTCGCGGGAGCGACACGCTGATCGTCGCCAGTTCCGATCTGTCGCATTACCACTCTTACGCTCAAGCATCGACGATTGATGGCAAAACGCTGAATGCGGTTGGTGAATGGGATTACCTGGCTCTCTCCGACAATTTCGCAAACCGCACTTGGGAGGCGTGCGGTGGAGCGCCCATCGTTGCCGCCATGATCGCGGCAGAACGACTGGGAGCAACCCGAGCGCAGGTGCTGAAATACGCGAACTCCGGCGACGTGACCGGAGATCGAGAACGGGTGGTGGGTTACGGTTCGGTAGCCTTTATCAGAGACAATGGCCACGGTGCGCCTTCGGCAAAATTTTCATTGATGGCATCTGAAAAGAAACAACTGCTGGAGATCGCGCGAAAGTCAGTCGAGTCGGCCGTGGAACAAGGTAAGGCATACGAACTGCCGACAAATCTGCCCGGGAGCCTGATGCAGGATCGCGGGGCCTTCGTCACGCTCAAGGAAAAAGGAGAACTTCGCGGTTGCATCGGATACACCGTGGCGATGCAGCCATTGGCAGAGACGGTACGAGATGTTGCTGCGTTGGCCGCTCTGCGCGACACAAGGTTCCATCCGGTTTCGTCGGCAGAACTCGGACAGCTAACCTATGAAGTATCCGTATTGTCCCCACTGCGGCACGTTACCGACACAAATCAGATCAAAGTGGGCGAACACGGAGTAATGATCGTCAAGGGTCGCACACGCGGGCTCCTGCTTCCGCAAGTGGCTTTGGAACAACACTGGGATCGAAATACGCTGCTTGATGAAACGGCAATCAAGGCAGGCCTGTCACCCAAGAGCTGGCGGGACAAGGATGCCGACCTTTTCATCTTTACCGCCGTCGTGTTTGGAGAAACGGAAATCACGCGGGACATCAGCGCGGATCCTTTTCCAGACTGGCCCAAACCAAATACGCGGCCAGGGTTGCCGGAACCAGGTTTGCCACCGCGATAAGAATCGCCGCCCTGAAGAACCCAAATAAGGGAAGCAGGAAGGCGCTTAACAGCAGCGTCCCCAGACAAGCGCCGAGTAAATCTATGCCATAGAGAATGCCCACGTTCGAGCGAACCGCATGCGCGTCTCCGAAGCGAATCTGTGTCGCGAGCGCAAACTGGACGCCGCCAAGCGCACCGCCCAGGAGGGCAACCACAGGAAAAAAGATATGACCGACAAGGGCGAACATAAGCGGACTCGCCACCCCCTCAGTCGCAGTGAGGAATACACTCAGCAACAGGGGTGAAAAGGCGGTTAGAAGTTGTAGGCCGGCCAACCGCTTCAAATCCGACGACGCTGAGACCGCCAGCGACTCACGCCGAACATGCAGCCAACTACCGAGCGCCATACCGGTCATGAATAGCGCTATCAGGATTGCGAGCTGATGATACACATATCCGTACACGGACTGGAAGCCGACAAGCAACAGCACCTCGAGGCTAATGCTGGTTAGCCCGGCGAGCGCGACGCAGAATTCTGTGCTTCGCCCAACTCGCCTTTGCGATCTCGAAAACACGGCAATCAGGATTGCCGTTACGACGAGTAGGACATTGGTCCACACAACTAGCCGTCCAAAACTCAACTGTTCCACAAATTCGAACACGTGCTGGTATTCCCGGTTGAACTGTGTGCTCCACAGCTCGACATCGAAGTAGTACGCAATGGGTGCCAAATCGCGGTTCACGGGAGTTTCGCGATTCGGCCGAATGTTCTGCTCAAGGTCCGCGATGCGGTCCGGCGCCATGCGGAATGTGACGAAGTAGTCGCGCACGTACTTGGTTTGGAGGTGCCGCTCTCGCAAGCGCGAGAGCAGTTCCGCCGGATCAGCAGCTAGAACTCCCTCTCTCCGCGCGGCAAAGAAATGGACGATCTCCCCCGGAATTGTCTGCACCACCGGGAAGGCTTCATGGAGAGTTTTGAAAATACAGCGAAGGAACGCGGTCAGATCAGGGCTAAGATACTCTTCCGCGGCGTGCAATTGGAAAGAAAAGACGCCGCCAGGGGCAAGTCTGCCCGTTGCCTCGCGGAAAAACTCCAACGAATAAAAACGGTTGAGCTGCGCTGTTTGCGGGGCGGGCAAATTCACAATAATGACGTCAAAGACCTGGCCCGTTGTTTTTAAGAACAAACGTCCATCGTCACGATGGATGTGGACGCGCGGATCCACCCGCGCAGTCGTCCATTGCTCGGGGAAGTATTTGTCCGCAAGTTCGAAGACAGTGGGATCGAGTTCAACATAGTCCAC
>Ga0335071_10003602_pt1 | contig 16254 bp, 16 predicted proteins | sample Lox_Sample_15_FD_206724 | JGI IMG/M metagenome (GOLD analysis project Ga0335071, IMG submission 206724) | Soil microbial communities from Loxahatchee National Wildlife Refuge, Florida, United States - Lox_Sample_1.5 | ecosystem: Environmental > Terrestrial > Soil > Wetlands | place: USA... | reverse complement strand
CGAGCCCGCTTGCGGCGGGTTGCGCGTGCGGGCATCGACGGCAGTGACGGTGCCGTCGACGGGCATCTCGCTGTTCCAACCCACGTCTGCGAGCCCGTAGCCGTTGTCGGCGATCACGATGTGCACGGCATGCGGGCTTGCGAAGCGCATCGTCGCGTGGCCCTCGCCGGTCGCCTGGCACGGGTCGCTCGACGGCAGCGACCACGTGTGGGTGAGCGACCCGCGCATGGTCAGGCTCCAGCGGGCGTAGACGTGGAGGCGCGCACCGCCGGCGGCCGTCGGCAGCGCGACACTCACCGCCGCCGCCACGGCGGCCGCCACCCCGAGCGCTGCCCGCCCGCGTCGCACGGACGCAGCGCCGTCAGAGCATCCGCAGCTCGAGCACCTGCTCGCAGCGGTCGACCGATGCGCGCGTGCCCGGCGTCTCGCCCGGGTCCATCGAATCGAAGGCCTGCTCGGCGGCCGCCATGTCCTCCGCGGTTGCGAAGCGCTGCGTCACGACCGCGGTCCGCTGCGCCGCGTCGTACATCATGTCGAGCCCGACCGCCGGGACCCCAGGCGGCGGGCCCTCGGACTCGTTGATCCGCGCAAGCAGGGCCTCGACCCGCGTCGGATCCACGTCGATGAACCTGACGACACGCACGAACATGCGGTACTCCTCACTCGTCGATGGACGCCGGACCGGATCCCTGGCGACCGTACCGCGGCTGCGCGCCGTGCTCAAGCAGGGAAATGGACGCGGTCGGCAGGCGAGGCGCTGCGACCCTACCCGGCCGGATCCGCGCCGGATAGGGTCCGGGACGTGAGCGGGTCGGACGGCGGGCGGAGCGGACTGACGCCGGGGCGGATCATCGCCGGCGTCCTCGTCGTGCTGATCCTGCTGTTCGCGGCGCTCAACAGCCAGAGCGTGCGCGTGCACTGGCTCGTCACCACGACCACGACGCCGCTGTTCGTCGTCATCCTCGTCTTCGCCCTGCTCGGCCTGCTCCTCGGCTACATCCTCGGTGCGCGCTCGCGCGGGAAGTAGGGCCCGTCGGCCCCGACTCGCGCGGCGTTCCACGCAGCCGTGCCCGATCGCGAAGCTTGGCCACGGCCATGAGTGACGAGCGCCGCGCCGCACGGCTGGAGCGGGCGCATCGCCACGCGCGCGAGCGCGGCGTCTCCACCGGCCTCTACACGCTCGTGCGCTGGATCGTGACGCCGCCGCTGCGGCTGTGGTTTCGCTTGCGCGTCGACGGCGCCGAGCACGTCCCGGCCGAGGGGGCGGCGATCCTCGCCCCGAACCACAAGAGCTTCCTCGACGTCTTCTTCATCGGTCTCGCCACGCGCAGGCCGGTGCGCTACATGGCGAAGACCGAGATCTTCACAGCGCCGCTGGCGTGGCTGCTGGTCCGGCTCGGGGCCTTCCCGGTGCGCCGTGGCGAGGCCGACGCCGACGCCATCCTGACGGCGTGCGCGATCCTCGAGCAAGGCGGCCTGCTGGCGGTCTTTCCGGAGGGCACGCGCGTCGAGGACCCGCACGCGCTCGGCTCGCCGCACCACGGGGCGGGCAGGCTGGCGCTCGAGACCGGGGCGCCGGTGGTGCCGGCGGCGATCGCCGGTACGTCGCATCTGTGGCTGGGGCCGTTCCCCAAGCCGCACCGCGTTCGCGTCGGGTTCCTGCCGCCGCTCGACGCACACGAGCTCGAGGGGCGCGAGGACGCCGTCGAGGAGCTCGTCGACCACGCGCTCTGGCCGGCCGTGCGGCAGGAGTACGGCCGCCAGCTCGCCCGCCCGGGGCTCATCCTCGCCGCGCTCGCCGCTCTCGGCCTGGGGGGCGGGCTGCTCGCGCGCCGACGCAGGCGGGCGTCGCTTCCCGAGCTGCTGGACGTCGTCGAGCCGCTCAAGGTCCGCCGGCGCCGCGTGCGCCACCGCGTGGCCGAGCGCCTGCGCGTCGCGCGCCGCCGCTCATGAGCGCCGTCAGCCCTTGACGACGCCGAGCGGCACCAGGCGCGCGACGCGCGCGGCGAGCCCCGCGCGCTCGACGACGCCGACCACGCGGTCGACGTCTTTGTAGGCGAAGGGCGCCTCCTCGGCCAGGCCGCGGTTCGACGGGCAGCGCACGACGATCCCCTGCGCTTCGAGCTGGCGGCGCAGCTGGGCCCCGGTGATCTCGCGGCGCGCCCCGGTCCGGCTCATGCGGCGCCCTGCACCGTGGCACGTGGTTCCGAACGAGCGCTCCATCGCCCCGGGACGGCCGGCCAGCACGTAGCTCGCGGTGCCCATGCTCCCGGGGATGAACACCGGCTGGCCGGCGTCGCGGTAGGCCGGCGGGATCTCCGGCGAGCCGGGTGGGAAGGCGCGCGTGGCGCCCTTGCGGTGCACGCACAGCACCGCGCCGCCGTGCTGCTCGAGCTTGGCGACGTTGTGCGCCACATCGTAGATCTGGCGCGTGCCGGCGGCGACGCCCGGGCCGAGCGTGGAGGCGATCGACTCGCGCACACGATGGGCCAGCACGGCCCGGTTGGCGAACGCGAAGTTCGCCGCCGCCGCCATCGCCTGCAGGTACTGCCCGCCCTCGGGAGAGGACAGCGGCGCGCAGGCGAGCTGCCGGTCGGGCAGCGTGATGCCGTAACGGGACACCACGGCGTCCATGCGCCGCACGTAGTCCGTGCATACCTGGTGCCCCAGCCCGCGTGAGCCCGAGTGGATGAGCACGGTGACCTGCCCGGCCCACAGGCCGAACGCGTCCGCGGCGGCGGCGTCGAGGACCTCGGCGACGCGCTGGACCTCCAGGAAGTGGTTGCCCGAGCCGAGCGTGCCCAGCTGGTCGGCGCCGCGCGCCCGGGCGCGCGGAGAGACCGCGCCCGGGTCGGCGTCCGGGAGGCAGCCGCGCGACTCGGTGTGCTCGACGTCGGCCGCGGTGCCGATCGCGTGCTCCGCCGCCAGGACGGTCGGCCCGCCCACCAGGACGCGATCGAGCTCCGCGTCCTGCAGGCGCAGCGAGCTTCCGTGGCCGGCGCCGACCGGTACCCGCCGCGAGATCTCGTGGACAAGCCGCTCGCGGCGAGCGCCGAGCTCCGACGCCGTGACGGGCAGCGCGAGCAGCCGCACGCCGCAGTTGATGTCGTACCCCACCCCGCCCGGCGACACCACGCCGTCGGGCGGCTCGGTGGCGGCGACACCGCCGACCGGGAAGCCGTACCCCTGGTGGATGTCGGGCATGGCTAGCGCGGCCTCGCGCACGCCGGGGAGCGTCGCGACGTTCTCGAGCTGCTCGAGCGAGCGGTCGGCGGCGATCTGCTCGATGAGCTCGGCGTCGGCGAAGACGCGCGCCGGGACGCGCATGTCCGCCCGCGCCCCGGCCGGGATCTCCCACACGACCTCGCCGATGCGCCGCAGGTCGCGGCGCGCCCGTGCGACCTCAGACATCGAGCACCACGGTCGCGCGGTACCCGTCATCGCTCGGCTCGAAGCTGAGCCGGTGGTACGTGACGCCCTTGACGAGGTGCCGCGGCTCGCCGTGATGGGCGAGCACCTGGGCGCGCAGGCCCTCGGCGCTGAGGTCGATGCGCCGGGCCGCGTCCGGGACGAGGCTCTCGGTCTCGGCGCGGAACACGAGCTCGTCGAGCCAGTCGGCGAGCAGCGTCGCGCGGTCGGTCCCGCGGATCGCGACCTCGACGGTCTGCTGGTCGCGCGGACGGCCGTCGCGCAGCAGCTCGGCGAGGGCGAGCAGCGCATCCTCGAAGACGGCGGTCTCGGTCTCGCAGTCGAGCCGCAGCTCGAGCTCGGCGGTGTGGTCGACCCAGCGGTAGGGCATCAGCGGATGACGGTCAGCGTACGCCCGCGGCGGGCCGTGGGCGGGCATAGACTCCGCTCGTGAGCACCTTCGTCTTCCGGCTGATCGCTCCGCGCCCGACGTTCGCACTCGACATGACCGAGACGGAGCGGGAGATCATGGGCCGTCACGCGGCCTACTGGCAGCCGCTGGTCGACGCCGGCCGGATGGTGGTCTTCGGACCCGTGCTGGATTCAACCGGCTCGTGGGGCCTGGGCGTCATCGAAGCCGAAGACGAAGACGAGTTGCGCGCGTTCGCCGCCGCCGATCCGGTCGTCACCTCCGGGACGGGACGGGTCGAGCTCGGGAGGATGCTCCAGGGGTTCGTCCGCCCGGGCGGCGCTGCCGACGGTTGAGCGCCTCCCGCCGAGGCGAGAGGATCACCGGGGATTCCCCGGATGTTCGCTCACGCACGCGGGTCTAGCCTGCGCCGATGGCGCGCTCCGCACTGACGCTGCTCGGAGTCGTCCTCTCGCTCCTGGGCGTGCTCTGGTTCCTGCAGGGAGCCGGGATCGTTCACATGCGCCCGATCCTCTGCGTGTCGCACTGCAAGCCGGTCACGAAGTCGGTCGCCTGGATGGTGATCGGCGCGGCGGCGTTCGCGGCCGGCGTCCTGCCCGCACGCGCCGGCAGGCGAGGTGGGCGCGCCGGGTGAGCGGATCGAGAGCAGGACGCGCCGGCCGGTTCGCACCCCGGCGGCATCTGGAATGGTGCAAGGGTTTGATCCGATCGCGCTAAGGTGGCCCGCGCATGCAGGTCGATCTCGAGCAGCTGTCCTCCGAGCTGCGCGCCCGCGGGCTGCGGGTGACCGCACCGCGGCTGGCGGTCTACCGGGCGGTCGCGGAGACTCCGGGGCATCCCGATGTCGAGACGATCGCCGGCCGTGCCCGCTCGCTGATCGGCGCGCTCTCGACGCAGGGCGTCTACGACGCGCTGCACGCGCTGACGGCGGCCGGCCTGCTGCGCCGGATCGAGCCGGCGGGCAGCCCGGCGCGGTTCGAGACGCGCGTGGGCGACAACCACCACCACGTCGTCTGCCGCCTGTGCGGCTTGACCCAGGACGTGGACTGCGCAGTCGGCCGTGCGCCGTGCCTGCGCCCCGGCGACGCCGGCGGGTTCCTGCTCGATGAAGCCGAGGTCACCTTCTGGGGCCTGTGCCCTGCCTGCCAGACCAACCACCCATCCCCGTGAGATCGCAGGAGGACCGACGTGTCTGTCACCGATAAGAGCCCCGCGCTGCATACGAGCTGGGCGAATCAGGACTGGTGGCCAAATCAGCTGAACCTGAAGGTGCTCCACCAGCACTCGCCCTTGTCCAACCCGATGGGGGAGGAGTTCGACTACGCCGAGGAGTTCGAGACGCTCGATCTCGACGCGCTGAAGCGGGACGTCATCGAGGCGCTGACGACCTCGCAGGACTGGTGGCCGGCCGACTACGGCCACTACGGCCCGCTCATCATCCGGATGGCGTGGCACAGCGCGGGCACCTACCGCATCGCGGACGGGCGCGGAGGGGGCGGCTCCGGGTCGCAGCGCTTCGCGCCGCTGAACAGCTGGCCCGACAACGCGAACCTCGACAAGGCCCGCCGGCTGCTGTGGCCGGTCAAGCAGAAGTACGGGCGCAAGATCTCGTGGGCCGACCTCATGATCTTCGCCGGCAACTGCGCGCTGGAGTCGATGGGCTTCAGGACGTTCGGCTTCGGCGGCGGGCGGGAGGACATCTGGGAGCCCGAGGAGGACATCGACTGGGGGCCCGAGCACACGTGGCTCGGGGACGAGCGCTACAGCGGTGACCGCGAGCTCCACGGCCCGTTCGGTGCCGTCCAGATGGGCCTGATCTACGTCAACCCGCAGGGCCCGAACGGCAATCCGGATCCGCTCGCCGCGGCGAGGGACATCCGCGAGACCTTCGCGCGCATGGCGATGAACGACGAGGAGACGGTCGCGCTGATCGTGGGCGGGCACACCTTCGGCAAGGTGCACGGCGCCGTCCCAGAGAGCTACGTGGGCCCCGAGCCCGAGGCCGCGCCGCTCGAGGAGCAGGGCCTGGGATGGAAGAACAGCTACGGCACCGGCAAGGGCGACGACACGTACACCAGCGGGCTCGAGGGCGCGTGGACCGGCGCGCCGACGGTGTGGGACAACGGGTTCCTGAAGAATCTCTTCGAGTGCGACTGGGAGCTGACGACGAGCCCAGCCGGCGCGAAGCAGTGGACCCCGAAGGACGCCGCCGCGAAGGACACCGTCCCGGACGCCCACGACCCGTCCAAGCGCCACGCGCCGATGATGCTCACCACCGACCTCTCGCTGCGGTTCGATCCGGTCTACGAGCCGATCGCGCGGCGCTTCTACGAGAACCCCGACGAGCTCGCCGAGGCGTTCGCCAAGGCCTGGTACAAGCTCACCCACCGCGACATGGGGCCGGCCTCGCGCTACCTGGGCCCGCTGGTCCCCGCCGAGCCGCAGCTGTGGCAGGACCCCGTGCCCGAGGTCGATCACGAGCTGATCGGCGACGCCGACATCGCCGCGCTGAAGGCCAGGATCCTCGCCTCGGGCCTGACCGTCAGCCAGCTGGTCTCGACCGCCTGGGCGTCGGCCGCGACCTTCCGCGGGACGGACATGCGCGGCGGGGCCAACGGGGCGCGGATCCGCCTCGCGCCGCAGAAGGACTGGGCCGTGAACCGCGCGGCCGGCGTGGCGGAGGTGCTGCCGACCCTCGAGCGGATCCAGCAGGAGTTCAACGACACGCAGTCCGGCGGGAAGCGCGTCTCGCTCGCCGACATGATCGTGCTCGGCGGATGCGCCGGCGTCGAGCAGGCGGCGAAGAGCGCCGGGCACGACATCACGGTGCCGTTCGCGCCGGGGCGCACCGACGCCGCGCAGGAGCAGACCGACGTCGACTCGTTCGCGGTGCTCGAGCCGCGGGCGGACGGGTTTCGCAACTACCTGCAGAACGGGCATCAGGTCCCGGCCGAGCGCCTGCTGGTGGAGCGCGCGAACCTGCTGACGCTGACCGCTCCCCAGATGGCGGTGCTCGTCGGCGGCCTTCGCGTGCTGGACGCCAACGCCGGGGGCTCCGAGCACGGCGTGTTCACGGACCGTCCCCGAACGCTGACGAACGACTTCTTCGTCAACCTGCTCGACATGGGCACCGAGTGGTCGCCGTCCGGCGACGGCGTCTACGAGGGCCGCGACCGCCACAGCGGCGAGCTGCGCTGGACCGGCACCGCCGTCGACCTCGTGTTCGGCTCGAACTCCCAGCTGCGCGCGATCGCGGAGGTCTACGCCTCCGACGATGCCGGCGGGACGTTCGTGCGGGACTTCGCGGCCGCCTGGGACAAGGTCATGAACCTCGATCGGTTCGACCTGGCCCGGTAGGGGTCTCGGGGTGGCAGGACCGCGGGGCGTCTCCGTGACGCCCCGCGGCACCCGCCCTACTCGTACTTCAGCGCCTCGACCGGCTTGAGCCGTGCGGCCCGGCGCGCCGGAAGGACCGCCGCGAGCGCACCGAGCGCCACCGACGCCGCGACGATCGCGATCGTCGACCCGACTGGGAAGCGGAACGAGATGCCCGGCAGCAGGCTGCCGAGTCCGTGGATCCAGACCAGCGCGATCACCAGTCCGACGAGGACGCCCACGATGGCGCCCGACAGGGTGATCAGCAGCGACTCATCGAGCATCGTGCGCCGCACCAGCCACCGTGTGGAGCCGAGTGCGCGCAGCACGCCGATCTCTCGCGTTCGCTCGAGCACCGACATCGCGAGCGTGTTGATGACCCCGAGGATCGAGACGAGGACCGCGATCGCGATGATGGCGTTGAAGAAGTTGAACTGCGTGTTGACCTGCGTGTCGAACTGGTCCTTGACCTCTGCGGTGGAGAGCGCCTCGAGGTTGGGGTGCGAGCGCGCGAGGTAGGCGTCGATCCGCCGCCCCAACGCGGCGCGCCGGCTTGGGGCGCGGGCCTTCACGAGCAGTTCGACGGCCGGCGTCGGGCCGTAGATCGAGCGCATCATGGCGCTCGACATCTGGATCGACAGCCCGCCGCCCTCCGTGATCGCCTGCAGCACTCCGGCGACTGGCAGGCGGCGCGTGCCCGCGCCGCCGGAGAGCGTGAGGCTGTCCCCCACGTGGAGGTGCGCTGCGTGCGCGTATGCCTCGCTGAGGAGGACGCCGCCGCGGGCCGTCTCAGCCAGCGCAGCGGGGCGCGAGGCGCCTGTCACGGGTGTGGTGTCGACCGTTCCGTACTGGACGGGGTCGATGCCGAAGACGATGCCCGGCTGCACGCCGCCGCGCGGGAATTTCGCGCGGATCGCGCGCACGGGTGTCGCGACGGCCACCTCGGGCATCGCGGCGATCGCGCGCTGGACGTCGGGTCCGATGCTTCCGGGATTGCCCGAGGCGATCGATGCGCCGGTCTGCTGCACGGTGAAGTCGCGTGCGTAGCTGCGGTTGATCTGGTCGGAGATCGTGCCCAGGAAGCTCGCCGACATCGCGCTGTTGACGACGATCACCGACAGCCCGATCGTCAGCGCGACCGCCGTGGCGGACGTGCGCGCGGGGTTGGAGCGGGCGGCGTCCGTCGCCAGGCGCCCCGACGTCGGCGACAGCCTGCGCAGCCCGGCCGCGAGCAGGCTCACGACGGGCATGATGAGGAACGGGGCCGCCATGGCGACCCCGACGAACATCAGCATCGTGCCGCCGATGGCGCCGATGGCCGCAAGGGCCCCTGAGGCGCTCTGGTCCCCGAACCAGTAGGTGCCCCCGAGGATCAGGCCTGGCAGGAACAGGACGACGCCGATGATCGCGCGGCGGAGCGACGGCCGGTGACGGATCGCCTGCGCGCCGGCGACGGCCTGGACGGGCGGCACGCGGCCCGCGCGACGTGCGGGCCAGAGCGCGCCCGCCAGCGTCGCGACGATCCCGACGATCACCGCGGTGGCTGCTGCGCCGGCCGAGAAGCGCACGTTCGTGACCGGGAGGCCGATGGCTCTCATGAACGCGATCAGCCCCGTGCTGAGGCCGACGCCGAGCCCCAGCCCGAGGATCGTGGCGATCCCGCCGATCGCCAGCGCCTCGACCAGGACCGAGCGCACCACCATGCCGCGCGTCGCCCCGAGGGTGCGGAGCATCCCGATCTCGCGCATCCGCTGGAGCACCGTCATGTTGAAGGCGTTGAGGATCAGGAAGCACCCCACGAAGATCGCGATCCCCGAGAAGAAGTAGAGGACGACGTCCAGCCCCTGAAGCTGCTGCGCGACGTCCGCGCTGAGTCCCTGGGGGGTCTTGACGTCGAAGCCGGGGCCGAGCGTCGCCGCGATGCGCCGCTGCAGCGCCTTGACGGTGCCCCTGTCGGTGGCCTGGACGCCGATCTCCTCCCACCCGTGCGCAATCGTGAGCAGCCGTCGCGCTTCGCTGAGCTCGACGCCCGCCAGCCCGTTGCCGCCGAAGGACAGGTCGTTCGAGAGGCGGAAGACCCCGACGACCCGCAGGCGTGCGCGGCCCGCGGGCGTCGCGAGCGCCAGCCACTGGCCGAGCCGCACGTGGCGGTCGCGAGCCCAGTTGCGCTCCACCACGACCTCGGGCCCCGAACGGACCTGCCTGCCGCTGACGAAGCGCACGTCATAGGGCAGATCACCGGGGTCGTAGCCCGACACGAACATCTGCCCGGCGGCGCCTTTCACGGGCCTTCCGCGCGCGTCGAGCCGCGTGAAGCTGCCGCCCACGGCGGGCGAGGCGTGCCGCACGCCGGGGATCGCATCAAGTCGCTGCGGGGTGTCGTCCGGCATCACCCCGGCACCGGCTCTGGCGCTGACGACGAGGTCGCTCTTGCCCCAGGCCGCGGTGATCAGGTCGCTGAACGTCGCGCGGATCGTGCCGGTCAGCAGGAGCACGCCGAACACCATGCCGACGCCGAGGACGATCCCGAGCGCGGTGAGCAGGGAGCGCAGACGACGGGTCCGAAGCTGTCGCAGCGCGACCCCGTCAAAGCTGTGGATCATGGGACCGGGAGGGGCCGCGCGGCGGGGACCTCGTCGGAGTCCAGCCGCGCGAGCGTCGCGACGATCGGCTCGTACGAGCCGCCGGCGGCGCCGCCTGCCACCTGGCCATCGCGAAGGAAGACGACGCGGTCGCTGACCGCCGCGGCGCGCGGATCGTGCGTGACCATCACGACGGTGTGCCCGTCTTCACGGTTGATCTCACGAAGCAGCCCGAGCACATCGCGGCCCGCGTGGCTGTCGAGGTTGCCGGTGGGCTCGTCGGCAAGGATCAGCTCCGGCTCGAGCAGCAGGGCCCTTGCGATCGAAACCCGCTGCTGCTCGCCGCCGGAGAGCTCTGAGGGAAGGTGCTCCGCCCGATCGCCGAGCCCCACGCGGGCCAGCAGCTCGAGCGAGCGGCGGCGACTGGCGTCGTCGGACCTGCCCGCGATCAGAGCGGGCAGGAGGACGTTCTCGTGTGCGCTCAGCGACGAGAGGAGGTTGAAGAACTGGAAGACGAACCCGATGTGGTCGCGCCGGAAACGCGTCAGCGAGCGATCGTCGAGGCCTTCGTAGCGAAGGCCGCCCACGGCGACGGTCCCCGCGCTCGGCGTCTCGAGCGCGCCGAGGATATGCAGGAGCGTGCTCTTACCAGAGCCGGAGGGTCCCATGATCGCGACGAACTCGCCGCCCGCGACGGTGAGGTCGACGCCGCGAAGCGCGCGGACCTCTGCACTGCCGGCGCCGTAGACCTTCGCCACATCGCGGGCTTCGATCGCGTTGGCAGACCCGCTCACGCCGGGAACGTTTCACCGCGACGACCGAGTCGGCATCGGTCTGCGCTACGGGCCTGCCTCCGTATTACACCCGTACTGGGACACCTCGTCAGAGCACCTCGGCGTCTGCGCGAGACTCGCCCGGGCTTCGGGGCGCCCGCAGCCGCGGGCTCCCTCGTGCGAAGCTGCGCCGCATGAACGGGACGCAGATGGCCGCCGAGATGGCCGAGCAGCCGCCTCGGCTGCGCGACCTGATCGGTCGCCACGACGCCATCGCTGCGAAGGTGTGCGCGGTCGCGCCGGAGCCGCTGAACGGCATCACCATCGCCGCGCGCGGCTCCTCGGACCACGCGGCCATCTACGGGCGCTATCTGCTGGAGGCCGCGACGGGGAAGCCGGTCTCGCTGGCGGCCCCGAGCCTGCACACGCTCTACGGGATCGACGTCGACTACAGCGGCCAGCTGGTGATCGCGGTCAGCCAGTCGGGCGCCACGCCCGAGATCGTGCGGACGCTGCAGGCGATGCAGGGCGGCGGTGGCCGTGGCCTGGCGATCACGAACGACGCGCGCAGCGCGCTGGCCATGGCGGCCGACGAGACGGTCGAGCTCGACTTGGGGGAGGAGCTGGCCGTGCCTGCGACGAAGACGGTCACCGGGCAGCTCGTGGCGTTCGCGATCATCGCCTCGGCCCTGGGGCGCGTCCCGTTCACCCGCGGTGAGCTGGACGCCGTGCCCGACCGGGTGCGGACGGTGCTCGACGACCCGGGTCCGGTCGCCGCGGCGGCGCAGCCCCTGGTCGGCGCATCACGGCTGATCATCGCGGCGCGCGGCTACCTGCTCGCCGCCGCGCTGGAGACCGCGCTCAAGCTGAAGGAGACCTGCTCGGTGTTCGCAGACGGCTACTCGGCCGCGGATCTGCGCCATGGTCCGATCGCGGCGGTCACGCGCGGCCTTCCCGTGGTCGCGCTGTGCGCCCCGGGCCCCGCCGAGGCGGACGTCAGGTCGCTCGTCGATGAGCTGCGCGCACGGCAGGCAAGGGTGCTCGTCGTCGGCAGCGGCGACGGCGCCGACGTGCCGCTGCCAGGCAGCTCGCCGGAGGCGCTCGCGCCGATCGTCGCCGTGGTCCGCGGCCAGCAGCTCGCGTACGAGCTCGCGCTGCAGTCCGGCCACGACCCCGACGCACCGCAGGGCCTGACCAAGGTCACCCGGACGTGACGACGGCTTCCAGCGCGGCGTCGAGCTCGGTCCGCGCGCGCTCGTGCGCGCTCGCGTCCGCCCCGAGGACGTCGAGGCCCAGCAGAGCGGCGCCGACGATCGGCTCGCTCGCCGCGACCACGACGCGAGCGTTGGGCGCCAGCTCCCGGACCCCGCGCTCGATCGCCGCGACCACGCTCGGCGAGACGGTCCTCAGCAGACGCCCGCCGAGGACCACGTCCGGATCGGCCCCGGTCAGGTCGAGGCGGGAGAGGCCTGCCCTGGCGAACGCGATGACCTCGTCTGCGAGCCGGCGGACGATGCCCGCGGCGACCGCATCCTGATCGCTGACGGCCAGCACGAGCGCCGAGAGCTCTCCCAGACGCGCCAGCGGCAACTCCTGCAGGTGCAGCGCGTGCGCCACGTCGAGCGGTCCACTCATCCCGAAGTGCGCCGGAACGGCGGACTGAAGGACGGTCCCAGGGCCGCGCCCGTCGGCGCATCGCACGGCGGCGGCCAGCGCCGCCAGGCCGACGTCGAACCCGCCGCCCCAGTCGCCGCTGATCGGCCCCAGCGAGAGGAACCTGGCCTCGCGTCCGTCCGCTGCGCGCCCGAGGCAGTTGATCCCGGCGCCGCACACCACGGCGATCCCCCACCCGCGGTCGGTACCGGCGCGCAGCAGCGCCGGCGTGTCGTTGTCGACGACCAGCCGCCCACTCCAGCCCAGCCGCTCGATCCTTCCGCGGAGCACGGCGCGCTCCTCGGGGAAGTCCGCGCCGGCGACCAGGATGTGGGCGACCGCTGCGAGCGGGCGGCCGGGCGCGCCGAGGCCCGCGTCGGCGACGGCGCGCTCCAGCAGGCTCCCGAGCAGCTCGACGCAGCCCTCGACCCCTAACTCGTGGGGCGAGCTCCCGCCGCCCCGGACCACGGAGAGCAGCCCTCCACCCGCGTCGAGCAGCGCGAAGTCGGTCTTGGAGTTGCCGCCGTCGACCGCCAGCACGAGGCGGGCGCCCTGCGGCTGGGTCACGGTCCACCTCCGAGCAGGGGCTCGAGCAGGCCGTCGGCCAGCTCGTACTCGCGGACCAGCGGATTGGTGATCAGCGCCAGGCGCGCGATGTCGCGGTCGCCGCTGCGCGCGGCCGCGACGGCCAGGCGCTCGTAGGCCGCGACGTGCTGGACGAGGCCGAGCAGCTCCGGCGCGAGCGGTCTCTGCGCAAGCGGCTCGGCGCCCGCGCTGCCGATGCGGGCCGGAACTTCGACGACGTCGTCGTCCGCGAGTCCGGCGAGCGTTCCGCGGTTGCGCACGTCCACGACCTGCACGTCGCCGGTGCCGGCCGTGAGCGAGGCGACGAGCGCGACGGCGGCCTCGCTGTAGAACGCGCCCCCACGCTGCTCGAGCAGGGCCGGCTTCTCGGTCAGCGAGGGGTCGCGGTAGAGGTCGAGCAGCCGCCGTTCGATGTCGGCCACGACCTGCGCCCGCGGCGGCTCCATGCGCTGCTCGGCGACGACCTCGCGCTCGGCGTAGAAGTAGCGCAGGTAGTACGAGGGGATCGCGCCCAGCACGTCGAGCACCCGGCGCGGCAGCTCGATCTCCCGGGCGAGCTCGTCGCCGAAGGACTCGATGACCTCGCCGAGCACGTCGCGGCCGTCGAGCCGCACGGCGCGGATCCACGTCAAGTGGTTGAGGCCGACCTGATCGACGAGCACGCGCTCGGGCGCGACGCCCAGGTGCCTGGCGATGTGGCGCTGGAACGTGATCGCGACGTTGCACAGGCCGATCGCCCGGTGGCCGGCGTCCAGCAGGGCGCGCGTGACGATCCCCACGGGGTTGGTGAAGTCGACGATCCAGGCATCGCCCGCCGCCAGCTCGCGCGCCCGCTGCGCGATCTCGAGCACGACGGGCACCGTGCGCATGGCCTTCGCCAACCCGCCGGCGCCGGTCGTCTCCTGGCCGACGCAGCCGCAGGCGGCCGGGGTCGTCTCGTCGCGCAGGCGCGCCGCCTGGCCGCCGACGCGGAGCTGGATCAGGACGAAGCGCGCGCCCTCCAGCGCCTCGTCCAGCGATCCCGTCAGCCGCAGGGCGCCGCGGTAGCCCTGGCGCGCGAGCATCCGCTGGGCGAGGCCGCCCACCACTTCGAGCCGCCGGGCGTCGATGTCATGCAGCGCGAGCTCGCGCACGTCGATGCGCTCCTGCTCGCGCATCAGCCCGGAGACGAGCTCGGGCGTGTAGGTGGAGCCCGCGCCGATCACGGCGAGCTTCATGCGGTCACCCGGCCGTAGCGGTCGTTGGAGGGGCGAGAGATGATCTCCGTGGCAAACCGGGTGGCGCTCGCCAGCGCCTCCGGCCAGTCCGCGCCCTGGGCGAGCGCCTGGACGAGACCCGCGTTGAAGGCGTCGCCGGCCCCGGTAGTGTCGGCCACGGCTGCCGTCGGCGCCTCAGCGGCCAGCTCGGTTCCGCCCGGGCCCGCAGCGACGCAGCCGCGCGGCCCGAGCTTGACGACCACCCAGCCCCGGGAGACCTCCTGCAGCGTGCGCGCCGCCTGCGCCGCGTCATGGGCCCCGTTCGCGAGCGCGAGCGCCTCCGCCTCGTTCGGCAGGAAGACGTCGACCGCCGCGAGCAACGTCTTCACCTCTGTGCGCGTCCTGTCGGGGAACCCGCCGGGGTCCCAGCTGGTGTCGAGGAACGTTCGGGCGCCACGGGCGCGCGCGGTGTCGAGCAGCCGCCGTGCCGCGTCGCCCTGCAGCGGGGGCGCGACAAAGTAGTCGCACAGCAGCAGGTTCTCGCAGGTGAGCGCGTCATCCGGGATCGTGGCCGGGTCCCAGCAGCCGTTGACGCCGAGGTACGTGAGGAAGCTGCGGTCGCGCGCGGGGGACTCGAGCGCGACGGTGAGCCCGGTCGCCCCGCCCGCGATCACGACGAGCTCGTCCGCGAGGCCCGCGGGAGCCAGCTGGTCGCTCATCCACGCCCCGAGCTGGTCATCGCCGATGCATCCGACCAGGCGCACCCGCATCCCGGCTTCGACGGCCGCGAGCGCGGCGTTGGCGCCGGCCCCGCCGACGCGGGTCGTCATGTACTCGGTCAGCAGCGTGCTGCCGGGCGCAGGCAGGTCCGTGACGGGGCTCATCACCACGTCCGCCTGGACGCAGCCGATCACGGTCACCGTTGGAGCGTCCCGCTTATGCAAAAATCCTGCCTTATCGACCACGTGACGCCCGTTTCTCAGCGCCGAATGCCCCATCGTATTCGTAAAGGGACCTAACCTCAATGCCACCGCCCAGCCGAGACGCCGCGGATGGCTGGCCCGGGAGGGGCGCGGGCGACTCGCGGCTGAGCCTGTTGCGCGAGCTCGGCGAGCAGGCGGTGCTCGAGACGATCTTCCGCAAGGGCCCGATCACCCGGCCGGAGATCGCGGCGGCCACGAGCCTCTCGAAACCCACGGTCTCGGCGGCGGTCAGTCGGCTCGAGCACGGCGGGCTGGTGCGCGCCGCCGGCAGGCGCGGCGGTCAGCGCGGGCGCAAGCCGGTCGCGTACGTGGTCAGCTCGCGGGCGGGGTTTGTCGTCGGCGGCGACATCGGCGGCTCCAATCTCCGGGTGGCGGCGGCCGACCTCTTCGGCGAGCCGATCTGCGATCTGAGGCAGCCGACGGCCAAGGACGGCAGCCGCGCCGTCGGGGTGCAGGTCCTCGAGATGGTCAGCGAGGTGATCGACCGGGCGGGCGCCGACAACGGGCCGCCGCTCGCGCTCGGGATCTCCGCGCCCGGGATCGTCGATCAGGCGAGCGGGCGGGTGACGTCACTGGCGTACAACGTCGCGCCCGAAGGCGGCTTCGATCCGCTCGAGGTGCTCCGCGACCGGTTCGACCTGCCCGTGCTTGTCGACAACAACGTCAACCTCGCCGCGGTCGGCGAGAGGTGGTTCGGCCTCGCGCGGGGCGTCTCGACGATGGTGTTCATCGCCATCGGCGCCGGGATCGGCATGGGGATCATCATCGACGACGAGCTCGTTCGCGGCGCTCATGGTGCCGCGGGCGAGATCGGCTACCTGCCGCTGGTCGGTGATCCGTTCGATCCCCGGCACCGGCTGCACGGAGGCCTGGAGGACGAGATCGGCGCTGCCGGGATCGTCGCGGCGTTCAACGAGGCGCGCGGCGCGGGTGATCCCGAGATCGCGTCCGTCGAGGACCTCTTCGAGCGCGCGGCCGGCGGGAACGCCGCGGCCCGGTCGGTCGTCGATCACGTCGCCGCTCGCCTGGGCACCGCGATCGCGACGGTGTGCGCGATCCTCGATCCGGAGCTGGTCGTGCTCGGCGGGGGGATCGGCGCCAACCCCATCCTCCTGCGGCCCGCACGCGGGTCGGCGGCCGCGCTGGTCCCGATCACGGCGCGGATCGAGACGAGCCTGCTCGGCGAGCGCGCCGCGCTGCAGGGAGCGATCGCCGTCGCCCTGCACGCCGCCCGCACGATGCTGCTCTCGGGGCGCAATCCGTAGTAGT
>Ga0335071_10003601_pt1 | contig 16258 bp, 15 predicted proteins | sample Lox_Sample_15_FD_206724 | JGI IMG/M metagenome (GOLD analysis project Ga0335071, IMG submission 206724) | Soil microbial communities from Loxahatchee National Wildlife Refuge, Florida, United States - Lox_Sample_1.5 | ecosystem: Environmental > Terrestrial > Soil > Wetlands | place: USA... | reverse complement strand
AGTGGCTTCCATTCCTCAGGAATTTCAGTGACCTCCCAAATCCAGCACCCAATGTTGTAGCCGCTGTCGAAGTGCGGGGCGAGTTCGTCGATATTAGCGTAAATCTGAAGCGGGTTAAAGTGAAAGAGGCTGACGTCAAACAGGGAATCACTCTCGCTTTCCAAGCCAATGTTATCATTCGTTCTGGCAAACTCCCGCACGTTGCATTGGATCAGGTTGATTCCGATCATTGCACTGCGGGCCGCTCGTATTGAAGACCGAGTCCATTCGCCCAGGCCTGATTCCGCATTGAAAGATCCTACGATATTGAGTCCTCTTGCGGACGGACGGATCTCGACTCTTGGCGGTAAGTGGATGGCGACATCGCGGTGCACGGAAAGCCTTATCATGGTCGTGACTTTACGTCCCGCGAGATACTTAAGCACATTTCTCCCCAGACGGAGGATCCGTCTGATAATGCGGACGAACAGGCGAGCGGCACTGTTGGTCGGTTCGTTGGTGGCCGATCGGGAAGGATCAAGATATGCTTCAAGCGAATTCACAAAACGAAAAATTCGCGCAACGGCTGATCCGACCATGACATTTTTCCTGAAAACAGCAGACTTCATGATTGAAATAACAGGAGATTTACCAAACCTGCTGCAAAACTGCCTACCTGTTTGACTATACCGTGGGATTGAATCTCAGGCAATAGCTTTGACAAGCTACGCTATCGCGGTCCTTTGAGCGCATCCGTAGTAGCCGTCATCGCAAAAAGGGCGTTTCTTATTGGGGTGTTGTCCGATGGATCAAGCCGGCACACGCTCCAAGGTTCTCCGCTCGCAGTATTAATGCACTGCTAATGCGTTGAGCAGTTCCTCCGATCCATAGAATTAAGTATGCTGTCCCCAGAACTTGAGTCATCATCCCCCAAGTGCCGATTCACTAAAATAGTGTTTGCGCGACGGGAGGATGGGGAGTTATGTTCGTCAAAGGAAGCAGACGGCCCTTTCCACCAAAAGGACGACGCTGTCCCTTTGTGGTCGAAACGATAAGTCCTACTCAGAATTCGGTTAAGATGGATCGGACCGTCGAGTCTAGAGAACGTAACCATACCACAGCATCTAATGCCGACCGTTAGGTTAAGTTGATATGGCAGCCAAGAAAAGGAAATATTTGGCCAGTCTGATACCGCTCATAATATGCGTTGGATTATCTCTAATTCTTTCGCTGAAAGAACCAAAGAATTTTCCCGATCCATCTTACCCTTATAAGACCAAAGAATATCTTGATTACTTGTCCCAGGGGTGGGTGCTTATCGGGATTATTCTATCCGTTGTTTTTTTCTGCGTTATTCTCATTGAAGACGTATTTCGCTATCTTGAAAGGATTGGCGAAGAAAAAAGGATTTCCAAGGAGATACGGCTAAGAAAATAGTGAAAATCCCCTATTGCCTCTGGTCAGCCTGACGAATTCGAGGGACACCATACCTAATTTGGTTTGCGATCTGCGAATAAAATGAGGTGACAGATTCTGCAAGAACAGGGAAGCAGCAACCTTCCCAGCTTCCCTGTGATTTCATGCGGTTAAGTGGCAGGAGCGACGAAACTCGAATTCAGAACCTCCGGCGTGACAGGCATTGGTCAAGCCTAATGATGCCGAGGGTTGAGCCAAACCACGGGGAATTTTCCGGTCGGTGCCAAGGAAAAGCTTCCAGGGCGGACCCCGGTGGAGACTCTTGTGGACGGAAGAAAGCTTATACCGCCTTCCGAAACCTATTCGCTTTCACTTCTAGAAGAAAATCCCCTCTATCCCCCCCTTATTAAAGGGGAATGGGGGGGATTTTGAACGCGAAATGGTGTAAGAGTATCAGCCGCCGCTTATTTCGCCGCCTCGCGTTTAAAGGAGAGTGCGGGAGATGTGAGCGCCTCGGTCAAGACGTAAGCGGCCTGGAGCGCTTCTGTAGGGCAAAGCTCAAAACATTCTTTGCAGTTCCAGCACTCCTTGGAAGCTAGCTCCGGGACAAAGCTGATCTCTTTTCTGATTCCTCTGTCGACAAATCCGATTGCGTTCTTCTTCTTGACCTCAGCGCAGTATCTTACGCATAGACCGCAATGGATGCAAAAAGAGGGCTCTTTTTCAAAACGGTTTCTGTCTGCTCCATACTCTTTAGCCAGATCCTGCAATATGAAGGAATCGGGAGCATGAGCCATTTGGAGCTCCAAGATCATTTTGCGAATTCTATCTACCTGCTCAGATCTGGTCCTTACGATTATATCTTTCTCCACAGGGTAGACGCAGGAAACAACCAGTCTTGTCCAGCCGCGGCTTTCTACTTCTACTATGCAAAGCCGGCAAGCCCCGAACGGTTCTAATTTCTCGTGGTAGCAAAGTGTGGGGATCGATATTCCCGCACTTTGTGCCGCCTCCAGGACAGTCATCCCTTTCGCCGCTTTCACTTCTTTTCCATCAATCTGTAAGACGATTTCACTCATTTTTGTTTACTCTTCCTGACTATCTTTCTGGCTTCTTCAGGAATAGGAGGCGGAACAGGCTCGCCGGAAATCTTCGTCACCGCACGAAAACGAGAAGGACAAACCTCGAAGCAGGTCCCGCACTTTGTGCACTTCTCCTGGTCAACGATATGGATCAGGTTCTTTCCACCTATAATTGCCTCTGAAGGGCATTTCTTGGCACAAGTCGTACAGGCGTTGCATTTCTCAGGGTCAATATGATAAGCGATCAGTTCCTTGCAGGAGAGAGCCGGGCATCGCTTCTCCTTGACGTGCGCCTCATACTCATCTCTAAAGTAATGCAGTGTGCTCAAAAACGGGTTGGGGGCACTCTTGCCTAAAGCGCAAAGGGCTGCTTCTTTGGCTGTCTCCGATAGCTCTTCCAAAAGTTCTATGTCACCCTCTCGGCCTTTTCCTTGGGTTATATTTGTTAGAAGCTTCAGCATCTGTCTGATGCCCTCACGGCAGGGAACGCACTTGCCGCACGATTCATCCGTGAGGAAGTTGAGGAAATACCTCGCGACATCGACCATGCAGGTATCTTCATCCATTACAATCATGCCGCCGGAGCCCATCATTGAGCCAACCTTGGAGAGCTCATCAAAACCAACTTCCAAATCCAACAGTTCCTCGGGGATACACCCTCCGGAGGGTCCTCCGGTCTGCACTGCTTTAAACTTCTTGCCGCCAGGGATTCCGCCGCCTATTTTGTAGATAATGTCTTTCAGGGTGATTCCCATGGGCACTTCCACAAGGCCGGTATTGTTTATCTTCCCGACCAGGGAGAAAATCTTCGTGCCCTTGCTCGTTTCAGTTCCATATTGAGTAAACCAATCCGCTCCTCTATTGATGATGAGCGGTATATTGGCCCATGTCTCGACATTGTTCAGCACGCTGGGTCTGCCCCAGAGGCCTACGACGTTGGAGCGGATATACTTGGGTCTGGGCTCTCCTGCCCTGCCTTCCAATGCCGTCATCAGAGCAGTCGATTCGCCACAGACGAAGGCGCCGGCCCCTTGGTGAACTTTCACAACGAAATCAAAGCCCGAGCCAAGAATATCTTTCCCGAGGAATCCATACTCCTCGGCCTGCTTGATGGCAATGGTCACATTTTCCACTGCCAACGGATATTCCTGTCTGACGTAAATGTATCCCTCGTGCGATCCGACCGCATAGGCGCCAATGGTCAGCCCCTCGAGGATTGAGTGTGGGTTTCCCTCAAGAAGGGCTCTATCCATAAACGCCCCCGGATCACCCTCATCGGCATTGACAATCACATACTTTATCGGCTCCGGGGCATTACGGGATCCTTCCCACTTTCTCCCCGCGGGAAAGCCTCCGCCTCCCCTTCCTCGTATATTGGATTTCTTGACTTCGTCCAACACCTGCTCGGAGGTCATCTGGAAGAGCGCCTTGGCTAACGCGGAATATCCACCAAGCGCCAGGTAGTCGTCGATGTTCTTGGGATCAATTTTAATGTTACTGCTGAGTATGATTCGTTCCTGATTCTTGTAGAAAGGAATATCGGATTCATGAGTTGCTTTTTCGCCCGTGGCTGGATCAGCATAGAGCAGACGATCAACAACTTTCTTCTCCTTTATTGTCTGAGAAACGATCTCAGGAACATCTTCAGGCTTCACCTGGACGTAACATATCTCCTCAGGATAAATTACTAAAATAGGCCCTCGCTCACAAAATCCAGGGCAGCCGGTCCCTTTCGTATCTACCTCGGTCGTTAGACCTTGTTTTTCGATCTCAGCCTTAAAGGCTGCGATGACTTCATTCGCTCCGGAGGCCACACAACCAGCGCCGGCGCATATTGAAATACGGGGCTTGTTCGGGTCCCTCCGAGCTATCATTTCCTGGCTGACTTTCGCCAACTCATCAGCGGAGCTTATCCTTGGCATAATCTTCCCTTACTCATAGCTTTTTAACACTTCTGCGGTCTGTCCCGGCGCCATCTTACCGTGAGCCTTTCCATCGATCTCCACCACCGGTCCCAGAGCACAGCAGCCGAGACAGTTAACGGTCTCCAGGCTGAACTTCAGATCCAGGTCTGTTTCACCCGGTTTAATTCCCGTCAGGCCTTCCACCGTGTCGAGCACACGCGACGCACCCCGAACATGGCAGGCCGTTCCGACACAAATGTGAATCTCATGGCGTCCCTTGGGAACCAAACTAAAGGCTTTGTAGAAGGTAGCGATATGCTGTACCCTGGTCATGGGGACCTGCAGTCTTTCGCTGACCCGCTCCAGGGCTTCCTTGGGAAGCCAATGATTTTCGGCTTGAATCTCCAGTAATATCTGGATAAGCGCACTGGGTTCGCTGTGATGCTTATCAACAATCTGATCGATTCTGTCTTTGTCCATAGCCACTATCCTGATTTTCTTCTTTCTTCCGATCCATCGCCTGCCTTTTCACTTCAGGCGAGAGCAAAACACTTCCGGTCTTGATCGTATCGAACTAATCCTTGCCGCGATGAGGTGTTCAGGTGCCTGGACACCTCAGACGGGGTCAGGCCTAACTTCTTTGCCATTTCTGCCGTTGGAAGGGGTTTTTCCCTCAGGAGTAACATAATTTGGCTTATGACCAGTTTGTCCGCAATGGTTTCACTAAATAGCCGCTTCAGCTCATCACCGGCGAAGAATTTACCGTATTCTTCTTCCGGCATAGCAGGCAGCCTCAGCCTCTCCCTTTCCACCAGTCTGACGTAAGGGATAAGCTGAGTGACCGCTTCCAGCTTGAACTTCAATTCCTTTTCGTCCAGGCCTTCCCCTCGTCCAAGCGGTCCTAGCTCCCGGATCTTCTTGACAAAACCATTAACTCCTTCGACAAAAACGTTGGCTTCAGCGCCGGACATAAATTCGATCTTCAATCTCTCCGGGTTTAACCCTACGTGTTCCAGCAATTTCTTGGCCAAGTTCACCATGGTCAAGGCATGGTAATTTCCATGAGTGATATAGTTGCACTCGTTCAAGTGGCATGCGCCCATAAACACACCATCCGCTCCCTTTGAGAAAGCCCGGAATACATGTGCCAGATCGACTCGACCGGAACACATGACACGGATGAGCCTCATTTCAGTTGTATATTGACTTCTGGAAACTCCAGCTAAGTCGGCTGCGCCGTATGCTCACCAGTGGCACACAAACCCTAAAATCTTCGGTTTGAATTTCAGTCCTGCGCTCATAGGTCCTCTCCTAGTACTTGATAATCCCGGCTTTATTGATTCGTGTATCGCTGTTAATCTCCAACCGCTGCATCCATGGGCTGTCTGACCTCTTCTTCCGGAAACGCCGCATCAATTGCGCTCAAGACCTCTTCATCGTTGAAGTGCCTTAGTTGTATGGCATTGGTCGCGCACACCGTGTTGCAGAGACCATCTCCTTTGCAGAGGACAGGATTGACCCTCGCCTTTCTGCCGAGCGGTGTCTCGACAAACTCTATGGCGCCATAGTTGCACACCGTTATACATGCCCCACACGAAACGCATTTATTCTCATTCACCTCAGCCACAGAACCGGACGCGACCACTACATCACGAGACAGAAGCGTTAACACCCGACCCGCAGCTCCATAAGACTGGTTGATCGTCTCCTGTATGAACTTGGGATAATGGGCCAGTCCGCAGAGATAAACGCCGTCTGTGGCAAACTCGACAGGCTTTAATTTGACATGGGCTTCTTTGAAGAAGCCATCCGGGTTCAAAGTTACCTTGAACAGTCCGGCCATTTCCTTGGTTGCTTCGGCCGGAATAATAGCGGCAGCCAAGGCAATTATGTCAGCATCCAATTCGATCTTCTTGCCCAAGATATAATCGGTAGCGGTAACCTTTAGGACAGATCTGCCATCCTCAGCCTGGCCGGGTTCCACCTGAGGTTTATCCTCCGGTTCGTAGCGGATGAACTTGATGTCCTTGTTTGAAGCCTCACGATAGTAATCCTCGTTGAACCCATAGGTCCTCACATCCCGAAAGAGGATGTAAATGTCCATTTCGGGATTTATCTCTTTAAGTTTCAATGCGTTCTTTACAGACTCACTGCAACACAACCGGCTGCAATAATTTCTGTCTTCATTTCTGCAACCTACGCATTGAATCATCACGAGACTTTTCGCATTAACTATCTTTTCGTCTCCTTTGACGATCCGCTCCTCCAACTCAAGGTGGGTGGTGACCCTGTCATCTTCTCCGTAAAGGTATTCGGTCGGCGTATATAGATCGGCACCTATGGCAAGAACCGCCGCACCATGTTTTATATCTGCGAACCCTCTTTCAGACTTCACCGAGGTCACGAAATTCCCAATATAACCTTTAGCATCCGTGATTGTCGCATCATGGTAGACATGTATTAAGGGGTGTTGATACACTTTTGCTATGAGACCACGCAGGTATTCCTGGACATCCAGTCCATCCAGCGTGGAATGAATCCTTCGTGCCATTCCCCCAAGCTGCGAACTCTTTTCCACCAAGTGCACCTCATGCCCCTGGTTGGCAATGGAGAGAGCACAGTTCATGCCGGCTATGCCTCCGCCTACCACCAGAGCGGCATTGTCAACCGGCAGGTCAAATTCCTGTAACGGCTCCAACCGACGGGCCCGTGCTACGGACATCCGGATGATATCCTTTGCCTTCTGTGTGGCCTCTTCCTTTTCTTTCGAGTGGACCCAGGAATTGTGCTCCCTGATATTAGCCATTTCGTAGTAATATTGATTGATTCCCGCTTCCCGAACGGTGTCCCGGAAGAGCGGTTCAAGGGTCCTGGGGCTGCATGCAGCCACAATCACTCGATTGAGCCCCTTTTCCTTGGTCATGTCGGTTATTTCTTTGGCGGAGTTCGTAGCGCACGAAAATAGCTGTTCCTGAGCATGGACAACATTCGGTAGCGTTTTGCAGTACTCGACTGTTTCAGGAACATTGACTATCCTGCCGATATTTGCCCCACAATGACATACAAAGACCCCTATCTTTGGCTCCTCCTGGGAGACATCCCTTTCAGGCGGATATACCCGTTCTTTGGCCAGATTTCCTCGCCTGTAGTCCAACAGCTCTCCAATTTGGGAACTGGCTCCACTGGCGCTGAAAACCGACTCGGGGATATCTACTGGACCCTGGAGACCTCCGCTTACAAAAATCCCGGGCCTGTTCGTGGTCATGGGGTTGACAGGGTCGAGCTTGCAAAAATCATAATGATTGAGTTCTATGCCGAATTTTTCTGCAATGGACTTCACATCGGTTGGAGGATTCAATCCAACGGACAGCACCACCATATCGAACTCTTCTTCTTTTACGCCTTCATCCGGAGTGGAATACCGTACCGTAACATTCTTGGTTACCGGGTCCTCTCTAACTATTGACGTGTAGCTTCTGATGAATCGAACCCCAGGAAGTTTCTCTGTTCTTTCGTAGTATCGCTCGAAGTCTTTTCCATAGGAACGCACATCGTTATGGAATATCGTACACTCTGCCTCTGCATCATGATCTCTGGTTATAAGCACCTGTTTCTGGGCGTAGGTGCAACATACCGCTGAACAATAGCTGTTTTCGCCCGCGGTAACTCGTCTGGAACCGACGCATTGAATCCAGGCTATTTTATGGGGATGCTTCTTGTCGGAAGCACGCAGTATCTCACCCTCGTATGGGCCCGTCGAGGCCAACAGCCTCTCATAGTCCATACTGGTTACCACGTTCGCAAATTCCCCGTAGCGATACTCCTTCTTCACCTTCGGATCAAAGGGCTCCATACCGGCGGCCAAAATGATGGCCCCGACCTGTATTTCCTTTTTCTCCGCCGTTTGTTTCAAATCTATTGCGTTATTCTTGCACACACCTTCGCAAATACGACATTTGTTCTCTTTGAGGTAAAGACAGCTTTCATCAATATACGTAATAAGCGGAATCGCCTGCGCGAAGTATACATGGACGGCTTTATTCTTCGATATTTCCTGATTATATTGGTCAGGATACTTGGCAGGGCAATATTCCACACAGGTAGTACATCCCGTGCATTTATCCTCGAGGATATACCTTGGTTTCTTAGTCAAGGTCACGTTAAAGTTTCCTACTTCCCCTTCTACACTGTTGACTTCAGTATAGGTGAGGACCTCTATATTGGGGTGCCGGCCGACCTCGACCAGCTTGGGTGCGAGAATTCACATGGAGCAGTCGTTGGTGGGAAACGTCTTGTCCAACTGCGCCATATGGCCGCCAATGCTTGGCCCTTTTTCAACCAGGTAGACCTTGAACCCGGCCGTGGCAAGATCAAGAGAGGCTTGAATCCCGCTGATTCCTCCACCAACAACCATCACGTCTCCAAAATTGGTCTCTCCAAAGTTCTCACAAAGTTGCTGGAGTTGCTCTTTCAGGAATATAACTTCTGCCATTTTCTATCACCTCGTCGGCCGGCATGTGCGGTTGCCGAAATCCAAGTTGAGGGGCAATCCGAACTATGCCGTTGTATGCGTTACTTATGTGAACTTGTTAGTCCAGATCTAATTGCGCTTTGCATTGATTACATTTCATCGCACCGCGAAAAACTTTGTTGCCGCATTCGGGACATATGTAGCGGGCTTCTTCGTCTCTAACCCATTTTTCGTCACCGAACTCTCGTCGATACGGGACAGCCCTGAGGATAACCTTCTTGCCAACGGCCATGGAGAAATTGTCAATGTACCTACAGGGAAAATCATTGCATTGATGACAGCCGGTGTATCCTTTCTCTTTTGTGCAATTCCTGATCTCACACTGGCCGCAATGCATAAATTGGTCATCCGACAAGCAGCCACGGCACCGGATGTCTTCTGTTGAAAGGGCTTCGCTATTGGGGAGTGTCCCCTTGCCCGGCGTTCCTCCCTTGTATAGACTTACCAGCCGCTCCTTGAGCTTAATGTTATTGTCGCGGTGCGCTATGTAAATGGCGCAGACACCGCAATAAAGGCCACAAGGAGAAATTAGATCGGGATTTGTCGCCATATTCTTCGTCCCTAGGGTACTTCCCTTCCCTAAATCAACTCCTGGACGATCTCCGTGATGTCCTTCACCTCGATCTTTTCGTCAACGCCCATGGTGATTCTGCTGTCCTCAAGCATGGTAATGCAATAGGGGCAGGAAGTAGCCAGCACCTCGGCCCCGAGCCCGAGGGCCTGGTCTATCCTGAGATCACAGAATCTCTCACCCTTCAGGGTTTCCATCCAAACCCGGCCGCCTCCGCCTCCGCAACAGAGACTATCTGAGCGGGAATCAGGCAGCTCATTCAGTTCTAAGCCCGGTATCTTGTTTAAGATTCCTCGCGGCTCATCATATATGCCGTTATGTCGACCCAAGTAACAAGGGTCGTGATACGTCACTTTCTTAGGATAATCCTGTTTAAGCTGTAGCCTTCCCTCATTAACCAACTCGAACAGGTACTGGGAGATGTGAACTATCTCGAAGTTCACCCTGAATTCCGGATACTCGTTCTTGAAGGTGTGGTAGCAATGAGGGGAAGAAACAAGGATTTTCTTCACACCATTATCGATGAAGGTTTTGATGTTTTCCTTGGCCAGTTGCTTGAATAATTCTTCGTCGCCCGTCTTGCGGATGCTTTCTCCACAGCAATTCTCCTTGGAGCCCAGGATCCCGAAATTTACCTCTGCCTTATTGAGAATATTGGCTGTAGCCTTGGCGACTTTTTTCAATCGCGGGTCATAGCTGAGATAGCAGCCGGGAAAATAGAGAATTTCCATGTCTTCGGTGAACGGTTTTACAGAAAGACCTTCCGCCCAAGCTGCCCTCTTTTCTCGATCTTCACCGAAGGGGTTTCCCTGAGCAACGAGGCCGGCGTTTATGGTGCGGATAGTCTTGACGGGAGCGGGATAAACCCCATAATCGTTGGCAATCCTTCGCAAGGATATCCCCGATTCGATCTGTTTGACGTCCCGGGGGCACTGCTGGGGGCATCTTCCGCAGGTCGTACAACGCCAGATGTCTTCACTCTCGATTTCGGTCAATCCAAACGTCGCTTCTCGGACGAGCTTGCGCATGCTGAAACTTCTGACCCTATTCCAGGGACAAACAGTATCGCATAATCCGCATTGGAAGCATCTCTTGAATGCATCTCCGCCGCTCGCTTTGATGACATCGATGATCTCTTTGTAAGGGGCTACAGTCTCCACCGTTTTCCTTCCTCTTGTTTCGGCCTAATGTTTCAGCCCTTCTTTGACGCTGACATCCGGGAAACAGTATCCATGACTTTCTCAAGGCCATACTTGTCGATCATGGATGTCAGTCCTATCTCTACGTCCTCCATCTTCACTTCTTCTTCGTCTACTTCCTCTTCCTTCTCTTCGTAGATCAGCGCGTCATTAATGCACCACTGAACACATAAGGGCTTTTCTTGTGGCGGATCGTCTTCACACATGTCGCATTTGAGAGGGAGTTTGGAATCGGGTTCCTTGAAAACATCCCTTGATGGGCAGGAAGCCCTGCAGAAACCGCACTCGTCGTATTCTTTCCCATCAATCACGTACTTGTCTCTGCCCATACACTCGGCCCCGGTATACTCCCCTGCGTACACGGGAACATAAACGTCTCTCATGGGGTCGCGGATCATCCGGATACGAGACCTTGCCGGATTATTGCTGCTGTATTTCGGCGTGGCATGGAACGTCGAGCAGATCATCTCGCACGCGCGGCAGCCGTTACATTTATCAAGATCGATCGTGATTGTTTTTACTTTCTTCTTAGTTTTGGCCATTTTTTATTATCCCTCTCTGCACTAAGTCTTCGGCAACATCGCCCAGATCCAATTCCTCCAAGGTCTTTTTCTTGGGAATCCCGTCATTGTCCCAACCCTTGAACTCGTAGTACGCATCCAGGAGCTTGGCTTCCAGCTCCGGAAACCTCTTCTTCCAATGGTCTTCGGGCGGTACCTCATCGGCTCTTCGTAAGCCTCTTCTCACGTTGACGGCCCTGAGCAGACTTCGATTCCTCCTGTATACTTTCTTGAGGCCCTCTTCATCCATATCCATCCCCGTCGCTGCAGAGATAAGTTTCGGGTAATTGTGTATGTGATATGGGGGCTTCAAGGGAAATGACGACAAGCCGGCGCACACCCCGAGGGCGTCGTCGACGTAGTGCATCATCTCTTGCCAGTCAACAATGTCAACGGACATGTCAACAGTCGGATAATACGGATTCGAGTGTTCACCGCGGAATTCCCAGTCCAGAACAATTTGCTTGAATTTTTCATCAGGAACTTGGATCCAATCGCTTATAAACTGTTGCCTCTCCTCCATCGTAGCGAAAGGCGTCTGCGGGAACTGTCCTTCGATCTGGGTAATGTTTGCCTTCTCACCGGTGGCATACATGAGGTAGTAAACCGGGTTCAACATTCCAAGCTTGAGAGGCAACTGCTCGTGCTTCTTAATATTATTGTGAGCAAACTCCTCTGCGCCCTTACCGATCTTTTGGGCCGCCCAATGGGTGCCGTCGGCCAGAACATCCCCTATTCCTTCGCGTCGAACGATTCTATCAAGTAGCCAGTAGAATCTCCCCTCATTGTCGGACGGGCATCCTTCAAAGTCCTTGTCAGTTAGGATGCCGGCTTCTTTAAGTTCAACGGCGAAGGCCATCACTTGCGGAGTCGAGAATCCGTCCACTCCATACTCGGTGGCGCGCTGAGCGATCTTAAAGCCAAAATCCAGGTCGTCAACAAAGGCCGCCATTGTGTAGGTGAGTTTGGAGAAGCATTTCATCATGTAGGTGGAGTATCCGGGGACGGAGATTATTGCCCCGCATTTCATCGGGCAGTTGTAGCAGCTTATCAAACGCTTCCGCACATTTAATTGAACACTCTTCCATCTCTCTTCGATTTCCTTGTTCCAGAAGTCCTTTCTGCGAACACGGGAATTACCCCACATGAAGTTCTCGGTGTGCCACTTCTCATCAACGTGCAGCATCTCTTGAGGGGACCCAAGTCCCTGCAAAATTGTCATTACGTTGGGAACCGGATTTTCGTTTCGGTATTTTATGTATTGCAGCACTTCGTTGCAGAGTTCAATGTATTCGGCGGGTCGGGCAACGTTGACGTCCGTGGTTCCACGAACAGCTATTGCCTTTACCCCTTTGTCTCCCATGACGGCGCCTATTCCGAGCCGGCTTGCGCTGGACCTACCCTGCTCGATTGAAGCCATGTACACCTTGTTTTCGCCGGCCAGACCGATTGCAGCGACCTGTGCATTCGGCTCGTTCAATTCTTTCTTGATAAGTTCTTGAGTTTCAACAGCGCCTTTGCCCCGCAGGTGAGAAGCGTCACGGATTTCCACCTTGTCATTGTTTATCCACAAGTAGACCAGATCAGGGGACTTGCCGCGAAGGATGACTTTATCGTACCCGGCATACTTTAATTCCGGCGCCCAAAATCCACCCATCATCGAGTATCCCATGAACAAAGTCTGAGGAGAGTAGGTGGTAACCATCGTACGATTAGCGCCAGGGGCAGGTGTGCCGCCCAAAAGGCCGGTGGAGAATATGAGCAGATTATTCGGAGAAAAGGGTTCGGTTTCAGGGGGGACCCTATCCCACAACATCCTGGTGTTGGTACCTAGTCCCCCGAGATGAAGTTCGGTTGATCTTAGGTCGGTTGCCACCCTATCGACGCTTCCTCGGCTCAGATCGATTTCCAAATTGAATCCTGTCTCTGCGTACCTCATCTTTTTTACCCCTTACAGTCGACTTGCGATATGCTCGTCAGCGCTTCTGCAACCCAAAAAGTGTTAATTCCCGGTCCGTTAGTGGCCGAACCAAGCCGTTCCCCATAGTATTCCGGTCGAGGCGCTCCGAAGTACACGCTGTCTATTATCGCAATGATATGGACGTCTTGTTCTTTCATGGGACGGATCTGAAGATTCGCCGCATCGACATCCTTTTTGTTCACGCTGGCTTGCCTTTGCTGAATGGCCTCAGAGCCCCAATACTCAGGCATAATTGAACCGCTTAGACTTGCGCCTGGGCTCTGAAGTTTGTGTTGACCGAGACTTGGCAACATCGTTGATATGAATATAACTTATATGAAAACTATGTCAAGGCTTTTTGTATTTTACCAAAAAAAATTTCAACTTGATCAGCACTGACTTTCCCTCTGAATGCGCTGCCGAACGTTGATAATTTATTGAAACGAGTTGCATCGTATCCGCGTCGCAGCCCGATATCATTGGATATATGCCTAAATTACAGCAAGTTATCAAGACTTGAACGCCGTCCCATGCGCTTCAAACGTCGCAGACAAGAAAAATTCTTGACTATTTATCATATGAGTGGTATTCGGTTTTGAACTAAGATATACTGGTCATTGTATCCCCTCCCCGGAGTTATATATGGATTATACCGGATCGCCCGCAAGCACTGTCAAGGGGGCGTCCTCCACCAAACGAAGAAGCCCTTCAGCAGATAGAAAGCGCCAACTTATAATAGAAGCCGCGGAGCGCATCTTTGCCTCTCGCGGTTTTCACGACACGACTATCGCTGATATTTCATATGATTCCGGGGTACATGAGGCGTCTATATTCCAATATTTCAAAACCAAAGAAAACCTGATCGTTACAGTTCCGGAAAGACATCTTAAGGAAACTCTGGAGGGCATTACGGAGCATCTCCAGGGAATGAAAGGGGCCGAGCCCAAGATTAGGAAGTTATTATGGCATCAGCTCAGGGACCTCTCTGTTAATCAGAACTACACCTCAATTTTGCTACGTGAACTCCGGACATTACCCGCTTTTTACCAATCCCCGACATATGAAATGATTCGAAAATACAGCGCATTCGCTGTGGAGGCTATCAGAGAAGGCATAAGAGACGGGGAAGTGGACCCGAGCATTGAAGTTATCCTGGTGCTCGAGATGATTTTCGGCGCGATCGACAGCATTGTTTTGCGATGGCTCTTCTTCGGCGATCGCTATGATCCCAATGAGGCCGCTGATGCTCTCTGTTCGTTAATAAGGGCAGCTATATGGAGGCGCGAACAGCCGGGCGGACACGAAAATGGAGATGAACCCAGCCGAGGAGAGCTCAGGCGGCGTACGATAATGGAAGTCGCCTCGGAAGTATTCGGCAAAAAAGGCTATGGAGGCGCCACCATCTCCGAAATAGCCGGCAAAGCCGGCATAGCGGAAGCTTCCGTTTATCAATATTTCAAGAGCAAGGAACAACTGCTTCTCTCAGTTCTGGGCACCTGGTTCATCGAATTGGCCGATGAATTGGAGGGCGTGTTCTCTGGCGCATTAAATCCGTATGAACGACTCTTATACTTGCTTAGAAGATGGGCTCTGGATTTTCAGATTCGGGAGTGGGAGACTCGTGTTTTAATACTGGAATTGTACAGGAATCCCAAATTTTATGAATCTCAGGAATATCGCAATACCCGGCGTTTCTGGAAACTGATAAGATCTACCGTGGAAGCTGGACAACTCAGCGGCCATTTCCGTAAGGATTTTGAAATCAGCTACTACTTGCACCTCGTTCAAGGAGCCTTTGAACACGAAGCCCTGGCTCGCATGATGCTCTCCAAGAAACAACCGACCGTTGCAAGCACGGAACAGATGATCAACCTTCTCCTCAGAGCTATAAAGGCTTGATGTTGCCGGTAGAATCTTCGGGAACGTCGTCGCAAATGACGTGACCCCTTTCTTCGGCCCACCGGCTAATCCATTCTAACGCAAAAAGGGACCAGTCTTTGGCGGGCAGGCGAGAGGTGGTCTTTGTCAGATCGTCCGGCTTTCGCCTCCTAGGAGATTTGCTTGAATGACTTGAGATAGCCCCTCGCAAGCTCCTGGTAAATAGCGAGGCCTTCCGCGATTCTTTTGAGATGCTCCGGACCAGCGGCCTTGATCACCCTTGCCGGTGACCCCACCGCCACACTTTCAGGCGGAATCTCAGTTCCGAAATCGATAAAGCTTCCGGCTCCAATAATGCAGTGTGAGTTGATCTTGACGCCGTCGCCAATGATGCATCCCATTCCAACGAGTACGTTTGAATGGATCTCGCACCCATGGAGAATGCATCCATGTCCAACATGAGAATTCGGATGGACGGTTGTTGCTTTGTCGGGAAACGTGTGGAGAACACAGTTCTCTTGAATATTTGATCCCTTCCCAATCTTCACGGAGCCGATATCGCCTCTAAGTACGGCGCCTGCGCCAATGTAGCATCCGGCTTCGATAGTCACGTCACCAATGAGTACGGCCAATGGATGAACAAAAGCCTCGGGGTCAACCGAAGGCCTTTTCCTTTCAAATTCGTACAGTGGCATGCACACCTCCATATTTGCGGCCGACGAAAATGGCCTGACCCCGAATTATGTAGCACTTGTGAAGTTAGAGGGAAAGACGATTCCTTTCGGAAGGGGACAACTCTCTTGGCCCGGCTCCTACCCTGATCTAACTTGCACCTGGAACGGTTCTCGGCAGGCAGGTGAGTTTCACTCCCCATTTCTTAGGAGAATCGGAGTTCATTTTGGGTGCGAGAAACCATCGAATGACTCATCAGGGATGCTGCGACTCGCAGGGACGGCGATCGCCGCAGAATTCCGGTTCTTTGAAACTTTTCTGATCCGTCGGAGAATCCACCTCGGGACACTCGCATCTATAGAATCGAAGGGACGATCTCAGTGGAGAATTCGTCACTTCCCTTCGGCTGAAGGGGGGCCTGTCATGAACGGGCCGTCAACTATTAGGGGTGCAAACGAAAGAGAGGTATTACCAGATGACGGAGAGTAACAATCTGTTAGAAAAAG
>Ga0335071_10003600_pt1 | contig 16259 bp, 18 predicted proteins | sample Lox_Sample_15_FD_206724 | JGI IMG/M metagenome (GOLD analysis project Ga0335071, IMG submission 206724) | Soil microbial communities from Loxahatchee National Wildlife Refuge, Florida, United States - Lox_Sample_1.5 | ecosystem: Environmental > Terrestrial > Soil > Wetlands | place: USA... | reverse complement strand
TCTCGCTGGCGAGACGGCTGCGGTGTTGCACCAAAAAGCAGCTCGAGCAGGTGAACTCGTCGGCCTGCTTGGGGATGACGCGTACGGACAGCTCTTCCCCGGAAAGGTCGGCCCCCGGCAACTCGAAGGATTCAGCGGATTCGGATTCATCGACGTCGACCACGGCCGAGGCCGCCTCGTTGCGTCGTGCTTTGAGCTCCTCCAGCGAGTCTTCCGACACATCGTCGGTCTCGGTGCGCCGCGGAGCGTCATAGTCGGTAGGCATATCGCTTCCCCTGCCCTATCCCCTCTAACAGGCCTCATTTATCTCAAGATTTATCTCAAGCAACGCTTTGTACCAGCGTCGAACGCATCCACCAAACGATTCGTGCCCGGATAGCGCGCCATTAGTATGTGATTTACGTCACACCCCAGGATTGACCCTTGCCTCGAGTCTTAAACGGTGCCTTTAGAGTGCACATGTGGTCGCACAAATTACCGAGGGTACCGCTTTCGACAGGCACGGTAGGCCCTTTCGGCGGCGCAATCCCCGGCCCGCGATCGTGGTGCTGTCCGTCTTGGTGGTGGCCACCGGCGTGGTGTGGACCGTGGCGTTGACGCGTCCGGCCAAGGTGCACGAGGCCGTGGTGTGCAACCCGCCGCCGCAGTCGCCCGGGTCGACGGCGCCCCAGCTCGGCGAGGAGGTGTCGCGCAGCGCCATGGCCGACGTCACCCCCGCCAAGCTCGGTGACACGAAGGTCCGCGTCCTCAACGCCAGCGGCCGCGGCGGCCAGGCCGGCGACGTCGCCGGCGCCATGAAGGACCTCGGCTTCGCGCAGCCCACCGCCGCCAACGACCCCGTCTACGCCGGCACCAGGCTGAACTGCCAGGGCCAGATCCGCTTCGGCACGGCCGGGCAGGCCACCGCGGCCTCGGTCTGGTTGGTGGCGCCGTGCACGGAGCTGTTCAACGACAACCGCGCCGACGATTCGGTGGACCTGGCGCTCGGCACGGAGTTCACCGCGCTGGCCCACGACGACGACGTCGACGCGGTGCTGTCCAGCCTGAAGCCCGGCGCCACCGAGCCGGTGGATCCCACACTGCTGCAAAAGATCCACTCCAGCAGCTGCTGATCCCCGCTCAGTCCTGCAGCGGTCCTAGGCCATTGAAAGGCCGTTGAACCGGTCGAGGGCCGCCAACAGTTCGTCGGCGATTCCGGGGGCGGCGGCCACCACCAATCCGGCGCCGCCCGACGGGCCGTCCGGCTCTGTCACCACCACGCGGGCCCCCGCCTCGGCCGCGATCAGGGCACCCGCCGCGCGGTCCCACACCTGCAGCCCGTGCTCGTAGTAGGCGTCCAGCCGGCCCGCCGCGACCATGCACAGGTCCAGCGCCGCAGCACCGATGCGACGCACGTCGCGCACCACCGGCAGCAGCTGCGCCAACAACGCCGCCTGGGTCGCCCGTCGCCGCCGTGAGTAACCGAAGCCGGTGCCCAGCAACGCCATCGACAAATCGTCGACGGCGGCGCACCGCAACGGGGCCGCGCCCTGCCCGTCGACGACGTGCGCACCGAGGCCCGCCGCCGCCGAGTAAACCCGTCCGGCGACGACGTCGGCCACGGCGCCCGCGACCGACACCCCGTTGATCTGCGCACCGACCGACACCGCGTAGGCCGGGATGCCGTAGACGAAATTCACTGTGCCATCGATGGGATCGAGCACCCAGGTGACCGCGCCGTCGGGAGCGGACCCGGCGTCGGCGGGCCCACCGCCCTCCTCGCCGAGTATCGGGTCACCGGGCCGCAACCGGGCCAACCGATCCCGCAGCAGCCGCTCGGTTTCGGTGTCGACCACGGTCACCGGATCGGTCGGGGTGGTCTTCGAACGCACCGCGCCGCTGCCCGCCGCGGACAAGCTCGCCGCGCGGGCGCCGAACACCTCGGCGCGCCGGCGCCGCACGAAGTCGGCCGCCTCGACGGCGAGCTTTTCGGCCACCGAACGCAACTGCGCGGGCTCGTCATCAGAAGGGCGCGTCACGTAGCCCATCGCACCACAGACGCCAGGGCCACGCCGACGCCCCGACCGGCGCCGCCGCCGCGCCCGGCGCAATTGCCGGCCCCCGCCTCGCGCCGTTCCACGGCGCGGATCGTCGCCGGGCTAAGGTGGGCGGACAGGCCAAGTCTCGCCGAGGAGTTTCGATGACCAGCACCGACTCGCCCACGGACACGCCACCGAGCGCGGTCACCGGCAGGCCGCAGCGTCGCGGGTTCGGCATCGACGTCGGGGGCAGCGGCATCAAGGGCGGCATCGTCGACATGGACACCGGGCTGTTGATCGGGGAACGGATCAAGCTGTTGACCCCGCAGCCGGCGACGCCGTCGGCGGTCGCCAAGGCCATCGCCGAGGTCGTCCACGGGTTCGGCTGGACCGGCCCCCTCGGGGTGACCTATCCCGGCGTCGTCACCCACGGCGTCGTGCAGACGGCCGCCAACGTCGACAAGGCCTGGATCGGGGCCAACGCGCGCGACGTCATCAGCGCCGAACTGAACGGCCAGGAGGTCACGATCCTCAACGATGCCGACGCCGCGGGGCTCGCCGAGGAGCGCTACGGCGCGGGCCGGGAGCAGTCGGGCCTGGTGGTGCTGCTGACGTTCGGCACCGGGATCGGTTCGGCGGTGATCCACCACGGCAAGCTGATACCCAACACCGAGTTCGGGCATCTCGAAGTGGGTGGCAAAGAGGCCGAGCAGCGGGCGGCGTCGTCGGTCAAGGAGCGCAATAGCTGGAGCTACGAAAAGTGGGCCACGCAGGTCACACGGGTGCTGGTGGCCATCGAGAACGCGATCTGGCCGGACCTGTTCATCGCGGGCGGCGGCATCAGCCGCAAGGCCGACAGGTGGCTGCCGCTGCTCGAAAACCGCACCCCGGTGGTGGCCGCCGCGTTGCAGAACACCGCCGGCATCGTGGGCGCGGCGATGGCGGCCACTTCGGATGTGACCCACTGAATTTTGGCCGGTCGGCGGGTACGGGCGGCCGCTGTCGTTACAATGGTCCTCGGCGACCGCCCGACTGAAAGCGTGCAAACACACACACGCCGATCAACGCCGACATTCGACATAGCAGACACTTTCGGTTCTCCATGCCCTTACCCACCGAAAGTGCGTCCAAACGAAGGGGTGTAAGTGGCAGCGAGCAAGGCAAGTGCGGCAACCGACGAGCCGGTGAAACGCACCGCCACGAAGTCTCCGTCGTCCCCCGCCAAGCGATCGGCAGCGAAGGCCGCCAACGGCGCCGCCCCTGCGAAACGGGCCACCAAGACGGCGCCGCGGGCCACCAAGTCCACCAAGGGGCACGAGGCCCCACCGCCGGCGGCCGGCGAGACCACGAAGAAGACCCGCTCGCCGGCCAAGGCCGCCGGCGCCAAGGCGCCGTCCGCCCGCGGAACGAAGGCGGCCAACTGCGCTCCCGAGGATGCCGGCGCCAACCCCGAGGCCCTCGACACCGACGGCGCGGTCGAGGATCTCGACGCCGAACCCGACCTCGTCGGCGACCCCGTCGAAGATCTCGACATCGACGCCGACGACCTCAATCTCGAGGACCTCGAGGACGACGTCGCCGCCGAAGCCGAGGACCCCGAGCTCGAGGCGGGCGACGCCGAGGACGGCGAGGAGGACGCGGCGGCGAAGCCCGCCGTAAAGACCGCGACGGCGCCCGAAGAGGACGAGGACATCGCCGAGCCGTCCGAAAAGGACAAGGCCTCCGGCGATTTCGTCTGGGACGAGGACGAATCCGAGGCGCTGCGGCAGGCCCGCAAGGACGCCGAGCTCACCGCGTCCGCGGATTCCGTTCGCGCCTACCTGAAGCAGATCGGCAAGGTGGCGCTGCTCAACGCCGAGGAAGAGGTCGAGCTGGCGAAGCGGATCGAAGCCGGCCTGTACGCCACGCAGCTGATGAGCGAGCACGCCGAGCGCGGCGACAAGCTGCCGGCCGCCCAGCGCCGCGACATGATGTGGATCTGCCGCGACGGTGACCGCGCGAAGAACCATCTGCTCGAAGCCAACCTGCGGCTGGTGGTTTCGCTGGCCAAGCGCTACACGGGCCGCGGCATGGCGTTCCTCGACCTCATCCAGGAAGGCAACCTGGGCCTGATCCGGGCGGTCGAAAAGTTCGACTACACAAAGGGATACAAGTTCTCCACCTACGCCACGTGGTGGATCCGCCAGGCCATCACCCGGGCCATGGCCGACCAGGCGCGCACCATCCGCATCCCGGTCCACATGGTCGAGGTGATCAACAAGCTGGGTCGCATCCAGCGCGAGCTGCTTCAGGATTTGGGCCGCGAGCCCACGCCCGAGGAGCTGGCCAAGGAGATGGACATCACGCCCGAGAAGGTGCTCGAGATCCAGCAATACGCTCGCGAGCCGATCTCCCTGGACCAGACCATCGGCGACGAGGGCGACAGCCAGCTCGGCGACTTCATCGAAGACAGCGAAGCGGTGGTGGCCGTCGACGCGGTGTCGTTCACCCTGCTGCAGGACCAGCTGCAGTCCGTGCTGGAGACGCTGTCGGAGCGCGAAGCCGGCGTCGTACGGCTGCGCTTCGGGCTCACCGACGGCCAGCCCCGCACCCTCGACGAGATCGGGCAGGTTTACGGTGTCACCCGCGAGCGCATCCGCCAGATCGAGTCCAAGACGATGTCAAAGCTGCGCCACCCCAGCCGTTCGCAGGTGTTGCGCGACTACCTGGACTGAGATTCAGCGCTCGAGCGCTTCCAGTCGCCCACTCGGGTCGTAGTACAGCTCCTGGCGGGCGATGCGCCCGTCGCGGTAGTGATAGAGCACCACGTACGTCGAGCGCACCCGTTGCGCGCCCTGCGTCCAGTCGAATCGCACGCGCACGAACGCCGCGTCGGCGCCGGGGGTGATGGCCAGCTCGGTCGCCTCGTAATCGATGTCGTCACAGCCGCGGATGGTCAGGGCGATGAACTCGAGCGTGCGCTCGATGCCGTCGATCCGGTCCGGCCAATCGAACAGGCGGACCGTCGGGCTGATGTACACCACGTCGGGCGCATAGAGCTCGCGCGCGAGCGCCGGGTCGCCGGCGGCGAACGCCCGCGCGAAGCACGCCTCCTGAGCGCGGAGCGCGTCTTCCGAGATGCCGGGCGTGGTCATCGACAGGATGCTAACCGAACGCGTTGGTGCGCAAGCCAAGTCGAGGGAAATTCGGGTGCGCCGACGGGCCTGCCGTCGTAGCGTGTCCGCATGCCAGCCAACCGCACAATGATCTCCTCCGGCTCCGACTTCGAGTCGGCGGTCGGTTATTCGCGCGCGGTGCGGATCGGCCCGCACGTGGCGGTGGCCGGGACGACCGGCGCCGGACCGGCCGGTGACATCGCCGCGCAGGCGCGAGATGCGTTGCGCCGCATCGACATCGCGCTCCAGCAAGCCGGCGCCGCGCTCACCGACGTGGTGCGCACCCGCATCTTCGTGACCGACATCTCCCGCTGGCGCGAGGTTGCCGCGGTGCACGCGGATGTCTTCGGCGACATCCGGCCGGTGGCGACCATGGTGGAGGTTTCCGCGCTGATCGCGCCCGGGCTGCTGGTGGAGATCGAGGTCGACGCCTACGTGGAGGCGCCCGGCTGAGCAGGGAACACGCCATCGGGACCCGGCGGATAGGCGGTGACGCTGATCACGGCGCCGGCCGGCAGTGGGCCGTACAGATGCGGGAACAGCATCGAGTCCGGATCCGTTGCAACTCCCGGCTCCCAGCGCACGGGCGAGTTCAGTCGGGCCGGATCGATGTGCAACAGGACCAGGTCGTCGCGGCCGCGGTAGAGCCGGTTGGCGGGCAGGTGCACCTGCTCGGGCGTCGACAGATGGATGAATTCGGCGCCGGCGTCCGGATGGATTTCGCCGCGATCACGGGCGCGGGACCATTCCTGGCGGCCGCATAAGTGCAGCAGGACGCCGGGGGTGAGGGTCACAGCGATCACCCTAAACGGGCACGTCGGCTAAACCGCGGTGGCTCGTGAGAAACGACACACCCGGTAACGATCGGGGAACAAGGCGAAAACGCCATACGTCTGAGAGAGTGAATGTACGAGAACGGAGAAGCCATGAATGCAACTCTGACCAGCCCCGAGCTGACCAGAGCGGACCGCTGCGATCGTTGCGGCGCCGCGGCTCGAGTCCGCGCCAAGCTGCCTTCCGGGCTTGAGCTTCTCTTCTGCCAGCACCACGCGAACCAGCACGAGGCGAAACTGACCGCGCAGGACGCCGTGCTGGAGGTCAGCGCGAGCTAGTTTCGCCGAACTCACCCATCGGCAATGTGGGCGGTGCGGGCAGTCATCGGTAATGCTGGACGGGTATGAGCGATCAGGTCGCAAAGCCGTCCCGCCACCACATCTGGCGAATCACTCTCAGGACCCTCGAGAAGAGTTGGGACGACTCGATTTTCTCCGAGTCGGCGCAGGCCGGGTTCTGGTCGGCGCTGTCCCTGCCGCCGCTTTTGCTCGGGCTGCTGGGGGCCTTGGCCTATGTCGCGCCGCTGTTCGGGCCGGACATGTTGCCCAGCATCGAACACCAGGTGATCTCGACGGCCCACAGCGTGTTCTCCCCCAGCGTGGTCAACGAGATCATCGAGCCGAGCATCCGGGACATCGCCAACAACGCCCGCGGTGAGGTGGTTTCGCTGGGTTTCCTGATCTCGCTGTGGGCGGGTTCGTCGGCGATCTCGGCGTTCGTCGATTCCGTCGTCGAGGCGCACGACCAGACGCCGTTGCGTCATCCTGTGCGGCAGCGGCTGTTCGCGCTGTTCCTGTACGTGGTGGGGCTGGTGGTCGTCGTGGTGACCGCTCCGCTGGTGGTGGCGGGCCCGCGCAAGGTCTCCGAACACATCCCCGTCGGGCTGGCCAACGTCCTGCGCTACGGGTACTACCCGGCGCTGATCCTGGGCCTGATGGTCGCCGTGATGATCCTGTACCGGGTGTCGCTGCCGGTGCCGCTGCCGTCGCATCGCCTGATCTTCGGCGCGATCCTGGCGACCGCGGTCTTCCTGATCGCCACGCTGGGCCTGCGGTTCTACCTGCGATGGATCACCAGCACCGGCTACACCTACGGCGCGCTGTCCACGCCGATCGCGTTCCTGTTGTTCGCGTTTTTCGGCGGTTTCGCGATCATGATCGGCGCCGAACTCAACGCCGCCATCCAGGAGGAGTTCCCGGCGCCGAAGACGCACGCCCACCGGCTGCGCAACTGGGTGCTGGCGCGAACGTCCGGCCGCAAGAGGACCACGTATTCGCCGCCGAACGCCGCACAACCCGACGTCGCGACGGCGGAGCCGCCGGCCTGATCAGCCCTTCTTGAGCCGCTCGTAGATCCGCTTGCACTCCGGGCAGACCGGCGAGCCCGGTTTCGCCGCGCGGGTGACGGGAAACACCTCGCCGCACAGCGCCACCACATGGTTGCCCATGACCGCGCTCTCGGCGATCTTGTCCTTCTTGACGTAATGGAAGTACTTCGGGGTATCGCTGCCGGTCCCGTCGTCGACGCGTTCGTCGGTCTCGGTGCGTTCGATCGTCTGGGTGCGCATGCCTCACATTGTGCCTCTTGATTCGCCATTACCGGAATGGATCAGGTGTGGGACAGTGGAGGTATGAAGCACGGCGAACAGCTAGGCTTCGACGGCTTTGACGACACCGGCCGCCCGGTCCTGATCACCACCGCCGCCCCCTCGTACGAGGAGGAGCATCGCGCGCGGGTGCGTAAGTACCTGACCCTGATGGCGTTTCGGATTCCGGCGCTGATCCTGGCCGCCGTCGCATACGGCGCCTGGCACAACGGTCTGATCTCCCTGGCGATCGTCGCGGTCTCGGTGCCCTTGCCCTGGATGGCGGTGCTGATCGCCAATGACCGGCCCCCCCGCCGCTCCGACGAACCGAGGCGCTTCGACGAGCACCGCCGGCGGACTCCCCTGTTCCCCCGGGCCGAGCAGCGGGCGCTCGAACCGCCGGCGGCGCCCGAGCCGCAAACACACTCGCCGACCTGGGATCAGCACGACCACGGTTCCCGATAAGCGGCCGCTCGCCGCACTTCTCAGGACATTCTCAGGTCGTCGGCACATTCCTGCACGTCAAGGCGTGTGAGATCGCGAAGGGGCGGGAACTCCCAGCCTGGGTCTGTCGTTGAACGACATGACAGTACAAAGCCGAACGGGAGGTCGCTATGGCGAATGCCGGCACAAGCAGGATCGACGGCGATCTGGATGCTCAAAGCCCCGCAGCGGACCTGGTGCGCGTATACCTCAACGGCATTGGTAAGACGGCGCTGCTCAACGCGGCAGGCGAGGTCGAACTGGCCAAGCGCATCGAAGCCGGACTGTACGCCGAGCATCTGCTGGAGACTCGTAAGCGTCTCGGCGAGAACCGCAAACGCGATCTCGAGGCCGTCGTGCGCGATGGCGAGGCGGCGCGCCGCCACCTGCTGGAAGCCAACCTGCGCCTGGTGGTTTCGCTGGCCAAGCGCTACACGGGTCGCGGCATGCCGTTGCTGGACCTCATCCAGGAGGGCAACCTCGGCCTGATCCGCGCGATGGAGAAGTTCGACTACACAAAGGGTTTCAAGTTCTCCACCTACGCGACGTGGTGGATCCGCCAGGCCATCACCCGCGGCATGGCCGACCAGAGCCGCACCATCCGGCTGCCCGTCCACCTGGTCGAGCAGGTCAACAAGCTGGCACGGATCAAGCGGGAGATGCACCAGAACCTGGGACGTGAGGCCACCGACGAGGAACTCGCCGCCGAATCCGGCATCCCGATCGAGAAGATCAACGACCTGCTCGAGCACAGCCGCGACCCGGTGAGCCTGGACATGCCTGTCGGCTCCGAGGAAGAGGCCCCGCTCGGCGACTTCATCGAGGACGCCGAGGCCATGTCCGCGGAGAACGCGGTGATCGCCGAGCTGCTGCACACCGACATCCGCAGTGTCCTGGCCACTCTCGATGAGCGCGAGCACCAGGTGATCCGGCTGCGCTTCGGCCTGGACGACGGCCAGCCGCGCACCCTGGACCAGATCGGCAAGCTGTTCGGGCTGTCCCGCGAGCGGGTCCGCCAGATCGAGCGCGACGTGATGTCCAAGCTGCGCAACGGCGAGCGCGCCGATCGGCTGCGGTCGTATGCGAGCTGAGGCCGCCAACTAGAGCCCGGTAGCAAGACGATATGCCCGCCGCGTCAACGCGGCGGGCATACTGCTTGCCGGGGACGCGTTGCACCCATTCGCGCAGCTTGCCAAGTAGACTCAGCGTCAATGGAGGGTGCTGGATGAACGAGCTGGTTGATACCACCGAGATGTACCTGCGAACCATCTACGACCTCGAGGAAGAGGGCGTGACGCCGCTGCGCGCCCGGATCGCCGAACGTCTCGAGCAGAGCGGTCCGACCGTCAGCCAGACCGTGTCCCGCATGGAGCGGGACGGCCTGGTCCACGTCGCCGGGGACCGTCACCTGGAGCTCACCGACAAGGGCCGGGCGCTGGCCATCGCCGTCATGCGCAAGCACCGCCTGGCCGAACGATTGCTCGTCGACGTCATCGGGGTGCCGTGGGAAGAGGTGCACGCCGAGGCATGCCGGTGGGAGCACGTGATGAGCGAGGAAGTCGAACGGCGGCTGGTGAAGGTGCTCAACAACCCGACCACTTCCCCGTTCGGCAACCCGATTCCGGGTCTATTGGACCTCGGCGTAGGGCCGGATTCCGGCTCCGACGAGGCCAACCTGGTCCGGCTGACCGAGCTGCCGGCGGGGTCGCCGGTCGCGGTGGTCGTCCGGCAGCTCACCGAGCACGTCCAGGGGGACATCGACCTGATCACCCGCCTGAAGGACGCCGGCGTGGTTCCCAACGCGCGGGTGACCGTCGAGAACAGCCCGGGCGGGGGCGGGGTCACCATCCTCATTCCGGGCCACGAGAACGTCACCCTGCCGCACGAGATGGCGCACGCCGTCAAGGTCGAGAAGGTCTGACCGAGCGTCCCCCACCCCTACCGATGGTGACGACCCGCTTCGCCCGGCCCCCGCAAGCGGGAGGTGCCCCCAAACGCGCGCTCGCGATCGCCACTACCCCGCCCGGCGGCCGAACGCCCGTCGCGGCGGTAGCCGCACCCCCAGCCGCCTGGCCAGCCGGTAGCCGGTGACCGCCAGTTCCCGGATGCGCTCGGGCCGCAAACCGGACTGCAACGCCTGGTCCAGCATCCGCCCCATCCGGTGCTCGGGGTCGCAACGCAACGCCGCGTCCAGCGAGACGCCCGCGAGCGGGCCGTCGCCGCGGGCGTACGCACTGAACGCGAGCAACACCAGCGCCTCCACCCGCCACGGCTCGGGCAGCGAGCGCGCCAGCAGCGCCCACAGCGACTCGGCGTCGCCGGCGCGCTCGCCGACCGCCAGCGCATACAACGTGTCGCGCACCTGCACGTCGCTCAGCGCGCAGCCCACCGCCGCGAGCTCGGTGCCGGACGGCGTCTCGCCGCCGGCGACGCGCGCGGCGGCTGCCATCGCGTGCCGCACGTCGCGGCGGGCGCAACCCACCGGATCGACGCGCTGCGCCACCTCCCGCTTCGCCGCGTGTTGCCGCAGCGGGTCGGCCAATTCGGCGCTGCGCGCGGCGTCGACCGCGATGACGGCCTGCAGGTCGGCGCGCCGGCGGTAGAGCCGCCTGCCGTCGAGCACCGCCGCCGCGGCCAGCGGCGACGCCGAGGGATCGTCGATCGCGCCGCCGGCGCCGCAGCCGTCGACGCAATGCCAGCGGCCGCCCCGGTCCACCCGGTCCACCACATGCGCGGCCCACAGCTGAATGTCGTGCTGCGCCAACGCCTCTGCGAGCGCCGCGCACAGCTGCCGGTGTTCGTCGTTGCACCCCGGGCAGTGGGCGCCGTCGGCGTCGACGATCACCGCGATCGCGGCCTCGGGCCCGGCCGCGGCGGCGATTTCGGCGAGGTGCCCCACCCGGTCGGCGACGTCCTCGGACAGGTCGACCCGCATCACGGACCCCATTTCGCCGCCGTCCAGCGACACCAAGACCAATGAATTCTCCGGAACGAAGCCGAGAACGGCCGGTAGCGCCGCGATCAGCGCGCCGGGGCGGTTGAGTTCGAAATCAGCTCGATGCGTCGTCATGGGCACCAACGCTGACGGCCCGCACCGTCAGGCGGTGCTCCCGCGACGCGACCGGGCGGCTCGTCTGTGGAGAAAGTCTCGACTGTGGGCCTTATCGTCTATCCCATGGGTTCGATGCAGGAGTACGACATCGTCGTCATCGGTTCGGGACCGGGCGGCCAGAAGGCCGCCATCGCCTCGGCCAAGCTCGGCAAGTCCGTCGCCATCGTTGAACGCGGCCGGATGCTGGGCGGCGTCTGCGTCAATACCGGGACCATCCCGTCGAAGACGTTGCGGGAGGCCGTGCTCTACCTCACCGGGATGACCCAGCGCGAGCTGTACGGGGCCAGCTACCGCGTGAAGGACAGGATCACGCCGGCCGATCTGCTGGCGCGGACCCAGCACGTTATCGGCAAGGAAGTCGACGTGGTGCGCAACCAGTTGATGCGCAACCGAATCGACCTGCTGGTCGGGCACGGCCGATTCGTCGACCCGCACACCATCGTCGTCGAGGACCCGGGCCGCAGGGAGACGACCACCGTCAGCGGCGAATACATCGTGATCGCCACCGGCACCAGGCCCGCGCGGCCGTCCGGGGTCGAGTTCGACGAGGAACGCGTGCTCGACTCCGACGGGATCCTGGACCTCAAGTCGCTGCCGGCCTCGATGGTCGTCGTGGGGGCCGGCGTGATCGGCATCGAGTACGCCTCGATGTTCGCCGCGCTGGGCACCAAGGTCACCGTGGTGGAAAAGCGGGACGACATGCTGGACTTCTGCGACCCCGAGGTGGTGGAGGCGTTGAAGTTCCACCTGCGCGACCTGGCGGTGACGTTCCGGTTCGGCGAGGAGGTGACCGCCGTCGACGTCGGCTCCGCGGGCACCGTCACCACCCTGGCCAGCGGCAAGCAGATCCCCGCCGAGACGGTCATGTACTCCGCGGGACGCCAGGGGCAGACCGATCACCTCGACCTGCACAACGCCGGCCTCGAGGTCGAGGGCCGCGGGCGGATCTGGGTGGACGAAAAGTTCCAGACCAAGGTCGAACACATCTACGCCGTCGGCGACGTGATCGGCTTCCCGGCCCTGGCCGCGACCTCGATGGAGCAGGGCCGGCTGGCCGCCTACCACGCGTTCGGGGAAGCGTGCGAGGGCATCACCGACCTGCAGCCGATCGGCATCTATTCGATCCCCGAGATCTCCTACGTCGGGGCCACCGAGGTGGAGCTGACGAAAAACTCGGTCCCCTACGAGGTGGGGGTGGCGCGCTACAAGGAGCTGGCCCGCGGCCAGATCGCCGGCGACTCCTACGGGATGCTCAAGCTGCTGGTGTCCACCGAGGACCGAAAGCTGCTCGGGGTGCACATCTTCGGCACCAGCGCCACCGAGATGGTGCACATCGGGCAGGCCGTGATGGGCTGCGGCGGCACCGTCGACTACCTGGTGGACGCGGTGTTCAACTACCCGACGTTCTCCGAGGCCTACAAGGTCGCCGCGCTGGACGTGACGAACAAGATGCGGGCGCTCAGCCAGTTCCGCCGCTGATCCTCAGCAGCTGTCGCCGAGGTCGTTGGGCACCGGGTCGCCGGGACCGCCGGCCTCGGCGCGGCCCAGCAGTTGCGCGGTCTGGGCGTCGAAGGGCGCCGAGTACGACACGTTGGCGGCGCACCCGCCGCGCTCGAAACCGCCGATCAGCCCGGTGAGCATGGTGCCGCTGACCCACGGCGCGCCGCTGGTGCCGTCCACCAGCCCCTCGCACACCAGCGAGGGAAACCCGCCGTCGTTGACCGAGGTGATGGCCTGGCAGCCGATGGGCGAGCCACCCACCCCGGCCGCATACCCCAGCACGGTGACGTGACTGCCCGGAGGCGGCGCGGTGCCCAGCGTCAGCGCCAACCCGACGCGTGACTCGACCGAACCGCCGGCGTCGTTGCTGACCCGAGCGATCGCGTAATCGGCGTGCGGGTCCTTGCCGGCGGTCCAGCGCGGGTCGAGGTAGACCGCGTCGGCCTTCCACATGTCGGCCGGCGCCGGCCCGGCGTCACCGGCGAAGCCGGGGACGAAGGTGATCTTGGCGGCTCCGGCCAGGCAGTGCGCCGCGGTCATCACCAGGTTTCCGGCCGCCGAATGCACCACGGCGCCCGTGCAGACGTGCAGGGGGCCGTCGTTGATGAAGATCGCGCCGACGCGCCTGTCCGGGTCGACGGGACGCGCGACGGCCTTCTGCTGAGGCTGGGCGAGCCGCTGCACCGGCGCGGTGGCCACGTCAGCCGAAACGATCGGGCGCGCAGCATGATCGGCGGGCCTGGTGCACGACGTCAGGAACGTCGCCAGGCCAACCCCCGAGCACAGCAACAGCGTCGATATGCGCATTTGACGTCCATCATGCCTGACCGTGGGATGGCGGGCAGAGTTGAACCCGCCGGAACGTTGTCTGCGGAGTTCGGTGTTTCGTTGGGGGTGCCCGTTGATTCGGAGCACACTTGTTAGGGCACCCTGGAGAGATTCCCGAGAGGAGGAAGCCCGATGGCTCGCCATCAAAGCCCGGACGACGACGAGGACTATCAGCCAGGGCAGCCCGGCATGTACGAGCTGGAATTCCCGGCGCCCCAGTTGTCGACGGCCGACGGCCAGGGCCCGGTCTTGGTGCACGCCCTGGAGGGCTTCTCCGACGCGGGTCACGCGATACGGCTGGCCGCCACCCACCTGAAGGCGACGCTGGACGCCGAGCTGGTGGCGTCGTTCGCCATCGACGAATTGCTGGATTACCGCTCGCGACGGCCGTTGATGACCTTCAAGACCGATCATTTCACCCATTACGACGACCCTGAGCTGAGCCTTTACGCGCTGCGCGACAGCGTCGGCGCCCCGTTTCTGTTGCTGGCCGGCATGGAGCCGGACCTGAAGTGGGAGCGTTTCATCAACGCGGTGCGCCTGCTGGCCGAGCGGCTGGGCGTGCGGCGGACCATCGGCCTGGGCACCGTCCCGATGGCGGTCCCGCACACACGGCCGATCACGCTGACGGCGCATTCCAACCACAAGGAGCTGATCTCCGACTTCCAGCCCTGGATCTCGGAGATCCAGGTCCCGGGCAGCGCGTCCAACCTGCTGGAATACCGCATGGCCCAGCACGGTCACGAGGTCGTCGGCTTCACCGTGCACGTCCCGCACTACCTGACGCAGACCGACTACCCCGCCGCGGCGCAGGCGCTGCTCGAGCAGGTGGCCAAGAGCGGGTCGCTCGAGCTGCCGCTGTCGGCGCTGACCGAGGCCGCAGAAGAGATCCGCGCCAAAATCGACGAACAGGTCGAGGCCAGCGCCGAGGTGGCTCAAGTGGTGGCCGCGCTCGAGCGACAGTACGATGCCTTCATCGACGCTCAGGAGAACAGGTCGTTACTAACTCGCGACGAGGATCTGCCTAGCGGCGACGAGCTTGGCGCCGAGTTCGAGCGATTCCTTGCCCAACAGGCAGAGAAGAAGAACGACGACGACCAAACTTGAGCCTCTTCACAACGCCCATAGCCCGGGCCGACACCAAGGTTGGCGAGATGACCGAGCGGAAGCGCAAGAGCAACCTTCGCCCGGTGCGCGAGGTGACGGCCCCCACGCTCGAGTTCCGCACCATCCATGGGTATAAGCGGGCCTATCGGATCGCCGGCTCGGGGCCGGCGATCCTGCTGATCCACGGCATCGGCGACAACTCCACCACCTGGAGTGCCGTGCAGGCCAAGCTCGCCCAGCGGTTCACGGTCATCGCCCCGGATCTGCTCGGTCACGGCAAATCCGACAAACCCCGCGCCGACTACTCGGTGGCCGCGTACGCCAACGGCATGCGTGACCTGCTGTCGGTGCTCGACATCGAGCGGGTGACGATCATCGGTCATTCGCTGGGCGGCGGGGTGGCCATGCAATTCGCCTACCAGTTCCCGCATATGGTCGAGCGGCTGATCCTGGTCGCCGCCGGTGGCGTCACCAAGGACGTCAACGTCGTCTTCCGGTTGGCTTCGCTGCCGATGGGCAGCGAGGCCCTGGCGTTGCTGCGGCTGCCGCTGGTGCTGCCCGCGGTGCAGCTGGCCGGCCGGCTGGCGGGCCTGGCGATCGGATCGACCGGTCTGGGCCGCGACCTGCCCAACGTGCTGCGCATCCTCGACGACCTGCCGGAGCCGACGGCGTCGGCGGCGTTCAGCCGGACGCTGCGGGCGGTGGTGGACTGGCGGGGCCAGATCGTCACCATGCTGGACCGATGTTATTTGACCGAGGCCATCCCGGTGCAGATCGTTTGGGGGACAAAGGACGTGGTCGTCCCCGTCCGGCACGCGTGGATGGCGCACGCCGCGATGCCCGGCTCCCGCCTGGAGATCTTCCAGAACTCGGGCCACTTCCCGTTCCACGACGATCCCGCCCGCTTCATCGACGTCGCCCAGCGCTTCATCGACGGCACCGCCCCCGCCGAATACGACCAGGCCGCCCTCCGCGCCCTGCTGCGCACCGGGGGCGGCGAGAAGACCGTCACCGGCCCGGCCGACACCCGCGTCGCGGTGCTGAACGCGATGGGCTCCGACGAACGCAGCGCCACCTGAGCCAGCCCGTTCCGCGCTGACGGCGCGCTGGTCGTAGAGTCGGGCCATGGGTATCGACGTGACGGTGGTGCGCGTGTTCACCGACCCGGACGGGAATTTCGGTAATCCGCTCGGCGTGGTCGACGCGGGCCAGGTCGCCCCGCCGGACCGGCAGCGGCTGGCAACCCAATTGGGTTACAGCGAAACGGTATTCATCGATCTTCCGGCCGCCGGCGCGACCACAGCGCAGGCGAGGATCTACACTCCCCGCACCGAACTTCCGTTCGCGGGGCACCCGACCGTCGGCGCGGCGTGGTGGCTGCGCGAGAACGGCCGGCCGATCAGGACGCTGCAGGTGCCGGCCGGCCTTGTCCAGGTGAGTCATCAGGGCGACGTGACGCGCATCAGCGCCCGCTCGGAGTGGGCTCCGGAATTGGCCATCCACGAATTCGGTTCCGCGGACGACGTTTTGGCCGCCGACCCGGCCGACTTTCCCGTCGACGTCGGGCATTACCTGTGGGCGTGGGTCGATCGCTCGGCCGGATCGCTGCGTGCGCGGGGGTTTTTCGCGAACCTCGG
>Ga0335071_10003599_pt1 | contig 16260 bp, 11 predicted proteins | sample Lox_Sample_15_FD_206724 | JGI IMG/M metagenome (GOLD analysis project Ga0335071, IMG submission 206724) | Soil microbial communities from Loxahatchee National Wildlife Refuge, Florida, United States - Lox_Sample_1.5 | ecosystem: Environmental > Terrestrial > Soil > Wetlands | place: USA... | reverse complement strand
TTGTTTTCCGAGCCGACATGCGAGCAAGCCTTGCCGAGGTCAAGGTGCCAAGCGTCTACCTCCGTCCCATTCAAGACCGCTTGGCTCCCGCGCGCTGCCTGCGCGAGATTCTTGGAATCGAACCAGAGACAAAAGTGGTGTCCATCCCGGGTCCGCATCTTCTGCTCCAGAGCGAACCGCAGAAGACCGCTGAAGCCGTTGCTCGCTTTCTCCGTCAGCTCGACCAATAGCAGCCAAAACGCGCCAGATCCGTCCAATGGCCGACTACAATTTTGATATGGACGTTCTCTACGGGCTCCATCCGGTCGAAGAAGCTCTCAAGGCCGGCCGCCGCCGATTCGATCACATCCTCGTGGCCCGCGAGCGTCAGGATGAACGCCTGCAGCGCCTCATCGAGCGATGCCGCCAGTCCGGAATCCGCGTTCGCACCGAATCTCGCGAGCAACTCACGCAAATCGCGAAATCCTCTGCCCACCAGGGCATTGTCGCGCTCGTTCGCCCGCGAGGGTCTCTTGCTATCGAAGATCTATTTGCTCAGCCGGCGGCAGGTCCCGGCGCCGCACGCCTCATCCTCGCCCTAGATGGCGTCGAAGATCCGCAGAACCTCGGTGCGCTGCTCCGCGTCGCCGATGGCGCCGGTGTCGACGGCGTCGTTCTGACCGAGCGCCGGTCAGCCCCTTTGAGTGCGGCGGCTCTCAAGGCCAGCGCAGGGGCAGCCGAGCATCTCCGCATCGCCCGTGTCATCAATCTCGTGCGTGCGCTCGAAGGCCTCAAGGGCCAGAACCTATGGATCGCAGGTCTCGACGAGCGCGGGGCTACCAGCTACGATGCCTTCGACTTCACCGGCGACCTAGTCATCGTTCTCGGCCGCGAAGGCGCAGGCCTGCACGATCTCGTTCGCCGCACCTGCGACCACCTCCTGCGCATTCCTATGGCCGGCGGAGTCAGCTCACTCAACGTCTCCGCCGCCGGAGCCGTCGTTCTCTTCGAAGCTGCCCGCCAGCGAAGAGCATTGCGTTCTCCCACCGAACTCGTCCAAGAGTCTGCCCTACGCGGTGGTCCTGCGCGCAGCGCTAGGGCGCAGAGAGGCCTCGGCTCATGAAATTCGGATCTCGTTTGGCCGCAACAGCCTGTTGCCCACGGTCTGGATCTTCAGACCGGCGAAGGCGCGGCACTTCGATTTCCCAGCTCTGCTGTGCCGCCGGGGGTTTTCTCTGCGCAGCCGCCTACTCCGCCCTCGCCATCCCGTCTTCCGCCCAATCCATGCAACCCGCCACCCCGCCTCTCGAACAATCTACCGAGCATCACGGCCAAATCGTCTTCTCCCGCTCGACCGACGAAAGCGGCCAGACCACCACGACCGCGGGCCCCGCCGCGACCAAGTCAAATGGGCAACCGGTTACCGCGCCCGTCGCTACCGACGATGAGCGCCGTGCCGTTACGTTCAGCTCGCTTGACCTCGATGTCCGGCTGCGCCTCGACGAGCATCAGATTGCCGTCCGCGCCGTCGTAAATGTGCGCAACGACAGCGCCTCCTCGCTTGCTCATATAGCGCTGCAAATCTCCTCTACGCTGGTGTGGGAACGCATCCTCATCGCCGGCCGCGAAACTCCCTTTACTGTCGCTACCCTCAACTCCGACGTCGATCACACCGGCCAGCTCCATGAGGCTGCCGTTACGCTCGCGCAGCCCCTCGCACCTGGTGCCACCATCCAACTCGATGTCACCTACTCCGGCGCCATCGAACTCAACGCCCGCCGCCTCACCACCATCGGCGCGCCTGACGAGACGGCCTTTCACTCCGACTGGGATCGGATCGGGGTCGACTTCACCGGCCTGCGCGGCTTCGGCAACGTGGTCTGGTATCCCGCTTGCAGCGTTCCCGTAATCCTTGGCGATGGCGCCCGTGTCTTCGACGAGATGGGGGAACACAAGCTGCGCATGTCGGGCGTCCGCTTCCGACTGCATCTTGCCGCGGAATTCCCTCACGGCCAGCCGCCCAGCGTAGCCCTTATCAACGGCCATCTTGTTCCGCTCGCCATCACCGACACGCAGACCGCCGGCGAAGAGGTCTCCGGCGTCGCAACGGCGAGCCTCGAGAACGTCACTCTTGGATTCGAAGCTCCCAGCATCTTCCTCGCCGCGCGAACGCTTAAACACGCTGTCGACGCCGAGTTCTTCGCACTGCCTGCCGACGAGGCGTCTGTCGAAGACTGGGCCGCATCTGCAGCCGCCGTCATGCCCTTTCTGCAAGGCTGGCTCGGTGAAAAGCCCCGCTCCCGGCTTGCCGTTCTCGACCTGCCGGATCCCGAAGACGCGCCTTTCGAAACCGGATCGATGCTCGCCACGCCCATCCATCAGGGCACGCCAGAAGAACTTGACGGCGTCCTGGCCCACTCGCTGGCTCATGCATTTCTGAGCGCTGCCGCCGGGTCGCGACCCGCCTGGCTTGATGAAGGCGAGGCCAATTTCATTGAAACGCTATGGGTCGAGCATGAGAATGGAAGAAAGAAAGCGCTGGAGATGCTCGAGTCCGGCCGTGCTGCGCTGGCGCTCGAAGAGCCGTCAAGCCCAGGCGAAAGTCCCGGTCAGCCGCTCGCCCATGCTACTTCGCCCGTCTACTACCGCGAAAAAGCCGCCTACGTCTTCTGGATGCTGCGCGATCTCGCCGGCGATGCAACTCTGTCCGCGGCTCTGCGGGCCGGCGTCGCCTCCGCGGCCAACCCATCCACTGACAAATCCCCGACGGCAGACTTCAAGAAACTCATCGAAGGCGCGCCCGGCCAGCGCGATCTCTCCTGGTTCTTCGCTGACTGGGTCGACGCCGATAAGGGCCTGCCCGATATCTCCGTCGGCACAGTCTTTGTCGCGCCTACTCAGGCTGATAACTCGCTCGTGACCGTCAATCTCGCCAACTCTGGCTACGCATCGGCCGAAGTGCCCGTCACTCTCAGCACGTCGCAAACCTCCATCACCCAGCGTGTCTTTATTCCCGGCCGTGGGAAGGCCGTCCAGCGCATCCTCATCCAGGGCAGGCCCACGCAGGTGCAGGCCAATGACGGCACCGTCCCTGAGACCGAGGCCAGCGTACACATCAAGACCCTGGGCGATGCCGAAAGCGGGTCATCTACGAACCAGTCCACACCGCAATGAATATGCTTACCGTTTGGCCGCCGGCGCATAATCACCTTATGAAGGGTGGCTTCTTCGAGCGTCTCTTTGCCAAATTCAGCTTGGCCGGTGAACCGAGCTTCGTTCACCTCAACATCGAGAAGACCGCTAATTTCTCGCAAAAATATCCGAATGTTCCTGCGCCGGAATCCAAGCTTTCGATCAAACTTCTAGCGGCCGAATGGGCAAGCCATGGAATTTACGGCGAAGATATGCCACAGGTCGCGGCAAATCTTCTTGAGGCAGGCTATGACTCGCCCAGTCTCAGGCGCCTCGCAGGCGAAATGCGGGTCACCTGTTCTGCGGACGTCGAAGACCTTGTGAGAAGGACATTTCGTGAGCTTGGCGTTCCTTACCCGTTATCCGAAAAGCAGGCTAAGCTGATTGTCACTCGGCAAGTCGCGAGGCTAGTGATCGCCGGCGAATACGATCCCGAGCGAGCTGGTACTTTCCTAGAAATTCAAATCTGGGGATGGAGCCATGAAACCGAGGATCTGTCTAGACTCTTTGCTCTCAATGATGAACTAACTTGGTCTCCGGAGCATCGAAGGCCGGTCGCGCTCGTGAGAGATGATCTTGTTGATGCGTTCGCGCGCCTCGCTCTGTGTACCGATGAGCAGATCTTCGCGCCGGATTCCTCATCTTAATGAACGGTGCCCGTTCTAGCTCTGCTCTGGCGGGAAAGGGCAAAGCTACGCCCCATACTGCTCGTCGCTGACTTGCTCCAGCCAGTCGACGGCCTTCCCGTCGAGCCTCTCCTGAATGGCCATGTGCGTCATCGCTGTGGTTGGCGCAGCGCCGTGCCAATGCTTTTCGCCCGCCGCAAACCACACCACATCGCCCGGCCGGATCTCCTCGACGGGGCCACCCCAGCGCTGCGCCCGCCCGCATCCTGAGGTCACCACTAATGTCTGCCCCAACGGATGCGTGTGCCACGCTGTCCGCGCCCCCGGCTCAAACGTTACGCTCGCGCCCTGTACTCGCGCCGGTTCCGGCGCCGCCAAAAGCGGATCGATGCGCACCGTTCCCGTGAACCAGTCTGCAGGACCCTTGCCGGATGGTTGCGTGCCGGCTCTCTTGATTTCCATGGATTTCCCCCTCTGCCTCTGGAACTGGCGCATCAATCTGGCGTTGAAAGGGCATGACTTCAGTCGTGCCGTGAAAGCCGCACGAACATTGGGGCTTTAGCCCCTGACGGAAGCTTCCAGACCGCTTCCACCGATTTGTGCGACCACTTCAAGAGCTTATCCGCCCGCCCAACGCCACCCGACGCCATCATGCACTGTCTTCACGCGGCATGATCCTGACCGTCACGGCGCGGGCTTGAGACGCAATCATCGGCTCCAGGTAAGGGCTCTTGCGATACTTAGCCCGGTAGGCGTCGTCTACCTGATCGTTGATCTGTCCATCCACCGGCTCGAATGTGACATCCCTCGTGATGCCGGCTGCCTTGATCCGCCCCGCCTTCTGCCGCATTGCCGCCTTGTACCAACTGGACTTCTTACCGTTGTAGGCGCGCACGTAAAGCTCCTCGCCGACTGCGACTGACCAGATCCACGTTGGCGTGCCATACGTCTTGCCGTCTTCTCGAAACGGAGAGATGTGCAGATCGTCGGCTTCTGCAATCTTCTTCAGTTCGCTTTTTGGCCAGGCAGCCATTGTTGCCCCCTCCGTCTGCTTCAGCGGCCAGTCATCGCCTCCAGATGTTCTGGATAGCGCGCCCCCTCTATGGCAATCTTCGCCGCCGCGTCGTCGATCTCACGCAAATCGTCCTTCGTCAGTTCCAGATCAACGGCGTCGAGGTTCTCCTCCAGCCGCGCCAGCTTCGTTGTCCCTGGTATCGGCACGATCCATGGCTTCTGTGCCAGCAGCCAAGCCAGCGCAATCTGGGCCGGCGTCGCGTTCTTCTTCTTCGCGATCGCGTTCAGCAGATCGACCAGCGCCAGGTTCGCCTTCATCGCGTCCGGCTGGAAGCGCGGCAACGTACTGCGGAAGTCGTTGCTGGCAAGCTTGGTAGTCTCATCGATCTTTCCAGTCAGGAAACCCTTGCCTAAAGGGCTGTACGGCACCAGCCCTATGCCCAGTTCTTCCAGGGTCGGAATCACCGCCTCTTCCGGCCGCCGCCACCATAGCGAATACTCGTTCTGCAGGGCTGTCACCGGTTGCACCGCATGCGCCCGACGGATGGTCTCGACTCCGGGCTCCGAAAGCCCAAAATACTTCACCTTGCCCTCTTGAATCAGATCCTTTACCGCTCCGGCAACATCTTCAATCGGAACCGCAGGATCGACGCGGTGCTGGTAGAGAAGATCGATTCTGTCCGTCCGGAGGCGCTTGAGCGAGCCTTCAACCGCCTCCTTGATGTGCTCCGGCCGGCTATCGAGGCCATGCGAACCCGGTTTGGTATTGCCATCCAACTTGAAACCAAATTTCGTCGCGATCACTACACGATCGCGAACCGGCTCCAGCGCCTCACCCACAAGTTCCTCGTTCGTGTACGGTCCGTAGACCTCGGCTGTATCGAAAAACGTGATCCCACGATCCACTGCCGCGCGGATCAGCGCGATCATCTCGCCCTTATCCTTCGGCACACCATAGCTGAAGCTCATGCCCATACATCCCAGCCCGAGCGCCGAAACTTCTAAACCGCTTTTTCCTAATTTGCGTTTTTGCAAAGGCCCTCCTTCTCACGGTCGGGCTCGCCGCCCCACCGTCAATTTCTTACTTCTTCGCTCTTTTCACTCGGACTTCAGCGACGCCATATCGATCGAGAACCGGTACTTCACATCCGATTTCAAAAGCCGCTCGTACGCTTCGTTGACCTTCTGAATCGGAATCACCTCGACGTCGGCGGTGATGTTGTGTTTGCCGCAAAAGTCAAGCATCTCCTGGGTTTCTTTGATGCCGCCGATCGGCGACCCGGAAAAGCTCCGCCGGTTCGTGATCAGCGCGAACGCCGCCACGGGAAGTGGCTTCTCAGGCGCACCGACTAGCGTAATGTTGCCGTCTCGCGCCAGCAGATTGATCAGCGCGTTCATGTCGTGCCCGGCTGCAACCGCGTCGAGAATGAAATCGAAGCTCCCGGCGTGCCTGGCCATTTCGTTGGCGTCCTTCGAAAGTACAACCTCGTCGGCGCCCAGTCGCAGCGCATCGTCTTTCTTGCTTGGTGAAGTGGTAAACACCACCGTGTGCGCCCCCAGCGCGTGCGCAAATTTCACCGCCATGTGGCCCAGACCGCCCAAGCCAACCACGCCCACCTTCTTGCCTTTGGTCACACCCCAGTGGCGCATCGGCGAGTAGGTCGTAATGCCCGCGCAGAGCAGAGGCGCCGCTCCGCCCAGGTTCAGGTTGCCCGGCACGTTAAGCACGAAGTGATCCTTCACCACGATGCTGTCCGAGTAGCCACCATAAGTGACTCCGCCCAAATGCTTGTCCGGGAAGTTGTAGGTGAGCACCCAATTCGGGCAGAACTGTTCGAGACCGGCCTTGCACTCGGGGCAAGTTCCGTCGGAATCGACCATGCAGCCCACACCCGCCAGGTCGCCCGGCTTGAAGCTCGTGACCGCCGAGCCGACTTTGGTCACGCGGCCCACGATCTCGTGGCCGGGAACGCAGGGGTAGACCGTCGGCATCACGCCGCTCCACTCGTTGCGCGCCTGATGCAGGTCGGAATGGCAGATGCCGCAGAAGAGAATCTCAATCTGCACATCGTGCTCGGTGGGATCGCGCCGATCGATCGTGGTGGAAGCAAACGGCGATGTTGCGCTGGTTACGGAATAAGCTTTCGATTTGTACATGAATGGACCTTAGCCTCCTCGGGCAGATACTCCTGGGAATTCTAATGCGTGGCCTCGCAAATCGCCGCGCCGGAACCTGACAACCTCAGCCTACGAAAATACCGCTTCGGAGCGGTATCCTGATCCTTCCTATTTCTTGCCTGATCCTGTTGAGGCACAGACTTTTGTGCACAATGTATGAGAATCCGGGTTACGCTCAAGTGAACGGGGAGGATTAGTTTAGTGGCTGTGAAACGGAGTGGGGATACGCCCCGCGAGAGCTCATCGCGAATCGCTGGACTGCGGTCCGAGCTGATCCGCAAGATTGTCAAATACGTTCACGTGGATGGTGTCCAGTCAACCGCCATTCCTGGCTTGAGCCTCTACCGCCAGTCCACCCCGACCAATTGCACGTCGGCGGCATACGACCCTCGATTGGTGATCTTTCTCGCGGGTCAGAAGCGCATCAGCTTCGGGGCGAGAACGTATCTCTGCGACGAATCGTCGTTCCTCTTGTCTTCGATCGATCTCCCCGTTGTCAGCCAGGTCGTCGCGGCCACGCCGCAAAAGCCGATGCTCGGCCTGCTGCTCCGGCTTGATATGCCCGAAGTGCGCCGCATCCTCAGCGAAGAAGAGTTTCACTCACCCGTAGAAGCCTCTGACGCCCTAGGCATGGCTGTCGGCATCACCTCGCACGAATTGCTCGATGCCTGTTCCCGCCTTGTCGATCTTCTCGATGTGCCCCGGGATATGCCCTTTCTCAGCGCCTTGATCCAGCGCGAGATCATCTTCCGTCTTCTGCGCGGCCCGCAGGGCAAACATCTTCGTGCCATTGCCACGCTCGGCGAGCAGAGCCACCGCACCGCCAAAGCGGTTTCATGGCTCAGAATGAACTATGCCAAGCCATTGCGTGTAGAAGATCTCGCCGACATGGCGCAGATGGGCGTTTCAACGCTACACCACCATTTCCGCTCGCTTACTGCCATGAGCCCCATTCAATATCAGAAACAGCTTCGTCTGCACGTTGCACGTGAGCGCATGCTCACGGAGGGGCTTGATGCTGCCAGCGCTGCCTTCGAAGTGGGATACGAAAGCGCTAGCCAGTTTAACCGTGAGTACAGCCGTCTCTTCGGCCAGCCGCCCATGCGCGACGTCAAGGCGCGCCGCGTGTCCGGCGCGGGGGTCAGCAGTGACTGAGTTCTTGATTTGAGTCCTTGTTTTCCCCCTGGCGCTCTCAAGCGGCTCTGAGCCGGAACCCATCCGGGTCCTTGCCGCGTACGCGCCTCCACCACACCTGGAACGTCGGAATGTTCAGCGTCACGGAAAATATCTTGCGCAGCTGCCCGGGCGGGCAGGCTAATGGCTTCATGCCGTGCCACGAGTGCGGCGTTCTCTGGAAGAGCAGGCTCCCATTCCCGGCCGGCCCGTGTCCCGCTGCAACCTTCAATTCGTCAAAACCCGGCGCGGAATGCGTCGAAAGCGGTTTGTCGCTCGCCAGGATCAGCGTCTCACCGCCCCATGCCCGATTCCACTCCTGCTCGTCGTTGAAGTGGAAGATGTGCGTGGCTCGCTTGCGAGCCGCGTCACAATGGGGAGAAACCGAGCAGCCGTGCCACGCGTAGTGCCACGAAAATGTCGGAATGTACGTCCGCGGCCCGAGCAAGCGCCGCAGAAATTTCTGGTAGTAGTCACCGCGCAGCTCTTCCAGAAACTCTTGCCACGCCTCTGGCAGCTCCAACCCCGCCTTGTAGTGCAGCATGAAGCGGTTGTGCGGCATCTGTCCGTGGCCGCGCTTCATGCCCACATGTTTGTCGAAGGTCTCCACACCGGGTAGAGCCTCGCGCAGCCGCTCATATCCCCCCGCTGTCAGCGTGTCGTCGATATGAACGAAAGGATACGGCTGCGCATTCTTGAACTTCTCCGCGGAGAGGCTTTCGAGCACTTCGCGGTTCAGGTAATTCATTCCGTGCGACCTCGCATTGACGGCATCAACCAGGGGAATTCGGTCATCCACCCAGTTCCATTTTACTTGCGCAATTTGCCAGAACTCTCAGTGCAGTGGGTTCTGAAAGCCTCGCATTCTGCAACAGGCTCGCAAGCCGTGCTCCCTCAGGTGTAGCGAAACATCGCACCCATGATGGTCGAGCTAGCACCGCAGGTTGTAGTCAGCACAATTTGCGGGGTGTAATCTGCCGGGGGCCGGTTGGAGTTGTGTTTCGACGCCTTCGGTACCGGCATCTTCATCGCCTGTTGTGCCGGCTCCGGAGAGTGCTGCAGGATTGAGGACTGCCCAATTGCGGGACGCAGCCTGGCTGCCCTACTCGCGATCACCGTTGCGCATCCCAGCCGTACAAAATCCCTTCGCTTCATGCGATCTTTATCCCGAGCCGTAAGTACCACCATGCAGACGAGCACCTCAATTCATCAGGAAGAATGTTTCGTCAGAAGATCGTACCAAAGTGACAAGAAACGCGCGCCAAATCGCGAGCCATCCCGAGCTTTCTGGACATGACCGCATTGGTCGTGCGGTAGGCTGCACAGGTGAGGAGCAAGGCTTGAGATGACGAATGGCGCGCGGCAATGCATTGTTTATTGTGTCGTGGAGGCCGCTCCCTTGCTGCGGAGTCTTGTGCTCATTGATCCCTCGCCTGAACGCTCTCCCCAAGATCAGGTCTTTCGATAGTGTTCGCCGGTGCCGAAGTCCGCTTAGGATGACAACCGTGTTATGTCGCGATCTTACGAAGCAAACACGAGAGTTATCTGGCGGCTTCGACAAGTGCGTCCGTGGTCTTGCTCATCTTCGCGGTGCGCTGCAGCTTGTCCCAGTTGAAAGGCTTGCCGTCGATGGCGCGCTTAAGGGTCTTGAAGAGAACGAGAGAGAAGAGCTGGCGATAGGCAAAGCGCTGCAGCCAGATATGGAAGAGGAGCCAGCCGTCGCCTTTGTTGGCGGGGTGACGCCGCTCGAGGCTGAAGGCGACGGAAGAGGTGACGAAGTCGATGAGCAGGAAGCCGACGAAGTAGACCACGAGTTTTTCGAAGCTGGCGGACGAGGCCGACTCGGGGTGGTAGTGGCGGTCAACAAGATAGTTGATGATGCCGGCGGCGAACATCAGATCGATGAACGGCGAGACCAGCGGCAAGAGCATCTGGAAGATGAGAATGTTGGGTAGGGCGAACAGGCCCATCGCTTTATTGCGGATGAACGCGGCGCGGTGCTTCCACACGGCTTGCAGCATGCCAAAGGACCAGCGGAAGCGCTGGCGCATGAGGCCGCGGGCGTTGATGGGGGCTTCAGTGTAGGCCAGCGAGCGGTCTTCGTAGTCGACCTTGAGGCCCTGCTCGAGCAGATTCATGGTGAGGTCGGCGTCTTCGGCCACGGTGTTGAGAGGATAGCCGCCGGCAGCTTTGACGGGAGCGGTGCGCCAGGCACCGATGGCGCCGGGGACGACGGTGACGACGTGGAAGAGGTCGAGGGCGCGGCGCTCGAAGTTCTGGCTGGTGATGTACTCGAGGGCCTGCCACCGGGTCCATAAGTTGACGCGATTCCCGACCTTGGCGTTGCCGGCGATGGCGCCCACTTTGGGGTTCTGGAAGTGGGCGACGAGCTTGGAGATGGCGTCGACAGCGATGACGGTGTCGGCATCGATGCCGACGAAGATCTCGTCATCGATGCGGCCGAGAGCATAGTTGAGCGCGGCGGCTTTGCCTTCGTTGCGTTTGGTGAGCACCTGGAGGCGTCCGGCAGCGATCTCCTGCGCGTAGGCTGCGGCGGCCACTTCAGCGGTGCGGTCTTTGGAGCCATCGTCGATGACGATAACGTGGAGATTTCTGTAATCGGAGTTGAGCACGGAGCGGATGGTGCGAACGATGACCGCTTCTTCGTTGAAGGCGGGGACGAGGACGGCGACGCGGGGATTGTAGCCGGGCGCAGCAACGGGACGATTCCTGACGAGGCGGTCGGTGATGGCAAAAAGGCCCACGATGACGAGACGCGCGCTCATGAGAATATCGCCGACGAAGAAGACCATGACGATGAAGTTGCCGACGATGTCGAGCGCAGAGAACGCGATGGAATCGGGTAACGCACGCACGCGCTGCCAAAAGGTGACGGGAGGCATGACCTGCGCGGTGGTCTTGCCCATGAGCGCGGAGACAGGGACCAGTGTATAGCCGTGGTCGCGAAGCGCGTCGACGAGCGGGCCGAGCGCGTCGACCGTGACCGAGCGGTCGCCGCCGCCATCGTGCAGAAGGATGACGGAACCGCGGAACTGAGGCTTGGCCTTCATGGTTTCGAGCTGGTTGAAGACCGAGTGGATAATCTCTGGGGTGGTTTTCCGGGGATGTTCGTCCCAGTCGTCGGTGTCGATCTTGCTGCCGATGATGATGTAACCCATCTGCTGGATGCGCCAGGCGGGCGCAGCTTCGTCGTCGGTGTCCGGCTCTTCGTCAATGTCGTAGGGCGGACGGAAGTAGAGCGGCTGGATGCCGAGCTTGCTTTCCAAGAGACGCTCGGTGAGAGTGATCTCGAGATCGACCTGCCGCTGCGTGATTTCGCTGATGTCGGGGTGAGTGTAGGTGTGATTGCCGATCTCGTGGCCGTCGCGGACGATTCGCTGTAGCAGGCTGATGTGGTCTGCGCCTTGGGCGCCGATGACGAAGAAAGTTCCCTTGACGTTTTTCTGCTTCAGAATGTCGAGGATCTTGGGAGTCCACTTAGGATCGGGGCTGTCATCGAAGGTGAGGGCGAGTTCCCTGGGGTTGTATCCGTATTGCTCGATGGTGTAGGTGCGCGGATACACGTCCATGTGCTCATCGTCGATGAGCTTCTTCCGCGGGTCGGGCTCGTCGGTGTCGACTTCGATGGTGCGCCTACCGGGCTGAGGTAGGCCGGTTATGCGAAGGATGTCGCCGTCGCCCTCTGTGTCGACGTCGTGACCTGGTTCGACGGTGCCGAGCGCCTGGAGCGAATCGGCGTTGCTGGGATGATCCCAGATGTTCCATAGCGAGCTGTCTTCCCAACCCAGGCGCCAGAGGGCGAAGGTTTGCAGGCCGAGCTGGCGCGCGGCGCGCATCTCGTTAAGGGCGCTGACGGCGTCGAGGAACCAGACCACATGACGCTGATTGTTGTCTTCGTCAACGTACTCAAAGTGAGGGTTTAGCGTGTCGTAGTCGAGGTCGAGGTCGGCGTCAGCGTCGGAGGCGCGCCCCCAGGTGTCAGAAACCGAGAGGTCGTCAGTATTCAGGACCTGGGGCTTGGGGTGGTGCTTGTCTTTGGGATCGGGGATGGTGAGGGTCCAGTCGTATCCGTAATTTCCGAGCGCACAGATGATTTTTTCCTTCGGTACGACCTTGAGGACGCGTTGCAGATTCCCAATGAACCAGTTCTGGCTGGCGATGGGGCCGGGATCGCTGGTGGTCTGGTGCTCGTCATAGTTCATCAGCACAATGCCATCGGAGCTGGCAGCGATGGTTTTGAAGTCGCTGTCGCTGGTGGCTACGGCGACATCGACGTAGAGCGTGAGATTACGCGCGTGCATCTGCGGGTACAGGGCTTGAATGAAGCTGAGATAGGCCGGCTGAGCGTCGTCGGGAAGGCTTTCGATATCGAGCGCGAGGCCGCGATAGGCCGGATAGGCGCTGAGAAACCGTAGTATCTGGCCGACGAAAGAAGCGCTCTTCTCCGGATCCTTGAGAACCTCGCCCACGCCTGTGTCCCAGTTTTGCGTGTGCGGATTAAAGTTGTTCAGGCCGGGAAAGATTTCGGTGTCGGTGTGAGCCGCCTGGATGACCCGTTTCACTTTGGTCTCATCGTCGGGGTCGTTTACGGTGTTTCCCTGGACGACCGGGAGTTCGCGGAGGTTGTCGCCGCTCATCATCATGAGCGTGCCCTGAGGTGAATCGACGTGCAGCCACTGCGGGAAAAGCAGGTCAATCTGGTGGATATGTTCCTTGAGAGAAGAGAAGCTGGCCGGGTCGTACTGCACATAGAAAGCGGCGCGCAAACTCTCGCCGGTGTTGAGAGCAATATCGGAGGGTTTGCGGGCGGTTTTGCGTCGCGAGGGAAGCTGGGTTTTGGCGACGGCGCGGAGCAGGATGGACCGGTCGTCAGGCAGGGCGCGATAGTTGTGCTTAGGAATCGGCAGCAGTAGCTCAGGCAAGCGCTGGCTGCGTAAAATATTGAAGATAAAGCCAGCTACGACCAGGGTTGAGACCACGGCCGAGACGTCCAAAATGCGGCGAAGGCGCTTCCAGCGCTTGCGTTGTGGGTCAAAGAAGATTTGGCGATCGGGCATTGGGGGCAACAATAATAGGCTACGCGAAAACCGGCAGAATATGCTACTTACAGCCGTATGGACGACGTGAAGGCGAGTGAGTCGGCAGATGCGACAAGGCAAGGGCCGGGGGCCGGACGCAAAGTACCCGACCAGGTGCACGCTGCGGTCGCCTTGGCAGCGGGTCTCGCGCTGCGGTTGTGGCTGTTGGGGAAGCTCTTTGAAGCCAACGGCGACTCGCTGATCTATGGCGGCCTGGCGAAGAATATGCTGCTTCACGGCCGGTTCGCCCTGACACTGCCGAGCGGAGAGATGTACCCGACCCTGATCCGGCTGCCCGGTTATCCTCTGTTCCTTGCGGCTTGCTTCCGGCTTTTCGGGATGGAAAACTACTTTTCCGCGGCCTGCGTGCAGTTAGTGCTGGATTTGGCGACCTGCCTGTTACTGGCAGATTTTGCACGGAGGGTTGCGCCGGAGCAATACAAGAAAAGCGCGGCATTTGGAGCGCTTTGGCTCGGGGCGCTGTGTCCTTTCACCGCGTCTTATGCGGCGTTCCCTCTGACCGAAACTGCGACGATTTGCATGCTGGCGCTGGCGATGTGGGCGATCGCGCGATTTCGCGAACACGCGGGATGGGGCAACGCGCTGTGCTTTACCTTTGCGGTGACCTATGCGGCGCTGTTGCGGCCGGATGGCGCGCTGGCAGCCATGGCATTCGCGCCGGTGTTGCTTCTTGCGTCACGACGCTGTGCGGGGTCGAGGAGAATTGAACCCAGAAGGCTCGCGGCGATGGCCACGGTGTTCGCGTTGCTGGCGCTGGCTCCGTTTGGTGCCTGGGCGGCGAGAAACTGGCGCGTCTTCCACGTCTTTCAACCGCTGGCGCCAAGATCTGCGGCTGATCCGGGAGAGAGCACGAATCCGGGTTGGGAGCGCTGGGTGAAAACCTGGTGCCTGGATTTTGTATCGACCTACCAGATCTATTGGAACGTTCCGTGGGACGCGCTGGATGTGAAGGAACTGCCGAGGCGTGCATTTGACTCGCCCAGGCAATATGCGGAGACGGCGGCGTTGGCAGCCGAATACAACGCCAATGGCTACGAGTTGACTCCAAAGATCGACGCGGGGTTTGAGCAACTGGCGGACGAGAGAATCGCGGCGCATCCACTGCGTTTTTATCTTTGGCTGCCGATCGGACGCGTCGGTGATATGTGGATGAGGCCGAGGGTGGAGAATCTGCCGATTGACCTGGACTGGTGGGTCTACGCGCACCATCACGCGGAGACAGAGTTCAGCTGGGCTTATGCGGGGTTGAATGCGGTGTATCTGCTGCTCGGCGTGACGGGTTTGTGCTTGCGGCCGCGGTTCTGGATCCCGCTTGTGGCGTATATGATACTGCGCAGCGCGTTGCTGCTGACGGTTGAAGCGCCCGAGGCACGGTACACGCTGGAGTGCTTTCCGATGCTGATTGCGGGAGGGGGCGTGGCAATTGGGTCGGGGTGGAAGCGCATGGCGCGTTTGCCGAGTCGTGGTCTGAAATGAGTTCGGCTCTCTCCCCCGAGAAAACAAGGATCGGTCGCCGCCCTTCGCCGCCGGCCGGGTGGAGTGCGGGGTTCTGTCAGGTCTCTAGAACGATGCTGAAGGCATCTCGACATCCTTTCAAATCACGATTTCGGCCTTTACTTGGCGCGAGCAGGAATGCTACATTCCAACCCATCCCCCAGGGTCCAGTCTTCGGAACCTAACCACAGGAGAAGCGCTCATGTTTTGCGCGAAGTGTGGGACGGAGTGCCAGGCGGAGTACAAGTTCTGCAGGAGTTGCGGCGCGCCGGTAGGAAGCAGCGGACAGGCAGCGGCGGCGACTCAAGCCGTGCAAGCCGCTGCGGCTGTGTCGGTTGCGCAGGCTATGCCGGTGACGCAACCGGTAGCGGGTTGGCCGCCGACTGCGCCTGGGCCGCCTCCGGGGATGGTGCCGGTGCTTTATCAGGCCTACCCTGGTGGACCGCAACAGGTGTATTACGTTCCGGCGCATGGTGTGCAGGCTCAGCCGGGCGGGGGATTCCTGGAAGGAGTGCGGTCAAGGATCAGAGAGCTGGCTTTGACGGACAAACTGGAAGGGTTCAGCCTGAGCGAAACGTTCAGCGAGACGTTCAAGCGGCGCGGAGCCGATGCGGTGGAGGAGTACGTGATGGTGGGCTCGTCGCGAACCACTCCGCCGATCGAGATGGTGGAGACGGGCTGGCCGAAGCCATGGATGTTCTTCAGGCAACTGGCACTGTTCGCAGTTGCATTCGCCGTGCTGTACGCCGTTTTCAAGTTCACCGGGAACACGCCCTTATTGCCGGCGATCCTGATCATGGGAGCGTTTGCGGTGCCGGTGGCAGTCCTGATCTTCCTCTTCGAGATGAACACGCCGCGCAACGTTTCAGTCGTCGTGTTGGGAAAGCTGTTTATCATGGGCGGACTGGCGGCGATTTGCGCGGTCTCGTTCGAATATATGAACACAATCGCCGGAAAGTTACCGGGGGTTGTTGAGGAAACCGCAAAGCTTGCCGCAGTGCTGCTGGTAATGCGCAGCGCGCGCTACAAGTATGAACTGAACGGAATCCTGTTTGGGACGGCGGTGGGCGCAGGCTTCGCGGCCTTCGAGACGAGCTACTATGGGTTGAATGCGTTTCTACCGGCGTTGATCCAGGGGCTGGTGCAGCAGGGGATGCAGGCGCAGCAGGCATTCACCGCCGCCACGCAGACCATGGTCGACAGCCTGGTGTTGCGCGGGATTCTGGCTCCCTTCGGACACATGCCGTGGACGGCGATTGCGGCGGGCGCATTCTGGCGCGTGAAGTTGGACAAGCCCGTGAGCCCATCGATGCTGCTCGATCCGCGCTTCCTGAAGACCTTTATGATTCCGGTCGCGATGCATACGCTGTGGGACGCGTCTGTGGTTTTTCCGAAGATACCCGGGCTTTTGAATATCCTGCTCTGGATTGGCACGGGGCTGACGACGTGGTACGTTCTATTCGGATTGATTCAGCAGGGATTGA
>Ga0335071_10003598_pt1 | contig 16261 bp, 15 predicted proteins | sample Lox_Sample_15_FD_206724 | JGI IMG/M metagenome (GOLD analysis project Ga0335071, IMG submission 206724) | Soil microbial communities from Loxahatchee National Wildlife Refuge, Florida, United States - Lox_Sample_1.5 | ecosystem: Environmental > Terrestrial > Soil > Wetlands | place: USA... | reverse complement strand
TCCCGCAGGGCGGCCGTGCGGCGCGCGGCAAGCCGGTGGTGAATTGCATCGCGATCAAGCCCGACGAGCGGATCGCCGCGCTGACGCCGGTGCGCGAGTTCGCCGACGACAAGTACCTGATGTTCGTGACCCGTGGGGGCACGGTGAAGAAGACCGTGCTGTCGGCGTACGGCAACGTGCGCTCGACGGGCATCAACGCGATCAACATCGAGCCCGGCGACGAGTTGATCGACGTCCAGGTCACCGACGGCACCAGCGACATCGTGCTCGCGACCCGCCACGGGATGAGCATCCGGTTCCAGGAGAAGGACGCGCGCGAGATGGGCCGCGCGACGACCGGGGTGCGGGGCATCGAGCTGGAGCCGGGCGACGCGGTGATCGGCATGGTGGTGGTGCGCCGGGAAGCGACGCTGCTGGTGGTGGCCGAGCACGGGCTGGGCAAGCGCTCGGAGCTGGCCGACTACCGGATTCAGCACCGCGGCGGCAAGGGGATCATCACCCTCAAGCACAACGAGAAGACGGGCGACGTCGTGGCCCTCAAGGAAGTGATCCCCGACGACGAGCTGATGGTCATCACGCGGCACGGCGTGATCATCCGCCTGCCGGTCAACGACATCAGCGTCATCGGGCGGAACACCCAGGGCGTCAAGGTGATCAACCTCGACGAGGGCGACGTGGTGGTGGACGTGGCGCGGGTGGTCAAGGAGGAAGAGGGCGGGGAGGAAGAGCCGACGGGCGACGTCGAGCCCGTGACGGAGGGAGCGGCGGAGACCTGAGGATGCGGTAGCGTCGCCAGCCTCCAGGTTGCGGGCGGTTCGGAGTTCGCAGGGGTCGGACCGCCGCCGGCATCAGGACGCGCCCGGGCCATCGCCCGGGCGCGCGGCGTTTCCGGCTGCCGGTCAACCCTTTCGGCGGCCGGCGTGTCGAACCGGAAAGCCGTCATCCGGAGGATCGTCGTGGAAGCCCGCATCCGCATCGCCACGCTCGTGGCCGGCCTGAGCCTCGCCGCCGCGCCACTGCTCGCTCAGCACACGCACGCCGGCCCCGGGTTCGACGGCTGCCGGGACCGGGACTGGGGTGACGACTCCCGGGCGCACTACTGCGAAATCCGGACGGCGGGCTTCAAGGCCGGGCAGGCGGTGTCCGTGGATCCGGGCGAGAACGGGGCCATCCGCGTCGAGGGGTGGGATCGGGACAGCGTCGGCATCACGGTCAAGGTGCAGGCCACCGCCCGCACGGACGAAGCCGCCCAGGCGCTCGCGCGGCAGGTCCGGATCACGGCCGCCGACGGTACGATCCGGGCGGAAGGACCCGCCACTTCCGGCCGGGAGTGGTGGAGCGTGAGCTTCGACGTCACCGTGCCGCGGCGCACCGACCTGACGGCGCGCACGGTCAACGGCCCGATCACGGTGGGCGACGTCGCGGGCCGGATGGACCTCGACGCCGTCAACGGGCCGCTGGAGCTGGCCGGGACCGGCGGCGACGTGCACGCGCGCACGGTCAACGGCCCGCTCGTGGTGACCCTCGACGGGTCCACGTGGGACGGCACGGGACTGGACAGCGAGACGGAGAACGGCCCGGTCCTGCTGTCCATTCCGCGCGACTACGCCGCGCACCTCGAAACCGGCACCGTCAACGGGCCGGTGGACATCGAGTTCCCCATCACGGTGCAGGGGCACTTCAACGGTCGTGACATCGAGACCGACCTCGGGACCGGCGGGCCGACCGTGCGTGTCCGGACCACCAACGGTCCGCTGACGGTGCGGCACCGCTGACCGTCGCGCGGGCGGCGCCGCGCCGGCCGGCCGCGCCGCTTTGCGCTGCGCGGAATCCGCGATAGGATTCGCCATCGCCCGGAGATCGGGGCGGTGGCGAATTCGCGTTCTGGGGCGTGGAGGCCTTCGCGATGGCGGCGCAGCCGCTCGCGGTGCTCAAGTTCGGCGGCTCGGTGCTCGGCACGGCGCGCGACTACGCCGCGGCGGTGGCGGACGTGAGGCGCCACCTGCAGCGCGGTGAGCGCGTCCTCGCCGTGGTCTCGGCCCTGAAAGGCGCGACCGACAGCCTGCTGGCCGACGCGCGCTTCTTCGGGCCGGCGCCGGAGCCGGCGGCGACCGCGTCGCTGCTGGCGACGGGCGAGGCGGCCTCCGCCGCGCGGCTCGCGCTCGCGTTGAACGCGGCCGGCATCGAGGCCGCGCTGTTGGACCCATCGGCCATCGGCCTCACCACGCGAGGCCCGCTGCTGGACGCCGATCCCGTCGCCGTGGACGACGAGGCGCTGCGCCGCGCGCTCGAGCGCTCCGGCGCGGCGGTCGTGCCCGGCTTCTTCGGGCGGGACACGTCGGGGGGCTACGCGCTCTTCGGCCGCGGCGGCACCGACCTGACGGCGCTGTTCCTGGCGCACCGGCTGGGCGCGCGGTCGTGCTACCTGCTGAAGAACGTGGACGGCGTGTACGAGCACGATCCCGCCGGCGGCCGGAAGGCGAAGCGCTACGAGGCGATCACGTGGGACGACGCGCTCAAGCTCGGTTCCCGCGTCATCCAGCCCAAGGCGCTGCATTTCGCCCGGCGCGAGCGGGTCGAGTTCCTGGTCGCCGCGGTCGGGTCGGCGCACGGCACGCGGGTCGGGGCGGGACCGACGGCGTGGGCGGGCGCGCGTGGCGCCAGGCGGGTCGCGGCGAAGGAGCGCGTGGTGAAGACGAACCGGCGCAAGACCAAGGACGTGGACGTGCGCGCCCTGACCCGTTCCCTGGTGGACATCCCCTCGGTGAGCGGTGACGAGGGCGAGATCGCCGCGTACACGGCCTCCTACCTCGAGCGGCTGGGCTACACGGTGGAGCTGCAGGAGGCGGCGCCCGGACGCTCCAACGTGATCGCCAGGAGCAGCGGGCCGTCGCGCGTGGTCTTCGCGTCCCACCTCGACACCGTGCCGCCGTTCGTCGCGTCGTCGGAGGACGCCGACTACCTGTACGGCCGCGGCGCCTGCGACGCCAAGGGGATCGTGGCCGCGCAGATCGCGGCCGCGGAACGACTGCGCGCCGAGGGGCACAAGGGCATCGGGCTGCTGTACGTGGTGGACGAGGAGGCGGGCAGCCTCGGCGCCAAGGTCGCCAACGGCCACGCGGCGGCGGGCACCGCGCGCTACGTGGTCGTCGGCGAGCCGACCGAGAACCGCCTGGCCAGGGGGTGCATGGGCTCGCTGCGCCTCTCCCTCGCGACGGCCGGGATCGCGGCCCACTCGGCGTATCCGGAGCGCGGCAGCTCGGCGATCCTGGCCCTGCTGGACGTCCTGGCCGACGTGCGCGGCGTCGAGTGGCCGACGGACCCGTTCTTCGGCGTCACGACCTGCAACGTGGGCACGATCGCGGGCGGGACGCGGGCGAACGTGGTGCCGGCGGAGGCGCGGGCGGAACTGCATTTCCGGGTCGCGGTGCCGTCGGAGCAGGTGCGGCGGAAGCTCGAGCAGATCGTGCGGGGCCGTGCGTCGATCGAGGTGCACACGGTGACCGAGCCGGTCCGCCTCACGGAGCTGCCGGAATTCGAGACGTGCGTGGTGCGCTACACGACCGATGCGCCGCACCTCGCGCGCTGGGGGGCGGCCCTGGTGTTCGGCCCCGGCTCGATCCTCGAGGCGCACACGGAGCGCGAGAAGGTGTCCAAGGCCGAGCTCGACGAGGCGGTGGAGGCGTACGTCCGGCTGGGCCGCACGCTGCTCGGCCGCAACGGCGGAGCCCGGAAATGAAACTGGTGCTGTTCGGACTGGGCGGCATGGGCGGCCTGGTGGAGCAGCGCGCGCTCGGGGCCGGCCACGAGATCGTGGCGCGTTTCGACGAGCGGGACGCGGGCCGCCCCTGGAGCGAGGTCGTCAGCGCGCTGCGCGGGGCCCAGGCCGCGATCGACTTCTCGGTGGCCGTCGCGGTGCCGGACCACGCGCGGGCGTGCGTGGCGGCCGGCGTGCCGCTCGTCGAGGGCACGACGGGCTGGCAGGCGCGGCTCGCGGACGTGCGGGCGATCGTGGAGCAGGGACGGGGCACGCTCGTCTACGGCGCCAACTTCTCGATCGGCGTGAACCTGTTCTACCGCATCGTGCGAGCGGCCGCGGCGCAGTACGCGCGCGACCCGGCGTACGCGCCGTTCATCGAGGAGGCGCACCACGAGCGCAAGAAGGACGCGCCGTCCGGCACCGCGCTGAAGCTCAAGGACCTCGTGGCCGGGGCGTACGGCGGCCGCGTGATCCCGGTCGCCAGCACGCGGGCGGGGCACATCCCGGGGACGCACCGCGTCGGCTTCGACGGGCCGGCGGACCAGATCACGCTGACCCACACGGCGCGCTCGCGGGACGGCTTCGCGGCGGGCGCGCTGCTGGCCGCGCAGTGGATCGCGGCGGGCAGCCTCAAGGGCGTGTTCGAGTTCACCGACGTGCTGGACGAGATTCTCGCTGCGGCGGGAGGGGCGGCATCATGAGCACGAACGTGGAGTGGCTGCGCGGCTGCGCGACGGCGCTGGTGACGCCGTTCCAGGCGGGCGGCGCCGTGGACCTGCCGCGGATGCGCGCGCTGGTGGACCGGCAGATCGCCGGCGGTGTGAAGGTGCTCGTGCCGTGCGGCACGACGGGCGAGCGGGCGACGATGAGCGACGAGGAAGGACGCCAGGTCGTGGCGGCCACGATCGAGGCCTCGAACTCCCGGGCGCGCGTCGTCGCCGGCGCCGGCAGCAACAACACCGCGCACGCGATCGAACAGGCGCAGGAGGCGCGGCGGTTGGGCGCGGACGGCGTGCTGATCGTCGCGCCGTACTACAACAAGCCGACCCAGGAAGGGCTGCTGGCGCACTTCCGCGCCGTGGCCGAAGCGGTCGCCCCGCTCCCGGTCATGATGTACAACGTGCCGGGACGCACCTCCTCGAACATCCAGGCGGCGACCACGCTCAAGCTCGCGCGCGAGGTCCCCAACGTCGTCGCGATCAAGGAGGCATCGGGCGACTTCGCGCAGATCATGACGATCCTGCGCGACCGGCCGGCCGGCTTCCGCGTGCTGTCGGGCGACGACGCCGTGACCCTGCCGCTGATGGCGCTGGGGGCGGACGGCATCGTGTCGGTGGCGTCGAACGAGGTGCCGGATCAGATGGCGCGGCTGACGGATCTCGCGCTGGCGGGCAAGTGGGACGAGGCGCGCGCGCGGCACTACGAGCTGCTGCCGCTGATGGAGGTGAACTTCATCGAGTCGAGCCCCGGCCCCGTGAAGGCCGCGATGGCGATGATGGGGCTGCTCGAGGAACAGTTCCGCCTCCCGCTGGTGCCGATCAAGGACGCGAGCCGCGCGCGGGTGCGCGAGGTGCTGAACGGTCTCGGGCTGCTGACCGCGAGAGCGCATGCCGCTGCGTGAGCAGGTGGAGGCGCTGCTGGCGAGGGAGCCGGCGTCGTTCGCGCCGGCGGACCGCGCGCTGTTCGCGGAGTTCCGCGCGGCGCTCGGCCGCGGCGCCGTGCGGGCGGCCGAACCGGTGGGCGGCGCGTGGCGCGTCAACGCCTGGGTCAAGCGAGCGATCCTGCTGGGCTTCCGGATGGGGGCGTTGGTGGAGGTGCCGGAGGGCCGCACGCTCCGCTTCTTCGACAAGGACACCTGGCCGGTCAAGCCGCTCGACCTCGCCGACGGCGTGCGGATCGTGCCGGGCGGCTCCTCGATCCGCGACGGGGCGTACGTCGCTCCGGGCGTCGTCTGCATGCCGCCCATGTTCGTCAACGTCGGCGCCTACGTGGACGAGGGAACGATGATCGACAGCCACGCGCTGGTGGGCTCGTGCGCGCAGATCGGCAAGCGCGTGCACCTGTCGGCCGCGGCCCAGATCGGCGGCGTCCTCGAACCCGCCGGTGCGCTCCCGGTCATCGTCGAGGACGACGTGCTCGTGGGCGGCGGCTGCGGCGTGTACGAGGGCACGGTGGTGCGGCGCGGGGCCGTGCTCGCCGCGGGCACGATCCTCACGGGGTCCACCCCGGTGTACGATCTCGCGCGCGGCGTCGTGCTGCGCCGGTCGGGGACCGAGCCGCTCGAGATCCCCGCGGGCGCCGTCGTCGTGCCGGGCTCGCGGCCGGCATCGGGCGAGCACGCGGCCGCGCTCGGCGTGTCGCTCTACGCGCCCGTCATCGTGAAGTACCGCGACGCCAGGACGTCGGCCGCCACGGCGCTCGAGGAGGCCCTGCGATGAAGATCCCGGTCGGCGTGCTCGGGGCGACCGGAGCCGTGGGGCAGCGCTTCGTCCAGCTGCTCGACGGGCATCCGTGGTTCGACCTCGTCGCGGTCGCCGCGTCGGAGCGGTCGGCGGGGAAGCCGTACGGTGAGGCCTGCGCCTGGAAGCTGGACACGCCGATGCCCGCCGCCGCGGCCGCGCTGGTCGTGCAGCCCACGGAGCCGGGCGTCGCGGGCCGGCTGGTGTTCTCCGCGCTGGACGCGGGCGTCGCGGGGCCGATCGAGGAGGCTTTCGCGGCGGCCGGCTACGCGGTCCTCAGCAACGCGCGCAACCACCGGATGGCGGAGGACGTGCCGCTGCTGGTGCCGGAGGTCAATCCGGACCACACGGCCCTGATCGAGATCCAGCGCCGCCGCCGCGGCTGGCAGGGCTACATCGCGACCAACCCGAACTGCTCGACCGCCACGCTGGTCCTGGCGCTGGCGCCGCTCGCGCGCCGGTTCGGGCTGAAGGCCGTGGTCGTCACGACGCTGCAGGCCGTCTCCGGGGCGGGCTACCCCGGCCTGCCGTCGCTCGACATCCTCGGCAACGTCATCCCGTACATCGCGGGCGAAGAAGAGAAGATCGAGCGCGAGACCAGGAAGATCCTCGGCACCTTCGCCGGCGGCGTGGTGACGCCGCATTCCGCGACGGTCAGTGCCACCACCACGCGCGTGCCGGTGGTGGACGGGCACACGGCGTCCGTGTTCGCCACCCTGGGAAGCGATCCGGGCCTCGAGGCGGTGCGGGAGGCCATTCGCGCCTATCGCGGCGTGCCGCAGGAGAAGGGCCTGCCGAGCGCGCCGAGGCACCCGACGCTGCTGGCGGAGCAGGAGGACCGGCCGCAGCCGCGGCTCGACATCAATCTCGAGCGCGGGATGGCCTCGATCGTCGGCCGCATCCGGCGCTGCGACGTGATGGGCTACAAGTTCGTGGTCCTCGGCCACAATACGATCCGCGGGGCGGCCGGCGCCGCGATCCTGAACGCCGAGCTGCTGAAGGCACAGGGCCTGCTTCCGCTCTAGCCGGTCGCGGTGATCGGCGGCCGCCCGGCGCGCCCGGCCGGCGTCGCGGCGGCTGGCGCGCGACGCGCGAAGTCCCCCCGTCGGGCTCCATGGGCTAACTTGGCGGCGTGTCGAACGTGCCCAGGGCCTTCCGCCATGCGGCGGCGCGCCGAGCGGCGCCGTCCGGGCATCCGGTGAGGAGCGCGCCGTGAATCGCCCGCTCGTGCTCGGGGGGGTGGTCGCCTACTCCCTGCTGGTCGGCGCGCTGCGGTGGTTCGGCGTCATCGGGACCGCCGGGACGATCATCCTGTTCGCGATCATGGTCGTGGACATCGTGGCCACGCACTGGCTGCTGCGCCGGATGGCGCGGCGGCGCTGAGCGCGCGCCGCGGTGGCCTTGCCGCTGCCCGCTCCGAGCCGTAGCTTGCGCGTTTCCATGGAGTCGTCGCCCGCGTGACGGTCGCGCCACACCCCGAGCTCGTCACTCTCGAAGCGATTCGCGAGGCCGCGCAGCATCTGCGCGGCGTGGCCGTGCGCACGCCGCTGCTGCCGGTCGACGACCTGGCGGACCGGCTCGGCGTGCCGGTGTTCGTGAAGCCGGAGAGCCTGCAGCGCGTGGGAGCGTTCAAGCTGCGGGGCGCCTTCACGCTGGTGCGCCAGCTCGCCGAGGGCGGGGCGCGCGGCGTGATCACGTACTCGTCGGGCAACCACGGCCAGGCAGTGGCGTACGTGGCGCGGCGCTTCGGCCTCAGGGCGGTGATCGTGATGCCCGAGACGGTGGCGGCGCCGAAGCGCCGCGGCGTGGAGAAGTACGGCGGCGAGGTCGTGCTGGCGGGCCGCACCTCGCAGGACCGCTACGCGCGGGCGGCCGAGATCGCGCAGCGCGAGCAGCTGGCGATGGTGCCGCCGTTCGACCATCCGGCGATCATCGCGGGCCAGGGGACGGCCGGCCTGGAGCTGGTCGAGGACTGCCCCGACGTGCGCACCGTGGCGGTGCCGGTCGGGGGCGGCGGGCTGGCGGCCGGGGTGGCCACGGCCGTGAAGGCGCTGCGGCCGCAGGCCTCCGTGGTCACGGTCGAGCCCGAGGGCGCGCCGACGTACGAGCGCGCGCGGGCGGCCGGCCGGCCGGTGACGCTCGAGCGCACGGGCAGCGTCGCCGACGGGCTGCTGCCGCTGCGGATCGGGGATCTGACCTTCGCCCATCTGGCGCGAAACGCCGCGAACGCGTACCTCGTGTCGGATGCGGCGATCGTGCAGGCGGTGCGCGTCGCCCTGGACCGGCTGAAGCTCGTGGTCGAGCCCTCGGGAGCGGCGACGCTGGCGTGGCTGCTGGAGCAGCGTGCCGGCGCGGTCGCGGGGCCGGTCGTCGCGGTGCTCTCGGGCGGCAACATCGAGTGGGAGGGACTGCAATCGCTACTGGCGGCGAAGCCGTGACCTCCGCGAGCCCGCTCGTCGGCGCCAAGGTGCTGGTGGCGGACGACGACGCGGCGCTGGTCGGCACCCTGACCTGGATCCTCAAGGAACAGGGATGTCAGGTCGTGGCGGTGCCCGACGGCCAGAATCTGATGGAGCGGCTGCAGGAGGAGCGCCCCGACCTAGTGTTGCTCGACATCATGATGCCCAAGGTGGACGGGCTGCAGCTCCTGGAGCGGATCCGCAACGAGCCGCGCTGGCGCGACCTGCCGGTGCTGATGATCTCGTCCATGGACCCCGAGGACGGGACGGCGAAGGCGCTGGGGCTGGGGGCGTCCGACTTCGTGGCGAAGCCGTTCCGGGTGAAGGAGCTGCTCGCGCGCGTGGAGTCGCAGCTCAAGCGCGGCCGGGAGTTGCGGGCCGCCCACGAGGAATCGCGCTCGCGCGGCGCCATCGCCGACATCCTCCACGAGCTGACCGACTCGCTCAAACCCGACGAGATCTACCACATCCTGGCGCGGCGCGTCGCGCGGGCGCTCAACATCTCGCGCTGCTCGCTGGTGCTCGCCAAGCCGGGTGACGTGTACGGGACCGTGGTGGCGGCCTACGAGAACCCGATGCTGCGCAACCTGCGCATCGAGCTGGCGCGCTATCCGGAGATGCTCAAGGCGCTCGAGACCGACCAGCCCGTGATCATCGGGGACGTCTCCAGCGACCCGCTGTTCCAGGACGTCCGCGCGATGTGGGCGCGCAGCGGCATCCCGGTGCCCACGCAGTCGGTGGTCGCGCTGCCGTTCCGGATGCGGGAGGAGCAGAGCGGCGTGCTGTACCTCCGCACCGTGCAGGGCGAGTCGCCGCTGGGCCGCGAGGACGCGCAGTTCGCCGACACGGTGATCAAGGCTGCGGTGGCCGCCATCGAGAAGGCGCACGACTTCGAGTCGGTGGTTTCGGACAAGGAGCGCCTGGAAACGCTGGCCGCGACCGACGCGCTGACGGGCTGCCTCAACCGGCGGGCGCTGCTGGAGTCCGTGGAGCGCGAGGTCGACCGCGCGCGCCGCTACAACCTGGTGCTGGCCCTCCTGATGGTGGACCTGGACCACTTCAAGCGCATCAACGACACGATGGGCCACCTGGTGGGCGACACGGTGCTGCGCCAGCTCGGCGAGCTGCTGCGGCGCGACGCGCGCTCGGTGGACGCGGTGGCCCGCTACGGCGGCGAGGAGTTCGTGGTGCTGCTGCCGGAGACCGCGGCGCACGGCGCGATGATCTTCGCCGACCGCATGCGCCAGCGCATCGCGGCGTTCACTTTCGGCGAGCCGGCGCATCCGGTGAAGATCACGGTTTCGGTGGGGGTGGCGTGCTTCCCCGATCCGGCGGTGGATACGCCGGAGTCCTTCATCGCTCTGGCCGACGCGGCGCTGTACCGCGCCAAGGCGGACGGCCGCAACGTGGTGCGACAGTGAGCCAACGACGGTGTCCCAAGTGCCACAAGACCTACGCGGGCGACGCGCGGTTCTGCCCGCAGGACGGAACGCAGCTGGTTGACGTGGCGGCGGCGCCGCCCGCGCCGTCGTCGGCGGGATCGACGCAGATCCGCCAGGCGGTGAAGCCCAAGCCGGTCGACGCCGATCCGGCGAAGACGCTGCGCAACCAGGTGCTGGACCAGCGCTACCAGGTGGTGCGGAAGCTGGGCGAGGGCGGGATGTCGTTCGTGTACGAGGCGAAGGACATCTCGAACGGCGAGTCGGTGGCGGTGAAGATCATGACGCCCAAGCTCGCGCAGGACAAGACGGCCGCCGAGCGGCTGCGGCGGGAGGCGGGCCTCGCGATGCGGCTCGACCATCCCAACATCTGCCGGATCATGCGGCTGGGCGAGACCGAAGACGGGCTCATCTATCTCGTGATGCCACTCCTCAAGGGCGAGCTGCTCTCGGACAAGGAGGTGCGGGAGGGCCCGATCCCGCTCGAGGTCGGCGTGCCCTTCATGCGCCAGGTGTGCGACGCGCTCGACGTCGCGCACCAGCAGCAGATCATCCACCGCGACCTCAAGCCCGAGAACATCTTCGTCTGCCCCGACCCGGACGGCAGCCTGCGCGCGGTGGTCACGGACTTCGGCCTGGCCAAGGAGAAGCGGGCGGAGCCCGGGATCGCGAAGCTGACGGCGACGGGCATCATCCTCGGCACGCCGGAGTTCATGAGTCCCGAGCAGATCCGCGGCAAGCCGCTCGACGGGCGCTCCGACATCTACGCGCTCGGCCTGGTGGCCTACGAGATGTTCACCGGCAAGCTGCCGTTCGAAGGGAAGACCGCGCAGGACATGATGATCGCCCGGTTGCGCGGGCAGCCGTTGCCGCTCCGGAAGGCACGCGCGGACCTGGAGTTCAGCGCGGCGTTCGAGAAGGCGCTGATGAAGGCCATCGAGGCCGACCCGGCGGGGCGATATCAGACGGCCGGCGAGTTCGGCCGCGCGCTGGAGGAAGCCGCGGGTGGTGGCAGTGGCGGCATGATGGGGAAGCTCAAGAAACTCTTCTAGCCACGACGAGGCAGGCATGACCCACGGCGATCGTGCGGCGGCGCTGGACCCGGCCGCGGCCGCGGCCGCGGTGCGCGCCCGGCTCACGAGGCGGCGGCCGCCGCTCGCGGTGCCGCGGCGCGGCGCGGCGCCGGTCCAGCCGTGAAGCGCTACCCGGCCTTCGATCCGCCCGAATACGTCGCGTGGTCGGCCGACCCGCAGCTGGTCGCCGCGTTCGCGGAGACGCCGCGCCGCGACCCGGAGCGGCGCCGCATCGTGGAAGCCCTCGACCAGGCGGCGCTGCTCGAGCTGTACGCGGGCCTGCTCCGTGCCCGCCTGCAGGACATCGCGCTCAAGCGCTGGGTGCGCACCGGCGTCATCTCCAAGGCGTGGCTCGGCACGGGCGAGGAGGCGATGACGGTCGGCCCGGTGCACGCGCTCGACCGCTCGCGGGACTACGTCGTCCCGATGATCCGCAACGCCGGCGCGTGCGCGGAGATGGGTATGCCCATCGCCGACAACTTCCGCACCTACCTCGGCACGGGCGACGCGCCCAGCGGCGGTCGCGACCTGCACGCGGGCTCCCTCGCCCACCACGTGCTGCAGCCCATCTCCCACGTGGGCGACGTGGTGCCGGTGGTGGCGGGGATGGCGCTCGTCAGCCGCGTGCGCGGCGAGGGCTTCGTCGTGGTGACCTGGATCGGCGACGGCTCCACGAAGACGGGCACGGCGCACGAGGGGCTCAACTTCGCCGCCGTGCAGAAGGTCCCGGCGATCTTCGTCATCCACAACAACCAGATCGCGCTCGGCACCCGGCTCGGCCAGCACCACCTCAGCGAGAGCTTCGACGAGCTGCCCGAGGCGTACGGCATGCGCGGCGCCGTCTTCGACGGCAACAACGTGCTCGACGCGTTCGCCGCCGCGCGGCTCGCGGTGGAGCGCTGCCGCGCGGGCGACGGGCCGGTGATGCTCGTGGGCGAGACGTTCCGGATGGGCGGCCACGCCACGCACGACGAGCGCGAGGCGCGCAGCCTGTTGCCGCCGGAGCTGTTCGCGGCCTGGGGGCGGAAGGACCCGATCGGCCTGTACGAAGAGCACCTGAAGCGCGCGGGCATCGCCGTCTCGACGCTCGAGGCCGTCGAAGCCCGGGTCGAGGCCGAGGTCTCGCGCGCCGAGGAAGAGGCCCTCCACAGCCGCGGGGCCCGCGTGCCGGCCCCCGAGAGCGCGCTGCAGGGCGTGTATGCCAAGTAGCCCCGCCGGGAGGCGGGCCGCGTCCCGGATGCGCGTTTCCGCGGGCCGGGTGCCGGCCGCCCTCGCCGCGGCGCTGGCTCTCGTCCCGACCGGCGCGCTCCGGGCGCAGTCGGCCGGGGGGGCGGCCGGCCTCCGCGTGGCGTCCTACGACTTCCGCATCGCGCTGCCGGACTCCGGCGACACCATCGTCGCTCGAGCCACGATCGACTTCCGCCGCGGTCCCCGGGCGCCGGACACGTTGAGCCTGGACCTGATCGGACTCGCCGTGGACTCGGTCGTCGCGCCGTCGCGCGGCACGGAGCCGGTCCGCCGGACGTTCGCCTACGACGGCCGGCGCCTCACGATCGCACTGCCCGGACGAGACGGGCGCGACGTCGAAACCGTCGCGGTGTTCTACCACGGGGCGCCGAGCGACGGCCTGCTGCTGGGCCCCGACGGGCGGGGGCGCGAGGCCGTGTTCGCCGACGACTGGCCCGATCGCGCGCGGCACTGGCTCCCCACCGTGGACGACCCCGCCGACAAGGCTCGCGTGACGTGGGAGGTCGGGGCGCCGTCCGGGTGGCAGGTAGTGGCGAACGGACGCCTGGTGCGCGGCCCGGCTGCGGACGGCGGCCGGTCGTGGTGGGTGTACGAGGAGCGCCGCCCCATCCCGACCTACACGATGGTGCTCGGCGCCGGGCGGATGACCGTGAGCCGGCACCGGCCCGTCGTCAACGGCCGCGACACCATCCCGATCGACGTGTGGGCCGAGCCGGAGGACTCCGCGTTCGCGGACTCGGTGCCGTTCCGGCGCGCCACCGAGATCGTGGAGACGATGCAGCGGCTCGTGGGCCCGTTCCGCTACGAGAAACTGGCGCACGTCGAGTCGTCCACCCGCTACGGCGGGATGGAGAACGCCTCGGCCATCTTCTACGCCCAGGGCGCCTACCCGATGCGCCGGATGAGCGAGGGCGTCGTGCGCCACGAAACGGCGCACCAGTGGTTCGGCGACGCCGTGACGGAGCGCGATTTCCACGACCTGTGGCTGTCCGAGGGCTTCGCCGACTACTTCGGCCTGGTCGTGGGCGCGGCGCTCGACGGCGATTCGATCCTGGCGCGCGGCATGGCGGGCCTGAAGGCCGGCTATCTGCGCTCTCCCGACACCGGGCGCCCGCTGGTGGACACGGCCGAGAAGGTGCTGACGCGCCTGCTCAACGCGAACAGCTACAACAAGGGCGCGTGGGTGCTGCACATGCTGCGCGGCACCGTGGGCGACTCGGCGTTCTGGCGCGGCATTCGCGCGTACTACCACACGTACCTCGACTCGTCCGTGACGAGCGCGCAGCTGCAGCGGGTGATGGAAGACGCATCCGGAGGGAAGCTGGACTGGTTCTTCGGGCAGTGGCTGCGCCAGCCGGGCTACCCCCGGCTCGACGTCGCCTGGCGGTGGGATTCGGCTGGAGGCCGCGTCATCGTGGACGTGGCGCAGAATCAGCCGCCGGAGTGGGGATTCTTCAGGATCCCCGCCCTGACCATCGAAGTCGTCGGCAGCGACGGCGCACGGGCACGCGGTGCGTTCGAGATCGCGTCCGCACGCCGGGAGGTGGAAGTGCGAGTCCCGTGGCGGCCGGCGGACCTGCGGGCGGATCCGGACGGTGCGTGGTTGCTGACGGCGCAGGTGCATCGTCTGCCGTGAGGCGACCGTGAGCGAGACGATCCACATCCAGAGCTTCGTCGCCGCGCCGCCGGCCGCGGCATGGAGCGGGCTCGCGGGCAGGCCCGACGTCGTGCTGGATGCCCTGCCCATCCACGCGTGGCCGGAGCCCCGGGAGGAGCGCGAGGCCGAGCGGCTCAGCGCGCACTGGCCGGCCCAGGACGGGGCGCCGGCGACGACCGTCGAGGTCACGCTGGCCCCGACGTCCTCCGGCACGCGGGTCGACGTGCGGCACGAGGGGTGGCCCGAAGGGCCCGGCGCGCAGAACGCGCTGGCGGGCCACTTCGCCGGTTGGCTGCAGGCCCTGGCGGCGCTCGGGCTGCTCGTCGAGTGCGGGAAGGACGCGCGGGCCTCGACGCCCCAGCTGGCCGCGCGGGAGCGCTACTTCGCCTCCGCGGAGCTGCCGGCCGGTCCGGACGCGGTGTTCCGCGCGCTGACGGACGCGCGCGTGCTGGCGCGGTGGAGCCGCGACGCCCTGTCGGGCGCCTCGCTCATGGACAGCGTGGAAAGCCGCTATGCGCGCTGGTCGCTCGCGGCCGGCCCGGACGCCGAGCCGCACGAGTTGGTCGTGATCCTGCGTCCCACTCCTCGCGGAACACACTGCGCGCTGGCGGAGTACGGAGTAGCCGATCGCTCCGCCTCGGCGCGCTGGCCGAAGATGCTGGAGCGCCTGGCGCAGTTCCTTCGCTGAACGGAATCCGGCCGATGCCCGACCTGAAGCGTCTGTTCCGATACGACTCGTGGGCCAACCGCGAGACCCTCGCCTCGCTCCAGGCTGCGGCTTCCCCGCCGCCGCGCGGTCTCAAGGTGATGGCGCACATTGTCGCGGCCGAGCTGCTGTGGCACGCCCGGCTGACGGGCGGCCGGGCCGCCCTGGGCGTGTGGCCCGATCTCACGGTCGGCCAGTGCCGGACGTGGCTCGACGACCTCGACCGTACGTGGACGTCGTTCCTGAACGCCAGCCTGCCCGCCCGGCTCCCCGAGCGCGTCGCCTACGCGAACAGCAAAGGCGAGTCCTTCGTCAGCACGGTGGAGGACGTGCTGACGCACGTCGTGACACACTCGGCCTATCATCGCGGCCAGATCGCGGCGGCCGTGCGCGGGGCCGGCCACCAGCCGGCGTATACCGACTTCATCCACGCGGTGCGCACGGGCCACATCTCCTGACCGCGCCCTAACCTGCAGGCGGCGGCCCCCTTCGCGCCGGTGGTACCCCTCGGGAACGGAGCTTGCGTCAGGATTCCCGCATTGCAGTCTCGCTCGAGCCAATACCGAGTGGCACCGACGAAAGGGGAGTAGATCCATGGCAGATAAGAAGGCGGACCTCGCCGGTCCCGGCATCAGCACGTACGACGAGGTCGCCAAGGTCCTCCCGAAGGACTACAAGTCGCTGCTCGACCCGAAGGAAACGCAGATCGCGGTCAGCGCGGCGAAGCGGTACATCGAGGACGGATTGTGCCGCGAGCTGAATCTGATCCGCGTCGAGGTGCCGCTGATCGTCACCCGCGAGAGCGGCGTGAACGACTACCTGGACCGCGACGGGTCGCGCACGCCGGTGGAGTTCCCCTGCGGGCTCGGCCTCGAGAAGCGGCTCAACGCGCAGGTGGTCCAGGCGGCGACGAAGTGGAAGCGGATGGCCCTCAAGCAGTTCGGGATGAAGCCGGGCGAGGGCCTGGTGACGGACATGCGCGCCGTGCGCAAGGACTACTTCCTCGACCACGACCACTCGTCCTACGTGGACCAGTGGGACTGGGAGCGGACCATCACCGCAGACCAGCGCAACCTCGCCTTCCTCAAGGACGTGGTGCGGCGGATCTGGAAGGTGATCGTCGGGGCCGAGAAGCAGGTGATGGACATGTTCCCGAAGCTGCGGGACCCGCGCTACCCGCCGCTCCCGGACGAGCTGAAGTTCCTGCACGCCGAGGAGATCCTCGACATGTACCCGGATCTGCCGCGCAAGCAGCGCGAGACGCAGATTCTGCAGAAGTACCCGGCCGTCTTCATCATCGGGATCGGCTGGGTGCTGAAGGACGGCTACCCGCACGAGATGCGGGCCGCCGACTACGACGACTGGGTGACGCCGACGAAGTCCGACGACGGGAAGCCGATGCACGGACTGAACGGGGACATCCTGGTGTGGAACCCGGTGACGAAGCGCCGGCACGAGCT
>Ga0335071_10003597_pt1 | contig 16262 bp, 12 predicted proteins | sample Lox_Sample_15_FD_206724 | JGI IMG/M metagenome (GOLD analysis project Ga0335071, IMG submission 206724) | Soil microbial communities from Loxahatchee National Wildlife Refuge, Florida, United States - Lox_Sample_1.5 | ecosystem: Environmental > Terrestrial > Soil > Wetlands | place: USA... | reverse complement strand
GCGTTTTACGGTAGCGCCCACACGGAAAAGTTGCCGATTTCTCTGTGGCAGGTGGGATTGGCTACCGCGAAAACATTGGCTGGGCCGTGGACGCGCTGCACCGAAATGAATCCCTTGAAAGTCGAGAAGCGGTTTATCGAGAATCCGATCGTCACGAAGTTGAGCAATGGAATGTATGTGGCGGTTTATGACACGGACGCGCCGAACGCGATCGGATACACGGTTTCGGATGATGGAGTTCACTGGTCCAGCGGGAGAGAGTTGGTCGTGCAGCAGGGAAAAGATGTTTGGGCAACGGAAGTCCGCACGCCGCTGGGATTGATCCCGGAGGGAAACGGTTTGTTCACGTTGTTCTATACGGCAAACGAAAAAACGGGGGCGGCCCCGGACGCCAACGGAATCAATCTGACTCCGGGATCCATGGGATTAGTGGAAGTGCGATGGAACAGAAAAGGCAGCGATCAGAGAATCAGTCAGATGGGCAAGCCGGCGGGAGACATCCGTTCGCGTGCGGGCGCGGGGCGTAAGGAAGGGAACTGAAGCTGCGGGGAGGGCATATGCGAGAAAACAAGATTTATAGAACCTACATGGCCGTGCTGATCGTCGCGATGGCGATGCTGACGGCGCAGATGGCGTGGGCGCAGGGGAACCGCGCCACGGTTACTGGTACTGTTGTCGACTCGAGCGGGGCACTCCTCGGAGAGGTCGAGGTGAGGGCTACAAACGTGGAGACCGGTATCTCCACAGTGGCCCAGTCCAATGACCGAGGAATTTACTCGGTACTGAACCTTCCACCGGGGACCTACGCGGTGCACTTCAGTAAATCGGGATTCAAGCCAGTTGATTACTCCCGCATCACGCTGCTAGTGGCGCAAGTGGCGGAATTGAACGTTTCATTGCAGGTCGGCGGAACGTCTGAGACTGTGACAGTGACCACCGACGCCGCGTTGCTGGAGACGGAAACATCAACGGTCGGCACCAACATGAATGGTAACGTGGTCACTGACCTCCCATTGAATATCTATGGTGGCCGTCAAATTGAGTCCTTTGCCGTGGCCATCACACCTGGTTACTCGCCACTCAGCAGCCCGTATATGGCTGTCATCAACGGGACACAAGGATTTACGAAAGACTTCACCGTAGACGGCACGTCTGCGACGGCGCAGATTCAGGGCGATTCGATGGAGATCGGCCCCAGCATGGAAGCGGTCGAAGAGCTTCAGGCCCAGACCAGCGGCCTTAGCGCGAAGAGCGCCTCCACGAATGGCGGCGTCATGATGTTCAACCTAAAATCCGGAACCAACAAATTTCATGGTAGCGCTTTTGGATTCGGGCATAACGAATTTCTGGATGCTAACAACTGGGACAATGGCCATTTAATGGTTTCTTGTCTCGAAGAGAATCCAGGGGACACGTCGTCGTGCGGGCAGTATCGCAAGTCGAAGGCGCGCTTTTGGAATTACGGGTTCAGCGCCGGCGGGCCGATTATCAAGGACAAGACCTTCATTTTCGGGGCATTTGAGCGGTACACTCAGAACGATTTTACTCTAGGAGATTTTTCCGCGACCGTACCCACGCCGGACTTCCTGCAGGGGAATTTTGGCGCTCTGTTGAACACATCCGTGGTGCTCGGGACGGACATCCACGACAATCCTATATATCAGGGAGCCATTTTCAATCCCTCTGACCCCGGCGCTGTTTTCGTCGGAAATACGATTCCATCGAATATGTTCAGCTCGGTCTCTCAGAAGATCCTGGCGATCTACCAGAAGTCTTACGCTCCGTCACTTTCTGGTCTTTACAACAACAACAGGCTCCCCGCAAGCAATTCTCCGTCCCAGACCCCGAATCAGGCGGTCATCAAGGTGGACCACAATCTCACGCAAAACGACCGGCTTAGCGGGTCGTGGATCTACAACCACCGACCACGTACGCTCGTGGATTCCGGCGGCGTCTGGTCTGCGGGCAGTACCGATGGCGGGCCTCTCTCAAGTGCGCGCTATCAGATCGTCAAGTCGAACGAACTTCGCGCGAGTGAGTCACACACCTTTTCGGGCAGGCTTCTGAATGTATTTAACGCGACGTACAATGAATACTCGAATGGCTCGGTAACAACAGCCTCGGGCAATTGGGCTCAAACACTGGGTTTCGGCGATACGGGCGCCGATAACTTTCCTGCTATCAGTTTCGGAGCATCTGTCAACGGCATTGGCGAAACGTCCATTGGGAACTCGTGGCAGGGGGACTACACAGGCAGCACCCTTATTCTGGGTAACCAATTAACGTGGACCAAAGGCCGCCACACGCTTAGCTTTGGCGCTGAGTTCCGGGCCATGCAGATTAACAGTCACTCCGGTTCCGGAGCATTAAGCTTCAATTTCAATAATAATCAGACGGGTGCTCCCACCGAGTCGTACGCAAATCAAGTCGGATTCGGATTCGCGAGTTTTCTGCTGGGAAACGTTCAGTCAGCCCAGGAGACCACCCCCTTCAACCTCTATGGCCGTCGCAAAGCGATGTCACTGTATGCGCAAGATGATTTCAAGGTCAGGCGCGACCTGACGCTGAACCTGGGCCTACGCTGGGATGTCAACTTCCGCTTTCACGAGAAATATGGCCATTGGGCAAGCTTCGACCTGAACGCGATTGATCCGACGTTGGATATTCCAGGCACAATTACATACGCCAAAAACGGAAGCGACAGCTTCGAGAGATATCAGGACTGGAAGAATTTTGGCCCACAGGTTGGCTTCGCCTACAACCCATGGACCAAGGTTGTTTTCCGCGGTTCGTACGGAATTCAATACGTCCCGCTTGGGATTCAGTACTGGCAAGGAGTGCCGTACGGCTTCGATCCTGGATATCGAGGCACCAACGCTGCGACAACGATGTTCAATTGGGACAGTGGCTATCCCGGAGTCTTTACGCCTGGCACGCAGACCACAATCCCCGACAGTTCGATGGTTTTCGTCCCGAGTATTGATCCCCACAGCTTGGAGGTAGGATACACACACAGTTTCAATTTCGGAGTACAGTTCCAGCTCACGAAGAACACACGTATTGAAGCCAGCTACATAGGAAATCGAGGAAAGCGCCTGCAGGATTCCGGTTTGGCCTACAACGAGCCAAGCCCGTCAGTCTTCTTCAACCTGGTGAACTCCGGCCACTTTTACGACTGGGTTTACGACCAGGCATCGGCGGATGCAGCCGGTGTCCCGTTCCCATATGCGGGATTCTCGAACTATGCGTTCGTGGCGCAAGCACCCTATCCGCAACTCGCGACTTGGGCGGACACCTGGAACTACTATCCCAACATGTATGTCGAGGGCTATGGAAAGGGAACATCCTACTATGACTCGTTTGTGCTGGAACTGACGAAGCGGGTGGGCGGTGGCTTAACGCTGGACTTCAACTACGCCCTCTCGCAACAAAAGGGGAACACCTTTAACAACTTTGGGGACAGCTACGACGTCGGATACATTCAAGATTTCACCAATCTCGACAGAGAAGCTCAAACCCTTTCGCCGTACGATCAAAAACACATCTTCAAGGGTTACGTGGTTTATCGTTTGCCGTTTGGCCGTGGGCAGCGAGTCTTGGGTGGTGCCGGCAAGGTTTTGAACTCGATCGTGAACGGATGGTCTTTGAGTGGGCTGTTCCTCTACACTTCGGGTAAGCCCCTCAGTTTCAGCTCTAGCAACTACTATTGGTGGCCTGCATGGTCAGCGACAAATGTTGACTACCATTTGGCAGGCTACCATGGCCGGAAGTTCGATCCAGGCCACTACGTAGTTCCGATTACTGACAGCAGTGATCCCAATTGCTGTAACCCTACGCCTTCCCAGGACTTGTACTTCCCGGCCAGCGTTGCCACGGATCCGGCTTACGGGCAACTAGGCACTGGGTTGAGCCGTGTTGACGCTTTGCGGGGCTTCGGATCCGCGAACGAAGATGCGAGTATCTTGAAGTATTTCAGTTTTGGTAATGAAGGTCGCTACAAGCTGTCGGTCCGTTTCGAGTTCTACAACATATTTAATCGACATGGATTCCAGGACCCGATCACCACTACGAACGATGCTCGATTCGGCTATGTGCCCGGTATCAGCGGTTCGCCTCGGAGCGGCCAGTTCGGGGCACGCTTCACATGGTAGTGCGCTACTAGCGTTCACTCCGGCAACCCGGTAATCCGGGTTGCTTTTTTTTCAGCGCATTTACATAAGATGACTAGGAGTGTGACTTGTTTGCGATGGAGAATCACCTGCGACGACTTTTCGTGCAAACGACTCGTAATCCGGAGCCAACCGGCAAAGTTAGCTATTTGTTTTGCCTTCTGCTCTCGGTTTTTGTTTCTATTTGGCAAAATGGCAGCGCTCCCCATATGCCGTATGCGGCAACCTACTATGTCGATGCCGATTCCGGGAGTAACACCAATTCCGGTAGCTCGGCGGAGAGCGCGTGGAAGACGCTGGAGAAAGTCAACAGCACTACGTTTCGGCCGGGAAATCGGATTCTGTTCAAGTCCGGTTCGGTCTGGACTGGGCAGCTTTGGCCCAAGGGTTCCGGTTCGGCGGAGCGGCCGATTTTCATTGACAAGTACGGCGGCGATGCTCTGCCTGTGGTCAACGGGGCCGGCCTCGCCGAAGATGCCGTGCTGCTGAAAAACCAGGAGTATTGGGAGATCCGCAATCTGGAGATCACGAACGCGGGGGCCACTCCCGCTTCCGCGATGCGGCGCGGCGTGGATGTCATCGCCGAAAATTGCGGCGATCTGCACCACATCTATCTGCAGAACCTCGCCGTTCACGACGTCAATGGCAGCTTCAAAGACAAGGTGAATGGTGGCATTCACTACCGCTCCATCGGGGACTCAAAGCCCAGCCGCTTCGTCGATCTGCGGATCGAAAATAACCACATCTGGCACGTAGACCGCAGCGGAATATTCGGCTGGTCGACTCATTGGACGCGCAGGAACTGGTATCCGAGCCTTGGAGTTGTAATTCGGTGGAACCGACTCGACGATATCGGTGGCGACGGGATCGTAAACGTCGCAACCGATGGCGCACTGGTTGAGCACAACGTCGTCAGTCATGCCAGCCAGCGTTCGCAGGATTACAACGTCGGTATCTGGCCGTTCAGTGCCGACAATACCATCGTGCAATACAACGAGGTGTATGGCACGCGTGGCCAGCATGATGCGGAAGGATTCGATTCGGACTGGAACAGCCGCAACACCATCATCCAATACAACTACAGTCATGATAATGACGGCGGGTTCCTGCTGATCTGCAATGAAGGCTCGCAGAGTCCGGACGACAGCGCGGGGAATGTGGGAACGATCGTTCGCTACAACATCAGCCAAAACGATCATCACCGGGGCATCAAGCTGTCCGGTCCGGTGAAGAATACGCTAATTTATAACAACACGATGTACGTGGGAAAGGGCGAGAGTTCCGACCTTGTGCTGCATACCGACTGGACGGGGTGGGCGAGCGATACCTACATTTACAACAACATTTTCTATGTAGAGGGCACCGGGAAGTTCGGATACGGCGTGAAAGGGAACGAAGACGGTTCGTACGATTCGGCGCCGGGCCCGGGCAAGAGCCTGAACAATGTTTACGATTCGAATGTCTATTACGGAGTGCAACCGCCTGACGACGCACACGCAATCACGAGCGATCCGCTCCTGGAGAACCCAGGACACGCCGCTCACGGCATCCAGACAGTCGCCGGATACGGCTTGCGCCCCGGTTCTCCTGCGATAAACTCCGCCAAGATGATCGCGAATCCGGGCGCTATGGATTTTGCTGGAACGCCGGTCCCGCAGTGCGGGTTGCCGGATCGCGGCGCGATGGAATCGAAGATCTGCTCTTCCCGGAAGTAAGTGCTCCGACTTACATTGCTTCGTGGAACTCGAGGCTTCATGAAAAACCTGAAATGCTTGTGGAACTCTGTGGTTCGCATTCCGGTCACATTGGTCTGCCTATGTTTTGTGGCTCTATCGGGTGCCCCGAGTTGGGCTGATCCTTCCTTGCCGACGCTTTTCAGCGATCACATGGTCCTGCAGCAGGGGCGTGAGATCCAGGTTTGGGGCAAGGCGGATCCAGGGGAGAAGATTACAGTCCGGCTTGCTGCTGATTCTGCCGCGGCTGCGGCAGACGCTACCGGGAGGTGGCTGCTTCACCTCCCGGCACTGGCGGCGGGAGGTCCCTTCACGCTGAGCGTGCGCGGGAGGAAGGAAATCATCATCCGGGACGTAATGATCGGCGAAGTGTGGCTCGCGTCCGGGCAGTCGAACATGACGTTTCCCTTGAGCGGAGCAGAAGGAGCGGAAACGGAAGTTCCGCACGCCAATTATCCGCAGATACGCCTGTTCACCGTTCCCCGCAAGATCGCGCTACGCCCACAGGAAAACACTCGGGCAGCCCACTGGGAAATATGCACTCCGGAAACAGCGAAAGAATTCTCGGCCGTGGCCTACTTCTTTGGTCGAGAGTTACTGCGGCACCGGAATGTGCCGATCGGACTGGTTGAGAGCGCGTGGCCCGGCACCGCCATCCAAGAGTGGATTGATGCGGACGTCATGCGTCGGGAGCCGGAACTAAAGGATGTAGTGAAGGAGTTGGATCAGGCGAGTCCGGCGGACCGTGCTCGCATCGAAACCGCGCAGGCTCTCGATCTCCAGTTTGACGATTTCGAATTGATTCCTGCGAGTGCTGGGACTGCGGGTAAACCGCTCGCGGATTTCAATGACGGAACGACGCGACTGACTACGGGCGGATCGTTCTCTTATTCCTGGGGCGACGCCGGAGACAGCAGTCTTGATCTGATTTCTCCGGGACGCGGAAGCAGTGGATTCGCGGCGAGTGTGGCTGGCAAAATTGACGGGACGCAGGACGCAATCTTAGGAGCGGACTATCGTTTTGACCATGGGGATGAAGATCTCACCGCCTATTCGGGAATTCGTTTCTGGGTGCGCGGCAGCGGCGCGTTCCGCTTCCGCTCCAAGCAGCCGACCATCACCGACTACGATGACTATGCAACTCCGCTGCTGAAAGCGACACCGGAGTGGCAGCAGAGAACAGTGTTGTTTCGCGACTTGCACCAGGATGGCTGGGGCGTCGTGCGCGAGTTTACGCCCGCGGCACTCACTGGATTCTCTTTCGAATGCCTGCCGCCCTCCGGGTATGTCGACCGGCCCGTGTCTGGTCTTTACGAAGGCATGATCACACCATTGCTTGGGTATCGGTTCCGGGGGGCGCTATGGTACCAGGGCGAAAGCAATGCCCTGAAGGCGCACCAGTACCGCAAGCTTCTACCTGCGCTCATCGGCAACTGGCGCCAAGCATTCCACGCACCGGATATGGATTTCCTGATTGTGCAACTCCCGAATCATGGTGCAATCCCGACCGAGCCGGGCGAATCTGCCTGGGCGGAGATGCGCGAAGCAGAGTGGATGACGGTAAGAGATGTCGCGCACACTGGAATGGCAGTCACGATCGATCTAGGCGATCCCAAAGACGTGCATCCGCATAAGAAGAGGGAAGTTGGGGAGCGGCTGGCACTCTGGGCCCTGGGAACAACCTACAAAGAACCAACCGAGTACTCCGGGCCGCTATTCGCGTCGATGAAGATCGAAGACAACTCTATTCGGCTGCAATTTACGCACGCGGCATCAGGCCTTGAGGCTCGCGGAGATTCGATCCTGCATGGATTCGCGGTAGCTGGCGAGGAGCGCAAGTTCCACTGGGCCGAGGCCCACATCGAAGGAGACGTTGTTGTGGTGTCCAGCGCGGATGTAGCAAAGCCGGTGGCCGTGAGGTACGCCTGGGGAGATAGTCCGGTCTGCAATCTGTTCAATAAAGACGGCCTTCCGGCCTCCCCGTTTCGCACTGATAACTGGCCGGGAATAACAGAAAGGGGGCAGTGAGCGATAGTCTTTGGCCGGTGCGTGGTTTCCTAAACCGATAAAGACCACGCCTGACAGCGGCGAAGCCATCCAGCACGCGTTCAAAAGTCCGTATTGCTCCGCGGCTGATCGCAGTCAAGGTCGCCGCGGACCCGCGCAAATTGCCCAGATTCCTGCGGGATCGAAGATGAAGTAGGTTGTGGTCTGCTGCGCGACTCCAACGTGATGAAACTCACAATCGTCCGTGTTGACGATCACAGACAGTCCCCACGCTAGAAATTAATTTTTCATCCGAATTAGACCAAGTCAGTCCAATTTGGGAAGTTCATGCAGATCACCCGCGCGTCCGATTATGCGGTTCGTGTGATGATCCATCTGGCGACAGTTCCGGCAGGGGCGAAAGCGCAGCGTGCAGAATTGTCGCGGGCGGCTGATGTTCCTGGCCATTTTCTTTCCAAGGTTCTGCAGCAACTGGTTCGTTCTCACTTGATCCGCTCCCAGCGTGGGTCTGGCGGAGGTTTCGTGCTGGCGGTACCGCCCTCAGATGTGTCACTCCTGGATGTCGTCGAAGCGATTGAAGGTCCCGTCCGGCTCAATCTCTGCATCGAGGAGGGACCTTCCTGCGAACGCAAGACATGCTGCCCGGCACATGAGGTCTGGGTTGATGCCCAATCGGCAGTGGTCAAGGTATTAGCTGCAGCTTCAATCGCGAGTCTGGCGGAGAAGGTCCGAAACTGCGAAAGCTCAACCTATGTGGGGCACGACTCGTCTGTGCGCATTTCGAGTGTGCCCAACGCCGACCAGGCAAAGCGAGTGTATGCCCGCGATGGTCATTAGGGCGAAAACATGGAATTTACGTGGCTTGCCATTATTGCCAGCTTGTTCATGGGAATCGGCGCTGTGCTCGTGTTCATTTTTGCCGTGAAGAGAGATTACTTCCGCAACTTCGAAGACGCCAAGTATCAGGTGTTCTGGTCGGACGTGGAAGAGTTGGTCAATTCTCCACCCAAGAGGGAAGTGAAGAATGAAGGCTCCAGTAAAACCCACAAGTGACGAATCCGGAGACGCCGTTACACGGCGGAGATTGCTGTCTTGGCTCAGCGGATTTGGACTGTTCGGCTCTCTCATCATCACTGCCTTTTCCAATCTCATCTTCATTAAGCCCCGGGCCACCTACGGCCAGCCGAACCGCTTTTCGATTGGCAAGCCGGAGGATTTCCCCTCCGGCGCACGAGTCTCGCTCGACGAACGGCGTGTCTGCATTGTGCGCGACGGCGACAAGATCGCCGCGATATCCACCACCTGCACGCACCTGGGGTGCATCGTTTCTGTCTCCGAGACAGGTTTCTCCTGCCCCTGCCATGGGTCGCGGTACGACCAGGACGGAAACGTAACTGGGGGACCTGCACCACGAGCACTGCCTTGGTTTCAGGTGAGCCTGGCGCCGAATGGCGAGATCGAAATCGACAAAGACACAGAGATTGAAGCAGGGAGCTATCTGCGAGTATGAGCACCCAAAGGGCATCAACCTGGAAGTCGCTGATTGAATTGCCGGAAAATGTCTGGCGATCGATCTTCCGAAACCCGCTCCCATCCTCCGATCTCGGGCGGGCTTCAACCAGCTTCACGAATTTCTTCCTGCACCTGCACCCGGTGAAGGTCCATCGCCATAGCCTGAAAGGTACGTTTACGCTGGGCCTGGGACTGATCTCATTTTTCCTCTTCTTCATCCTGGTCGTGACCGGAATCTTGTTGATGTTCTATTACGTGCCGTCGACCACGCAGGCGTACGACCGAATGCTGGATCTGCGCGGTACGGTGGCTTTCGGAATCTTCCTGCGCAATATGCATCGCTGGGCAGCGCACGGCATGGTGGCCGCAGTGTTTCTGCACATGTGCCGCGTTTTTCTGACGGGATCCTACAAGCCGCCGCGTGAGTTCAACTGGGTGCTCGGCGTCATCCTCTTGTTGGTGACGCTGTTCATGAGCTTCACCGGATACCTGCTCCCATGGGATCAGCTGGCATTCTGGGCCATCACGGTCGGGACTTCAATCGCCAGCTATGCGCCCCTGGTGGGGAAGCAGGTGAAGTTCATCCTGCTCGGAGACTCGACCGTCGGCCAGGAAGCCCTGCTGCGCTTTTATGTTTTGCACGTAGCCGTGTTGCCGGCCGTTCTGTCTCTGTTGGTCGCCATTCACTTCTGGCGGATCCGCAAGGATGGCGGGCTGTCGCGCCCGGAGGAAGAAGATGCACTTCCGATGGAGAACCCTGAGCAACTGGAGGTCCTGCGGGGGCCGGCAATGGTCATGGCCACATCTCCGGCGGCAGCAGCCGCGGCCGCCCCTTTGATTCCCAAACGGCGCTACGGCATTCAGGGACTGGTACGTGGACCATTCACGAAGCTGGGCAATGTTCCTGACCGATCGGAATTTGCCTGGCCGAACCTTTTTATGGCCGAGTTAGTGGTCTTCTTGATCACCGTGGCGGGAGTGTTGACCGTCTCGCTCTTCTTCAATGCGCCGCTTGAAGAGCCGGTAAATGTGATGCATCCGCCCAATCCGGCAAAGGCTCCGTGGTACTTCCTCGGCTTGCAGGAGCAGGTGAGTTACTCGGCTTTTTGGGGTGGCGTGGGAATCCCAACGATTGAAGTTCTGCTCTTGCTCATTGTCCCTTATATCGATCGCAAGATCGCCGGGGTGGGGCGCTGGTTCGCCCGGGAACGCCTGCTGGCAAACTTCCTGTTTCTGACGTTCGTGATTGTGAATGTGATTTTGATCATCATCGGCACATTCTTCCGCGGGCCGAACTGGGAGTTCGTTTCCCCATGGTGACGAAAAAAGGTCGCGAGAAGACGTCGCAAGACGTGAGGAGAAATCCGTGAGTACGCGCCTGACATTGGCAGTCGTAAGTTTCATTGTGCTGATCGTGCACGGCATTGTCTTCTACGATCAGTTCTTTAATCGCTGGGAGAAACATCAGGCCGCTTACTTTGAGCAGGCCCGTAGCCTGGCACGGACGGAGCCGGAGAGACGGGCGCTTGACGAGCGAAGTCCGCGCATTGAGCAGGTCATCGTCACGCAATTCGGCGGGTCGCACGTCGATCGTTGCACAACCTGCCACATCGCCAGCGATGACCCCCGCTTCCAGGGACATGCCGAGCCCTTGCGAACGCACCCCTACTCAGCTGCCCTTGGCGATATTCAGCATGACGGACGGTGGGAGCGGCGGCATAAGTTCACTGATTTCGGCTGCACGATCTGCCACGACGGCCAGGGCCGCGGCCTGGACGCCTTTTACGCGCACGGACAAGATGAATTCTGGCCCGATCCGATGCTCGGGTATGTGACGCAGGCAAACTGGCATTCAGAATTCAAAGCGAAGCTGACGGGCACCGAGTATATGCAGGCGAACTGCGCCCAGTGCCACACGGAGGAGAACTTTGCCGGAACGCCGCTCGTCCAGCGTGGGCGTCAGCTTTTCTTCGAGAAAGCCTGCTACGGATGTCATCGCATCGAAGGACTCTCGAATGGAACGCTGGGGCCCGATCTCACCGAAGTAGGAAAGAAGTTCAAGATCAACTACCTCTGGGAGCATACCGTCAATCCACGAGCCTTCCAGGCGACCTCCTTTATGCCGAAGTTTGATCTCGGTGATGATGAGATCAAGGCGCTCACAATTTTCCTGAAGAGCCGCCGCGGCGTGAACTTCGCCGAAACCTCGCTCGGGCAATACCGGGCCCGGCTGCAGCAGGCCAAAGTGTCCGAAACCGCAGCGGGCGGAGGGTCCAAAGCCGCCGATCCCGGGCGTGGCGAGCGCCTTGTTGCAGAACGCTCGTGCACCGCGTGCCACAAATTGGGCGATCGCGATGGACATATTGCGCCTGACCTTTCTTTTGAGGGATTGATCCGGGACGAAGACTGGATGATGGCGCACTTCCGCGAACCGAAATCGCGAATTCCGGACTCGATCATGCCGGTATTCGGCTTTGGGGATAACGACTTCCACGCGATCTCCGGTTATTTGAAGACGCGCAACGCGCCGCCTTCGTTCAAAACACCTGAAGAAATTTACAAAGCTCTGTGTGCCCGCTGCCATGGCGAGAAGGGCGACGGGAAAGGAATCACTTATCTCTATCTTGATCCGGCGCCGCGCGATCTGACCAAGGCGGCATTCATGAACAGCAAGCCGGATGAACGCTTCCTGCAATCGTTGAAAGAGGGTGTCCCGGGAACTTCCATGCCGCCTTGGGAGCGCGTATTGACTGACGAGCAGCGCCGTGCGGTTCTGGCCTTTGTGTTCCAGACCTTTGTGAAAGAGCCGCGTCCGGAAATCAAGGCGCACAAAGTTCCCGAGCATAATCCGGTCGCTCTCAGTGCGGAGTCAGTGCATCGCGGCGAAGAGATCTTCTTGCAGCGTTGCACCGGGTGCCACGGCCGCAAAGCGGACGGCAAAGGCCCGAATTCCTTGGACATCAGCCCGCGTCCGCGCAACCTGCGCAATGCTTTCTTCGTGAATCACGTGCCGGATCGGCGGTTGTTCGACTCGATTCTTTACGGCGTACAAGGGACAGCCATGCCGTCCTGGATCGACTATGGGCTGACACAAAACGATGTTGGCGATCTCATCAATTTCATTCGCAGTCTGAACCAGAAGGCCCCTGCCTCGAATGAGAAGAACTCAACACTCACATCGAAGCTAGGCCGGGAGGAGCTATGCCAGGGCAACGAGAAGTGCAGGTAACGCGTGCAACGCCCGCCGGGGCGGTGCCGCTGGCCGAATCCATTCATGAAGACACTACAGCCAAGTGGTTCTTGCTGAGTGCAATTGCATATTTCTTCGTGGTGGGCATCATCGCTTTAACCATTGCCGCGAAATTCGTCTGGCCCCAGCTGCTGGGAACCGTGCCTTATCTTTCCTATGGCCGCCTGCGTCCCCTGCACGTGAACGGCATGTTGTTCGGCTGGCTTCTTCCGGCGGACATGGGGCTGGCGTTTTACATCGTGCCCCGCCTCTGTGGCGTGAAGCTCTGGAGCGAGAAACTCGGCATCGCGACCGCGTGTTTATGGAACGGGATTGTGCTGAGTGCTGTGTATGCGCTACCTGCCGGATATAACAAAGGATGGGAATACGCCGAGCTTCCTTTGCCTCTCGTCGGTTTGGTTGTCGTGGCCTGGGTCATGTTCGGTATCAATATCTTCGGCACTGTCGCGACGCGGCGGTACCCGCAGATGTATGTCAGCCTCTGGTACATCATGGCGACGATCCTGTGGACGACCTTCGTGTATCCGACGGGCAATGTCGCGGTCTTGTTCACCACGGGCACGAATCAAGCAAACCTGAACTGGATGTACGTCCATAACGCCGTTGGATTGATCTTTACTCCCATCGGCCTGGGCATCGCCTATTACTTTATTCCCAAAGCGTCGAACACTCCGCTTCACAGTCACAAGCTTTCCATGATCGGTTTCTGGTCCCTCGCTTTCGTGTATGTCTGGACGGGTGCGCACCACATGATCCATGGCCCGATCTCGCAGTGGCTGCAGACGATCGCCATCGCGTTCTCGCTCATGCTGCTGATCCCGGTATGGACGGTGGTCTACAACTTCTTCGCCACGATGAAAGGGCAGTGGCATCAACTGCGCGAAAACATCCCGCTGAAATTTCTCATGTCGGGTGTGGTTTTTTACCTGCTGACTTGCTTCCAGGGACCCATGCACAGCTTGCGCTCTGTGAATGCAATCGTCTCTAAGACCGATTGGATTCCCGGTCACGCGCATATGGCGCTTCTGGGCTGCTTCTCGTTCTTCGCGATCGCGGGATGCTACTACGTCGTCCCTCGAATGTTCCGCACGCAGCTTCACTCCGATGCGCTGGCCAACTGGAGTTTCTGGTTTTTCATGATCGGCGGCCTCGGCTTCTTTGTGACTTTGTGGCTGGGCGGGTTCTGGCAGGGATGGCAGTGGAATAACCCGTCCATTCCGTTCATCGATACGGTCGTTGCCCTCAAGCCTGTCTGGACAGTGCGCTTCTTCTCTGGCGTGCTGATGTTCGCCGGAATCGCGACATTTCTTTTCAACATGCTGGCGACCGTCGTCGGACGCGGGCAACCTGCCGCCAAGCAGCAGTCCGTCGAAGCGGTGACCGCTTAAGGAGAATGCCCATGCTACAGAAAACAGACAAAAGCGCTGTCGGATTCGTGATCGCGGCTCTGGTGTTCTTCTTCATCGGCGGACTGCTCACAACGGTAGTACCCCCGCTCGTGGACAAGAGTTGGTCGAAACCCTTCGAGAACAATGACCCCTCGAAGGGGCCGACTGGTAAGTTACGTCCCTACACCGAGCTTGAGTTGAAGGGGCGGGCGATCTACGTGAGAGAGGGCTGCTGGTATTGTCATACCCAGCAGACCCGCACCCTGCTCGCCGACACGAAACGCTCCGGGTGGAAGGGCGTCGATTCGCCGGTTTCTACGCCGGATGAGTTCGTCTACGACAGTCCGCACATGTTCGGCACGAAGCGGACGGGACCGGATCTCTCGCGTGTCGGCGGTAAGTACGATCGACAGTGGCATCGGACGCATTTCCGCAATCCGCGGGACCTTGTTCCAGGGTCAGTAATGCCCCCGTTTCCATGGATCGCCAATAACGAAGAAGAATTCAACGCGTTAGTGGCATACATCCAGACACTGGGTCGCGCCAAGAATTGGCGACCCGATAACGACTACGAGAAATGAGCGATGCGCGACTACGTGTATCCAAGCATTTTCCTCGCCTACCTCTTGTTCTTCCTCTGCTTCGCGGGAGCGGTGTTCTTTCTGTTTCGCTCCCGCAAAGATGGATATTGGGGGAAGGGGAGCGAGGACCCAAAGTACAGGATGCTTGCCGATGACAGCCCAGTGATGAATGCCCAGTCCGAAAAAGATTCAGGAGATTAGCCATGCCGGAGACCAACGTTGTTAAAGAACCTGAGAGCGAAATCCAGGAGTACGCCGATGGCTGGATTACCGAGCGGAAAGGAACGGGTGTTCCCACATTCCTGAAGTTCGCTTACCTCGTAATTGCTGCCGCTGTGATCGCGTACTTTTTTGTGTACATGTATGGCGAAGTGAATCATTCCGATCGTGGAGGGCTGGTCCGTCAGTTCAATCAGATGACCCAATCTTCGCCTGCGCTGATGTACGCGGTCGTCAGCATGATTGTGATATACGCGGTCATCGTGATCACCTTCGCATTCAAAGCGGTTCACAAGGACTAAACAACTCGAGTCATGAGCGAATGGGCACAATTCGAAGCCATTGAAGGCGCGGACTACTGGATCAGGATGGTGAAGTGCCAGCACGCCTGCCCGGTGCACACCAATGCCTGCGGCTACGTCACCGCCATTGCGGAAGGGCGTCCGGAAGAGGCTTACCGTATCGCCCGGGCGACGAATCCGTTCGCTTCCATCTGCGGACGCGTCTGTGGCGCTCCCTGCGAAGTGAATTGTCGACGGGGCGACATAGATGCGCCAGTCTCCATTCGCGCCTTAAAGCGGTTCGTTACTGGGCAATTTGGGCCTGAGGCAGGCGATTTCCGCATCCACCGGGAGGCCTGCGATCAGCGGATGCTGCCCCCCAATCGCGGTGACTACGAACGGGTCGCTGTTATCGGGGCTGGCGTGTCAGGCCTCACCGTCGCTCACGATCTCACCCAGATCGGCTACAAGGTTACCCTCTTCGAAGCGAACGCCGAGCCTGGTGGAATGCTGACGGTCGGCGTGCCTGTGTTCCGCCTTCCCCGCGATCTGGTGAAACAGGAGATTCAGGCCATCTTGTCGCTGGGCGTGGAGCTGAAATGCAATATGCGCCTGGGGCGTGATTTTACGATCGCGGACTTCCGTCGAGAAGGCTACAAGGCCATCTTCCTCGGAATTGGCCTGCCAAAAGGCCGAAAGCTGCCTCTGCCCGGTGCTGATCGCGAGATGGTTTACGACGGCATGGACTTCTTGCGGGCCTTCAATGAAGGCACGCCGCTGCCACTGGGCAGGCGCGTCGTGGTGATTGGCGGCGGAAACGTCGCTTATGACGTTGCGCGGTCGGCCGTGCGTCCCGGGGCTGCGGCGGATCGTGGAGAGGCGATCGCCGACATGGAACGCGGGGAGCAGATCGCCTACGACGTGGCTCGTTCGGCCCTGCGTTTGAGCAGCGACAAGGAAGTCCACGTCGTCTGTCTTGAGTCGCGCGAGGAAATGCCCGCGGATGAAGTCGAGATTCTCGAAGGCGAAGAAGAAGGCATCAAGCTGCACAGTTCCCGTGGACCCAAGGCGGTATTCGGCGATAACGGCACCGTAGAAGCGCTGCGTACGATTCGCTGTACG
>Ga0335071_10003596_pt1 | contig 16263 bp, 19 predicted proteins | sample Lox_Sample_15_FD_206724 | JGI IMG/M metagenome (GOLD analysis project Ga0335071, IMG submission 206724) | Soil microbial communities from Loxahatchee National Wildlife Refuge, Florida, United States - Lox_Sample_1.5 | ecosystem: Environmental > Terrestrial > Soil > Wetlands | place: USA... | reverse complement strand
TCTGGGACGGCCGCGCCCCGGACGTGGAAGAGCAGGCCAAGGGCCCGGTGCTCAACCCGGTGGAAATGGCGATGGACGACCAAAAGCACGTGCTCGCGGTGATCAGCTCCATGCCGGAATACGTGGACGCCTTCAAGAAAGCCTTCCCGGACGAGAAAGACCCGGTGACTTACGACAATGTGGGTCTCGTGATCGGCACCTTCGAGCGCGGCCTGTTGACCCCCTCGCGCTTCGACCAGTTCCTGAAGGGCGACCAGGCGGCCCTGACGCCCGAAGAGAAGGCCGGGCTGGCCACGTTCCTCGCCAACAACTGCCAGACCTGCCACGCCGGCGCGCTGCTGGGCGGCAACCTCTACCAGAAAATCGGTGTAATGAAGCCCTATCCAGACACCAGCGATCCCGGCCGCGCCAACGTCACCCACTCCGACGGCGACAAGCTGATGTTCAAGGTTCCGTCGCTGCGCAACATCGAAAAGACCGCCCCCTACTTCCACAACGGGAAAGTTCCGAAGCTGGAACAGGCGGTGGCGCAGATGGGCGACTACCAGCTTGGCAAACAGCTCAGCGAAGCCGAGGTGGCCGCCATCGTGACGTTTCTGAAAACGCTCACCGGCGAAGTTCCCGCAGGCTACATCAAGCAGCCGGAACTGCCGAAGAGCACCGCGAAGACGCCCAAGCCCATCATGGGGGATTGAGCCATGCGCACCCTGAAGTGGATCATCCCCGGCCTGGCCCTGATGCTGGCCGGGGCGCAGTTCGTGCAGCCCGAGCGCACCAACCCGCCATCGGATCCCGCGGCATCGCTCGTGGCCGTGGTCAAGCCGCCCGCACAGGCCGCGGCGGTCCTAGAGCGATCGTGCCGCGACTGCCACTCCAACCGGACCGAGTGGCCATGGTACAGCCGGGTCGCACCCGTATCGTGGATGGTCGCCGCGGACGTCAAGGAAGGTCGCGCCCGGCTCAACTTCTCGCAGTGGAACATCTACAGCCCGGAGATGTCGCAGATCAGGCTGCGGGAAGTCTGCGCCAAGACCCGGGCGGGCGACATGCCGCCCAAGTACTACACGCCGATGCACCCGGGGTCGAGGCTGAGTGCCGCCGATGTGGCGGCGCTGTGCGGGCTCGGGGGGATCTAGCCCCGGGCTGGCTTCTGGTGTAGTGTCCCACAAATAGCTAGAATCTGAACCTCGTCCCACTATGTGTATGCGACCCAGCCGCGCCAGGCCATGCCAACATAGAACGTCTCCATGGCGTTGAAACCTGCTTCCATCAGAAGCGCTTCGTTTCTGTCTGGCGCGACAACGCAGTCGTTCAACGCCAGCTTCTCCCTTGCGGCGTTTACGGTTTCGGCGTCGACCCCGGACGCCCGCGCATAGGCCGCATACCGATCGAGCCGCAACGCCACGTCAGGAGCCAAACGATCGATGCATTGGTCGACCAGGATCAATGGAGCCCCTGTTTTCAAGCGGCTATAAATCTCTTTCAGGGTTTTGAGTTTCGAGCCATCGTCCGGAATTAGGCCCATAACCAGGATGCACGTGGCGGCGTCAAACGGTTCCGCGGGCGCATCTGAGACGGTTCCGGCGATCAGGTTCAGCCGGTCTCCGGCAACCGGCCCCGCGATGGTACGAGCCATATCCAGCATCGCCGGCGATGGGTCTACGCCAGTAAAGCGCCAGCCTTTGGCGAAGCCCGCGAGATAGCTGGCCTCGAGTCCACCGCCAGCGCCGATGATCAGGAGCCGGCCGTCCTCAGGCATTCGCTCGGCCAGTAGAATAGCGGCCATTTGCAGCATTCCGGCGTGTCCCGGCAGGAAGGCCGGCGGCCCCACGCGGATATATCGCGCCACCCACTCGGGGTCGTCGTAAGGGAAGGATTTGTTTGTCATGTAAAATCCCCCCCAGTATCGGTTGATTCGCCGATTAGAACTCGAAGGACGTTGGCGTGATCCGGGAAATCCTTCTGCCCTGCGCCGAATCCCGAACAGCGCAGCGACATTGACGGGACAGGCACGGACGCGACGCTGAGTGCGGCCAGAATCGCCGCCCCGGTCGGCGTAGTCAATTCGACACTGGGTCCCCGCGCGTAAATTGGCTTGCCGGCCAGCAGTTTCGCAGTCGCTGGTCCGGGCACCGGCAGCAGGCCATGTTCGGACGATACCGTGCCGCTGCCCGTGTTGATCGCCGAGTTCTGTACCTGGCCGATTCCGAGCAGGGCGAGCGCGTGACACGAGGCCACAATGTCACAGATCGAGTCGACGGCTCCGACCTCATGGAAATGAACCTTCTCCTTTGCGACGCCGTGGACCTCCGCTTCGGCCTCCGCCAGCCGATCGAACACGGCCGAGGCGGCCCGCTTCGCGGCATCCGGAATGCTCGCATTGTCGATCATTTTCAGAATTTGAGGAAGGTGGCGGTGGTTCTTTTGTTCGCCTCCGTCGACCTGAAAGCGGGTCGCTGCGATCCCTCGCCGTGTCGTGCGCTCAAAATCGAACTTCGCCCCCGTGTTCAGAGAGTTTAGGCCCTCCCGTATCGCTTCGGCAGGCGCGCCCGCATCCACGAGAGCGCCAACTGTCATGTCGCCACTAATCCCCGACCAGGCGTCAAAGTAACAAATCTTCATCGCAGTTGCTCTTACCTTTCGAAAATGCCGGCGCAGGAAGCACCCTTGCGCGCTGGAATGCGCACCAACCCTCCGCACCGGCGCCATTCTTCAGGAACTATTTCCGGGAGGACTGACGGTTCATGCCAATCGCGGAGCGTGTCGCGCCGATACGCCAGGCCAAATCGACCCAGCACCCATTCCTCGTAGGATGAGATCCAGCATGCGGCCTTTCCCGCAAGATATGTGAGATTCGAGTCCTGGATATCACCGAGCGGCGCCGGTCGCATCAACGGAAGCGCGGCGGGCGACCAAACGCCGTCCAGGAATCCGGCGTGGTGGCAGTATCTCAGCAAGCCGTCGTATCGATTCAGATAAATCCCGCCACGACCGCAGCGCGAATAGTAGAGTCCAAACCCCCAAAGCGTAATGGTGGATCGCGAGGAGATGCGCAGTTGATAACGTGAACCGCCCTCGGTGCCGAGGGGCGGACGTACCCGCTCGAATCCATGTGCCAGCAGCAGGTTGCCTTCCCGTTGCCGAACATCCTGGCCCCAGCACCAGCACTGCTGGTGGAGGAGTAACCGGCAGAGGGCCTGGAAATCATTCGGCCAGGAGGTGGCGGTCCAGGTTGCCTTAGGTTCAGACACGCTTCCCCTACGCTCCAAAAACGAGCCCCTCAACGTCGCTCGCCGTAATCTCCGCGGTGGACTTATGCAGTTTCACCTGTTTGCGCCGGCCGGCACCCTCGACAATGGCAATCATCGTTTCAATCGGAGGGCAGCCGGGCTCGGAGCAGCGAAGTTCCGCGACCATAACGAACGCATCCGGCGGAAGTCCGAAGCGCTCCACGACCCACGCCTTGATTTGGGCAACGTGAGCCGCGTCAGGTTTCGGTTGGCTAGCGAATAGATCCATGGGTGCGCCTCACTCCGCCGCAGGGCGGAAAACACGAACCGCACCCACCGATGACGAAGCAGCGAAACTACGTCCGTCGGATGCCCATACGAGGCGCGTGATTTCGCCGGGCAATTCGGAGGTTCGAATCAGCTTCCGCGACGTTGCCGGACTCCACAGGCGAATTTTCCCGGCGCGGCACCCGGATGCGAGAAAAGCACCGTTCGGCTGATAGGCCAGTGCGGTCAGCGGTAACTCATGGCCATCGAGCTCGATCGGCTTCGTACCGGCGGGACCTTTGCCTGAGCAGTCCCAGACAATCACGATGGCGCTGCCGCCGGTTGCCAGATACCGGCTGGACGAATCCCAGGCGAGTTCTCTGACTTTGATTGGATATCCCGACATCTCCAGGTCCTTGCCGGTCTTGCGATACCAGAAATGTACGCTCGCGTCCTGGTTCCCGGTAGCTATGTAGTTGCCGTCCGGGCTCCAGGCCAGGTTCAGAATGGAGCCTTTCCAACTGAATGCCTTCAGTGGCTCCGGAGAGTCCGTGCGGAACGTAGCGACCCGGCCATAACACGCGGAGGTCACCAGACGCTCACCCGGTTGCCATTGCACGTCGGAGATGGTGCTGGGGTGATCCGGATAGTTTTGCAGCAACTCACCCTGGGAATTCCAGAGGCGGAGTTTCCGTCCGGCGGCCGAGACGACGAAATCACCCGCGGGTGAATACGCGACGTGCTCCACCCAGGCCGCCCCCGCATCGCACATCACGTGAGAGGCGCCATCGGCAATGTCCCAGATACGCAGTGCCCCATCCTGACCACCGCTGGCAAGCCTTCGAGAATCGGCTCGCCAGGACAGCGCGAAAGTGCCGCCGCTGTGGCCCGGCAGGACCGACGTGATCTCGCCCGACTGCGCATCAAAGAGCGAGATCGGGCCGCCAATGGCCGCCACCGCCAGAAGTCGGCCGTCGGGCGAGTATGCGATGTCGATGGCATGGTCAGCGACGTTTCGTTCCCACGCCACGCCTAGCTCCGGAGCGCTCGATGTTTCTCGAGAAGTAGTTAAGCCAGGCATTTCCGGAACTCCTGGGTCAGTTCCTGGCGATCCAGATTCTTGCCGATGAAAATCAGTGAATTGTGCCTGGGTTCCTTGCCCCACGGGCGATCGGGCCGACCGTCGAAGAGCATGTGGACGCCCTGGAACACGAAACGTTCGTCCTCTCCCTTGATGCTGAGAACGCCCTTCATCCGGTAGATATCCGTCCCTCTACTCATCAGAAGGTTCCGCAGCCACGCATTCAGCTTGCGGTTATCTACGTCGCCGGGGATTGTAATACCTACCGACGACACGGTCTCGTCGTGTTCATGATCGGGCTTGTAGGCTTTTTCAATCACCGGAGCGATGGCGCCGCTTCCATGAAGCTCCATCTGGAACTCGTCCGGATGATGCTCGGTGAAGACGGCGTAGTAACCATGCGACGGCACGTCCAGCTGAAAACGCTTGTCGCCGCCCGTGAGCGCCAGTTGATTGAGTACAGGTTCCAAACTGACAACGCCTTCCGGCTGCACGACGGTTTCAGGGCCCGAGAAGGCAAGCACGGCGTCCATTTGCTTCGCCTCCAGACTCTCGAAACGAGAATCCGGCACGGGCATGACACAGAGATTCATTGTTGGATCGGGACCATCCTGGAGCGTGAACTCGTGCTTTCCAGCGGCGAGTTCGAACACCCCTCCCCATTCGAACGGAAATTCCGGCTCGAGGAACATCGGATCGACCTCGAGTGCCCGGTCCAGATTGAAGCCTCCCAGGTTCAGAATCTTGTCCATCTCGATCCGGGCATCCTGCGTCCGAAAGATCCTGGCCGCTGGATTCATCACCCGAATACGGGCCTCGAGTTTGTCGAGTTCTTGGCTGGGGACGAGGTCCGTCTTGTTCAGAAGAATGACATCCGCGAAAGCGACCTGTTCCTTCGCTTCGTCAGAATCGTCGATGTGCTGCCAAATGTGCTTGGCATCCACGAGCGTAACGATTCCATCGAGTGCGAGGCGCTGCTTCATTTCGTCATCGACGAAGAAGGTCTGCGCGACGGGCGCTGGATCGGCAAGTCCCGTGGTCTCGATCATGATGTGGTCGAATTTGTCTTTCCGCTTCATGAGATTGCCGAGAATGCGAATGAGATCGCCGCGTACGGTGCAGCAGATGCATCCATTGTTCATCTCAAAAATCTCTTCTTCGGCGTTGACCACGAGTTCGTTGTCCACACCGATCTCGCCAAACTCGTTCTCAATGACCGCGATCCTCTTGCCGTGGTTTTCGGTCAGAATGCGGTTCAGTAGCGTGGTCTTTCCCGAACCGAGAAAGCCGGTCAGAACCGTTACCGGCGTTCGCGAACTGATTGCTGTATCTGGCATAAACTACTCCTTGGCTGATTTGGTGATGGTATTAAGCCACTCTGGCATCGGGACACAGTGGCGTCGGTTCAAAAAGTGGACTCCCCGCATCGCTTCCATGGAAGCGGTCCATGCGAAAGGCGGCCAACGAGGCGGGCAGCGGGATTGCAGCGCCGGCTCGATCGCATGCCGACGCCCAATCGGCAAGAGCGACATAATGCTGCTTTCCGTCAAGACCGCCGAGCCACACGGGCTGGTCGCCGATCATGACGAGTACGACATTGCTGGCGTCGCAAGGGCCCAGGCAACCGCTGATCGTCAGCTGCACCTTCTTGGCGAGGGCTCTCTGGCGCCATTCGTGCTTCATCCATTCGACGGGCACTTCGGGGTGGCCCTTGTCGGTCCGGCCGCAGCAACATCCGACGCACAGGATCACTTGGCCCAGCGTCTTGCGACTGGTGGTGATTTCGGAACTGCTAGTCTTCTTCATAACGGTGCTCCTTCGCGAACGGAGACAGCAGTTGTCAGCCATCCGGCCAACTCGGCTGGCGAAGTCGGAAGGCAACTGCCCGGATCAAGCGAGAGCCGGTGACACAGCCTTCTGCTGACTTCGAGCAGCGCTGGTTGCCGGATCCCCGTTCGGAGGCAGAGCGAATCATCCTGCAGCACGTCGGCGGGCGCGCCTTCGGCTATGACGCGTCCCTCTTCCAGGACCATCGCCCGAGTTGCCCACCGCAAAGCAAGGTCGCTGTCGTGCGTGGCCAGGATGATCGCGATACCTTCAGCGCTCCTCTCCTCGAGAGCGGCCAGAAGCGCCTCCGCGCCGCGATGATCCAGCCCGGCGGTCGGCTCATCGAGCAGTAGCACCCGTGGAGACATCGCCAGTACACCGGCGAGCGCCACACGCTTCTTCTCGCCGAGGCTAAGCGAAGAGATGCGCCGCGTCGCCAGATGGGAAATCCGCATTGTCTCGATTGCCGAGCGGCCCGCCGCTTCCGCGGCGTCTCGATCCAGTCCGCTGTTCAACGGGCCGAAGATCACATCAGCCTCGACCGAATCGGCAAACAACTGATCGTCGGGATCCTGCAAGACCAAGCCGACGGATCGCCGGAGCAGCCGCCTTCCATTGGCATCGGCGGATACGGGACTACCTCCGAGTCTTAACGTTCCGCTGCAGGGAGAATGAAGACCGATGAGCAGGTGCAGAAACGTTGACTTTCCCGCACCGTTGGCGCCGAGAAGCGCGAGCCGGTCTCCTTCTTGGAGCGCAAGATTCACATGATCGATCGCCCACTTCTGCTTTCCATATGCAAAGCAGAGGGCCTCTGCTTCGAGAATCCTCAGCGCCATGGGAATGCCCCCCGCAGCAGGAAGGCAGCGCAGGCCACGGAGCCCGTACCGGCGAAGGCGGTAAGGCGCAATTTCCACGAACTGCGGCGAGCAGGAACCCAAAAGCTCACCTCGTCCATGCTCGTACGTAGCGCCAGCGCGTTATCCATCCTCCGGGCGCGCTCCAGACTGCGCATGAACAGTGAGCCCACGGCCTGGAGCGAGTAGGCGAATCTGCGCCACCGCCGCTCGCCGGCGCGACAATGGAAAGCTATGGACGCCGATGCTGCGCACTCCCGCAGGATGGTTGCGAACCGGAGCGTGAGAAACGTGATTTCCACCAAAGGACGAAGACTCCTTATCCGTTGCGCAGTTCCCAGTAATTCGCCTGCGGGCGAGGTCACAACCAGCAGCACCAGCGCGGACCCGGCTGCACTGGAACGCAGCATTACGTGGATCGCCCGCTGCAGCGACCCATCCATCCAGATCAGCGGCAGGACTCCCAGGAGGCCAAACGCCAATGCTGGCGTGAGTGCGCGAGCCCAGAGCAAATACGGAACCTGCGCCCAAAGGCAGGCGAACGCAAAACTCACCAGGATCACGCAGAGCGCCCACGGCCAGGCTGGAAGCACGAGTGCCAGCGATAGCAGGCAACCGCAGAGCAGCGCTTTGTCGGCCGGACGATATGCGGTCCAGGCGTTGTTAGCCGCGGTGTCTTCAAGGGTGTGATGAACGTGCATCGTTATCCCGCGGATCCGCGCCTTCTCAGCCCGAGATACGCGTAACAGAAAAGTCCGACTCCTGCGCCGGCCTGCAGTGCGAATAAAAGGCGTTCCTCGAGGCCATTGGGCGTCAATCCGAAAGACTGCCGCCCGATCTTCTTTCCGGCGCGCATCTCGGTCGCCACGGCCATGGCGCGATCGTCCGATCCGATTCTTTCAGCTCTCGGGATGGCGAATAGCACTAGGGCGGCAAGCAAGGCTGCCGTTAGTGCAAGCAGGGTTCGCTTCATCGGGCCGCCTCCAACTTCGCCGTGAACGTAGCACCTTCGAGAAGGCGGTAGACGACAGCAGTCATTGCCCCCTCTACCAGAGCAATCGGGATCTGAGTCCACGCGAAAACTGCGAGGAACCTTCCGATGGCTCCGGCAATCCCCGTTCGCGGATCGGGGTAAGCGAGAGCCATCTGGAGTGCGGCGGCACCATAAACGGCGACGCTGGAGATCGATGCGGCGGCTCCGGTGGAGACGGCCGCGGGCACACCGAAACGGCGGCAAATCCGGAATGCGAGGTAGGCGGTGAATGGGCCACAAATGCCCAGGGAAAACAGGTTGGCTCCGAGAGTCGTGATGCCGCCATGTGCCAGCAGCAGCGCCTGCAGAATCAGCACCGACAAGACCAGCGCCGGCATGACTCGAGGGCCAAACAGCACCGTGCCCAAGGTTATGCCTGTCGGGTGGCTGCTACTTCCGGCTACCGAGGGGAGCTTCAACGCGGTCAGCAGCAGGAGTGTCCCTCCAGCCGCCGCCAACTCCAACCGCCGCGCCCGTACCTCAGGCCGGCGCAGTTGCCGGATGCTGTCCCACGCGGACGGAAGCGTGCATGCCGTCCAGAATGCGCAGTGCGTGATTGGCAGGAACCCTTCGGCAATATGCATGTATGTGGCGCGACCGGAGTCGCAAATGAAAATGATAACGCATTCTCATTTGTTGTCAAGCAGTATTGACACGAATTGACCGGAAGGGGGCAGTGGGACATAGTAAAGTGAGAAGAGAATATCGATGCAGGCAAAGAAGACCCGACAGCGAGACGCCATCCGGACCGCATTCGAAGAGGCGGACCGCCCTCTGTCTACCGAGGAAGTACTCGCTTCCGCGCAACGGCAGGTCGAGGGGCTTGGAATCGCGACGGTCTATCGCAACATCCGGTCCCTGGTCGATGAGGGCTGGCTTGTAACGGTTGAACTCCCCGGACAGTCGCCGCGTTACGAATTATCCGGTAAAGGGCACCACCATCATTTTCAATGCAACGGTTGCGGCCTCCTGTACGAACTTCACGGCTGCGTCGGGACTTTCCGTGACATGATTCCTCGCGGATTTCAGGTCACCGGGCACGAAGTGCTCCTGTACGGGATCTGCGGCGACTGCCGTTCGACTGCCCGCGCGAGAGGCTGAGAAGGCACTCGCGTTCAGACCCAGTGCGGTCGTGAACTGGGCTCGCGTGGACGCCGCCCTCCGGAGTACTGAGCCGTGTGTAGTTCCGGTCCAGCCAATTCCGCTGTGGTTGCCCAGAACCGCCCCGAGCGTTACTCCGAGATGTCGCGAGCACGGTACCATGACCCTTCGGCTGTAATTCACGGACATGAACCACTACTTGCTCGCGCTGTTACTTGGCACCGTCGAAGGCCTGACCGAATTTCTCCCCGTCAGTTCTACGGCCCACTTGCGAATTGCCGAGGCGCTCCTCGGCGTCAATCTTTCGAACGGCTACTGGAAAATGTTTTCGATTGTGATCCAATTAGGCGCGGTCCTTTGCCTGCCCATCTATTTCCGCCGCCGGATCAACGAGTTCCTGGTGACCTTTCCCCGCGGCATTCGCGGCGACCGCACCGCACTCACCCATCCCCTCACGCTCACGGCGTTGGCGTTTGTCTGTACAGCGGGTCCGGCGTTCCTGTTAACGAAGCTCATCGGCAAGAACATCGAGAATCTGGTTTTGATGGCGGCAAGCCTGATCGTCGGTGGCATAGTGATGTGGATTGTCGATGCCACCTGCGGGAATCGCAACCAGTCCGGCGATGTGGAAGGCATCGGTCCTGGACAGGCGATCTGGATTGGTCTTTGCCAGACGCTCTCGGCCGTTTTTCCGGGCACGTCGCGATCGATGTCGACGATTGCGGCCGGCGAACTGGCCGGCCTCTCGCGGGAGACGGCACTTGAGTTTTCGTTCCTGCTCTCGATCCCCACCATGCTGGCGGCCACGGGTTTTGAGCTACTCAAATTCCTCCGGCATCCGGAGCAAGAAGGCCTTACCGGCGGGATCGGGATGGAAGCGCACGGGATCGCGCTCCTCGCGATCGGAGTCGTGGTTTCGTTCTTCGTCGCCTGGGGCGTGGTGGCATGGTTCATGCATTGGGTCCGCAACCGCGGTTTCACTCCCTTTGCCATCTACCGGATCTTGGCCGGAGTTGCAGTTCTTGCTTGGGCTTTGAGATAGCGGCCTTCGTCTAACCGGGGGCTCCGAATCCCCCCTCTCGATCAACTGCCCAGGACGAACATCACCGTACAGCCGGTACCAAAAAGGAAGATCTGCACCAATGACGGCCGAAGGCGCGTTTCACTTCGCAGTTCCGGCACCAGATTCGCTGAGGCAATGTAGAGGAAATTCGCCGTCGCGAACGGAAGGAGAAGGGTTGTAACCCAAGTAGACCGCGCTCCCACCAACAGGACGAGCAGTGCTCCAATCGCGGCCGTAGAACCTGCCAGCAGGCTCAGCACAACTGCCCGCACTACGGGAATGCCCTTGTGGATCAGAATACTTACATCGCCAATGTGGTGCGGCACTTCGTGAAACAGGACCGCTACCGTGGTGAGTATGCCGAGACGCGTTCCCACGGTATAGCCTGTGGCAATGGCCATACCATCGACCAGGCTGTGGATGGCTGCTCCGAACAGGAGATTGGTCACCATCGGCCCGTTTCCAGCCGGCGCTCCGTAATCATGGGAGTGCGCGGCTGGATGCAGATCAAGGTCGCCGTGGTGATGGTGGGCGCCGTTGCACCAAACGCAAAGAAGCTTCTCCAGCACGAAAAAGGTAAGGACCCCTCCGATCAGGAGTCCTGAAAGCTTCGGCCCATTCCCAATCCGCTCCACCGATTCTGGCAGAAGATGTCCGAAGGCAGTCCCCAAAAGCGCGCCTGCGGCCAAGCTCACGAGAAGCGGAATCACGCGGGAGAGACGCTTGGGGCTGAAAGTCAGCGCCACTCTTCCGACGAGGGCCAACCCAGCGACCAAAAAGACGCTTGCGAACGTGTAGACCCAATGGATGTCGAGTGGATGCATGATTCGGGCTGACACGCCTGTGGCTCCAGCAGGAAACAAAGCACGCAGCTGCGAACCACTCGGACATGCCCACCGGATTGTAGCGAGATTTGCGGCGCAATCCGATGGAATTGTCTCCAGCGGACTGGAATGCTCGATCAGCGGGATCTCTTGGCGGACAGAAGGACTGAGCGACTCGAAGCGACGAACAGGTCAAGTTCAATCCACTTGGGCCTGTCGCGATCATCCCGCCGAGTGATGATACCAGCCCGCTCACAGGAAGTTCTTTTCCGTTGGCAAAATGATTGTAGGGTAATAGCCGTCCGGAATCTTACACTGAAGCCACCATGCCGAATACAATCGCAACGGGGATACCGCGCGCTACGGAAGGCAGGCTGTCCACAAATCCGACACTTGGCTTCCGTTCCGCCATGGTTCTTTGTTCTCGGGTCGCCGGACGGGAACGTTGGTACGTGGACGCTCTGGAAGACAACCCCAGGCTGGCGGCTGCCGTGGAGGTGGTCCTTAAAAGTGAAGAAGGGATACTGGACGCTCACGCCAACCCCCTGACCGGTCGAGTGCTGGTGCGCTACCAGCCAGACTTACCGGCCGGATCCATCGCGGCACTGATCCAGCGCGCGACCGAATTCGGTCCCATGAGTGAGGCGGAGTTCGCCAGCTTTCAATCCACGAAGAAGCCGGCCACCAGGTCTTTTCACCATCTCCTGGCCGCCGAGGCAGTCTGCTGCGCCATCAATATGGTTGTTCTGGGCGAGTTTTGCCCCTTCGTCCTAGGCGCAGTAGGTCTCCATCTCCTCATGCACCGGCACGCTTAGCTTCGCTCCGAGGGGATCCTGTGCGACGCCGTTGGGGTCGAACCCGATCAACCGGGAAGAATTGAAGACGACGAGTAGCGTACTCAGGTTGTGGAGCACAGCTGCAACGATGGGGTTGATGGTCCCGGCGGCGGCCAGGTACAACCCGATGGAGTTCACGCCCAAGGCCAGCGAGTAGTTCTGACGAACCACCCGCATGGTGCGGCGGCTGATGTGCATCACGTCGGCAACATGGCGCAGATCATCCGAAGCCAACGCCACATCCGCTGTCTCTACCGCCACGTCCGAACCGGCAGCGCCCATGGCGAAACCAACATCCGAAACAGCTAACGCCGATGCATCGTTCACGCCATCCCCAACCATGGCAACCCGCCGGCCGGCTGCGCGCATCCCTTGGATGGCCTCGAATTTGTCTTCCGGCAAGAGGCGAGCCCGCCACTCCGTCACGCCTACTTCGTTGGCCACATGTCTGGCCACGCCGTCCAGATCGCCCGTGAGCATTACCAACCGGGATACGCCTGCCTCACGGAGTCTGGCAAGCGCAGCCCCAGCCTCCGGCCGCACTTGGACCGAGATGGCAATCAGGCCCACGAGCCGCCGCTGGTGTGCTACATAAACCACGGTTTCGGCAGGCCCGACTTGGGAATCGAACCGTCTCTCGTTTTCTGGAGAGAGATCCACGCCGAAGTCTTGCAGAAGCCGCAGGCTTCCAGCCAGTACCTCGTGCTCCTCCCATCGGGCGCGGACTCCACGTCCTTGCAGCAACTCAAATTCGCTGCCTTCCTCCAGATCGCCTCGGGTCAGGCCGGCGCGGGAAACGATCGCAATCGCGAGGGGATGCTGCGAGTGTATTTCCGCCCGCGCCGCCAGCGACAGAACGCGCTCCTCCGTGTAGCCGCTCGCGCAAGCAATCACTTGGCTCACGCTTGGCTGACTCTCCGTGAGAGTGCCGGTCTTATCGAACGCCACGGTGTTCAGAGTCGACATCGACTCCAGATGCGTTCCTCCCTTGACCAGGATGCCGCGCCGCGCGCAGTTTCCAATGGACGCGCTCACCGCGGTTGGCGTGGCCAGCCCGGCTGCGCACGGGCACGCGACAAGAAGCATCGTGAGCGCCCGCCGGGGGTCTCGGGTAACCAGCAAAACGAGTCCCGCCGCCAGGAACGAGGAAGGGACAACTTTCTTCGCGAAACGATCGCCAATCGTCTGAATCTGGGGACGCAAGGTCTGCGCCAATTCCACTCGTTCGATGAGCTTGCCCACCACGGTCTGACTGCCGACCCCGGTCACCCGGATGCGGATCGTGCCCGCCATCAGGATGGTTCCGGCGTAAACGGAATCGCCCGCGGCTCGAATCGCCGGCATGCTCTCGCCCGTAATGGGCGCTTCGTTGATTGTAGCCTCGCCGGATTCGATGACCCCATCCACGGGAATCTTGCGGCCGGCGCGAGCCACCACGATGGCCCCGCGATGAACGTCTTTCGCGTGCATCGACACTTCGACGCCGTTGACCGCAACCCAAATCTCTTCGTCATCGGTCGCCAGTAGCTCTCGAATCGCAGCCCTTGTGCGCCGCAGCGTCAACTCTTCCAGGTACTCGCCGAGATTCAACAGCCAGATTACGATCAGGGCAGTGACGTTTTCGCTTAGCGCAATGCTCGATAATGTTGCCGCGCCAATCAGGGTGCCGGTCGTAATTCCCTTCTGTCCGGTTACTGTTCGGAACAGAGCTCTCAGAAAGTCGAATCCGGTAATCACTGTGCCCGAAATCGACATCACCATGATGGGTCCTGCCAGAGGACCAGCAGCCGCGGCTCCCCAGATTGCCCGGCTGAAGAGGATCAGCGTTAGCTTGACGCCGCCGAGAACGAGTTTGCCGATCAGCTTCCGGACCTTCGGGTCGGGCGTGCCGCGGCGTTTTTGGTAAACCGCCAGGCTGACCGGACCCTTATCCAGGGCCTTGCGAATGATGGACCGGATCTCCGGCGGTTTTTGCGAGGGGTGCCACTTCAATAGAATCCGCCCCGTGAGCGGATTGACTTTGACCAGCAGCGCGCCTGATTCGTTTCGGAGAGCGATCTCGACGGCCGCGGCCAGACGGGGCTTGGAATCGATGGCGGGAAGGCTCCATCTCTGTCGTCCTGGCACTGCCGACAGGAGAACCAATTCAGGCATGCGAGCAATGGCCGCCCGCATTACTGATGTAACCCCGTTTCCGGCTGATCCAGTTCGGCTCTGGCTTCCTCCACGAGTCTTTGTGTCTCCGCTATGGCTGTCGCGCCGGCAGCCTGGACTTTCCGTTTTGCCATGATCCCCCCCTTAACCAGCCTTCGCACCAGCGGCCGGCGGCGGTCGCGATTGCCCGCAACTCCGCCTGTGACCGCGCCAATCAGAAGTGCCCCAATCACGTGATGCATAGCTGTTCCCTCTGAAGCTAAGCCTTGCCTCCGTCCGTCTCCCCGGCATTTTGCTCGCGGTCGAGGTCGGCTTGCGCCTCACTGGCGATATCTTCAAACTCTTCCTTCACGTTGGAAGCCACCTTTTTCGCATAGCGTCCCATGCGAATGCCGCCCTTCACCGCGCTGCGCGCCGCGGGGCGGAGCATGGGAGCAAAGAGTGCGAACGCTACTCCCGAAGCCGCTCCCCATAAATAGGCGCTCTTCCTGCCACCCTTCGAAGTCGTCTGCGCTGTCCCGCTTTCAGTCGAAGGCGTTGCGCTTTGTTCGTGACTCAATTTATGTTCCTCCTTATAAATCAGATGCAGAGTCAATCAGATTCAGAGTCGCCGCGCCGGTCCTTAACCGCCGCCGGCCGCTCGGTTGCATGGGCTAACGCGTTGAAAACCAAATCCATAACGTGTTGATCCGCCAGCCCGTAGTTGATGTGTTTGCCACGCCGCCGCCGGACGATGAGGTTCTCCGACCGAAGCACGCGCAGGCGCTGTGAGATGGTCGATAAGGACTCGCCTTCCGAGGCAGCCAGTTCCGTGACGCACATTTCCCCTTGCGCCAAACGTGACAGAATTCTGAGCCGCGCGGGCTCTCCGATGGCTCGGAATAGCCGCGACGCCCGCTCCAGAGCGGCGTCATCCACGAACGGCTTTGGCGAGCGCTCGTGGCTGTGTTCCTCCGCAGTGCAGGACGGCTCTACGGCGTCGAGTTCGGGCGGTTTCGCCATCACGAACCACAGATTATCATCACTTGCACAATTGTGCAAGTGAAAACTTTTGTAATTGAAGCGATCGCCCCGCAGATCCGGCGCTTCTCGGGCGACCCGTTAAAATCATGCGGTCAGCGTGAGCGTGCCCCGACAAGCCTCGGAAGTCGGACCATCGGTTGTCGTCCGTTTCCGGACACTTCTGCCCGCTGGCGGCTGAGCAGAACCCGCTTGCAAAATAAAGCTAAGGTCAAAGATCTTCTAACGCCACAATCAGGGTATTGAGGACCTTTAACTATGCAAATTCGCCTCCGCATACATGGGAGACCAGCCATGTTTAGGGTTCGAGCGATCGCCGCCGTGCTGGTTGGTGGGAGCGCCATGGCAGCCACTATCATTCCTGGGGACGCCCGCCGCGGCGAGCAGTTTTTTCAGAGCCAGCAATGCGGGCAGTGTCACAGCTTCAACGCCAAAGGGGGCACATCGGCGCCGGACCTGTCGAAGCCGATCGCCGGTCGCAGCTACACGCCCGCCCTCATGGCAACCCTGATGTGGAATCACGCACCGGAGATGTGGTCAGCGATGCAAAAGCAGGGGATTGCCGTGCCCACCGTGCGCCCCGAGTCGGCGGCGGACCTGTTCGCGTACTTCGTTGCGGCGCGTTACTTCGAACGGCCTGGCGATTCAGCCCGCGGCAAGCGCGTCTTCGCTGTGCGACACTGTGCCGAGTGTCACGGGATCGCGACGGCGGTGGCAGGGGGCGGCCCACCAGTTGCAAGTTGGGAGTCGCTGGCGGACCCGCTATTGCTCGTGCAGCAGATGTGGAACCACGGGACGAAGATGCGCGCGGCATTCGCCGCCAGGAATCTCGCGTGGGCACGGCTGACCAGCCAGGAGCTGACTGACGTGATTGCCTACCTGCAGGAACTGCCACAAACCCAGGCGGTGGCGCGCACCTTCCAGCTTCCGCCTGCCGGCAACGGCGAGAAGGTGTTTCAATCCAAGGGCT
>Ga0335071_10003595_pt1 | contig 16264 bp, 15 predicted proteins | sample Lox_Sample_15_FD_206724 | JGI IMG/M metagenome (GOLD analysis project Ga0335071, IMG submission 206724) | Soil microbial communities from Loxahatchee National Wildlife Refuge, Florida, United States - Lox_Sample_1.5 | ecosystem: Environmental > Terrestrial > Soil > Wetlands | place: USA... | reverse complement strand
CCATATAAGACGGAGATACACGGACATTCCAATGCTGCGGCGGGCCATTCCCGTTCCGTTCCGCCCAGACGATGCCGGAGAAAGAGCAGAGATGAACCCCCTCAAGGAACTTGGACAATTCGGACAGGCGCCGTGGCTCGACAACCTCAGCCGCGGACTGGTGCGCGACGGCGAACTCGCGCGCCTGGTCAAGGACGACGGAATCAAGGGGGTGACGTCGAACCCGTCGATCTTCGAAAAAGCGATGGGGCATTCGAACGAATACGACGACGAAATCCGCGCGCTGCTGGCGAGCGGCACGGCCGAACTGGGCGAGCTGTTCAACAATCTCGCATTCACCGACATCCGCGGCGCCTGCGACGTGCTCAGGACCGTCTATGACGCGACGAAGAAGGCGGACGGTTTCGTGAGCATGGAGTGCAATCCCTATCTGGCGAACGACACCGAAGCGACGCTGGTGGAAGCCCGCCATCTGTGGAAATCGATCGGCCGGGCGAACCTGATGATCAAGGTGCCCGCGACGCATGCGGGCATTCCCGCGATCCGCAAGCTCCTCTCCGAGGGCATCAACATCAACGTCACCCTGCTGTTCTCCCAGGCGATGTACCGCGCGGTGGCGGAAGCCTATATCGCAGGCCTCGAGGGCCTGCCCAAGGACTACGATCTTGCGGGCATGGCGAGCGTGGCGAGCTTCTTCGTCAGCCGCATCGACAGCAAGATCGACGCGCAGATCGAGGCCAAGCTCAAGACCGCGACCGGCGCCGAGAAAGCGAGACTGGAAGGCCTGCTCGGCAAGGTCGCCATCGCCAACGCCAAGCTCGCCTATCGCGACTACGAGAAGATCTTCTCGGGCCCGCGCTGGGAAGCGCTCGCCAAGCGCGGCGCGCGACCGCAGCGCCTCTTGTGGGCCTCCACGGGCACCAAGAACAAGGCCTATCCCGACACCCTCTACGTCGACACGCTGATCGGCGACAACACGGTCAACACCATGCCGCCCGCCACCGTCACGGCCTTCCGCGATCACGGCAAGGCCAAGGCGGACGCCATCAAGGACGATGTGGCCGGCGCCGAGCGCGTCATGGCCGATCTGAAAGCCGTGGGCATTTCTCTCGACCTGGTCACCGACCAACTGGTCGAAGAAGGCGTCGACCTGTTCGCGGTGGCGGCGGACCAGCTTTATGGCGCAATCGCCGGCAAGTGCGACGAGATCAACGGCAAGAAGATGCGCATCGAATACAGCCTCGGGGAAGCGAAGGACGCCGTCGAGGGCTGGATCAAGACCTGGACCAAGAACGGTTATGTCCGTCGCCTGTGGGCCAGGGACAAGGCGTTGTGGACCGGCGCCGATGAGGACAAGTGGTTGGGCTGGCTGAACGCGCCATCTGCCGCGAAGCAGCACCTCGCCCAACTCGAGGCGTTCGCGGCGAAGGTCAAGCAGGGCAAGTGGAGCGACGTCGTGCTGCTGGGCATGGGCGGCTCCAGCCTGGGCGCCGAAGTGCTGCGCGAGACGCTGGCAAAGAACGGAACCCCGCGTTTCCACATCCTGGATTCGACAAATCCCGACGAGATCGCCACGCTGGACGAGACAATCGCGCTGGCCACCACGCTGTTCATCGTGGCTTCGAAATCGGGCTCGACACTCGAACCCAACCTGTTCAAGGACTACTACTTCGACCGCGTGGCGGGCGCGATCGGCAAGGAGAAGGCGGGCAGCCATTTCGTCGCCATCACCGATCCCGGCTCGGCGCTGGAGAAGGCCGCGAAGGAAGAGAAGTTCGCGGAAATCTTCGCGGGCGAGAAGACGATCGGCGGGCGCTACTCGGTGCTGTCGAATTTCGGGCTCGTGCCCGCCGCGGCGATGGGCGTGAACCTGATGAGTTTCGTGGGCGACGCCGTCGTGGGCGAAGCCGCCTGCGGTGCACTTTCGCCGCCCGCGACCAATCCCGGCGTCCAGCTCGGCATCGCGCTCGGCACGCTGGCGCACAAGGGTCGCGACAAGATCACGATCGTCGCCTCCAAGGGCCTTGCGAGCTTCGGCGCCTGGGCGGAACAGCTCATCGCGGAATCGACCGGAAAGCACGGCAAGGGCCTGATCCCGGTCGACGGCGAACCGATCGGCTCGGCGGCGAGCTACGGAAGGGATCGCGTATTCGTGGCGCTTCGTCTGAAGGGCGAGGACGCTCACGGCACGCTGCTCTCCGCGCTGGCGCCGCTCGGCCATCCGGTGATCCAGATCGAGGTCGATGCGTCCTACCAGCTTGCGCGCCTGTTCTATGTGTTCGAGATCGCCACGGCGGTGGCCGGCGCCGCGATTCTCATCAATCCGTTCGACCAGCCCGACGTCGAAGCCGCCAAGGTCAAGGCGCGCGCGCTGATGGACGCGGGCGGGGCCAAGGAAACCGGCAAGCCCATCGTCTCCGCGGGCGGCGTGTCGGTCTACGCTGACGGCGCCGGCGCCAAGGCGCTCACCGGCGCGAAATCGCTGGAAGACGCGCTGAGGGCGCATTTCAAGACCGTGAAGCCAGGCGATTACGTCGCCCTGCTTGCCTTCATCGAGCGCAATGAGGCGCATGCGGCGGCACTCGACGAGATGCGGGCGGCGATCCGCGACGCCACCGGCGCGGCAGCCTGCATGGGCTTCGGGCCGCGCTTCCTGCACTCGACAGGCCAGGCGTACAAGGGCGGCCCGGACACCGGCGTGTTCGTCCAGATCACTTCCAGGCACGCCCGCGACATCGCGGTTCCGGGCAGAGGCTACAGCTTCGGCGCCGTAGTTGACGCACAGGCGGCGGGCGATCTCGGCGTGCTGGTGGAACGCGGACGGCGCGCCGTGCGTATCCACCTCGACAACGTGGAAGAAGGCTTGGCATCCTTGCGCCGCGCGGTCGAAGGCGCGTTGAAATAGGACGGAAGCATGGAACTCGGCATCGTCGGCCTGGGCCGAATGGGCGCGAACATCGCCCGGCGGCTCATGCGTGCGGGTCACAGCGTGGCGGCGTTCGACGTCAATGCGGACGCCGTCGCCGGGCTGGCCCGCGAGGGAGCAAGACCCGCTAAGGGGCTCGGCGAACTGGTGCGGCAACTCAAGGCGCCGCGCGCGGTGTGGGTGATGCTGCCGGCCGGCAGGATCACGGAAGACACCATCGCCATCCTGAACAGCGCGCTTGCGGCCGACGACACGATCATCGACGGCGGCAACACGTTCTACAAGGATGACATCCGCCGCGCCGCGATGCTGCAACAGAAAGGGATTCACTACGTCGATGTCGGCACCTCCGGCGGCATCTGGGGGCTGGAGCGCGGTTATTGCATGATGATCGGCGGCGAGAAGGCGGTGGTGGACCGCCTCGATCCCATATTTGCCGCGCTCGCGCCCGGCGCGGGCAACATCGCCAAGACCGAACATCGCGAAGGCCGCGATCCGCGCGTCGAGAACGGATACATGCACGCCGGACCCGCCGGTGCGGGCCATTTCGTGAAGATGGTGCATAACGGCATCGAATACGGCCTGATGCAGGCCTTCGCGGAAGGGTTCGAAATCCTGCACCGCAAGGACAACGACGCCCTGCCGGAATCCGAGCGGTTCACGCTCGACCTTGCCGACGTGGCCGAGGTCTGGCGGCGCGGAAGCGTGATCGCCTCGTGGCTGCTCGATCTCACCTCCATGGCGCTGGCCGAGCACGGCGACCTCGACAACTTCAGCGGCTTCGTCGAGGACTCCGGCGAGGGCCGCTGGACGGTGGAGGCCGCCATCGAAGAGGCCGTGCCGGCCAACGTGCTTTCGGCGGCACTTTACGAGCGCTTTCATTCGCGAATGCCGCGCAGCTTCGCCGACCGCTTGCTGTCGGCGATGCGCAGCAAATTCGGCGGCCACGTGGAAGGCCGCCCGCCCGAGCACAAGGAGTGACGCGCGCACGGACGGAGATCTTCGCCGACCCGCACGAACTCGCCGTGCGGGGAGCGGACTGGATCGCGGGGCTGATCGCCGCGCACGACGGGCCCCTGTTCCGCTTCGCGCTGGCGGGCGGATCGACCCCACGCCTGCTCTACAGCGAATTGACGCTGAGGAGCATCGATTGGAACAGAGTGACGTTTTACTGGGTCGACGAACGGTTCGTGCCGCCCGACGACCCGGACAGCAATTACCGCATGGCGAGGGAGACGCTGCTGACGCACGTCCCCGTTCCGCCCGGAAACATCCACCCCGTCCTGACCGACGGCGAGCCCAACGCCGCGGCGGCGGCCTACGAAGACACGCTGAAACTGGCCTATGGCTCAGGTACGCTGGAACCGGACCGCTTCCTGTTCGATCTGGTGCTGCTGGGATTGGGCGGCGACGGCCACATCTGCTCGCTGCTGCCCGGTTCGCCGGTGCTGGAGGAGCGGCGGCGCTGGGTCGCGGCGGTCGCCCATGGCCGGCCCGAAGTGCGAATCACCCTGACCTACCCATCGGTCCAATCGGCGCGCGTCACGGCCTTTTATGTGTCGGGAAACGAAAAAGCCGCGGCGGTGAAGGGTGCGCGTGCCGGCGACGCCAATCTGCCTGGGGGCAGATTGCGCCCCGAAGGCGAATTGGTCTGGCTTCTCGACCGCGCTGCTGCAAGCCTTCGCTAGTCGATTCCGAGGGCGGGGCGCCATGCCGACCTACAAGAGAGTTCTCTCCATCGACATCGGGGGGACGGGGCTGAAAGCTGCGGTGGTGGACCTCAAAGGCAACCTCGTCAGCGAATACGTGCGCGTTCCGACCCCTCACCCCTGCCCGCCGGCGCTGCTGGTGAAGAAGCTCGCCGAACTGGTGAAGCCGCTACGTCGGTACGATTGCATCGCCATCGGTTTTCCCGGCGTCGTGCGGGGCACCAAGGTGATCACGGCGCCGCATTTCGGAACCAAGATGTACGCCGGCTTCGATCTCGCCGGACGCATCGCCAAAGTGCTCGGCAAGCCGGCCCGGCTGGTGAACGACGCCGACATGCAGGGCTTCGCCGTGGCGAAGGGCAAGGGCCTGGAGCTCGTCATCACCCTGGGCACGGGTTTCGGCTCGGCGCTGTTCCGCGACGGCGAACTGATGCCGCACATGGAAATCGCCCACATGCCGGCCAAGAACGGCAGCACCTTCGACGAATATCTCGGCGAAGAGCAGCGCAAGGAGCGCGGTACGCGGCATTGGAACCGGCGCGTGAAAAAGATGCTGCCCTACCTGCACGTGCTGTTGAACTACGACCGGCTCTATATTGGCGGCGGCAACGCCAAGCACCTCAATTTCAAGCTTCCGCGCAACACCCGGATCGTCGCCAACATCGCCGGAATCAAAGGCGGCGCCGGACTGTGGCGGCAGCCGACCTGGAAATGACCGTCCGGTCCGGTGATCGAAGAGGGGGCACCAGACCGGGCCCGATCATCGTGCCGGTTGCGTCCGGACGGATTTTACACGATATTGCCTGTAGTCTTAATCGGATTTCTCGCCGATGCTTTCCCAGAAGGCCCGTTACGCGCTGCGCGCGCTCTTCGTCCTTGGAAGCCGTCAAGGCGACGAGCCCGTCATGATCGCCAGCATCGCGGAGGAAGCGAACGTTCCGCGCAAGTTTCTGGAGCAGATCCTGCTGGAGATGAAGCGGCGCGGCATCGTCCACAGCCAGCGCGGAAAGTTCGGCGGGTACACGCTGGGCCGCGAGCCCGAAGACATCACCTTTGCCGAGGTAATCCGGGTCATCGACGGACCGCTTGCGCTGAGCCCATGCGCCAGCCGGACCGCCTACCGCAAGTGCGACGATTGCGAGGACGAAAACACCTGTGCTATCCGCAAGGTGCTGCTCAACGTGCGCGACGCCACCGCCGAAATTCTGGAAAACCACACGCTGGCACACGCGCTGACCGATCGCAAAGTGGCCAAGAAGCGCCGGCGGGCGCCCTGAGCCGAACCGCGATTCCTGAAAACATTCCTCATTTATTCCTCATTTTGCCATTGCCGACTCCGCAGCCGCGGCCGCATCATTGCGGGCGGCGGAGACTCGAATGCAGGACAACCCCGGACCCAAGGCAGACAAGCGGGCGGCAAATCCCGATGCGACGGACCTGCCGCGGCTGCGACAGATGAAATACGAGCAGCAGGTGTCGCTGGCGATTGCGCAAGGCCGCTATTGGGACATGCTGTGGGCGGAATTGGCTCGCGACTACAACGCCGCGATGGCCGGCGTCCTGCGCATGTGGCGCCAGGTCGACACGCATTTTTCCCGCAGCGGAGGCACGGAGCCACGTGCGCATCCCCCCACGTCCGTTGACCAGGATCGCGGGAATCCCCCCTTAACCAAGCCGAACTGAAAGCCCGGCAGGCCCGCCTCAGGGCCAGGGTCATCAGGAATCCTACAATCCTAACAAAGGCATGACGGCGTCCGGAGAGACGACGCCGGGTCAGAGATGTACCGCCTAATCTCTATTGACTAGGTCGACAATATAGAATTACCATTCTTTATCGTACGCTGAAAGATGAGGGGCACGATGAGGACTTCACCGACATTTCTGGCGCTGTTGCTGGCGAGTGCCGCCGTTCCGGCCATGCCGGCGAACGCGCAGGACAGCGCGAACGGCGAACGCATCAAGGCGCTGGAGGAGCAGGTTCAGGACCTGTCGAACCAGGTGCAGGACCTCAAGCGTTCGACGTCGGACCAGTACACGGACATCCAGAACCAGCAATCGCAGGCGGTGAAGGTGGGAATCGTCAACGGCCGGCCGACCATCGCGTCCGCGGACGGCGACTTCAGCCTCGCGCTGCGCACCCTGGTGCAGTTCGACACCGCCTATTACATGCAGAGCGCTTCCGCCAAGTCGCTGCCTTCCGGCGATCTTTCGAGCGGATCGAATTTCCGCCGCGTGTATCTGGGCATCCAGGGAAAGCTGTTCGGCGACTGGTCGTACTACGTCAATTTCGACTTCGGCGGCAGCGGCGGCACCGAGACGCCCGGCCACATCCAATCGGCCTATCTCGAATACGACGGGCTTGCGCCGCTTGCGTTCCGCGCGGGCGCCTTTCCGCCGCCGTCAAACCTCGAAGACGGCACCAGTTCGGGCGACACGATCTTCCTCGAACGCAACTCACCGTCGAACCTGCAGCGAAACCTCGCCGGCGGCGACGGGCGCGAAGCGATCTCGATCCTTTATGCAGGCGACCGGCTGTTCGCAGCGGTTTCGCTTAGCGGCGGCAAGGTGCAGGACACCCCGGTGTTCGACGAGCAGCAGGCCGTCGTCGGACGTGTGTCGTACCTTTTGTGGTCCAGCGAGGACGCGCATTTCCTGATCGGCGCCAACGGCACCCACATCTTCAAACTGCCCGACGCGCTGGCGAACGGCGTCGCCAATCAGGCCAACACCCCGGGCGCTGCCGCGCTCAACAGCATCACGCTTTCCGACGCGCCGGAACTGACCGTGGATTCGGGCGGCATGAAGCTGGTCAGCACCGGCGCGCTTTCCGCCAAGCACCTGACGCAATGGGGCGTCGAGACGGCAGGCAATCTGTCCAGCCTCTATGCGCAGGCAGGCTACTACAGCTTCCAGGTCGACCGCGCCGCGACGGCGTTCACGACCTTCACGGCTCCAACGACCAGCGCGACCACCATAGTGCAGCCGAGCAACAACTCCTTTGATGCCTGGTACGTTCAGGCAAGCTGGTTCCTGACCGGCGAAAGCCGTGCGTACAACCCGGCCACCGGTGCGTTCACGCCGCCCAAGCCCGCCGATCCGTTCCACCTGACCAAAGGCGGCTGGGGTGCCTGGGAGCTGGCGGCGCGTTACAGCGACCTGAACCTCAACAGCCATGTGTATGATCCGGCGAACGTAATCACCGGCTGGACCCCGACCTCGCAAACCTACTCGTTCTACAACACCGTGCGCGGCGGCGATCAGCGGATCGTGACGGCGGGGGTGAACTGGTACCCCAACAACGCCGTCCGCTTTGCGCTAGACTATCAGTGGATCGACGTAAACCGGCTGAAAAGTCCCGCCGATGTGACGATCAGCGCCGGCACACCCACGCTGCCAGCCGCCAGCGGCGGCCAGAATCTGCAGACCATCGCGTTCCGCGTTCAGTTCGGTTTCTAGCGGCAAATCAGGAGGCACATATGAGAATCGTCGCCACCGTCATTCTTGCCGCTGCCATAGCCGCCGGCGCCGCGCAGGCCGCGAACGTGACGCTGCTCAATGTCAGCTACGATCCGACGCGCGAACTCTACAAGGACGTCAATGCCGCCTTCGCCAAGCAGTGGAAGGCCAAGACCGGCGACGTCGTGACCATCAACCAGTCGCACGCAGGGTCGGGCGCGCAGGCGCGCGCGGTGATCGACGGGCTGGACGGCGACGTCGTCACGCTGGCGCTCGCCTACGACATCGACGCCATTTCGCAAAAAGCGGGGCTCTTGCCGGCGAACTGGCAGAAGCGGCTGCCCGACAATTCCGCGCCCTACACTTCCACGATCGTGTTCCTGGTGCGCAAGGGCAACCCCTGGAAGATCAGGGACTGGCCGGACCTGATCAAGCCGGGCGTTCAAGTCATCACGCCAAACCCCAAGACCTCGGGCGGCGCGCGCTGGGCCTATCTGGCGGCCTGGGCCTACGCGCTGAAGGCACCCGGCGGAAATGCGGAGAAGGCCAAAGCATTCGTGGCGCAGCTCTACAAGCACGTTCCTGTGCTCGACACCGGCGCCCGCGGTTCGACCACTACCTTCGTCCAGCGCGGCATCGGCGATGTGCTGCTGTCGTGGGAGAACGAAGCCTATCTCGCGCTGAAGGAACAGGGCGGCGACCGCTTCCAGATCGTCTATCCCTCGAACTCGATCCTGGCGGAGCCGCCGGTCGCGGTCCTGGACAAAAACACCGACCGGCACGGCACGCGCAAGGTGGCCGAGGCCTATCTGCAGTTCCTCTATTCCAAGGAAGGCCAGGAGATCGAAGCGAAGAATTTCTACCGGCCGCGCGACGCGCAGGTTCTCGCAGTGCACGCCAAAGACTTCCCGACCATTCCGCTCTTCACGGTCGATGAGGTGTTCGGCGGATGGCAGAAGGCGCAAGCGACGCACTTCGCCGACGGCGGCATATTCGACCAGATCTACAAACCAGGCCAATGACCGCCGCTGCGTCCATTCGGAACCCCACTTGGCGAAGCCGGAGCGTCCTGCCCGGCTTCGGCCTTTCTCTGGGGTTCACCATCTTCTACCTGTCGGCGATCGTCCTCGTCCCGCTGGCGGCGCTGATCCTCAGGCCGTGGTCGATCGGGTGGAGCGGGTTCTGGGCCGTCATCACCGATACCCGCGTGCTTGCGGCGCTGAAGCTGTCGTTCGGCGGCGCGGCCATCGCCGCGCTGATCAACACGGTCACGGGCCCGATCGTCGCCTGGGTGCTGGTGCGCTACCGCTTTCCGGGAAAACGGCTTCTGGACGCGCTGATCGACCTGCCGTTCGCGCTGCCGACCGCAGTGGCGGGCATCGCGCTCTCCACCCTCTACTCCCCGCAAGGCTGGATCGGCGAGCCGCTTTCGCATCTGGGCCTGAAGGTCGCCTACACGCAACTCGGCGTGATCGTCGCGCTCACCTTCATCGGCCTGCCCTTCGTGGTGCGGACCATCCAGCCGGTGCTGGGCGACCTGAGCCGCGAACCCGAGGAAGCCGCCGCGACGCTGGGCGCCACGCGTCTGCAGACGTTGTGGCGCGTGGTTCTGCCCTCCGTCACGCCGGCTCTCGTGACCGGGGCGACGCTCGCCTTCGCCCGTGCCGTGGGAGAATACGGCTCGGTGATCTTCATCGCCGGAAACCTGCCGGGCATTTCGGAGATCGCTCCGCTTCTGATCGTCATCAAGCTGGAGCAATTCGACTATGCCGGCGCGGCGGCGATCGGCGTGGTCATGCTGGCCGCTTCCTTCGTAGTGATTCTGGCGTTGAACCTGCTGCAAAGCTGGGCGGGACCGAAGCGATGAAGCACTGGCGCAGCCCCACCTCCGACCATCCTCTGACGCGGCTTGTGTTCATGCTGATCGCCGTGAGCGTGGTGGCGACGTTTCTCGTGCTGCCGCTGGCAACGGTGTTCTCCGAGGCGCTCAGCAAGGGTTTTTCGGTCGCCTGGACTGCCGTCGACGAACCGGACGCGCGCGCCGCAATCCGCCTGACGCTCATGGTCGCGGCGATCGCAGTGCCGTTGAACGCGGCATTCGGGCTGGCGGCATCCTGGGCCATCGCCAAGTTCGATTTCCGCGGCAAGCAGTTCCTTACCACCCTGATCGATCTGCCCTTCTCGATCTCCCCGGTCGTTTCGGGTGTGATCTATGTGCTGATCTTCGGTCTCCAGGGCTGGCTCGGATCGACTCTGCGCGACTGGGGCTTCAAGGTGATCTTCGCCCTGCCCGGCATCGTGCTCGCCACCATGTTCGTCACGTTCCCGTTCGTGGCCCGCGAGCTCATCCCGCTCATGACCGACCAGGGCCGCGACGAGGAGGAGGCGGCCACCTCGCTCGGTGCGTCGGGGTTCCAGACCTTCCTGCGCGTGACGCTGCCGAACATCAAATGGGGACTGCTCTACGGCGTGCTGCTGTGCAATGCGCGGGCGATGGGCGAATTCGGCGCCGTATCGGTGGTGAGCGGCCATATCCGCGGCCTGACCGATACCATGCCGCTGCACGTCGAAGTGCTCTACAACGAGTACCAGTATGTCGGGGCGTTCGCCGTAGCGTCGATCCTGGCGCTTCTCGCCATCCTGACACTCGTCTTCAAGTCGCTGCTCGAATGGCATTTCGCCGACGAGATCGCCGCAACCCATCGCCACTGACGGAACCAAATCCATGTCTCTCGTCGTCGATTCCGTGGTCAAGAGGTTCGAGCGCTTCCCCGCCCTCAACGGCGTCAGCTTGACCGCGCCGCAAGGCGCATTCTTGGCGTTGGTCGGCCCTTCCGGCTCGGGCAAGACCACGCTCTTGCGCATCCTGGGCGGGCTGGAATTCCCCGACTCCGGCAGCGTGCATTTCGCCGACCTGAACTGGCTCGACGTGCCGGCGCGCGACCGCCGCGCCGGATTCGTGTTCCAGCAATATGCGCTTTTCAAGCACATGACCGTGGCGCAGAACATCGGCTTCGGGCTTTCGGTGCGGCCGCGGCGCCAGCGCCCCTCGCGCCGCGAAATCGCGCGGCGGGTGGAGGAGCTTCTGGCGCTGGTGCAACTCGAGGGCTTCGCCAAGCGATATCCCAATCAGCTTTCCGGCGGCCAGAGGCAACGCGTGGCCCTGGCCCGTGCCCTAGCCATCGAGCCGCGCCTGCTGCTGCTCGACGAGCCGTTCGGCGCGCTCGACGCCAAGGTGCGCAAGGAGCTGCGCGGATGGCTGCGCGCCCTGCACGAGCGCATGGGCATCACTTCGGTTTTCGTGACGCACGACCAGGAGGAAGCCTTCGCGCTGGCCGATCTGGTGGCGATCATGAACGCCGGGAAAATCGAGCAGTACGGCACGCCGGAAGACGTACGGCGCGCACCCAAGACGGCGTTCGTGGCCGAGTTCCTGGAAATCGTCCCGCATCAGAAATCGGCGGCGGGCCAGCACCGAAACGACCGCTACTCCACCTGAGGCTGTTGCTCGGCCAGCTCGGGATGGAGACGCTGGATGCCGTAGTGCGTGTGCACTCTTTCGAGCCCGCTCAGCATGTGATCGGCTTCGTTTTCCCCCAGCTCCGGCCCGCCAGGGCAAACCAGACGCATGGCGCGCAGGTGGACATCCACGGGCGCCGCGTCCCCGATGTCCTTTTCGATCATCCCTACCACCAGATCGCAGAAGCGCTTCACCACTTCGTCCAAGAGATCGAATCCGAACGTGCCCGAGAGCGTGAGCAAGCGGCCGGCCCGATCCAGCATGGCTTTGAGCTGGCTTACCGGGATTTGCCTGCGCCCGGACGCCATCACGATCGATTCCAATGCACCGATCTCGCCGGGGATCGCGTTCACGTACTCGGCACGCAGGGTCTCGACCGCCGTGCCGGCGGCCGCCACCGCTTCGCCCCTGGCAATGCCGCCAGGAGTCCTCAGAAGCTGGCCCAACCGGTTCTTCACCGGGATGATCTTGCAGCACTTGCCCATCAGGTCACCGTCTCTTCCAGCACACCATCGTCCGTGCGTTGAACCGTCGTTTCGTCGGGGCCGTGATCCGTACTGCGCCGGTTGAACCCCGGTGAGGCCTCGCCGAATCTGAATCGCCGGCAGGGCCCGATGTAACCGTCGGCCTCGATGAAGGGCCGCTCCGTCCGCGCCGACCAGGTAATGTGGTCGAACAACGTCGTCGGGGCGACGGGCTTGCGCACCACGCTGTTGACGCCGCTGTCGCGCGCGGCGGTGATGTGCGAAACGTCGGCGTAGCCCGTCAGCATCACGACCGGCATATAGCGGACCCTGACACTTGAGTGGCGGCGCACCCAGCGGACCAGCGTGCCCGCGTTCATGTCGGGCAGCATGCATTCGGTGATGAGAAGGTCGAACTTCTCCGCAGCAAGGTACTTCTGCGCATCGGCGCCGTTCGTCGATATGAAGTGCCGGCTCAAACCGAAGCCGCGCAGAATCTGGCTCACGATGCCCGTCGAGTAGCGATCGCCATCAACGATGAGCGCGCTGATCCTGGTAAAATTGAATCTCTCTTCCACGCTCGCCCCGACCGCATCCGGCAATATCGTTGGGATAGCTTGTTCGCAATTCTTTAAGGCTTGGTTGCCCCTTGAATGCGCGACGAGTTCGGCTTTCTCTCGGGCACCAGGGCAGGCAATTCACCGAAGACGGCGGGACGTGCACGCCGAGCCGGCCGTTAACCTCCAGTTAAACTTCCGGCCGCAAGGCCGGTCCGCGGTCGGGCACAGAGTCTGTCCCGATGTGCAGGAGATTGACCTAGCGGCAACGTCAGGAAAGAGCTCGGCAGCAGACCTAGCGCGCGACGTTTCCAGAACAAAGTTGCGCCGGACTGGGCGATTTCGACACCGCGCGGAGGCCGCCACGTTTTCGGTGACTCCGCCTTCGTCCGATGTCTTATTAAGCTCCACGAGGCACTGGGAGCCTGCCGACTTGCGCAACCGAGGAAGGCTGAGCCTTCACATACCGCAGCCCAAACACCGCCCGGGCGACAAGCCCGATTTCAGCAACGTGGCCGTTCCACCCGCGGGAACGCTCGACCGCCCGCCTACCGACGCCAAAGCTCGCGATCTCGCCCCCTATTCCTATTCCCTGATCCGCGTGCTGGACGAAGAGGCCAAAGCCGTGGGTGCGTGGAACCCGCGCCTCGATGCGGAGGCGCTGCGCAAGGGGCTGCGCGACATGGTGATGACGCGAGCCTACGACGATCGCATGTACCGCGCGCAGCGGCAGGGCAAGATCTCGTTCTACATGAAGTCGACGGGGGAGGAAGCGACCAGCGTGGCGTATGCCTCCGCGCTCGAACGCGACGACATGTGCTTCCCCTCGTACCGCCAGCAAGGGCTGTTGATCGCGCGCGGCTATCCGATGATCGACATGATGTGCCAGTGCTATTCCAACACCCGGGATCCTCTGAAGGGCCGCCAGCTTCCCATCATGTATTCGAGCCGGGAATACGGCTTCTTCACGATCTCGGGAAATCTCGGCACGCAGTTCCCGCAGGCCGTGGGCTGGGCGATGGCGTCCGCCTACAAGGGCGGCGATCGCATCGCGGCGAGCTGGATCGGCGAAGGCGCCACGGCGGAGGGCGATTTCCACCACGCGCTCAACTTCGCTTCGATCTACCGTGCGCCGGTGATCCTCAATGTCGTCAACAACCAGTGGGCCATTTCGAGCTACCAGGGCATAGCGGGCGGCGAGGAATCGACCTTCGCCTCGCGGGCGATCGGATACGGCCTGCCGGGCCTGCGCGTCGACGGCAACGACTTCCTGGCAGTATACGCCGTGGCGCAATGGGCGGCCGAGCGGGCGCGGAGCAACAAGGGCGCCACGCTCATCGAACTCTTCACCTACCGCGCCGAAGGGCACTCCACCAGCGACGATCCGGACCGCTACCGTCCCTGCGACGAATGGAAGGCGTGGCCCCTGGGCGATCCCGTCGACCGGCTGAAGCGGCACCTGATCGCAATCGGTGCCTGGAGCGAAAAGCAGCACCAGGCGCTGACGGAAGAAACCGCGATGCTGGTGCGCGAGACTCAGCGAGAGGCGGAAGCCATCGGCACCCTGAGCGAAGGGCCGAAACCGTCGAAGCTGACGATGTTCGAGGACGTCTACAGGGACATGCCCTGGCATCTGCGGCGGCAGTCGAAGCAGGCGGGAGCCTGACATGCCCGCGATGAACATGATCCAGGCGCTGAACTCTGCGCTCGACGTGATGCTGGCGCGCGATCCCGACGTACTGATCTTCGGCGAGGACGTGGGATATTTCGGCGGCGTGTTCCGGGTCACCGACGGATTGCAGAAGAAGCACGGCGTCGCCCGCTGCTTCGACAGCCCCGTCGGCGAAGGCGGTATCGTGGGCGTGGCGATCGGAATGGGAGTCTACGGGCTCAGACCCGTGGTGGAGATTCAGTTCGCCGACTACATCTATCCCGCCTACGACCAGATCGTCTCGGAAGCGGCGCGCATCCGCTACCGCTCTGCGGGCGATTTCCACGTTCCGCTGACCATCCGCACGCCCTACGGCGGCGGCATCTTCGGCGGCCAGACGCACAGCCAGAGCCCGGAAGCGCTCTTCACCCACGTGGCGGGGATCAAGACGGTCGTGCCGTCGAATCCGCGTGACGCCAAGGGCCTTCTCATCAGCGCCATCGAAGACGACGATCCCGTGATTTTCCTCGAGCCCAAGCGCATCTACAACGGTCCGTTCGAAGGTCACCACGACCGGCCCGTCCAGCCTTGGTCGAAGCACCCGCTCAGCGAGGTGCCGGAAGGCCATTACACCGTGGCTCTGGGCGAAGCCGCCGTGGCGCGCGCCGGCGCCGCCGTGACGGTGCTCACCTACGGCACCATGGTGCATGTCGCCATCGCCGCCGCCGAGGAAGCCGACATCGACGCCGAAGTGATAGACTTGAGGACGCTGGTGCCGGTCGACATCGGGGCAATCGTGAAATCGGTCGAGAAGACCGGCCGGTGCGTGGTGGCGCACGAAGCGACGCTGACCAGCGGTTACGGAGCCGAGCTTTGCGCGCTGGTGCAGGAACATTGCTTCTATCACCTGGAAGCGCCGGTGCAGCGTGTGGCGGGCTGGGACACGCCCTATCCTCACGCCTTCGAATGGGACTACTTCCCCGGCCCCGCGCGGATCGCGGAGGCGATGCGGCGGGCATTGGAGAACTGAGCATGGGCCGATACGTTTTCAAGCTGCCGGACGTGGGCGAAGGCACCGCGGAAGCGGAAATCGTGGCCTGGCACGTCGCGGTGGGCGACCGGGTTGAGGAGGATCAGCAACTCGTCGACGTGATGACCGACAAGGCGACGGTCGAGATGACCTCGCCGGTCAACGGCACGATCGTGGCCTTGAAAGGCGAGCCGGGGCAGATGGCGGCTGTCGGCGCGCCGCTGGTGGAATTCGAATTGGAGGCGGCCCAGGCGCCCGCGGTTGCCGCGTCCGGCCCCGCTAAGCCGCCGGCAGACGAGCCGGCCCAACGGCCCCTGGCGGCGCCGGCCGTGCGTCTAAGGGCGGCCGATCTCGGCATCGACTTGCACAAGGTGCGCGGCACGGGCCCGGCGGGACGCATTACGCACGGCGATGTCGACGATTTTCTTGCCGCCGCGGGCGCGAAACCCGCAGCAAAAAAGGCCGAACCGGCGGCAGAGCCGATCCCGCGGCCCGCTCCGAAGGGCGAGTTCGAGGACGTGAAGCTGATCGGCCTGCGCCGCCGCATCGCCGAAAAGATGCAGGAGGCCAAGCGCCGCATTCCCCACTTCGGTTATGTCGAGGAGGTCGACATGACGGAGCTGGAGAGCCTTCGCGCGCATCTGAACCAATCACGAAGGGCAGATCAGCCCAAGCTCACCGTGCTGCCGTTCCTGATGCGCGCCATGGTGTGCGCGCTGCCGGAATTTCCGCAGGTCAACGCGCATTTCGACGACGAGGCCGGCACGGTGCGGCGCTTCGCTGCCGTTCATATCGGAATCGCGACCCAGACCGACGCCGGACTCATGGTTCCCGTGGTGAGGAACGCCGAGCGGCTGGACCTGCGGCAGGCGGCGGCGGAAGTGGCGCGGATGTCCGGGCTGGCCCGCGAGAACAAGGCATCGAAGGACGATCTTACCGGCTCCACCATCA
>Ga0335071_10003594_pt1 | contig 16265 bp, 14 predicted proteins | sample Lox_Sample_15_FD_206724 | JGI IMG/M metagenome (GOLD analysis project Ga0335071, IMG submission 206724) | Soil microbial communities from Loxahatchee National Wildlife Refuge, Florida, United States - Lox_Sample_1.5 | ecosystem: Environmental > Terrestrial > Soil > Wetlands | place: USA... | reverse complement strand
CCACTTCTCGTCGGGGGCATCCAGGATGGTCTCCGAGGTGCCGGTCCCGGCGTTGTTGACGAGGATGTCGAGGCTGCCGAAGGACTCGTCGATGCGCTGGACGGCCCGCTCCAGGTCCGAAAGCCGTGAGACATCGGCCCTGAGCCCCAGGGTCTTGACGCCGTACCGGGCGGCGATGTCCCTGGCCACACGCTCCGCCCGCTCGCCGTCGCGGGCACAGAGGGCCACGTCCACGCCCTCGGAGGCGAACGCCTGGGCCACGGCCAGGCCGATCCCCACGCTCCCGCCGGTGACGAAGGCCCGCCTCCCCTTGAGCTCCAGATCCATGTGCGTCTCCTCGCCGGCGCGCTGCGGACGCCTACTTGATGATGGCCACCTTGCTCCGGTCGAAGGTGACGGCCACCGCGATGATCACCAGGATCCCCAGGAACACCTGCTGGCCGTAGACGTCGACCCCGATGACGGTGAGGCCGTTCTGGATCACCCCCATGATCACCGCGCCCACGACCGTGTTGAGCACGCCCCCGGCGCCGCCGGTCATGGCCGTCCCTCCCACCACCACCACCGCGATGGAGTTGAGGACGTAGGGCAGCCCCATGGTCGGGTAGCCGGAGAAGAGCGTGGCGGAGAGCACGATCCCGGCCACCGCCGCCCCGAACCCGGAGAAGGCGAAGGCCAGGATGCGGGCCCGGTCGATGTCCAGGCCGGCCAGCCAGGACATCCGTTCGTTGGCGCCGATGTAGATGATCTGCCGCCCCAGCGGCATGAACCGCTGCATGGCGTAGTAGAGCGCCAGCATGACGGCGGAGATGATCCAGGTCGCCTGGATCGGCCCCAGGTGGCCGTTGACGAAGTCGAGCACGCCGTAGGCGTCCTCCGCCGCGGTGAGGGGCCCGGCGGAGAGCAGGTAGGCGATGCTCACCAGCACCCCCTGGGTCCCCAGGGTGGCGATGAAGGAGGGGATCTTCAGCTTGGAGACGATCAGCCCGTTCAGCAGCCCGGAGAACAGGCCGATGAGGGCCACCAGGGGGTAGGCGCCGTATCCCAGCCGCCCCACGGTCATCATCAGCACCACCGAGACCAGCGACATGATGCTGCCCACCGAGAGGTCAATGCCCCCGGTGAGGATGACGCACACCTGGCCCAGGCCGACCGCCAGCAGGATGGCCACGGCGTTGAGGATGGTGCTGACGTTGTAGGCGGAGAGGAAGCTGGGGTTGCCCAGGGTGAAGACCCCCACCAGCCCGACCAGGAGGGCCAGGGAGATGGTGAGGGGCTGCACCAGGCGGGATCGCTTCACGGTGACCTCCGCTACACCACGTAGCTCACGACTTCGACCGGGGGGGGCTTCCGCCGCGGGGCGCAGGCGATCTCCCGGACGATGGCGCCGTCCTTCATCACCACCAGCCGGTTGGAGAGGCCGATGTCCTCCTCCAGGGTGTCGCACATGATGAGCAGGCTCATTCCCGAGGCTGCCAGCGTCCGGATGCGGGCGTAGATCTCGTCCTTGGCGCCGACGTCGATGCCACGGGTGGGGTGGTCGAGGATGAGCACCTGCACCTGGGCCGCCAGCCACTTGGCGATGACCAGCTTCTGCTGGTTCCCGCCGGAGAGGTTCCCGCAGGGAGTGCGGAGGGAAGGAGCCTTGATCAGGCACTCCCGGACCCAGTGCTCGGCGCTCTCCCGCTCGCGGCGCGGGCTCAGGAAAGGGCCGGCCAGGAGGCGCCGCAGCACCAGTAGGTTGACGTTGTCGGCCACGTCGAGGGTGGTGGCCAGCCCATCGCTGCGCCGATCGATGGGGACGCACCCCACCCCCACGGCGATGGCGTCCTTGGGGGAGGCGAAGCGGACCCGCTGGCCGCGGACCTCGATCGAGCCGCCGTCCGGTCGCTCCGCGCCCGTCAGGCAACGGCACACCTCCTCCTTCCCTGAGCCGAGCAGCCCCACCAGCCCGACGATCTCGCCGGCGTGGAGGTCGAGCGAGAAGTCGCGGAAGGCCCCGGTCTTGCGGAGGCCCCGCGCCCGCAGCACCACCTCCTGGCCCGGCTCGGTCTGCATCGACTCCCGGTAGTGCTCGGCAGAGAGCTCGTGCCCGACCATGAGCCGGACCACTCCCGGCACCTCCGGAGCCGGCGCGTCCGGCGCGGGTCGTTCCAGCGTGCCGACGTGCTCGCCGTCCTTGAGCACGTACACGCGGTCTGTGTGCTGCACCACCTCCTCCAGCCGGTGGCTGATGAAGACGATCGAGGCTCGCTCCCGCAGCTTGGCCAGCAGCGAAAAGAGGATGCGGACCTCGCCCTCCTGGAGCACGGTGGTGGGCTCGTCCAGGATCAGGGTGGGGTTCTGGACCTGGTAGAGCTCGGAGAGCCAGAGCAGGCGCGCCACCTCCACCATCTGCTTTCGCGCCGGCGAGAGCTCGCTCATCTGCTGGCGCGGGTCGAGGTCGGTCAGGCCCACCACCGCCAGCTGCTCCCGGGCTCGCTCGGCCATGGCCCGGGGCGAGAGCAGGCCGAAGCGGGTGAAGCCGTCCTCGTGGCAGAGGAACAGGTTGTCCAGCACCGAGAGGTTGGGGATCATGCACCCTTCCTGGAACACCATCCCGATCCCGTGTCGGATGGCGGTCTCCGGGCCGTCGAGCACCACCGGCCGGCCGCGAAGCACGATCTCCCCCTCGTCGGGCCGCTCCAGGCCCACCAGGATCTTCATCAGGGTGGACTTGCCAGCCCCGTTCTCCCCCACCAGCCCGAGGATCTCGTGCGGGCGCACCTCGAAGTCGATCCCCCGGAGCGCCACCACGCCCGGGAAGCGCTTCACGATCCCTCGCAGACGCAGCACCGGCTCGCCCATCTCCTCGCTCCCTACTTGATGATCCCGATCTTGCGGCGGTCGATGGTCAGGGCGACCGCCAGGATGAGCACGATCCCGTTCACCGCGTTCTGCACGTACGGGCTGATCTTCATGAGCACCATGCCGTCGTTGAGGGCGACGACGATGAGGGCCCCGAAGACCGCGTTCAGCGCCCCGCCCACGCCGCCCGAGAGCGAGATCCCTCCCACCGCCACCGCGGTCATGGACGGGAAGAGCTGCCCGTTGCCGATGCGGGGGTTGGTGGCGGCCAGGCGGGCCGAGAGCAGGAGCGCGGCGAACCCGTAGATGGCCCCGGTCAACGTGAACACCAGCACCTTGACCCGCGCCACCTTGATCCCCGCTTGCCGGGCCAGCGCCTCGTCGCCGCCCATGGCGTACATGTACCGGCCGAAGCGGGTACGCCGCTGCATCACCCACAGGCCGGCGAAGAACACCAGGGCGATGAGGATGGTGTTGGGCAGGCCGAGCGTGTCGCCGTTGGTGATGGTCTGGAAGCGAGGATCGAGCATCTTGACCGAGTTGCCGCGCCCCACCACCACCGACAGGCCCTGGGCCACCCACCAGATGCCCAGGGTGGCAATGAAGGACGGCATGCGGGCGGCGGTGGACAGCACCCCGCTCACCAGCCCGGCCAGGGCCCCGATGGCCACGCTCACCGGCAGAACCCAGAACCCGATGTCGTAGTGGGTGAAGGAGTTCTTGATGAGGAAGCCGCAGATCACGGCGCACAGCGAGATGACCCCCTCGGTGGAGAGGTCCATGGCGCCGATGATGATCACCAGGTGGATCCCCAGGCAGACGATCATGGGGATCCCCGCCAGGCTCAGGATGGTGAGGACGTTGCGCAGGGACAGGTAGCCGCCACCGGTGCCCACGGCGAAGATGGCGAACACCAGCGCCAGCGCCACTATCTGGCCATAGATGCCGCGGGAGACGAACTGCAGGGCGGGGCGCAGCGCGGCCCGGAGGGCGGAGGGGCGCCCTTCCCGGGCGTCGGCCGCGCTCGAGTCGCCCCCCTTCTCGGAGGGGTCGCGGGCCGGCGGCGCGCCGGGAGCCGTCGAGGGGAAGGGGCTCATGCGAGCAATCCGTCCAGGTCGTCGTAGAAGGCCTGGCTATGGCGGTAGAGGCGGTCGAAGACAGGGGCCATCCGGTCGTAGCGCTCCTGCCAGGCGGGCACGGGGGCGATCTCCTCCTCCAGGCGCACCAGGGCGTCGGCGGCCGAGGCCGGATCCGGGTAGTCGCCCATCGCCGTCCGGGCCAGGGCCGCGCAGCCGATGACCCCGCACTCCGGCTCCGCGGGCACCACCACCGGCGTGCCCAGCATGCTGGCCTTGATCTGCAGCCAGAGGTGGGTCCGGGCGCCGCCTCCCGAGGCGATGAGCTGCTCGAGGCGGGCGCCGCCGCCGCGCATGGTGGCCACCACCCGGCGCAGCGCGAAGGCCACGCCCTCGAGCACCGCCCGGTGCAGGTGGGCCACGCCGTGGCTGGCGGTGAGCCCGAAGAACTGGGCCCGGGAGTTGGGCTTGTCTCCCAGCCGCTCGCCCGAGAGGTAGGGAAGGAAGAACAGTCCGTCGGCGCCGGCGGGCGCCTGCGCCGCCCTGGACACGATGGCGTCGAAGTCGATCGCGTTCTCGTGGAGGGCCCGTCGCGCCCAGCGCATGGCGTCCCCTCCGGCGTCGACGATCACGAACGCCCCCCACAGGCCGTTGGGGGTGGCGGTGTTCATGATCTCCAGGTGGGCGATGGGTCGCTCGCCGATCAGGGTGACGAGCGACGAGGTGCCGGTCACGTCGGAACCGCGTCCGGGGCGGCAGGCGGCCGATCCGAGCAGCGCCATGGGGAAGTCCGACCCCGAGACGACCACCGGCGTCCCGGAGAGGAGCGTGGTCTCCCGCGCGGCCTCCGCCGTCACCACGCCGAGCAGGTCGGTGGGCCGGTGCAGCGGCGGCAGCTTCCGGCCGTCGAGGCCGAGCAGATCGAGAAGGGCCTGCGACCAGGTGAAGTCGCGCGCGTCCATGAGGAAAGAGAGCGAGGCCTCGGTGGCGTCCATCGCCCGTACACCGGTGAGCCGGAAGTTGATCCAGTCCTTGGGCATGAGGACGGTGGCGGTCCGGCGGTACACGTCCTCCTCGTGCCGCTGGAACCACTGCAGCTTGAAGCCGGGCCAGGCGGGGGCGGGCGGGTTGGCGGTGAGCGGCAGGTACGAGTCTGCCGGGTGCCGGTCGCGGAAGGCGGCGACCAGATCCTGGGTGCGCTTGTCGTTCCAGAGGGGGACGGTCTCGCGGACCAGCTGCCCGTCCTCGTCGAGCAGCACCGTCCCGTGCATCTGGCCACAGACGGCGACGGCGGCCACGCGCGAGGGTGCGCCCGGGACCTTCCCGAGCACGCCCCGGATGCTCGCCTTGGCGCCGCTCCACCACTCCGCCGGCCGCTGCTCGGACCAGCCGTACCGGGGGACGATCTGTTCGTGCTCTCGGTTATCAAACGCAGCGATAAATCCGTTGGCATCGACCAGCGCCGCGCGGACGCTGCCCGTGCCGACATCGATCGCCAGGGTGAGGTCCCTCTGCGACATCTCCCAAGTCCTCGCCGAGTACGGGCGAATCCTCAACATTTCCGGGCATGGGTGTCAACGGAAATCCATGGGCCTGCGGAGGAAGCGAGGGCGCTCTTGGCGGAACGCAGGCGGGGGATGCGAAAGCCAGTAATCGTGGACCATGGCATAACTCGCCAGTCGAGCCATCCGGTACCGGGGAGGAACGCTCGTAATGCCGCGGTCTCCCGCGGCCCGGAGTCGGCGGGGTGGCGGCCGCCTCGATGCCCGAGGGGCCTCGCGGCGATGCCACTATGGCGCGGCGATCGTGATCGGTGGAGGAAGGACCAGAAGGGTCGTCGCCCGGTCGCCCCTCGGTCAGCCGCGCAGCGAGGCGACGAGCCGAACGGCCTCGGCGCACAGGGTCGCCACCTCGGCGTGCCTGCCGGACGCGAGCAGGTCCTCCTTCACCATCCAGCTCCCGCCCACCGCCGCGACGTAGGGGAGGGCGAGGTAGGAGGCGAGGTTGGCGGGCTCGACCCCGCCGGTGGGCAGGAACGAGACCTCGGCGTAGGGGCCGTGCAGGGCCTTCAGCATCTTCACGCCCCCCGAGGCCTCGGCCGGGAAGAACTTGAGCAGCGACAGGCCGCGCTCCAGGCCCTGCTCCACCTGGCTGGGCGAGTTCACGCCGGGCACGACGGGGAGGTTCTTGGCCAGGCAGTGGTCCACCACCCGAGGGTTGAATCCGGGTGTCACCGCGAAGGCCGCGCCGGCCGCGATGGCCGCGTCGGCCTGGGCGGGCGTGAGGACGGTCCCGGCGCCTACCAGCAGGGCAGGGTACTCCTCGCGCAGCAGGCGGATCGCGCCCGCCGCCGCGGCGGTGCGGAAGGTCACCTCCGCCACCGGGAGCCCGCCCTCGAGGAGCGCCTTCCCCAGCGGGCGGGCGTCCTCGGCGTGCTCCAGCTTGATGACCGGGACGATGCCTGCCGCCCGGATGCGTCTGACCACGTCGCTCATGAGCTCGACCCTCCGTGTGTGTCGGCTTCCGGCGGTGCCAAGAGCACCTCCACCCCTCGCTCCTCCAACGCGCGCGCCTCGGACGGGTCGAGGGAATCGACCACCAGGCAGTCGATGGCGTCCGCGGGGGCGAACTGGGCGAACGAGCTCCTGCCCAGCTTGGAGGAGTCCACCAGCAGGAAGACCTTGGTGGCGATGGCCATCATCAGCCGCTTGATCTCGGCGTGCTGCAGGTCGGGGGTCGTGGCGCCGGACTCGGCCGAGAAGCTGTTGGCGGCCATGAAGGCCTTGTCCACCTTGAGGCCGACCAGGAACTGCTCGGCCCGCGTCCCGACGGTGCAGTGGAAGCGCCGGCGCACCATCCCGCCCACCAGGTGGATGGTGGCCGAGGGGTGGTCCTCCAGTCGCTGGGCGATGGTCAGGTCGTTGGTGACCACAGTGATGTCGCGGCGGGCCTCGAGGAGCGCCGAGAGCTCCTGGATGGTCGAGCCGCTGTCGAGGAGGATGGCGTCCCCATCCTCGATCTGCTCCAGCGCCCGGCGCGCCAGGGCGCGCTTCTCCGCGGCGTGGCGCACGAGGGTCTCGCGCGTCTCCAGCTCGAACCGGGCCTTGTCCTTGACGGTGGCGCCGCCGTGGGTGCGCAAGAGCAGCCCTTCGCGCTCCAGGTCGCGCAGGTCGCTGCGCATGGTGGCGGGCGACACCTGGAAGCGCGAGCAGAGCTCGGTGACGGTCGCCCGCCGACGCTCCTCGACGAAGGCGAGCACCGCCCGCTTGCGCTCCTCGACGAAGGCCTGCTCCCGCTTCATGGCCCGGGGGCACCTCCTCGGCCGGCGGACCCGACGGACCGCGGCCAGAGATCGTAGCGGACCCCCGCCTCCGCGAGGAGGAATGGGGGCAGGCTCTCCCGCGCCGCGACGGCCGCGCGGGCGGCCCGGGGATCGATGGTGTTGAAGTCGAACATGCCGAAGTGGTGGCCGATGACCGCCCCAGGCCGCACCGTCTCGCTGAGGTCCATCGCCTCGGCCAGGGTGAAGTTGCCGGGCACGCCGCCGGCCGCCCGCCGCGCGTCGCGACCATTCACCGGCAGGAGCAGGAGGTCCAGCGGCCGGGCGGCGAGGTGGCGGGCCAGGTCCGGGTAGGGGACGCAGTCGCCCGAGTGGTAGACGCGCACGCCGCCCAGGCCCACCACGTACCCCAGGAAGAGGTGGTCGCCCGCCGCGTCGACGGCCAGCTCCTCGTGGGCGGAGGGGAGGGCGAGGACCCGGGCGCCCGAGACCTCCAGCTCCACCAGGGCGTGGGCGGGGACCAGCCGATCGGGCGGCACGCCGCGGGAGACGGCCAGGTTTGCGTGGGCGGCGGGCACCACGAACCGGCAGGCGGGGTTGGCCGCGGCCAGCGGCCCGATCGTGCCCGGGTCGAGGTGGTCGGTGTGCCCGTGGGTGGAGAGCACCAGATCCAGGTCGCGGAGGTCGCCGGGCTCGACCGGGGGCGGCATCATCCGGACGTGCGGATAGGGGGTGCCGCGGTACTTCACCGCCAGGGTGTCGGAGAGGTAGGCGTCGACGACCAGGCGGACGCCGCCCCCCTCGATGAGGAACCCTGCCTGTCCCAGCCACCAGGCGGAGAGCGTCGCCCCCGCGGCCGCGCCGGCCCGCCGCCGGGGGAGCGGCGCCGCCGCGGTGGTGAGGCGCGGCCCGCTCACGCACCGGCTCCTCGCAGAGAGTCGAGCAGGTTCTCGACCGCGACGGCGGTGGCCCGGTCGACGCTCTCGTCGGTGAACCCGCCCACGTGGGGAGTGGCCAGGACCCCTCGGGCGCGAACGAACCCGAGGTCGGCGGGCGGCTCCTCATCGAAGGCGTCCATGGTGTAGGCGGCCACCCGTCCCTCGGCCAGGGCCGCGGCCATTGCCGCCTCGTCGACCAGCGCCTGGCGCGCGGTGTTCACCACCACAGCGCCCTTGCGCAGCCCGGCGATGGCCGTGGCGTCGAGCAGCGGCTTCCCGCCCGGAGAGGGCGGGCAGTGCAGCGAGAGGACCTGCGCCTCGCGCAGCACCTGGTCCAGCGAGGCCCAGGCGAAGGTCGGGGCGGGGGCGAAGGATCGGTCGGGGAACGGATCGTGGGCCAAGACCCGCATGTCGAAGGCCAGGGCGAACCGGGCCACCAGCTTGCCGATTCGGCCGCAGCCCACCAGCCCCAGGGTCCGGCCCTCCAGCTCGAAGCCCTTGGCACGCGTCCAGCGACCGGCCTTGAGCTCGGCATCGGCGGCGGCGATCCCGCGCGCCGCGCAGAGCACGTGGCCGAAGGCTAGCTCGGCCACGCCGCGGGCGTTGGCTCCCTCGGCCCGCCGGATGACGATCCCGCGCGCCGCGGCGGCCTCCAGGTCGATGTTGTCCACCCCGGTTCCGTTCCGGCTGATCACCCGGAGGCGGGCCGCCCGGTGGAGCACGGCCGCGCTCACCCGCTCCACGCCGGCCAGGTATCCTACCGCCTCCCCGACGGTCGCCAGGAGCAACGCCTCGGTGGGCTGGGCGCCGGGGCTGGGAAAGACCAGCTCGTACCCCGCCGCAGCCAGCCGCTCCAGGAGCGGGTGCCCGCCCCGGGAGAGCGAGCGGGGGGTGACGATCACCTTCTCCACGCGCCCCCCCTCCTACCTGATCACCGGCTTGCCGCCCTCGCGCAGCACGCGCTTGACGAAGCCCTCGGTCTCGATGTCGCCGTAGTTGTGTCCGGCCTCGGCGTTGTAGACGCAGAAGGAGACCAGAGGCTCGCTGCCGGTGTTCACCGACCGGTGTGCCCAGAAGGGCGGCACGTAGACCATCCGGCCGCGCTCCATCCGCTCGGCGGCGAAGCGGCCGTCCTTGGTCTTCATCACCATGTAGCCCTGCCCGCGGAGGCACAGGTAGATCTCCGCGGTCTGGATGACCGAGTGGTAGTGGCCCTTGGTCATGAAGTACTCGTCCCCGACCAGCCCCGGCTCGAGCCGGGAGATGCAGTACATGTTGTGGCCGTAGGCCTCGGGGACCGGCTTCTCGAACACCTCGTAGTGGAGCGGGTCGCCCTGGGCGACGAGCCGCTCCAGCGCCGCGCCGTCCTGGTAGTGCCCGCGCATGGAGGAGGCACGGCGCTCGGTGCGCCGGGTGAAGTCGGTCATGGCCCCCTCGGCCAGGTCGATGAGCGCGGAGAAAGGCTGCATCAGATCCTGGGGCGTGGGGAGGGGGGCGGGGACGGCCTGGCTGGACGTGGACATAGAGGGTCCTCGGGTGGGTCAGCGAACGGCTGCGGCGATGCGGCACAGCTCGTCGAACACCGGGCCGCTGGTGGGGATGTCGCGGTGGAACACCTCGGCCATGACGCGGGTCCAGCCGTGGATGAAGTAGACCCAGCCGTCCTCGATGGTCAGGTGGCGCGAGCGCTCCTGGGCTCGCGCCTGATCGAGGAAGACCAGCTCACCCCGGTAGTTGTACTCCCAGACCAGGCCGTCCTGCGGGAAGCGGACCGCGTCGGTGAGCGGAGACCCGGGGGCGTCCTTCCCCAGCCCGGTCGCGTTCACCACCAGAGAGCCCGGCTTGAGCGCGTTCACCACCTGGTCGTTCTTCGAGGCGGTCTCGGCCAGGACGTAGTCCAACCGGATGCCGGGGTTGATGCCCTTGTGCACCTCGCGCATGTGCGCGAGCCGCTTGGGGCTGCGGTTGGTGACGACGATGCGGTTGGGCCACTCGCTGCGCGGCTTCTGGCGCATCAGATAGCAGGTGAGGGCCAGCGACGACCCTCCGGCGCCGAGCAGGCACATCTCCGCCCCGGTGCGCTGCCAGTGGCCCGCCGGGAGGAACGCCTCCAGGGAAAGCCCGCTGGTGATGGGGTCCTTGGCGTGCCCGCACAGCCGCCCGTCCTGCTTGGAGATGGAGGAGATCTCGGCCAGGAGCTCGGCGTAGGGGTCGAGGTACTCGAACTGGCCGCGCGCCGCCTCGAGCAGGTCCATCTTGTGGGTCGTCACCAGGCCGCCCAGAGAGAGCGGGTCACCCTTCAGGAAGGCGACCACCTTGCGGTAGACCTCCGGGTCGTCGTGCCACTTGCAGTCGATTCCGCGGATCTCGACGTCGCCGAGCCCGAGGTACTCGGCCCAGCGCGGGAAGACGCGCATGATCGAGGACTTCCCGGTGGTGACGCCGACGAAGTAGAAGCTGGGCTTGTGGGCGGGGGTGAGCTCTTGGACGTTCACGGCGCGTTCTCCTCGGCTCCCGGGATCGGCTGGCGCGACAGGTCGTCCAGCGCGCCGAGCAGGGAGGCGTAGCGGGCGATGCGGGCCCGGTGGACGGTGCGGTGCCGGCCGGTCGGCCGCACCGCCGGGCCGAGCTTGACCCAGCTCCGCGCCGTGGCCGCCAGGTCGGAGACGGCCCCCACCGCGGCGGCGGCGACGAGCGCCGCTCCCATGGGTGCCCCGCCGCCGCGCTGCACCGCCAGGAGGGGCATGTCCAGCAGATCGGCCTTGAGGGCGTTCCAGGCGGCGTCGCGGGCCCCCCCGCCGGTGGCGCGGAGCTCGGTGAGCCGCAGGCCGGGCTGCGAGGCCAGGACGGCGTCCCGGTAGAGCGCGTACTCCAGCGCCACGCCCTCGAGGAGGCTGCGGTACAGCCGGGCCCGGCCGTGGGCGCGGGTGATCCCGAACCAGGCGCCGCGCATGTGGGGGGCGCTGGGCATGACCCGTCCCTCCATGTGCGGGATGAAGTACGGGTCGTCGAGGCGCGGCTCCAGGCCGGCGATCTCGGCGTCGAGCCGGGTCACGGCCTCCGCCAGCGAGCCGACCCCCGGGGAGGCGAGCTGGTCGACGAACCAGTTCAGGTTGAGCCCGCCGCCGTTGATGTAGGCATAGGGGTGCCAGAGCCCGGGCACGGCCGACCGGCCGCAGCCCATGATCCCCGCCGAGAGGTCGGGAGCGAAGGCGGGGGTGGTGGCGGCGAACACCGAGGCGGTTCCGGCCACGTCCACGCAGATCCCGGGCTCCACCGCGCCGCAGGAGAGGAAGGAGGCCGCGGTGTCGCCCAGGCCCGCCGCCACCGGCGTGCCCGGCAAGAGCCCCGAGGCGCGCCCGGTCTCCTCGGTCAGGGCGCCCACCACCTCGAGCGGGCTGGCGATCCGGGGGAGCTTGCCGGGATCGACCTCGAACTCGGCGCACAGCTCCCGATCCCAGCGGCGCTCGGCGTTGCGGGCGAAGCCCGAGAAGTGGAGGTAGGTATCGTCGACGAAGGCCTGCCCGCCGGCCAGGCCGCACAGCCGCATGGCGGCGTAGCCGCCGGGCTGGACGAAGGCAGCCACTCGCGCGTACACCTCGGGGCGCTCGCGCTGCCACCAGAGGATCTTGGGGCCGTGGTTGATGCTGGGGACGTTGCCGGTGCGCTCCAGGATGGCGCGGCCGGCGCGCCCCTGCATGACCTCGATGTGGGGGGCGCAGCGGGTGTCCAGCCAGGAGTCGTAGGGGGTGACCGCGCGGCCGTCAGCCCCGACGCCGAGGATCCCGGCCATCTGGCCGTCGATGGCCACTGCCGCCACCCGGGCCGGGGACACCGAGGCCCGCTCCAGGCAGGTCCGGATGGTGCGGCAGGCGGAGCCGACCTGGCGCTCCGGGTCCTCCTCCACCGTCCCCGGCTTGGGACGGACGAGGTTCGACGCCTCGTCGGCCTCGGCCAGGAGCGCCCCGTCGAGCGCGTGGAGCGCTGCCCGGGTACCCTGCGTGCCGATGTCGACCCCGATGACGACGTCGCGGCCCATGGCTCACCTCACGCCAGCTCGAACCCGGACTTGAGACCTTCTCCGCGGGCTGCGGTGGCGAAGGCCTCGGCGGCCCGCTCGAGGGGGAAGGCCGCGGTGACCACGCCGCGCAGCGAGAGGCGGTGGCTCCCCAGCATGCGCAGGCACTGCCGGTAATGGGCCAGGCTCTGGCGGGTGGTGCCGGTCACCGTAATCTGCTTGTAGTGGATGACGTTGGTGTCGAGGGGGACGACCTCCTTGCCGGCGGGGAGGCCACCGAAGAAGATCACCCGCGCGTCGAGGGCCGGGAGGGCGAAGGCCAGCTGCTGGGTGGCGGCGCTGGAGGCGGCGGTGACGATCACGTCCGCCCCGCGACCGCGGGTGAGTTCCTGCACCCGCTCCTTCACCCGGTCCGGGCCCAGGGTCACGAAGGTGGGATCCTCCCGGGCGCACACCGCCAGCCGCTGCTCGTTCAGGTCGTGGATCATCACCATGCCCGCGCCGGCCATGGCGTAGAGCTTGGCGTGCATGAGGCCGATGGGCCCGGCGCCGATGACGAGCACCGCGTCGCCCGGGACCAGGTGAGCCCGCTCGAAGGAGGAGTAGACGCAGGAGAACGGCTCGGCCAGGGCCGCCTCGGCGAAGGACAGCCCGTCGGGGACGGGGCAGACGTTGCCCTGGGCCACCGCCGCGGCTGGCACCCGGACGTACTCGGCGAAGCCGCCGTCCAGGTGGATGCCGATGGCCTGGAGGGAGGCGCAGTGGTGCGTCCGCCCGGCCACGCACTGGTCGCACACCCCGCAGCCGTAGTTGGGGGCGACCGCCACCGCCTGGCCGCGCGCGTAGCCTCGCACGCCCGGGCCGACCTCCTCGATCACCCCGGCCAGCTCGTGGCCCAGCGTGACCGGCAGGACCTTGGACCCGTTGGCCAGCATGCGGAGGTCGGTCCCGCAGATCATCGCCGCCCGGACCCGGACCAGGACCTCGCCCGCGCCCGCGGCGGGATCGGGGACCGCCTCGACCCGCAAGTCGTCCTTCGCGTACAGCCTGGCCGCCTTCATTTCGCGCTCCTACAGCTTGACCGGCTGCCCGGTCGCGATGGAACGATTGCCCGCATTGACCGCCCGGACCGCCTCGAGGCCGTCGCGGCCCGAGGGGGTGGGCGGGCGATCCTCCAGGACGCACCCCACGAAGGCCCGGTCCTCCTCGCGGTAGGCGTCGGCGAAGAGGTCGCGCCAGCTCCGCACCGCCGGCGACACCAGCCGGGAGTCGCTACCGCAGATCACCACGCTCGACGCCTGGAGGGCGCCCACCAGGAGGACGCCCCGGGTACCCACCACCTCCAGGCGGGCGTCGTAGGCGTAGCCCACCCCCTGGGCGCCGTCGATCATCCCCTGCGCCCCACGGCGGAAGCGGATGGTCATGGCCACGTTGTCGTAGAAGTCCGGATGCTCCTTCCGGGCCTCGGGGCAGCGGTAGTTGCCCCCGATGGCGTACACCTCGGCGAAGTCGTCGCCCGCGAACCAGCGGAGGGCGTCGATGTCGTGGCTGTTCACCTCCGCCAGCGGGCCGTTGCTCTTGGCGATGTCGTACATCCAGGGCTGGGGCACGCTCGGCCCGCGGGTGTGCGACTTCACCAGCACCACCTCGCCGACGGCGCCGGCGTCGATGGCAGCCTTGGCCTCGACGAAGTCGCGGGCATAGCGGCGCATGAACCCCAGCTGCAGCCTCACCCGGCCGCGGTCGCAGGCGGCGATCATGGCCGTGCACTCCTCGGCCGTCATCGCCATGGGCTTCTCGCAGAGGACGTGCTTCCCTGCCTCGGCGGCCGCGACCACGATCTCGCGGTGGGTGGCGGTCGGGGTCACCACCACCACCGCGCCAACCGCCGGGTCGGCGAGCGCCTCCCGGTAGTCCCCGTAGCCGCGGTCGAGGCCCAGCTCCCGCAGCGCCGCGGCGCGCGCCTCGGCCACGGGATCCACCATGGCGACGAGCCGGGCGCCGTCGATGCCGGAGGCGAAGTTCCGGGCGTGGATCATGCCAGCGCGTCCGGATCCGACGACCGCTATACCTAGGTTTCCGAGCATCATCGCGTCCGATGCTATCGCGTTACTGTCGTTTGTAAAGGCAAGACTATCATTTGGTGTTGATTTATCGTCGCACCGAAACCCGGACGAGCCTTTCAAGGGGGCCCCGCCTCGCACTGGACGAAGGGAGCGGGCCCTCTCGGAGGCGCGGCCGGGCCGAGCCGGGTCAGTGCTTCTGCAGGAGGCTCTTGTACTCCTTGTCGTAGAGCGTGCAGCCCACCCGCTGGTTCGCTCCGAGCAGCATGGTGCACTCCTGGCAGGTGGTGCACCAGTTCACGTCGCCCAGGCGGCCCTCCACCACCTTGCGCGCGAAGTCCGGGTCGGCGATCGACTGTCGACCGACCCCGACGAGATCGGTGTGCCCGTCACGCAGGTTGCGCTCGGCCCAGTGGGCGAAGCTGGCCTGCTCGCGGTTGGCGACGTGGAGCGACTCGTCGCCGTTCTTCAGGCGGCTGTAGCCCGAGCCGATGACCGGGATGCCGACCGCGGCCTTGATGACCCGCGTCCAGCCGAAATGGCGGTACACGCCCTCCGGATAGGCCACGGTGGGCATGAGCAACTCGAGGTTCCCGGCGGCCGAGCCGGCCGAGACGTTGATGAAGTTGATTCCCGAGCGCTCCATCAGCTTGGCGAAGGCGATGGGCTCGGAGAGATCCTCGACCACGTCCTGAGGGCCGGCGGTGCCGAAGGCCCCCGGGAGCCCCTCGTACGGCGTGATGCGCGAGCCGATGAGGAAGTCGGGATCGGGGACCTCCTGGCGCATGCGTGCCAGCGTCTCGCGGAAGAAGCGGGTGCGGTTCTCCCAGCTGCCGCCGTACTGGTCGGGACGGGTGTTGGCCGGGTGGAGGAAGTCGTCGCCGATGAAGCTATGGGCCTGCTTGAAGTCGATCCCGTCCGCTCCCACCTTCCAGGCGCGCTTGGTCGCGGCCACGAACTCCTCGCGGGTGGCCTCGATGTCGGCGAGGGTCATGATGGGGACGTCGGTTCCCGCCGGCCGGTAGACGTACATGGGCGGCTTGAAGGTCGGGTCGCTCAGCCGGCCGGCATGGCTGAGCTGGAAGACGATGGGGACCTCCGGGTTGATGCGGCGGATCTCCGCCACCAGCTTCTCCAGCCCGGGCATGTTGTGCTCGAGGATGGACATCCGGTTCGACCGCGCCTGGGTCCGGTGGGTGACGTCGATCGACTCGATGTGGAGGATGCCGGGCCGCCCCCGTGCCAGCGCCTGGTACTTGCGCAGGGTATAGGCGGTCGGGCTCCCCTCGGCGTCGCAGTTGTTGCTCTCGGTGGGCTGGTAGACGATGCGGTTCGGCGCGGTCTTGCGCCCGATGCGGATCGGCTTCGCGAGCCATTCAACGGCCATCTCACACTCTCCTTTTCGCGTAGAAGGACACGGCCAGCACCAGGACCAGCCCCTTGAGGACGATCTGCAGGTAGGCGTTCACGCTCAGCAGGTTCATGAGGTTGTAGAAGACCCCGATGATCAGCACCCCGGCGTAGGTGCCCAGGAGGCTCCCGGCCCCGCCCGCCAGGCTCACCCCGCCGATCACCACGGCGGTGATCGAGTCCAGCTCGTAGCCCACCCCGACCTTGGGCCCTCCCCCGCCCATGCGGGCGGTCATGAAGGAGGCGGCGATCCCCACCAGCACGCCGGCGATGAGGTAGGCGAGGAACCGGGTGCGCCGGACCGAGATCCCCGAGAGGCCGGCCACGTAGGGATCGGCCCCCACCGCGTAGATGTGGCGCCCCAGCCGGTTCTCGCGGAGCAGGGTGTAGCAGGCGGCCAGCACCACCGCGAAGAGGAGGATGCTGAAGGGCACGCCGGCGACGGTGCCGTCGGAGATGAACCGGTAGGAGCGCGGGATGCCGCCGATGGTGCGCGGCGCGTAGAACAGCACCGCTCCCTGGAAGAGGGACATGGTGGCGAGCGTGGCCATGAAGGGCGTCACCCTCATGCGCACCACCACGAAGCCGTTCACCGCCCCGGTGGCGGCGCCCATGGCCACCAGGTAGACGACC
>Ga0335071_10003593_pt1 | contig 16267 bp, 11 predicted proteins | sample Lox_Sample_15_FD_206724 | JGI IMG/M metagenome (GOLD analysis project Ga0335071, IMG submission 206724) | Soil microbial communities from Loxahatchee National Wildlife Refuge, Florida, United States - Lox_Sample_1.5 | ecosystem: Environmental > Terrestrial > Soil > Wetlands | place: USA... | reverse complement strand
TCGCCGCGCACGACCACGTGCCGCACGCGCGTGTGCAGTACTTTTCCGCAGACAGGTGAACATGGCCATCGGAACACAGCAGACCTCCCAGACTTATACTTCCCAGGATAACGGACAGAGCTATCGTGGCCCGCTGATGATGGTGACCACGTTGTTCTTCATGTGGGGATTCCTGACCTGTTTGAACGACATCCTCATCCCCCACCTGAAGGCGATCTTCGACCTCAGCTACGCGGCGGTGATGCTGGTGCAATTCTCGTTTTTCGGCGCGTACGCGGTGTTTTCCATTCCCGCGGGCTTTGTGACCGAGCGCGTCGGTTACAAGCCCATGATGGTGGCCGGACTGCTGACCATGGCGTGCGGGGCGCTGCTGTTCATTCCCGCGGCCACCGTGCCCTCGTTCCCGCTGTTCCTCGCCGCGCTCATCATTCTGGCGGCCGGCATCACGGTTTTGCAGGTGGCGGCCAATCCCTATGTGGCGCTGCTGGGTCCGGCGAAGACCGCCTCCAGCCGCCTGACCCTGACGCAAGCCTTCAACTCCTTCGGTACCTTCATCGCGCCCTACATCGGGGGCGTGCTCATCCTGGCCACCGCGCCCAAGACGGCGGCGGAAATCGCCAGGTTGCTGCCCGCCCAACTCCAGGCCTACCGCATCGAGCAGGCTTCGTCGGTCAAGCTGCCTTACGTCATCATCGCGGCGGCGCTGACGCTGCTGGCCATCGTTATCGGGCGCTTCAAGCTGCCCCACATTCCCGAGGCCGAGGGCGGCCATGCCGTCGAACACGATCACGACAGCATCTGGCAGCACCCCAACCTGGTGATGGGCGCGCTCGCAATCTTCGCCTACGTGGGCGCGGAAGTCGCCATCGGCAGCTTCCTGGTGAATTACCTGCACGAGCCCATCATCGGCAACCTCGACCTGGAAACCGCCGCCAAATACCTGATGTTCTACTGGGGCGGCGCCATGGTGGGCCGCTTCATCGGATCGTATGTGCTGCAGCAACTGCCGCCGCGCGCCGTGCTGGCGACCAACGCGTTCATCGCGGCGGCCCTGATTTGCACCTCGATGGCGACCACCGGACATGTCGCCATGGTAAGCATCCTCGCCATCGGCTTCTTCAACTCCATCATGTTCCCCACCATCTTCACCCTGGGCATCGAAGGGCTGGGGCCGCTGACCGGCGAGGCTTCCGGCATGCTGAATACCGCCATCGTCGGTGGCGCTATCATTCCGCTGCTGCAGGGCGTCATCGCCGACCGCATCGGCATTCACCACGCGTTCTTCCTGCCGGCGATCTGCTATCTCTACATCGTGCTGTTCGCCATCAAGGGAACGCCGCGCCAGCGGGCTGTGGCTCCGGCGTAATCAGAAAGTCAGAACCGGTTTCATTCGGCCGCAGACTTCGGTTTGCGGCCGTGGTGATTTAGATCGCCAAATGGGGATTGCGCTCTTCCTCCGGCGGGCCGATGCCTTCCGGCAACTGGCCGCCGTTGTATTCGGCTAGGCGGTTCTTCCACTTCAGAAAGTCGGTGATGCTCTGCGGCTCGATGCGAACTTCGACGCGCCGCAGGCTGGCCAGCAGCAGGTTCATCTCTTTCATCAGGCCGGCTTCGGTGCGGAGGTCCACGCGGCCGGGCTTGACCACCATGCGCACGTCGCGCCCATGCAGCTCCAGCAGTCCCCAGTGTTTGGGCAGTTCGTCTGCGCCGATCATGCCCGCCGGAGCCATGTAGAACCGCTGGCTGCCCATGCCCTCCTCCGGTTTCCGGCGAAAGGGCTTGGCAGCGTCGGCGAGAAAGTCGGCGCGCGAGACCTTGCACTCCACCAGCACCGACTTGCAGAAGCCCTTCCAAGCGATGACATCGGGCACTTCTCCGGTGGCGCAGTACTGCTCGGCGAGAATGATGCCGCATTTGTAATGACGCCGCAGCCACTCCACGGCGCGCGCCACCAGTTGCGCATGACGGGCTTCCTGAGATGGCTTCGGCATGGTTCAGTTGTAGCGCGAAACCGCGTGGCTGGGGAGTGCCGTAGCAGTGGCCGGGCTGGAGGCGTCGTTCCCGGGTTTGCGCCCAGGAGCACGGCGCGATCTTGGGGCACCCGGCGATGCAGTGGCCGGGCGCGGCTTGGGCCATGGGCTCCGCCGCGAATCGTGTACGATTAAAGATTCGCATGGCGTGGATGATTCAAGCTGAAGACGTTCGCAAAACCTACCGCATCGGCAAGGTCGATGTGCCGGCGTTGCGCGGGGTGTCACTGCAGGTCGCGCAGGGCGAATTCGTCAGCATCGTGGGTCCGTCAGGCAGCGGCAAGTCCACTCTTTTCTATATCCTGGGAGGACTAACGCATGCCGACAGCGGGCGCGTTTCCATCGATGGCGTGGACTTCACCTCGCTCTCCGACGCGGCCCGCACCCGCATGCGCAAACAGAAAATCGGCTTCGTCTTCCAGAAGTTCAACCTGCTGCCGACCCTCTCCGCACAAGGCAATATCGACATCGCGCAGGACATCGCCGGCGACGCCGCCCATCACGACGCCGAGTACATCGCGCGCATCACGCGGTTGCTGGGCATCGACCAGCGCATGCAGCATCGTCCGTCGGAAATGAGCGGCGGCGAGCAGCAACGCGTAGCGCTGGCGCGCGCGCTGGTCAACAAGCCCGCCATTGTGCTGGCTGACGAACCGACCGGCAACCTCGACTCCGAGAACTCCGCTATCGTGCTCAACATGCTGCGACAATCGAACAAGGAACTCGGCCAGACGGTGCTGATGATCACGCACAATCCCGAAGCCGCTGAGTACGGCGACCGCATCATCCACATGCGCGACGGGGCCATCGTTCCGCCCGAGCGCGACCCGCAGTGGAGCGGCGCGCACCACGACTAGATCCTCGCGGGAATTTTCATCAAACAGACACAGCGGTCACCAAGCAAGTTCAAGTAAGCAATGCCCATCCCTCTGCTGAAATCCGCGCCGATCCGCGCAACCCGTGGTTCCTTTGCTCCATCTTCCTCCGTGTCTCTGTGCCTCAGTGGTGGATGGTTTTTCTGCACCGCTCGGCGCCCCGCGCATTTGCCGCCCCATTCACGGTTTCGTTATAATCAATAGGCTGAGCGGGAGTAACTCAGTGGTAGAGTGCGACCTTGCCAAGGTCGAAGTCGCGGGTTCGACCCCCGTCTCCCGCTCCAGAATTCTCCACCCTCGCCACGGGCGAGGGTTTCTTGCCTAGCCTCCTCAGGGGCGCGGTCGCCAAGTGGTAAGGCCGAGGTCTGCAAAACCTCTATCGGCGGTTCGATTCCGCCCCGCGCCTCCAAGATTCCGCTCTTCGCTGTTCGCTCTTCGCAGATCCCTCATTTCGTTCGGGATTTCGGCTGCGGGCTTCCGGCTGCACTGGAAATGCGGTTGAGCGCGAGCAGAAACGCCGCAACGGCGACGCAGATCCAGCCGAACAAACTGCCGATACGCGTGTAAAGGGTAGGCAATGGGTCGGCCACGGTTACTTTTGCCAGAAGCGAGCTACCGGGCATGGCATTACTGCGGCGTTCCGCCAGTATCCGGCCATAGGCATCGCTGACGGTGAGCAGGCCTTCGCGGGAGGCGCGGACGACGGTGTAGCCATTTTCAATGCCGCGCACGACGGTGGTGCGGGCCTCAATCCAGTCATCGAAATAATCGAAGTCCCAGGCGGGCACGAGCATGACAGCCGCGTGGCGCTGTCCATACGCCCGGCCGAGCGCGGCGAAATGCATGTCTTTGCAAATGGCGAGGCCGTACAGGTGTCCGTCGATGGTGTGCACCGTGTAGTCGGTACCCGAAGCATAACGTTGGTGGCGCTCCGGCGGCGCCATGTGGTGCTTTTGATAGCTGGAGGCCAGCGTGCCTTCCGGCGTAAACAGCCATGCCCAATTCACCGGGCGCTCGCCGTCGTCGATGCCGACGCTGACTTCCAACCACACGCGGTTTTGCTGGGCCAGCGCGCTGAAACGCTGCTGCCATTCCGCCGCCCGTGGCGGGGTGAGCATCGCGACCTTTTCCGGGAGCACGATCACTTGGGCGCCTTGGGCAGCCAACGACGTGACGCGCTGGTCGTAGCTTTGCAGAATATTCCCGGAGTAGGTTGCGGACGCTTTGAGTCCGATTGGGTCGTCGATCGACACCAGTCCGAACGTGGTCTCCACGCCGCCGCGGACCGGAGTCTGCAAGCGAAGCAGACCGTAAAAAAGAGAGGCGACGAGCAGGAGTGGCGTAAGCGAATACGCGATCCAGCCATGACGAAGTGCGCGGCCATAAACCAGTGCCACAGCCAGGGTGGAGGGCACGAGCGTAAGCAGAAACAACAATCCGGAAGTACCGAATAGGGCGGCGATCTGCAGGATCGGCAGAAAATCCCCTTGCGAATACGCCAGGCTGCCCCAGTTGCCATCCGGGAGCAGGGCGGCCATGAGCGTGTCCGCGGCCACGCAGAGAACGGGATAGACAAAAACCGTCCACCCGGTCTGGTAGCGTACGACCAGGCGACGCGCCGCCATGACGAGGAATCCCCAAAGCAGGGTTTGCGCCGTAATGACCGCTATCACTGCAGGCAGGGGCATGACCAGCCGGAAGTAGCGCCAGTTCACGCTGAGTCCTATGACTGCAGCGAGAGTCACCATCCAGCGGGCTTCCTGCGACCGAAAGCGAAATGCCATTAGAAGCAAAGGCACAGGAGCGAACCAGACCAACCACCAGGCAGGATGCAGGCCCAGAGCGAAACGCAGGAGAATCCCGGTGGCCACGGCGACTGCAATGTGGAAGAGGGGGAGTTTAGGCAGATATTTCATCCAAGGGTCTTATAGCGCAGACGGAAAGAAGGTGTCCACGAAAGAACTGGGCGGAGGTGGGGAGCCAGCCATCCAATTGCGCGTCTAGAGCGGCGTGCTGTACTCGTAAGTTCCCGGTTAGTGGGCGACCCCGAAGCCGTTCGCCTTGCTGATGTCACTCGGCTTGCGCGTGATGTCCATACTGCACAGGCGGGGCATTCCGCCTCGCGCCTCCAATATATCTGCTCACCGCTATTCGCCAGACGTTCATCAGCTCGGATGCCGGCAATTCGTCTTCCTTGCTGGCTGAACGAATTAGGGTAGAATCGTGCATTCCTTATGCCTCTTGCCACTGGAAACCGTCTGGGCCCCTATGAAATTATGTCTCCCCTCGGCGCAGGGGGAATGGGCGAGGTCTATCGCGCCCACGACTCCCGGCTGGACCGCACCGTCGCCATCAAGATTCTGCCCTCCTCGTTCGCCGCCGACCAGGATCGTCTGCAGCGCTTTGCGCAGGAAGCGCGCGCGGCGGCGGCGCTGAACCATCCCAACATTCTTTCCATCTTCGACATTGGCGAGGACAACGGCACCACCTACGTCGTCTCCGAACTGCTGGAAGGCGAGACCCTGCGAGCCCGGCTGCAGAAAGCGCCTATCCCGCTGCGCAAGGCGATCAACTACGCGCTACAAATTGCGCATGGACTGGCGGCGGCGCACGAAAAGGGCATCGTCCATCGCGACCTGAAGCCGGAGAACCTGTTCCTCACCAATGACGACCGGGTGAAGATCCTCGACTTCGGCTTGGCCAAGATGGTGCGCCAGCCGGGCGCGGGCGTAATCAGCGACGCCATGACCGTGCAGGTGGCCACCGAAGCCGGCATGGTCATGGGCACCGTGGGTTACATGTCGCCGGAGCAGGTGCGCGGCAAGCCGGCTCTTCCCGAATCCGACATATTTGCCTTTGGGGCGGTCTTGTACGAGATGGTCTCCGGGAAGCGCGCGTTCCACCGCGACAGCGCGGCTGACACCATGAGCGCCATCCTGCACGAAGAGCCGCCCGATCTCACCGAGACCGCGCGCAATGTCCCTGCCGGGTTGGAGCGCATCGTGCGCCACTGCCTGGAGAAGAGCCCGGCGCAGCGCTTCCATTCGGCGGGCGATCTGGCCTTCGACCTGGAAGCGCTCACCGACGTGTCGTCGTCGAAGTCCGGCACGCTGGCGGCTGCGCGTCAGGTTCGCGCCGAGGATTTCCGTCGCAAACTCACTTTCGCCGGTCTTGCCGCGGTCGTCGCCGTCGCCATCCTCGGCCTGGGCTGGTGGCTCGGCCGCAACACCGCATTTGCGCCCCCGCCCGAATACCAGCAGATCACCTTCCGCACCGGCAATATCGGCAACGCCCGCTTCACGCCCGACGGCAGCGTCGTCTACCAGGCATCGTGGGATGGCGGCGAAGGGCAACTCTATCTCGCCCGCACCGACGAGAACGGCTCACGCGAACTTGGCTTCAAAGACGCGGAGTTGCTGGCGATTTCCAAGAGCGGTGAGCTTGCCATTCGCCTCGACACCGTGGGCCTGATGAACTATGAGCGAATTGGCACACTCGCGCGGGTTCCCCTGAGCGGCGGCACGCCCCGCGAAGTTGTGGAGAACGTCCAGGACGCGGATTGGTCGCCCAGCGGCGATGCCCTTGCGGTTGTCCGTTTTGTTCCCGAGAACCGTCACTGGCGCCTCGAGTACCCGATTGGGAAGGTGCTCATCGACGGGATTAACTGGATCAGCAATCCCAGGATTTCGCCGGACGGCAAGTGGGTGGCATTTGCCGACCACCAAAACTCCATCGGCGACGACGAGGGTGCCATAGCCGTGATTGGCCCCGATGGCAAAGAGAAGAAACTTACTCCGGAATGGATTTCGATTGAAGGAATTGCCTGGTCCCCGGCGGGCGACGAGGTGTGGTTTACATGCGCGCGGACCGGTTCGTCCGAAAACCTTCACGGCGTGACCCTCAGCGGCAGGCTGCGTGACATCACCAATGTTCCCGGTGGCATGTGGCTGCAAGATGTTCGAAACGGTCTGGCACTGACGGTCGCGCAACACATCCGTATTGGCATCCGTGGAACTTCCCCGGGTGACGCGGGCGAGAGAGAACTGGGCTGGTTCGGGTGGTCTATTCCCAGAGACATTAGCCGGGACGGCAAAAAACTTCTGTTCGAAGAAGACGGTGAAGGCGGGGGGCCGAATTACTCGGTATTCGTGAGAGACACGAACGGGTCTCCCCCGGTAAAAATCGGCGAGGGCCGGGCCGAGGCGATTTCGCCGGATGGGAAGTGGGTCATCACCCAACCTGTCCAGCAGGCCGCATTGCGTGTCGTACCGACTGGCGCGGGCGAGGCCCGGCCGTTGACCCACGACAACATACGCTATACGTCAATCCGCTATCTGCCGGATAGGAAGCACCTGCTGGCCGTGGGCCTTGAAGCCGGACAGGGCGCCCGTGACTACCTGATCGATGTGAGCAACGGAAACGCCAAGCCCATCACCCCGGAAGGCACCACTGGCGTGCAACTGTCGCCCGACGGACGCAGTGTCCTGGTGATCGACTCCGAAGGCAAATGGGGCGTGTGGTCGCTGGACGGCAACAGCATGCAGCCCATTCCCGGCTTGGATTCGAAGAAGTACTATGTGAGCGGATGGACTCCGGATGGGTCGTCAATCTATGCGCTCTCCAGCCTGCAGAAGGAGACCGTCGCCAAGGTCTATCGCGTCAATGTCACCACCGGAAAGATGGAATACTGGAAAACCTTCGGAGAGCACATCGCTTCCGGGGTCACGGCAGTGAGCGGCCCGCAATTCTCCAGCGACGGCAGCGCCTATGCGTACCTCTACGTGCAGGTGCTGTCAGAGGCCTACGTAGTGAAGGGGCTGAAATAAGAAATCCGGCTCGTGTGACTTCGGTCACTGTTAGGTTTCTGGAGTCAAGGCATGATTTAATAGAGACGCAGGTCATGCACTCGTTTTCCATACTTACCAATCGTAAGCGCGCCATCATCGCGCTCATTCACACCGTCATCTTCCTCGGCGTAGCGGCGCTCCAAACCGCGTTGTCGCACGCCAAGGCCTTCTCACTGCACGGCGACAAAGTTGTAGGGGGAATTGTCCTGCTGACCATCTACACCGTCGTGACTACGGCGCTGCTGATTCTTCTGCGCTACGCCACCCACTCCAGCGAGCGCCTCTACTTCGCCCTCTGCGCCACCAGCGCAGCCTTCGGGCTGTTGCGCATTTTGCTGGGCGACCCGGCTCTCCACGCCGGAGTGCTGCGGGTCTTCCTGCTCTCCTGCGCCACGGTCGTCGGCCTGGTCATCCTCCGCACCCACTCCCGCCAGCTCGCGGTTGAAACCGCCGAGGTCGAGTAGCCCGGGCTACCCCGAGCCGCTTTTCCCATTTTGAGCCGCGGTGGTTACTTTAGTTTTCCCGGGCCAAAATTCTTCTGGCCATGCTTGTCCCGCCGCGATAAACCATATCTGTGAAGCGAGGCGTTCGTGTGCCTTGCCAATCCGCGTCCAGCGCGCGCGCAATACTGTGATCTTTGACAACCACGCTTCCGTGAGCTTGCAGCAACTGCTTGGCTCCCTGATTCGGGTTAAGCTGATGTTGCGACGTAGTGTGGTAGCTAAGTATAACTGCTCAGCATGAATCGTACAAATCTGTTAACTGCATGTCTTTACATAACATACTATGCGTTATGTAGTGTTGTAGCGGTGTATATCAAGAAATTTAGCAGGCTGGCTTCATCGACGCGGCTGCTATCGTAAAGTTTGGGTTTCGTATGCTTCGCTCACGTCCTCTTCTTCAGCAGCTCAGCCACCGCCGGTCCAGCTTTGTCGGCCGGGCTCTGGCCCTCGTCGTTGACCAGCGTGGGATCGGCCCCCGCGTCAAGCAGGGCCTGCACCATCTCCACGCTGTCGCGGGCTGCGGCGGCATGAAGGGCGGTGTAGCCCATCTGCTGCCGAGCATTCGGATCGGCCCCGGCCCGCAGCACCAGCTTCACCAGGTCGGCGCGGCCGGAGGCGGCTGCGCTGTTGATGACCGCAACCTTCATGGAATTCGTCGCCACGGCGTTGGGATTGGCGCCATGGCGCAGCAGTTCCTCGGCCGCTTCCGGCTGGCTAAAGAAGGTGGCCAGGTGAAGTGCCGTGAATCCGTCGTGGCTGGAGGCTTTGGCCAATGTGGCGTCGCTTTCCAGCAGAGCGCGCAGGCGGGGAAGATCGCCGAGCGTGGCGGCCTCGAAGACGTCGAGCTCGCCGGCCTTGGAGCGCAGGAGTTCCACCAGCTCGTGGCGGCCTTCGTAGCGGGCCTGCATGAGGGCGGAGACACCGTTGGGGTTGCGCGCTTTCGCAAGTGCAGCGTCTGCGGCGAGCAACTGCTCCACCCGGGCGCGATCGTTGTCGTGAATGGCGGCAAAGAAATCTTGCGACATGGTCACCTCCGTTACCAATGGTTAGCGAAAGGTCAGTACGCCGCTGCCCCGGCTTCGGCGACGGCGTGGTCCTGCTCGCCCGAGCCGCCGCTGACGCCAATTGCGCCCACGACTTTGCCATCTCGCTTCAGCGGGATGCCTCCGGCGAAGATCATGATCTTGCCGTCGTTGGAGGCGTGGATGCCGAAGAACTGTCCGCCCGACTGCGAGTGCGCCGCGAGATCCTTGGTGGCGATGTCGAACGCGCGCGAGGTGTAGGCCTTCTTCTGCGAGATGTCGATGGAGCCGATCCAGGCGCCGTCCATGCGAACGTGGGCGACGAGGTTGCCGCCTTCATCGGCTACGGCGATGTTCATGGGTTGGCCGATTTCGTGGGCTTTCTTTTCGGCGGCGGCGATCACGCGGCGCGCGTCTTCCAGTTTGACTGCGGACATGGTTCCTCCGATGGGATGATTTCGGCCACGCGTGGCTGGTGTGGCGGATTCCGACAATAGCGGGTGAGGGGTAGTTTTGGCAAGTTGGACAATCGATTCAGTGGCGGTGGATTTTCCCGGCGGAACGCGCTAGGTTAGAAACGTCGAGGCGCGGTACCCAAGTGGTAAGGGAGAGGTCTGCAAAACCTTTATGCGCCGGTTCGATTCCGGCCCGCGCCTCCAGCTTTTCCTTGCACTTAGCTGAAATAACTACCACTTAGCCCGTCCTCTCAATCGTAATCGTCCGTGCTCAATGGGACAAAATAGGCCCGATTTCGCGTCAAGCGCGGCGTCGTGTTTATCAGTTTCCGCGGCGACCTCGATCTCAGCACACCTTCCGGCCGGCTGATGTTCCAGATCATCGGCGCCATCGCTGAGTTCGAGCGTTCCCTCATACAGGAGCGAGTCAGGGCCGGCCTGCGTAATGCTCGCGCCAAGGGAAAGCAGTTCGGGAGGCTCCGCGCCCAAGTTGACGCTTCCCGGGTGTCATCCACTCCAACGGCCGTGCGGACTAGTGCCTCATCTCAAACAAGTCATGCCGCGGCGGCCCACCGTGATCGCAACGAGGAGCGTTCCCAGCGGTCATCTGGTCAAAACAGAACATGCGGAGATGATGCCAGCTAGTTGCAGCGCATATGGCGTCCACATAACGCTTCCCCGAACAGATTGGCGTTCGGACAAACCTCTCGCGGTCAACGCCACATATTGGCGGTCTACTCTTTTTTAGACGCTAGGTGAATCGCCGTAGGCGACCCCAATCCTGCCACAGTGGCATCTGTGGCCGCTACGATTTCGTCTAGGGCGTCTACAGCTGTCAGAACGCCAGGGATGACACCTTTGGTGATGAGTTTGGTAAGGCTGGTCACGTCCGTTCGCAACAGCTCAACATCAGCCGTAAGTTGATCCACTTTACTCGTCATGTCTTAAGGCTACCTCTCACGAAATGACCATACCGCAAGGGCGTAAACGGGGTCTGGTCAAGATTGCACAGCACGAAGCGGCATTTTTCTAGTCCGTTGTTCGCGTCGTCGGGCATGCGACTGCGCTCGCCAGCCTCACCCGAAGATAAGTCGCCTTGGCATGAGCGGACAAACGGCGATGCCCTGCGAGAACCCTCAGGGCCCGGAATCCTCCCGAGTCCGGGCAACATTGAAGTGATGCGAAGGCGAACACTGGATAGCATCGATACTTCGACCGACGAGACGCGAAGCTCACCCGAAGTCCCCTTCTGGTGCATCATGTTATCGGTGAGATCTTGCTGCGGCACATGTCCCCGAAGCCGGTTCCTAGCCAACTTCGAACCAGCAGAAGACAAGTCCACGATCGCTAATCCTCATTTCGGAGGGCTTCCTTCCTTGACGACAGACAGCCAATTCATGAGGAGTGTTGTTTCCATCAAGTGAGGCGCCATCTCCCCGTGGCCTGTGCCTCGGGAGCATGGATGAAACGATGGTTGTTTTCGAGGCCAATGTGCGCGCCCGCCCAAACCCCTGGAATGGATACGATAGCCTCGGCCAAGCCCACTTGGCTGCTGCCGATAAAGATCACGCTCTCACGGCCTATCGCAGATCGCCCGATCCTAACCCGGGGAATAGAAGTGCAAGGCAAGCGTTTGAGCGAACCGAAGTTGCTAAGCCAACGTGCCAGTAAGTTGCCGTCTTCAGAAAAGAGGAGCCGGGGCGCTGTCGCTCCGGCTCAAGGCGAGCAATTCAGGAGAGTTGACGGGAGGAAGGGCCGCGCTGTGCAGTTCGCGCGGGCCCTTCTGGAGGACGGCTCAGGCGGCACGCTTTCCCCGGCGCAGGGCATAGCCGAGCAGGCTTGCCAGCCCACTTCCCACCATCGTGAGAGTGCCGGGTTCGGGAGTGACTTGCACCCTGCCAAGCAAACCGTGGTCCTCAATATTGTCCGGGCCGGGAATGCCTGCCGTGAAATACAGAGTGCTTGTGCTGGTGCCTTGCGCCCCGTTCCCGAAGGTGATGTCCCAGAGGCCCAGATTGATGATCGGATTGCCGTTGGCGTCGTCGAGTTGGGCAATCCAGTTTCCGGTCGCGGGATCGAAGACGTTAATCGTGCCGTCGCCGAAATTCCCAACTAGCAGGTCATGGCCGAAGCTTCCGAAGCCGTCCGGCGCCACCGCCATGCCCCACGGCGAGTTGAGCGCACCATGGGAAACCAGGCGTTGTACGAAGTTGCCATTCGTGTCGAACACGTCGAGGATGCCGTGACCTGGACCGGCTACGTCGTCGTGCCTGTCCGCATCCTGCACAGCATAGGTGACGTATAACATGCCACCGGACGCCTCGATATTAAATGGGGCGTAACCAGCGGGAAGGGTCGGATCGGTGAACGAGCCGGAAAGCGTAACTGGGTTAAAGTTCTTGTCGTATACGTTGATCGCGTTGTTGTGGAAATCCGTGGCATAGAGAAAATTTCCCGAGCCATTGTTGGCCAGAGCAAGACCCTTGTAAACCGAGCCCGCTCCCGAGTTGTCGACTTTCTGCACTGCACTGGTGCCGCCCGACCAAGCCGCAATGGTTCCACCCTCGGTTGCGAAGATGAAACGTGCGCCACCGAAGTCCGTCGTGCTATTAAAGACCTGGCCGGTTGGTGCCGCCGCGCCGGGCGGAGGTATGGTGACCACCAGGCCCTGTTTCACACCGAGACCGTTATAGAGTGTGGAGAGTCCGGTTCCATTGTCAGAAACCCACATGGGACTCGTGGGCGAAAAGGAAATTCCCCAGGGATTGACCAGGTCTGGATCCGTGAAATCAGCGACTCCTGGCAGGTCGGAAACGAGGTTGTGCTGGTAGAAGCTATTGCCGGCGTTGGGAGCGGCGTATAGCCGGCTGGGGTTTGCGGCTAGCGTGAGTACCGCCAAGGGCAGTATCCACAGAGACGGGATCCGTTGATTCATTCGCATTGAGTGTCCTCCTGCAAAGCGGCACTAGGCGAATCTATCGGTGCCCGAATTCCCGGTTGTCATGGCGCTGTAGAAGAGTTGTCAACAAAGTGTCAACTACGTAGGATGGCTCGGCATTCTCGTCTGGAATGTCACAAAATTGTCAACGTACGGTTGACTCGGACTCACTCGGGGTATAGCTGTTAAACACATCGGCAGGGTATTAATGACCTGGAGGTGAGGAGTCATGGACAAGGTTCTCGCGATCGAAGACGATCCCGCCGTGCAGCGGGCGCTGCGCCGTACTTTTGAATCCGCTGGCTTCGACATAACCATTGCAGCCGACGGAAACACCGCCATGGATGTGTTCCTGTCCACCTTGCCGCGCGTCGTCATCCTTGACCTACGGCTGCCCGGACGCTCGGGACAGGACCTGTGCCGGGAGATTAGGCGCATTGCCGCCGACGTCCCCATTCTTGTCCTCAGCGCTGCCAGCGACGTGGTGGACAAGGTCGTCCTGCTGGAGTTGGGCGCTGACGACTACGTCACTAAGCCATTCAGCCCGCGCGAACTGCTGGCCAGGGTGCGGACCGCCATCCGGCGCCTGAACCACACCCCCAGCAAGGGCGAAACCTTCAGCTTTGATGATGTCGAAGTTAATTTCTCAAAGATGGAACTGTGGAAGGGCGGGAAGCTCGTTCCGATGACGCCGCAGGAATTCAAGACCCTGCGCTTCTTCCTGAACAATGAAGAACGGGTGGTGTCGCGCGCCGAGCTGTTGAACGAAGTGTGGGGATACAACGCTTATCCCACCACCCGCACCGTTGACACCCACATCCTGCGGTTGCGGCAAAAGCTTGAAAAAGATCCGGCTGAGCCCGTGCATTTCCGCACGGTGCATGGCACGGGCTACAAATTCGTGCCCTAAAGCCAGCGTGGAGGACCACCATCCGCCTTCGGACCAAATTTCTGATTGCCATGCTGCTCACTTCCGCCGGGCTTACGGCGGTGTCGCTGCTTATCGTGCAGCGCAGCGTGGAGAACCAAGTCCGCCGCAACCTGCGCGTCGATCTCGCCAACTCCGTCGAGAACTTCCACAACGTGCAGCGTGAACGCGAGAGCTCGCTCGCCCGCTCCGCCGATTTGATGGCCGACCTCCCCGTGTTGAAGGCGCTGATGACCTCGCGCCACGCCCCCACCATTCAGGACGCTTCCCGCGAGCTGTTCCGTCTTTCCGGCGGCGACCTCTTTGCGCTCGCGGACCAGTCCGGCCAGATTGTTGGTTTTCACACCCGCACTCCCGGAATCTCGCTCGCTCAGGCCCAGATGTTGGACAACGGTAAAACCGCCTCCGGCGAGTTGCGGCGATGGTGGTTTGCGGGAGGCCATCTCTACGAGGTGTCACTGGCGCCCATCTACTTCGGTCCCCGGGCTAACAACACGATCCTCGGGACCGTAGCCATAGGCTACGAGATCAATGCCACGGTAGCGCAGGAAGTGGCGCGCGTCGCGGCGGGTCAGGTAGCGGTGGTGTGCTCCGGCAAGGAAGTCGTAAGCACCATCGACTCGGGCGACGTTGACCGGCTGCAGAAGGCGGTGGCGGAGCAGGCTGCTTCAACCGGGTCCCTCGACGTCAATCTGGGAAGCGAGAGGTTTGTCGTGGCCTCGCTGGCGCTCAACGAGGGCGCACCTCCCGTGACCATGTACATCATGAAATCCTACGACCAGGCGGCGAAGTTCCTCAGCCACCTGCGCCAACTGCTGCTGGGAGTCGGCTTGGGCGCGGTGTTGCTTGGCAGCTTGCTGGTGTACATCATCGCCAAAACGTTTACCCGTCCGCTGGAGCGGCTGGTCGATGGCGTGCGCGCGCTGGGCAAGGGAGACTACGCGTTTCCCCTCGACACCTCGAAGGACGGCGAGGTTGGTGAGGTGACCAACGCCTTCGTCAGCATGCGCGAGAGCCTGCAACACGCGCAACGGCGGCTCCTTCACTCCGAGCGTCTGGCCACCATCGGCACCATGGCCAGTTCCATTTCCCACGATTTGCGGCATCCCCTCACCGCAGTGCTGGCCAATGCGGAATTCCTCGCCGAGCCCGATCTGGCCCCCCGTCAGCGCGAAGAACTGTACCTGGAGATTCGAGTTGCGGTTCACCGGCTGACTGACCTCATCGACTCTCTTTTGGAATTGTCCCGTCCCGCAGAATCGCTCAACCCGACCGAGACGGTGATTGAACAGTCCGTCAGCCGCGCCATCGATCTGATTCATGCACACCCTGAGTTCGATAAGGTCACGCTGGGAATTGCGTCCAGCGGCGTACACCCGACGATGTGCGATGCTCGCAAGATGGAGCGGGTCTTCTACAACCTGTTGCTGAATGCCTGCCAGGCGGTGCAGACCACCGGCGGCCACGTCTCAGTCAACGTCAAGAACGGCGAAAACCGCATGGAGATTCGCGTCATCGATGACGGGCCGGGGCTGGATGCCTCGATCCGCGACAAGGCGTTCCAGCCTTTCGTGAGCCATGGGAAAGAAAACGGTACCGGGTTGGGACTGACCATCGCGCAAAAGATTGTGGAAGACCATTCCGGAGAGTTGCAGCTCGAGGAGTCCATGCCCGGCCGTACCGTGATGAGAATTACTCTTCCGGGCGCAGGCAACGAGCGGCGTAAAGCTGATTGAATCTGCAGCCCGCCCTGAGCTCGACGCAGGGCGCGGCCACGGCCCCAATTTTGTTTTGGAGGTGGGGGATGAAACCGAGTGGATGGCCACATTGCTCAGGAGTGTTGCAGCTGGGGCTGGCAGCAAGTCTGCTGCTCAACGTTGCCCAGGCGCAGCAGGCTAAGCCCGATGCCGCGGCCCAGGAGGGAAACGCCGGCGCGACACTGTCCGAGCTGCAGTCGGAGGTCCGCGAGTTGAAAGACCTCGTCCTGCAACTCAAGCAGGAGACAACCGCCAGTCGGGCTGAGATCACGCGTCTTCGCCAGGAGTTGGAAGTTGGAGGAGCGGCAATCACCGCAATTCATGGCGCGCCGCCTGCGGCGCAGTCGTTCACCGGTGAGCGGTCGCCCGTCGATCTGCGCATTGGCAAGCTCGAAGAAGAGCAGCAATTGCTCGATGGCAAGGTGGACGAACAGTACCAAACCAAGGTGGAAAGCGCTTCGAAATACCGGGTCCGGCTGACTGGCATAGTGTTGTTCAACCTGTTCAGCAACCAGGGGGCTGTGGACAACATGGACGTTCCCGAACTGGCCTATCGGCAGAGCGGTTTGTCATCATCGGGCTCGTTCGGGGGCACGCTGCGGCAGTCGATTTTTGGGTTCGAGGTATTCGGTCCGCAATTGATGGGTGCCAAGACCAGTGGAACGGTAAATTTCGATGTGGGCGGCGGCATTCCGTACCTCAATAATGGAGTGAACTCCAGTCTGGTGAGGCTGCGGACCGCAACCATGCGTCTCGACTGGAAGAACACCGACGTGGTCGCTGGGCAGGAACAACTCTTCTTCCAGCCGAACCTGCCGACCTCGTTCGCGTCGGTCATCGTGCCTGCACTGTCATATGCGGGAAACTTGTGGGCATGGACGCCGCAGATCCATGTCGAACATCGCATCGCAG
>Ga0335071_10003591_pt1 | contig 16272 bp, 13 predicted proteins | sample Lox_Sample_15_FD_206724 | JGI IMG/M metagenome (GOLD analysis project Ga0335071, IMG submission 206724) | Soil microbial communities from Loxahatchee National Wildlife Refuge, Florida, United States - Lox_Sample_1.5 | ecosystem: Environmental > Terrestrial > Soil > Wetlands | place: USA... | reverse complement strand
CCTTCGTCCCCGATGGTAATTATCAGCTCGCTGCCGTTTTGTTCAAAGGACAAGTTTACACGCTTGTTGGGGTCGTAGGCATTGCCGTGCAGCACGGCGTTGATCATGGCCTCGCGCACAGCCATCGTAATGCCATCGCGAACGTCTTCCTCAAAGCCCGCGTCTTTGGCGGTCTGACCGGCCATCTCTTCAGCTTTGTTCACGCTTTCCAGCGTGGACTCCAACCGGTATGAAACCTTTGATTGCGCTGTCATGGATTGACTGGTGCCGCCCGCCGGAGAACAGATAGCCAGTGCGGCCCTGTTTCCTCAGGATTCTGCAGTTTGCCTCGTTGAGAAGAGACTTGTCAAACAGCTTGTCACAGGAGCGAGTGGGAGATACTCACGGCGTGAATCCTGCGCGGCGGGTCTGCGCTCGAGTGAGGCAGTGGCCGAGCCCGATTGCCCCTAACGGGCGTGCGCTGTATATTGGAACGAACGTTCGAAATGTACGCTGTTCGAGTTCATACCTCCCATTGGTTGGGCCGCCCATGACTGCTTCACCCGCAACACCGATGCCGCCCGGCGCTCCCGTAGAGGATTCTCGCTTTGACCGCCGATTCTCCGAGATCCTCGACTACGCCACCGAAATCTTTGCCGAGAAGGGGTACGAAGGCGCGTCGATGCGCGACCTCTCGCGGCTGAGCGGAATGTCGCTCGCCGGGCTCTACTACTATTTCGACTCCAAAGAGAAGTTACTCTACCTCATCCAAAAGCACACGTTCTCGACGATCATGGAACGGCTGCGCGCGCGACTGGCCCGGAGCGACGATCCGGAAGAGCGCATCCGGATCTTCGTGCTCAATCATGTGGACTATGCGGTTGCGAAACAGAAAGCCATGAAGGTGCTGTCGCACGAAGACGACGTGCTAAAAAACGACGACGGTAAAGAGCTGGCCGCGATCAAGCGGGACTACTACAAAATCTGCGTTGCTTTGGTAGATGACCTCTTTCGACAAGGCAATCCGCGGAGCAGTGCGCATAAGACGTCGGGCAGCGGCGGCCTTTCGACGCGCACTGCCGTGATGGGTTTGTTTGGCATGATGAACTGGCTCTACACTTGGTACAACCCGCAGGTCGATGCTGGCGCGGAAGTAATCGCGCGGGAAATCGGCGACATTTTTCTGCGCGGAGTTCGCGGCGAGACCAAATCACTGCCGGGTTTGGCAAATGCCGCTGCCCAGGGCGATATTGCATCCGCTCTTGTGGCGACTGCGAAGAAGCCCAGAACGGGGGCCAAACAGCGATGACCCTCGCCAGCAAACCCGCATTTCGCAGAATTGTGGTCGATCTCAAGCCGCCGGTGGTTCGCATTGCACTTCGCAACCCGCCGCTCAACGTGATTGATATGGAAATGATCGGCGAGCTGCTGGCCGCGCTGGAGCAGATTGAAGCGATTCGGCAGGTGAGCGCGATTGTGTTCGGCGGATCGGAAGATGCTTTCTCTGCGGGCGTGGACATCGCGGTGCATGCGCCCGAAACTGTGCGCGGCATGTTGACGGCATTTCACGGAGTGATTCGTGCGATCGCTGCGACGAAGAGACTGACCGTGGCCGTGGTTCGACGCCACTGTTTGGGCGGGGGAGCGGAACTCGCGCTGCTTTGCGACATCGTGTATGCCGCTCCCGATGCGGTGTTCGGCTTTCCAGAGATCAAGCTCGCATGCTTTCCGCCCGTAGCTGCTGTTGCGTTGGCTTCAGTGGTCGGACAAAAGCTGGCGACTGAAATGGTCTTGACTGGACGCACGTTGACTGCGCAGGAAGCATTGATTGCCGGGCTGGTCAATGGCGTCGCCGATGACCCGGAGACGCTGGCGAGCGAGTGTCTTTCTCGCGTGTCGCAATTGAGTCCAGCAGCGTTGAGCTTGGCCAAGAAAGCGTTCTATGCATGGGATTCGATCCACTTCGACAAGGGGCTGGCGCGGGCGGAGCAAATCTACCTCGACGAGTTGATGCAGACGCTTGACGCGCAGGAAGGGATTCGCGCGCATCTCGAACGTCGCAGGCCGGTGTGGGCAGGGAAATAGGACATCGCGAGATGGATTACGAGATTTCAGTAGCGGAACTAAAAGCAGCTCGCGACGCGGGCAAAGGACTGGTGCTACTCGACGTGCGCGAGCCGTGGGAATTTCAGAAGGCGCGTATTGCGGGCAGCGCGCATATTCCGATGGGCGACGTACCCGCGCGCTTCCAGCAGGAGCTTGACCCTGAGGACCACATTGTTGTCGTGTGCCATCACGGTGTTCGCTCGATGAACGTTACGGCCTGGCTAAGGCAGCAAGGATTCAACAACGCGCAATCGCTGCGTGGCGGTATTGATCGCTGGTCGCGTGAGATCGATCCGTCGGTGCCTCTCTACTAGGAATTTGCCATGAACAAACAACTCATCGAATTGCGAGTAAACGGGCGGACCCACGAGTTGGCAGTGCAGCCGAATGCGCTTCTGCTCGACGTACTGCGAAATGAATTGGCGCTGACGGGCTCCAAGTGCGGTTGCGACGATTCTTCCTGTGGCGCATGCACCGTACAGTTGGACGGCGTTGCCATGCTGGCTTGCACCATGCTGGCGGCAAGCTTCCAGGGCTGCGAAATTACGACGGTAGAAGGCATCGCGGACGGAGGCGGACTGGCGGCGCTGCAAAAGGCCTATGGCGATTTCGGTGGCTCGCAGTGCGGGTATTGCACGCCCGGGTTCATGATGACGGTCCACGGACTGCTGGCGAGCAATCCCGACCCTACGGACGAAGAAATTCGGGCTGCGCTGAGCAGCAACCTTTGCCGCTGCACCGGATACTCGCAGATGTACCAGGCGATTCGCGCGGTGATTGAGGCCGAGCACGCTCATCGGCAGAAAGAAATAGCGGCGCGATGAGTGAGTACTCGGTCATCGGCAAATCGATCGCCATGGTGGATTCCGCCGGCAAATCCACCGGCGCAGGCAAGTACACCGACGACCTCCGAGTGACCGGAATGCTGGTGGGCAGGATTCTGCACTCGCCGTATCCACACGCGATGATTAGACGGATCGACACCAGCAAAGCGCGAGCGCTCGTAGGCGTCGTAGCGGTGGTAACAGGAGAAGACGCGCCGAACCAGTATGGCATTTTGCCGGTTGGCCATGATGAGACTGCGCTGGCTGTGGGGAAGGTCCGCTATGTGGGAGACAACGTTGCGTGCGTGGCGGCCGTGAGCGAAGAGATCGCCGACCGAGCGCTCGAGCTGATCGAGGTCGAGTACGAGCCGTTGCCGGCCTACTTCGATCCGGAGCAATCGATGAAGGCCGAGCGTGACCTCATCCATGAAAACCGTCCGAACAACATTGAGAAGGACTATCACCACGTCTTCGGCGACCCGGAGAAAGGCTTTGAGGAGGCCGATTACGTTGCCGAAGCGCGCTACATTGCCAACGAGGTAACGCACGCGGCGATGGAGCCGCACTCGACGCTGGCCAGCTTCGAGATCGATCCGCAAACCGGCAAGCAGGGGCGGCTGACGGTTTGGTCTTCGACACAAGTTCCCTACTATTTGCAGCACAAGCTGTCGCTGGTGCTGGAGCTGCCAATGTCGCAGATTCGCGTGATCAAGCCGCTGGTCGGCGGCGGCTTCGGCGGCAAGAGCGAGATTATTCCGCTGGAGATTATCGCCGCGGTGACTGCGCGCGCCGCCAACGCTCCGGTGAAGATTACCTACACGCGGGAAGAAGTCTTTTGGGCGCATCGCGGACGGCCGCGAACGATCGTTGACCTGAAGACCGGCGTGAAGAACGATGGGCGTATCACGGCTGTTGCCTGCAAGGTGATTCAGGATGGCGGCGCGTATTGTTCGTATGGCGTGGTGACGATTCTGTATTCGGGCGCGCTGCTGGGCGCACTGTACGACATTCCCAACATTCGCTACGACGGGTATCGCGTACTCACCAATAAACCAGCGTGTGGCGCAATGCGGGGACACGGGACAGTGAACGTGCGATTTGCCTTTGAATCGCAGATGGACGAGATTGCCGCGAAACTGGGCCTCGATCCAGCGGAGATGCGACGGATTAATTTGCTCAAGCCGCCGACGGTGACTGTGAATGGCCTGCGCGTACTCAGTTATGGGTTGCCGGAGTGCGTGGAGCAGGTGGTTACTCGCTCGCGATGGAACGAGCGGCGTGGGAAGCTGCCGAAGGGGCGCGGATTGGGCATGGCTTGCAGTCATTATGTGAGCGGCGCGGCCAACAGCATCATTCGCTCCGACATGCCGCACTCGACGGTGAACCTCAAGATCGACCGCGACGGTGGTGTTGTGGTGTACACCGGCGCGGCGGAAATCGGACAAGGTTCTGACACGATGACGGCGCAGATTGTGGCCGAAGTGCTGGGGTGCAGCCTTTCGCGCGTCAAGGTGATTGCCGCCGACACCGACCTGACACCCATCGATCTTGGCTCGTATTCCAGCCGCGTGACGTTCATGTCCGGCAACGCCGCGCTGCGCGCCGCCGAGGAGGTGAAGAAGAACATCGTGAGCGCGGCGGCGCAACGGATGGAATGCTCGCCGGAAAACGTAATGATGGCCGAGGACCGGGTGTGGAAGCGCGGGACTGAGCTGGTGTGCGCCCATGAAGAAGTCGCGAGCGGACACGTTGACGGGCAGATTCTGCGCGGTTCGGTACTGCAAAAGCGTAAGGATGAAGCCGTCAAGCAGCAGATGAGCTTCGAGGAGGCGGTTGTGGCGGCCATCGACTTCCATGGCGGACTGACCGGAACGGGCTCGTACGCGCCGCCGGTGGAGGCTCGCGGCGGCAAGCACAAAGGCGCGGGTGTTGGGCCGTCGCCGGCGTATTCGTATTCGGCGCAGGTTGCCGAAGTCAGCGTCGATGAGGAAACGGGCGTGGTTACGATCCACAAGATATGGGCGGCGCACGATTGCGGGCGCGCGCTGAATCCGGTGGCTGTCGAGGGACAGGTGATCGGCTCCGTTTGGATGGGCCTCGGGCAGGCGATGCAGGAAGAGATGGTCTGGAAAGACGGGCTGGTGATGAATCCGGGCTTGCTGGAGTATCGCAGTCCGTCGTCGGTCGAGTCGCCGGAGATCGAGTGCATCATCGTCGAGAGCGTCGATCCGGAGGGGCCGTTCGGCGCGAAGGAGGCGGGCGAGGGCTCGCTGGCGGCAACGATTCCGGCGATCTCGAACGCCATATACGACGCTGTGGGAGTTCGACTGCGAGAGGCGCCATTTACTCCGGAACGTGTGCTGGCGGCGGTACGGGCGAAGCACGGCGCCAAAAAGATCGAGATGACGGAAGGCGTTGATCCGACGGAGCCGAAGACGTTTCGCGAACATGGCGGTTCGTTGTGGTATCGCGGACGCGGGCCTGAGCGGCATGCGGAGGACCCGGCGCGAAAGGCCGTGACCGCGGGAGGCGCGCAATGAGCCTTCCAGAGTTCAAGCTGCTGCAGCCGACGACCGTAGGTGAAGCCGTGAGGATGCTGGCGGACCACTCTGACGCGGTGAAGGTCATTGCGGGAGGAACGGACATCCTGCCGTCGATGAAGCAGAAGCTGTTCGCGCCGCCCTACGTGCTCGACCTGCGCGGGGTCCGCGAGTTGAGCGGGATTCAGGCGGATAGTGACGGCAGCGTTAGCCTGGGAGCATGTACCACATTGTCGGATATCGAGCACTCGGCGATTCTGCATAGCGATTATTCGCTGCTGCCGGCGGCGGCGCGAACGGTGGCCTCGCCGGTCCTGCGCAACATGGGTACGATCGGCGGCAACATCTGCCTCGATACCCGCTGCCTGTGGTACAACCAGTCGCTCCTGTGGCGAAAGAGCTGTGGGTTCTGCCTGAAGAAGGACGGCGATCTTTGCCATGTTGCGCCGGGCGGCAAGTTCTGCTGGGCGGCGTTCTCGGGAGATACTCCGCCGGCTCTGCTGTGTCTCGGGGCCGAAGTGGAGATTGCGTCGGCGGGCGGCATGCGACGGGTTCCACTCTCCGAGTTCTACGTGAATGATGGCATCGTGCGGCTTCATCTTGCTCCTTCCGAGATATTGACTCGGGTCATTCTTCCTCCGTCCGCGAAGGGCTGGCGGGGAAGCTACCAGAAGCTGCGCGTACGGGGCAGCATCGACTATCCACTCGCAGGAGTTGCGGTCGCGCTCAAGATGGATCGCGGGCGAGTGTCTGACGCCCGTATGGCCATCACGGCAGTGAATCCGGCGCCGCATCTGGTGAAGGACATCGACGCCAAGCTGATCGGCACAGAAGTCGGGGTCGAGCTGGCCGAGGCCATCGGCGAGATGGCGGCGCGGACGGCGAAGCCACTGACGACCTCGGCGCTGACTCCGGAATACCGGCGCGAGATGGTGAAGGTGTTCGCCAAGCGGGCGCTGCTGGAGGCCGCGGCCAACTGACGTGATCACCGATTGCCATGTTCACATCGCGCCGATGGAGCTGTTTAGGCCGGAGGCCTTGGCACTGATAAAAACCAAGCGCCAGGATTTCGAGCAGATTGAGCGCTTCTGCCAGTCTCCCAGCGAATTTCTCAAGTACCTCGACGGAATCGGGGTCGATCGCGCGGTGCTCATCAACTACGTCGCGCCGGAGGTGATCGGCTTTACGTCCGAGGTCAACGAGTGGGTCGCCCGCTACGTGACCGCCGATCCAAAGCGGCTGATTCCGTGCGGCTCGGTGCATCCGCGGCACTCGAAGAACGTGCTGGCCGACATGGAACAAATCGTTCGGCTGGGCATCCGGCTCATCAAGATTCATCCTCCGCATCAGCTTCTTTATCCCAACGACTACCTGAAGGGCGTAAAGGAGCTGGAGATCATCTATCGCGCGGCTGAGGCGAATGGGATTCCGATCATGGTGCACACCGGGACGTCGATCTTTCCCGGGGCTCGCAACAAGTTCGGGGACCCGATTTACGTGGACGATGTCGCCGTCGATTTTCCCAATTTGAAAATCCTGCTGGCGCACGGAGGAAGGCCGCTGTGGATGGACACGGCGTTCTTCCTGGTGAGGCGGCATCCGAACGTGTATCTGGACATCAGCGGAATTCCTCCGAAGACGCTGCTGCAATACTTTCCGCGTCTGGAGGAGATCGCCCAGAAGACGCTGTTCGGGACGGACTGGCCGGGGCCGGGGGTTCCGGAGATCGGGCGGAACCTCGCGGACTTCCGCAAGCTGACGCTCCCCGGGGCGGTGCAGCAGCAAATTCTTTCCCGGACAGCACTGGAAATCTGGCCGGCTTAGCCGCACCCCCCTCCCCCCCTCCCTCCCATAAAATACTTTTTTTCAATGAGATAGCTTTGATCTCCGCTGTAAATTCCTGGGAACAAACGAGTTGCGAGCAAAATCCTGAAAAATAAGGACTTATGGCGGCGCTTTGGTAGCCTTGTTCTTCGCTGTGTGGACTTTCAGGATTGCGCCTGTAGGAGCTGCCTTAATTCTGCGCGCTGGAGAAGAACTTCGTCCAAGACAGGGCGACTTTATAAGTTGCACGCCTACAGGGAGATGGAGGCCGATGTTGTGTTTCGCAGGGTTGACAAGCAGGAATTACCCACGGAAGGGAGAGGCCATAGGCTGGAAGCGGTGAGGCTGCGATGCTTTGGTGTGGGAGTTTTCGCCGGGCAGAGCGGAAGCGTCAAGAATGCCGTCAGCTAGTGGATGCGGCTCGGGGAACGGGGATACGGGCGGCGGCCTGGATGGCGCGCCAGAGGGGGGCGTGTCCGGTGGGGGACTTGGAGGAGAAGGGAATGATGGCCGCGGCACCGACGCCGAGCGATTCGGAGAGAGCGGCCAGCGATTTGCGCAACTGGTTGTTGGAGATGCGGTCGGCCTTGGTGGCGATGACGAGGAAGGTCCGATCATGATGGCGGAGCCAGTGGAGAAGCTGAATGTCGGAGGGCTGGGGCGGGATGGAGACATCCACCAGCGAAAGGCAGAGGGCGAGCGAGGGGCGCGACTGGAGATAGGGGTCGATGAAACGCGACCACTGCACGGTGAGCTCTTTGGGAGCGCGGGCGTAGCCGTAGCCGGGGAGATCGACAAAGAACATCTCGGCGTGAGGCCCGCCGGGACGGCGCAGGTCGAAGAAGTTGATGGTCTGGGTGCGTCCGGGGGTGTTGCTGGTCTTGGCGATTTTGGCGCCGACGAGCGCGTTGATGAGGCTCGATTTGCCGACGTTGGAGCGGCCGAGGAAGGCGATCTCGGGCGCGCTGGGTGCGGGGAACTGATTGGGGTCGGCGGCAGAAGTGATGAATTTGGCGAGGAACTTCACGATTTCAGTGTGCCGGGAGCGGGAGGAAAGAGCAAGGAACGATTTATTTGTGCGCTCCGCTGGCGAGGCTCGCTGCGCGCAAGCCTTCGGCAGAGAGGAAGGGGGCTGTTTCAATTTTCTTTCCGCGGGCTGACACCCACGGCTCACACAAATGCCCGTCCTTCGGGCTCGCTGTTACCCGTGAATTTCGAATCCCAGGTTGGCGCCCAAAAGAATGGCGCGAATCCTTCGCCAGGCTCAGGACAGGCTCTGGGGCACCTGCCTTCGACGGAGTGGAATGGGACACTTTCTTTTTCGTCTCCCCACGGCTGAAGAGGGTGTTACCAAACTGTTCCGTCCCTGCGGGACTCGCATGCAATTTCGCAGTTACCCGGCACTCCGCCTTCGGCTGCGTGCCGGGCTACGATTGTTCCGTGCCTGCGGCACTGGATTTCGTCATTCTTGTACCACCGTTGCTAGCACGCCGAGTTTCGTAACGGGCTCTGAAGCCGCGGGCTTCCGACTTTCGTCCGGCTGCGCGGGACTGGCCTATCCAGGAGCCTGGCATTCTTACCGGTGTTCCAGATCGGTGAATGTGAGTACGTAGGCTAGTGGAGCTTCAGCGGGTGCTTGTCATCGGTTTCATCGATGCGGACGGGGCGGAGCTTGTGCCAGAAGTAGAGGATCACGACCACAATGGCGGCGATGGCCAGGCTGATGGCGAAGAAGATGCGGTAGGCAGGCAGGAGGATGAGCAGGGCGACGACGGTCACGACGGCGACGGCGAGGGCGGCGGAGCCTTTTTTCCAAGAGCCGGATTGTTCATGGGAGGCCATACGGGTACATTGTAGTGCGCTCCGAGTAGATAGTGGTCAGTGGATAGTGGATCGAGCGGCCGAGCCGTCCATCACGGTTTCGACTGCGGCCTTGAGAGACATGGGCCCGATGCCGGCGAAGCGGACAATTCCGTCGGGATCAACCACAACGTTCGCAGGGGCAACGTGCACTTGATAGGCTCTTGCAGTCGGATCGTCCAGCGTCCCTCCCAACAGCACGACATAGGGGAGTTGCTTCTCTTCGGCGAACTTGCGGACGGTTACGAGATCATCGTTTACGGCAATGCTGACAACCACCAACTCTGCCCGGTGATGGGTGGCGAGGTCTTTGAGGGCGGGCAGTTCCTGGATGCATCCGCTACACCACGTCCCCCAGAAATTGAGCAGGACCCAGCGGCCGCGGAGAGAACTGAGCGTGAGTTGCTCGCCATCTAATGCGCGCAGAGTGAAGCCCGGCGCGGGAGCATCGCGCTTCGGAAGCTGGTCAAAGGTGAATTTCGGCTGGTATGCGCTTTCCAGCGTGATGCGATCGGCAAAGGGCTTGAGCAGGTAGCGATCACCACGACGAAGCGCCTCGATGCGGACATCGCGGTAGGGTAATTCCTCGAGGACGGCTGCCACACCGAGAGGGTCGAGGGAAGAGAGGCTATGGCCGTCGATGCTGAGAAGTTGATCGCCCGGCTGCAGGTTGCACTTTCGTAGCTGGGGAGTAGTTCCGTCGACGGGCGAGAGCAAGCCTTCGACCTGAGTTACGCGCCAACCCTGATCGGCACGGACTACGGCGAGCCAGCCGACGTCGACGCGGTCGGGAGGGGGATGACTGGGGACAACAGGTTGGGCCCACAGGGAGGAGAAGAACGCGAGGGCAACGGCCAGGCCGGCGGAGCCTTTCATGGAAAGCAAGGCCATACGGGGACATTGTAGTGCGGTTTTTTAGTGGATAGCCGGTAGAAAAGTCAAAGGCGAAGAGCTGAGATGCACGCCTACGCGGGCGTGAGCACTCCGCGATTCGTTGGCGTCGACATTGTGGATAGGGAGACGGAGCCAGGGCTAAAGCCCTAATTCTGGGAAGGGCCATTCACCCGGCTGAAGCCGGGTGCTTCCACCGGGCGCGGACTGAAGTCGGCGTGGGAGAACGTGGAGAGAGAGCTTATCGGCACGGCTAAGCCGTGCCTTGATACGACACTCTCTTGTTCGCGAGTTCTTCGGCAAGCTGTGCCTTGATTGAGACCGCGCTGTCGGTGGGTGTGGCGGATTCGATCCACGCTTTTGCTTCGCAAGAGGGTGGGCACCTGCGGTGGTCTAGTAGTGAAGGGACTCTCTCGCCAACGACGGGGCGTGCGGGCACCGGGCGGAGGCTAAACCCGCCGCTGATCAAATGAGCTTGAGCTTGGCGAGCCGTTTAGCCTGCTGCTTTTCCCGCCTAGAATAACTACCCCGCTGGGCGTACAAGTCTGACTGAATTCCCCAAACAGTGCAGCTGTTTTGAATGCTGCGCCGAATGTGCCGATTTAAGGCCTTAAGAATATGCGGGTTTAAGACCTTAGGCGACTGGGTCTCTCTGCGTTCTGCCATTCCGCGCGGAAGAGACCATCGATCCCAAAACACGGGTCTGCCTTCGCGAATCAGCCTCCGAACCTGCATGAGTGCAGACCTGGTACCGTCTTTCAGTCGATAACTAACGAAGTCGAAACCGCGTTTCGAAAACTGAGCCTCGAGGTCCAACAATGGGCGGCCATCAGCGAGCTGCCGCATACTCTGCAACGCATTACCAATCTGCTGATTTTTCTTGCAGAGGTGCGGCAGGGGCCGTCTGTTGGTATCGATTTTGGTTACCCGCTTAGAATCGATGGTTCGAAGGCGGGAAATCACTTTCGAGCAGTCGAAGAGCGGAAACCACCTGGATCCTTTACCAGCGTAATACTTGAACGTAGGTGACTGGTGATATCGGGGTGAGCACAGGTGGCGAATTTTTGCAACGACTATTTTAGCGTCCAGTGCTGCTGGTAAGGCGACGGCTGATCGGGTGCCCTTCGTAGCGGGTGGGGTGTCCCACGGAGTTCTTAGCTGAGAGAATATCCAGATCGTGTCTCCCACCTTCACCCGTGCGGCCGCCTTCGTCGACTTCGACTTCGACTTGGACTTGCACTTGGACTTCGACTTCGTGATGTGGTAGGTCGGTGCGCCGAATCCCTGGTCGTCAGGCTGATGCTTCTGGAACCACTCGGCGTTGCGATTGCCGTAGTTAACGACCACCAGCTTACGTTTTACATAGTGCGCGTAGTCAGCCACAGACGCCCAAGCCTTTTCGAAATATCAGCGTGCCACACCTCAGCAGCTGCCAGCGACGAAAATACTAAGACTTCTCACTGGTGAGCTGCTGGGGGCTCGGCTTCGGGAGTCGAGGGAAGTGCTGCCAAAGTGGGCGTTTCGTCGGCGACTTCGGGGAGCGGACGTTCCAGGGCAAGTGCCAGCACGTCATCCATGGTCTTGACGAAGTGAAGCTTCATGGCGGACTTGAGGTTCTCGGGAACTTCGGCGAGGTCTTTCTCGTTGTCGGCGGGGAGCAGAACTTCGAAGATGCCAGCGCGGTGAGCGGCGAGGAGCTTTTCTTTCAGGCCGCCGATGGCGAGGACCTTGCCGCGCAGCGTGATTTCGCCGGTCATGGCGATGTCGCGGCGGACGGGGATGCGGCTGAGGGCGCTGGCGATGGCGGTGGCCATGGTGATGCCGGCGGAGGGGCCGTCTTTCGGGATGGCGCCTTCGGGTACGTGAACGTGGATGTCGAGGTTGCGGTAGAAGTCGCGGGGCAGGCCAAGGCGATGGGCGCGTGAGCGGACGTAGGACATGGCGGCTTGGGCGGACTCCTGCATGACGTCGCCGAGCTTGCCGGTGAGGGTGAGCTTGCCTTTGCCGTCGACGGTGGCGACTTCGGTGGTGAGGATAGAGCCGCCGACTTCTGTCCAGGCGAGGCCGGTAACGAGGCCGACTTCGCTGCGCTCGTGGGCCTCGGTGTCGCGGAACTTCATGACGCCGAGGTACTCGCCGACGTTCTCATGGGTGATGGTGATGGAGTACTTTTCGCCTTCCTTGACCACCTTGCGGGCAACCTTGCGGCAGACGTTGCCGATTTCGCGCTCGAGGTTGCGCACGCCGGCTTCGCGCGTGTAGTTGCGGATGATGGTGGTGAGGCCGTCGTCGGTGAAGACGATGTTCTTGTCGGTGAGGCCGGTCTGTTCGCGCTGCTTGCGGACGAGATACTGCTTGGCGATCTCGACTTTTTCGGGCTCGGTGTAGCCCTGCAGACGAAGGACTTCCATGCGGTCCTGCAACGCGGGCGGAATGGTGTGCAGGACGTTGGCGGTGGCGATAAAGAAGACCTGCGAGAGGTCGTATTCGACGTCGAGGTAGTGATCGACGAACATGTAGTTCTGTTCGGGGTCGAGCACTTCGAGCAGCGCGGCCGAGGGGTCGCCGCGGAAGTCCATGGACATCTTGTCGACTTCGTCGAGCATGAAGACCGGGTTCTTGGTGCCGGCCTTCTTCATCATCTGGATGATCTGGCCGGGAAGGGCGCCGATGTAGGTGCGGCGATGGCCGCGCACTTCGGCTTCGTCGCGCACGCCGCCGAGCGACATGCGGACGAACTTGCGTCCGGTGGCTTTGGCGATACTCATGCCGAGCGAGGTCTTGCCGACTCCGGGAGGTCCGACAAAGCAGAGGATGGAGCCCTTCGGGTTCTTCACCAACTGGCGGACGGCGAGGAACTCAAGGATGCGTTCCTTGATCTTCTCGAGGCCGTAGTGATCTTCGTTGAGGACCTTCTCGGCGACCTCGATGTTGCGGATTTCTTTGGAGCGCTTCTTCCACGGCACGGCAAGGAGCCAGTCGAGGTAGTTGCGCGAGACGGTGGACTCGGCCGACATGGGCGGCATGGCTTCGAGCTTCTTGAGCTCCTGAATGGCCTTCTCGTGAGTTTCGCGCGGCATGCCGGCGGCGTCGATCTTCTTTTTCAGTTCGTCGAATTCGGATTTTTCGCCGCGGCCCAGTTCCTTCTGGATGGCCTTGATCTTCTCGTTGAGGTAGTACTCTTTCTGGGCGCGCTCCATCTGGCGCTTGACGCGCGACTGGATGGTGCGGTCCATGTTGAGCTTTTCGATTTCGACGTCGAGCACGTCGCCGATGCGGTTGAGGCGCTCGGCCGGATCGAAGATTTCGAGCAACTCCTGCTTCTCTTCGATGGAGAGCTGGAGGTTGGCGGCGATGTTGTCGGTGAGCTTGGAGGGATCGTCGTTGCGGACGGCGGCGATCATGGTCTCGTAGTTCAGCGACTGGCAGAGCTTGACGTATTGTTCGAAGAGTCCGGTGACGCGCTGCATGGAGGCCTCGACCTGGGGCGTCATTTCGGCACCGTACTTGGCGGTGCGGACGGTGGCTTCGAAGTAGCCGTCGGTGTCAACGACCTGGAGAATTTTGCCGCGCTCGATGCCTTCGACGAGGACCTTGATGTTGCCGTCGGGGAGCTTAAGGCTCTGGACGATGTTGACGATGGTGCCGACCTGGAAAATCTCGTTGGGCTTGGGCTCGTCGATGCTGGCGTCGTGCTGGGTGGCGAGAAAGATCTTTTTGTCGCCGGCCAGAGCTTCTTCCAGGGCGCGGACGCTGGACTCCCGGCCGACCACGAAGGGCGTCATCATCGCGGGGAAGATGACGACATCGCGGATGGGCATCATGGGGAGTTTTTTGGTTTCGAATTTTTCTCGCTGAGTCACAGATACCGCCTTGTGGTCCGGAGCATTAGCGCACCGGAGAAAGTATCAAAAATGAACATGCAGCGGCGCGAAATCGAGGCGCAGGCTGCAGTGCCGGGATACGCTTAGAATATCACGCGAGTAAACAGTGCTTCCGCGTTATCGGGGATGGTGCGACGATTGGTTGAGAAGCGAACCTGGCTGATTAAGCACGGATTCATCAGCGGTGAATTGAACAGGCGATGCGGCTTACGCGGCACCGCCTATCGGAATGCCCCGCGGACTGAATCCATGCGGGGAGACGAAGCATTAACTTGTACAGCCAGCGAAAACTGAGCCGCTTCGACTAGCCGGCCTTTTCCATAATGGGCAAGTTGACGTTGCGGTTGCGCACCATGTCGTCGGTGACCTCGAAGTCGCGTACACGCTTCTGGCTGGGCAGGGTGTACATGAGATCGAGCATGAGCTCTTCGAGGATCATGCGAAGACCGCGGGCGCCGACCTTGCGCGACATGGCTTCGAGCGAGATGCAGCGAAGGGCGTCGTCGGTGAAGCGCAGTTTGACATTCTCAAACTCGAAGAGGCGTTGATACTGCTTGATGATGGCGTTCTTCGGCTTGCAAAGGATTTCGACCAGGGCATCTTCGTCGAGGTCGTTGAGGACGCCGACGACGGGCAGGCGGCCAACGAATTCGGGGATGAGGCCGAACTTGATGAGGTCCTGGGGCTCGACTTTGGCGAGCAGTTGGGTGTCGCGCTTGTGGGCCTCGGAGAAGGCGGCTTCTTTCGACTCGTCGGTGCGGAAGCCCATGGAGCGCTTGCCGAGGCGGCGTCCGATGGTGCGCTCGAGGCCGACGAACGCGCCGCCGCAGATGAAGAGGATGTTGGTGGTATCGACGGGGGTGAATTCCTGGTGGGGGTGCTTGCGTCCGCCCTGCGGGGGGACGTTGGCGACGGTGCCTTCGAGGATCTTGAGCAGCGCCTGCTGCACGCCTTCCCCGGAGACATCGCGGGTGATGGAGGGGTTTTCGTCCTTGCGGCCGATCTTGTCGATCTCGTCGATGTAGATGATGCCGGTCTGGGCGCGGGCGACGTCGCCGTCGGCTGCCTGCAGCAGCTTGAGGATGATGTTCTCGACATCTTCGCCGACGTAGCCGGCTTCGGTGAGCGTGGTGGCGTCGACGATGGCAAAGGGGACGTCGAGCATCTTGGCCAGGGTTTGCGCGAGCAGCGTCTTGCCCGTCCCGGTGGGGCCAATGAGCAGGATATTCGACTTGGAGAGCTCGACTTCGCCGCCACGCTGGCGGTTCATGTGAACGCGCTTGTAGTGGTTGTAAACGGCGACGGCGAGCTTCTTCTTGGTCTGGTGCTGGCCGATGACGTACTCGTCGAGGAAAGTCTTGACCTCGGACGGCTTGGGCAACTGGTGCGGAGGCGCCGCCGTCTGAGCTTCGGCGCGATCGTCTTCCAGGATGGAGTTGCACACCGCCACGCACTCGTCACAGATGTAAGCGCGCGGGTAGTCGGTGGGTGACGAAATGAGCTTGGCGACAGCGTCCTGCGACTTGTGGCAGAACGAACAGCGGAGAACTTCGTCAGTTCCAGTACGTGTTCTCACGGAAGTACACTCCTCGATACTACATGCCCGCTTGCGTGGGGATTGAATTCCCACGCCGCACTTAAGCGGCCGCGTCGATTTCGGAAGTATGATGCCACACGTTCCGAATTCTTCACCGCAAATAAAACTGCAGCGAGGGCCATCGCGACCAAAAAAGAGCGTATGCCCATATTGAAGCACAAGTTGCAACGACGCGTTGGCCGGCGCAAGAAATTGCACTACAACTTTTGAAGCAGACGGGTAAATCTTGCGCAGAGAAGGCCGGTGGAACATGTTCCACCGGCCGGTGCGGGCTTATTTGTGCTTGTAGATGATGTCGTCGATGATGCCGTATTCCTTGCCCTGCTGGGCGTTCATGATGAAGTCGCGCTCGACATCGCGCTCGACCTTCTCGAGAAGCTGACCGGTGTGCTTGGCAAGAATCTGGTTGGTAATCTCACGCATGCGGAGAATTTCGCGGGCATGAATATCAATGTCGGTGGCCTGACCGGAAAGGCCGGACATGAGCGGCTGGTGAATGAGGATGCGCGAGTTGGGCAGGGCGAAGCGCTTTTTGGCCGCGCCGCCGGCCAGCAGCGTGGCGGCCATGCTGGCTGCCTGGCCGATGCAGATGGTGGTGACGTCCGGCCGGATGAACTGCATGGTGTCATAAATCGCCATACCGGCAGTGATGGAGCCGCCCGGCGAGTTGATGTACAGGGAAATGTCCTTCTCAGGATCTTCGGCTTCCAGGAACAGCATCTGGGCAATGATGAGGTTGGCGACATTGTCGTCAATCGGAGTGCCAA
>Ga0335071_10003590_pt1 | contig 16275 bp, 18 predicted proteins | sample Lox_Sample_15_FD_206724 | JGI IMG/M metagenome (GOLD analysis project Ga0335071, IMG submission 206724) | Soil microbial communities from Loxahatchee National Wildlife Refuge, Florida, United States - Lox_Sample_1.5 | ecosystem: Environmental > Terrestrial > Soil > Wetlands | place: USA... | reverse complement strand
CCGTGCCGACCGTCAGCGGCATGCGCGAACGGCCTCGGCCACCTCGCCGGCCTCGGCGTCGGTGAGCGTGCGGCAGTCGAGCAGCAGCCGCCCGTCGCGAACGATGCCGACGACCGGCGGCTCGCGGTCGCGCAGCGGCGCTGCGAGCTCCTCCGGCACCGCGCACGCGGACGACGGCAGCTCGACGAGCGGCAGCGCACCGCCGCCGACCCGCGCGACCGTCTCCTCCACCTCGCCGCCGGCCGCGGCGGCCAGCCGCTCGGCGCGCGCGCGGACGCTCTCGGCGTCCTCGTGGAGCATGCGCAGCACCGGCACCTCGGCGAGCGCCCGCTCCGGCTCGAGGTAGAGGAGGAGCGTTCCCTCGAGGGCGGCCAGGCTGAGCTTGTCGATGCGCAGCGCGCGGTGGAGCGGATGGCGGCGCAGCTTCTCGACCAGGTCGGCGCGCCCCGCGACGATCCCGGCCTGCGGCCCGCCGAGCAGCTTGTCGCCGCTGAAGCAGACGAGGTCGGCCCCGCCCGCGAGCGTGTCGCGCGCGGTCGGCTCGTCGTCGAGGGGGACGAGCGCACCCGAGCCGAGATCGTCGAGCAGCGGCAGCGCGTGCCGCGAGGCGACGGCGGCCAGCTCCTTCAGCGACGGCTGCTCCGCGAAGCCGACGACGCGGAAGTTCGACTGGTGCACGCGCAGCAGCAGCGCCGTCTGCTCGCCGATCGCGCGCGCATAGTCGTCTGCGCGTGTGCGGTTCGTCGTGCCCACCTCGACGAGGCGCGCGCCGGAACGTCCGAGCACGTCGGGAATCCGGAAGCCGTCGCCGATCTCGATCAGCTCGCCGCGCGACACGATCACCTCGCGGCCCTCGGCGAGCGCCGCGAGCGCGAGCAGGAGCGCTCCCGCGTTGTTGTTGACGACGAGCGCCGCCTCGGCGCCGGTGAGGCGGCGCACGATCGCGGCGACGTGGTCCTGGCGCGAGCCGCGCGAGCCGGAGGGAAGGTCGTACTCGAGGTTCGAGTACGACCGGCCGGCCTCGAGCGCGCGCTCGAGCGCGAACGCGGCGAGCGGCGCGCGGCCGAGGTTCGTGTGCACGATCACGCCGGTCGCGTTCAGGACGCGCCGCAGCATCGGCCGGCGGACGGCCTCGAGCTCCTCGTGCAGCCGCGCCGCCAGGTCGCCGGGCTCGGCGCCGGCGCGGATCTCCTCACGCGCGCGCTGCAGCACGACGCGCGCCGCGTCGACGGCCAGCGGGTCGTCGACCCCGCGCGCCAGCTCGTCGACGGAAGGCAGGTCGCGCAGCTTCACGGCCGGTCCCGGCGGCGCTTGTCGTACCAGCGGATGACGTGCGTCACCGCATCCTCGGGATCGTCGGTGAGATGGAGAAGCTCGAAGTCCCTGGGCGAGATGAGCCCGTCGGGGAGCGTCTGCTTCTCGACCCACTCGAGCATCCCGCCCCAGTACTCGGAGTCGTAGAGCGACACCGGGAAGTGCCGGATCTTGCCGGTCTGGATCAGCGTCAGCGACTCGAAGAGCTCGTCGAACGTGCCGAACCCGCCCGGGAAGATGACGAAGCCCTCCGCGGGGCGGACGAAGCAGACCTTGCGCACGTAGAAGTGCTCGAACGTGTACGAGATGTCGAGGTAGGGATTCGGCGTCTGCTCGTGCGGCAGCTCGATGTTGAAGCCCACCGAGAGGCCGCCGCCCTCGCGGGCTCCGCGGTTCGCGCCCTCCATGACGCCGTGGCCGCCGCCGGTGACGACCGCCCAGCCCGCCTCGCCGAAGAGCTTCCCCACCGCGCGAGCGGCCTCGTAGGGGCGGCTCCCCTCGGGGACCCGGGCCGAGCCGAACATGGCGACCGCCGGCCGGTCGATCTGCGCCACCCGCTCGAACCCCATCCGGAACTCGGCCGCGATCTTCTCGACCGACGTCGAGATGTCGAACGCCTGCGGGTGATCGAGGATCTGCCGGTCGGTGGTCATAGACGGTGCTGCGTCACGTGCGAGGCGACCATGCCGAGCACACAGACCGCGACGGTGGCGAAGTAGAGCGCGTAGGTCGCATACGCGTAGTGCTTCGCGCCGCCGAGGCGCAGGAACTTCGCCGAGCTCCAGATCGCGCCGCCGTCGAAGAAGCCGACGGGGATCAGGTTGAAGAGGTTCAGGAAGAAGCCGAAGTACGCGAGCGCCTCGAAGAGCTGCGAGTCGTGCGACTTGCCGACGAGGTAGAAGGCGAACGCCGCGGCGCTGCCGAGGATCGGGCCGGCGATCGCCACGCGCGCGGTCTGCCACGGGTGGCCGCGCGTGTAGGTCACGTAGGCGCCGAGGAACGGGACGAAGATCGGCAGCTTCGGGTGGAGCCCCTCGCGCTGCGCCTCGATGAAGTGCCCGAGCTCGTGCAGGAAGATGAGGACGACGACGCCGACCGCGAACCTCCAGCCCCAGATCAGGGCGTACGCGGCGACGGCGATGAAGATCGTCGAGAACTTCACGAGCACGATCGACCACTTGGCGAGCGCCACGCCGCCCGCGAGGACGGGGCCGAAGAGCTTCCGGAACCGGCCGCGCCAGTCCGGGCCGCGGCGGATCGGGTCGTACTGGGGCGGCTCCTCGAAGCGCCCGGGGTCCTCGTTCACGATCCGCGTCCGATCCACTCTTCGCCGCCCTCGTAGACCTCTTTCTTCCAGAGCGGCACGCGCTCCTTCAGCTCGTCGATCGCGTCCTTGCAGGCGGCGAGCGCGTCGGACCGGTGCGGGGCCGACACGGCGATCACGACCGAGGTCTCCCCGACCTCGACCCGGCCCACACGGTGGTGGATGGCGACCGCGCTCACCTCGTACCGAGCGTGGAGCGCCTCGGCGATCTCCGCCATCACCTTTTCGGCCATGCCTTCGTAGGCCTCGTAGTCGAGGTGCGTGACCGTGCGCCCCCGCGAGTGGATGCGCGTCGTGCCGCTGAACGTCGCGAGCGCCCCCGCCTCGTCGCTTCGCACCTCCGAGACGACGCGGTCGAGCGAGAGCGGCTCGTCGCTGAGCAGGTAGGCCCCGCCCGACACGGGCGGGATCAGCGCGACCTCGTCGCCGTCGGCGAGCTCGCGGTCGGCGCCGGCGTACTCCTGGTTCACCGCGTAGAGCAGCCCGGCCGGCTCGTCGCCGAGTCCGAGCGCCGGCCAGACGTCGGCGACGCGCGCCGCCTCGACCTCACGGCTTGCGAAGCCGGCACGCTCCCGGAGGCCGGCGAAGAGGCGGACGCGGACGGTCACGGGGACAGGCTACGCGCCGCCGGGGGTAGGAGAGGTGGATCGGGCTCCGAACCTTTCAAGATGCCCTTCAGGGTCCCGTTCGGCGTGCCCGCCCGGCCCCGAGCACGGGGACGGGCGGCCCTGGCAGGCCTCGCGAGCCTGGCGCTCGTCTGCGTCGTCGCGGGCTCGGCCAGGGCGATCTCGAACCTGCCGCAGGTCACCTCGGCCTCGATCGTCGTCGACGGAGCGGTCAACGCGGTGGCGGCGAGCGGCTCGACGGTCGTGATCGGCGGCGCCTTCACCCACGCCGGCGCCTACACCGGCGGCTTCGCCTCCGCGCCGGCTGCCGGCGGGACGCCGGCGACGCTGCCGCCGGTGAACGGGACGGTCAACGCCGTCGTCCCCGACGGGTCGGGCGGCTGGTTCGTCGGCGGCTCGTTCACGTCGGTCGGGACGACGTCGATCACGAACCTCGCGCATCTCACCTCCTCCGGCTCGGTCGACGCCGCGTGGAACCCGGCGCCCGACAACACGGTCGACGCGCTCGCCCTCTCGAGCGACCACACGACGCTCTACGCCGGCGGCGCATTCGCGACGATCGGCGGCGCGACGCGCAACGGGATCGCGGCGCTCACCGCCTCCTCCGGCGCGCCGACGGCCTGGAACCCGAACGCGGACGCCGCCGTCAGCGAGCTCGCGCTCTCACCCGACGGGTCGACGCTCTACGCGGCCGGGAGCTTCGCGAACATCGGCGGCGCCGCCCGCGCCGGCCTGGCCGCCCTCGCCACCGCGACGGGCGTCGCGAGCTCGTGGAACCCGGGGCCGGATGCCGCGGTCTCGACGCTCGCCGTGTCGCCGGACGGGACCACGGTCTACGCGGGCGGCAGCTTTGCGAACATCGGCGGCGCCACGCGCAGCAACCTGGCCGCGCTCTCCGCCTCGACCGGCCTCGCGACGAGCTGGACGCCGCAGCCGAACGGCGCCGTCTCCGCGCTCGCCGTGTCCTCCACCGGCGCCACCGTCTACGCAGGCGGAACCTTCACCGCCGCCGGCGGCCAGGCGCGCGTCGACCTCGTCGCACTCTCCGCTTCGACGGGCAACGCGACGAGCTGGGACCCGAGCCCGAGCGGCAGCGTCGCCGCGCTCGCCCTCTCGACCGACGGCGCGACCGTCTTCGCCGGCGGCACCTTCACCGCGATCGGCGGGCAGACCCGCGAGAACGTCGCCGCCGTCTCGACCGCCGACGGCACGGCCACCGCGTGGCAGGAGGACACGAACGCCACCGTCTCGGCGCTGGCCGCCACGTCCACCGCGGTCGGGATCGGGGGCGCGATCAGCGGTGTCGGCCTGCAGGCGCGGAGCGGGATCGCCGTCTACTCGACGACGAGCGGGCTGCTGTCGGCCAACCCCGGCGCGACCGGCGGCACCGTCAGCGCGGTGGCGCTGTCGAGCGACGGCTCGATCGCCTACGTCGGCGGGTCGTTCACGTCGCTCGGCGGGCAGACACGGAACCGGATCGGCGCGTTCAGCCTGACGACCGGCCTCGTGACGTCGTGGAACCCCAACGCGAACAACACCGTGCTCGCGCTCGCGGCGTCTCCGAACGGCACCGTCTACGCGGGCGGGACGTTCACGACGATCGCCGGTGCGGCACGGACTCGCATCGTCCAGCTCGACCAGACCGGCGCCGCGACCGCATGGGACCCGAGCTCGGGTGTGACCGGGCAGGTGGACGCGATCACGCTTGCGATCTCGTCGAACACGGTGCAGACCGTCTACGCCGGCGGCACCTTCACGACGATCGGCGGTCAGACGCGCAACCGAATCGCCGCGCTCGACCCGTCGTCGGCCGCGGCGACGGCGTTCAACCCCAATGCGACGAGCGGCCAGGTGAGCGCGATCGCCCTCTCGCCGAGCCTCGCCACCGTCTATGCGGGCGGGACGTTCACGACCATCGGCGGCCAGGCGCGGAACCGCATCGCCGCCCTGAGCGCGAGCACCGGCGCCGCCGACGCGACCTGGAACCCGAACGCGGGCAACGCGGTCAACGCGCTCGCCGTCTCCGGAGACGGCTCGATCGTCTACGCCGGCGGGACGTTCACGACGATCGGCGGCCAGACGCGCAACCGGATCGGCTCGGTCTCGAGCTCGGGCGCCGGCTCGGCCACGACCTGGAACCCGAACGCGTCCGGCGGCGTCCCTGCCGGGGACGCGATCGCGCTGACCCCGTCCGGCCTCGTCGCCGGCGGCGTCTGGACGAACCTCGGCTCGGCGCTCGTCCCCGACCTCGGCTTCTTCGCGTTCGACGTTCCGGTGGCGACGACCTCGCCGCCCGTGACCGGCACGCCGACCGTCGGCAGCACGCTCTCGTGCGGCCAGGGCGTCTGGGCGAACGGCCCGACCTCCTACGCCTACGCCTGGCTGCGCGACGGGTCGGCGATCTCCGGCGCCACCGCGGCCACCTACCAGCTCGTCTCCGCCGACCTGGGCCATTCGGTCGCGTGCAAGGTCACGGCGACGAACGCCGAGGGCTCCGGCAGCGCCACCTCGTCCGCGCTGAAGGTCGTCTCCGCGCCGTCGAACAGCGCCGCGCCGATCGTGCTCGGGACGACGCAGGCGGGGAGCCTCCTCACCTGCAGCCCGGGAACCTGGAGCTACGCGCCGCAGTTCAGCTACGTGTGGCTGCGCGACGGCGCCGCGATCGCCGGTGCGACGAACGCCACCTATACCGCGGCGGCGGCCGACGCCGGGCACGCGGTCGCGTGCCGGGTCACCGGCACGAACGCAGCCGGCTCCGCCGAGGCGACCTCGGCCGCGGTCTCGATCACGGCGGCCGCCTCGGGCGGAGGCTCGGGCGGCGGCACCTCCACGCAGGGAGGCGCGACCGTGACCGCGCCGGTCGGCGCCGGGGCCGGCTCGCTCGCCGTGCCCGGGCTTGCGACGATCAGCTGGGGTGCGTCCGCATTCCCCGGCTCCGGCACGCTCACCGCGCAGCGCGAGTCGCTGAGCGCGAACGTCGACGGCTTCGCCGGCACGAGTCCGCTGCTCTCGCTCGCGTACACGACGCCCGGCTCGACCTCGGCGACGCCGGCGTTCCTGCAGACGCCGCTCACGATCGTCTTCGCCGCAGCCAAGGCGAACGCGACCGCCTACGTCGCGTACTCGGACGACGGCGGCAAGACGTGGACGCCGGTGCCGAAGCTCGCCTCGTCGAACCTCCCCGCCGGTCAGCTCGACGGCTACGTGCTCCGCGCGAACGACCAGATCGTCGTCTACACGCACCACACCGCCCTCTACGGCCTCCTCGAGGACGTGCAGGCGCCGACGGCGCCGAAGACGCTCGTCGCAACGCTCGCCGGGCAGACGCTGCACCTGCGCTGGCCGCCGTCCGCCGACAACAGCCGGCGCATCCGCTCCTACCAGGTGCTGCGCGGGAAGAAGGTTCTCGCCACCTTCAAGGGCTCGCTGACGACCGGCGGGGTCTCCCTGGCGAACGTGGCCGCGACGAGCCTCTTCACCGTCCGCGCGCTCGACTGGGCCGGGAACGCCGGCAAGCCCTCGCCGTCGGTCAAGGTCGTCGTCGCGGCGCGGCCGAAGGCGCTGCCGAAGAAGATCCCCGCCTGGGCGCTGAAGCTGCACACGTGGCAGGCGGCGCCGGCGGCGAAGCGCGGCCCGAGGCCGGCGGCGCCGAAGCCGCTCCCCGCCTGGTACGCCGTCTGGACGCGCTGGCTCGCGACGCGCTTCCGGCTCCTGCCCTAGACATAGGATCCGGTCATGTCCGCGACCGATCGCCGCGAGACCGAGTCGGGGATCGAGGTCAGGCCCGTCTACACCGCGGCCGACGCCTCCGCCGCGAGCGACCTTCCGGGCGAGTACCCGTACACGCGCGGGCCGTACGCCGACATGTACCGGGGACGCCCCTGGACGATCAGGCAGTACGCCGGCTTCGCCTCGGCCGAGGAGTCGAACGCGCGCTACCGCTACCTGCTCGAGCGCGGCCAGACGGGGCTCTCGATCGCATTCGACCTGCCGACGCAGCTCGGCTACGACTCCGACGACCCGCGCGCGCTCGGCGAGGTCGGGCGCACGGGCGTCGCGATCGACTCGATCGCCGACATGGAGATCCTGCTCGCAGGCATCCCCCTCGGCGAGGTCTCGACGTCGATGACGATCAACGCGCCCGCCTCGCTGCTGCTGCTCCTCTACGAGCTCGTCGCCGAGAGCCAGGGTGTCGACGGGGCGCAGCTCCGCGGCACCGTCCAGAACGACATCCTCAAGGAGTACATCGCGCGCGGGAACTACATCTTCCCGCCGCGTCCGTCGATGCGGCTCACGACCGACCTGTTCGCATACTGCGCCGAACGGATCTCGTCGTGGAACACGATCTCGATCTCCGGGTACCACATCCGGGAGGCCGGCTCGACCGCGGTGCAGGAGCTCGCGTTCACCGTCGCCAACGGCATCGCCTACTGCGAGGCGGCGGTCGCCGCCGGGCTCTCGCCGGACGAGTTCGGCGCGCGCCTCTCGTTCTTCTTCAACGCGCACAACGACTTCTTCCAGGAAGTGGCGAAGTTCCGGGCGGCCCGGCGGCTCTGGGCGCACGTGATGCGCGACCGCTTCGGTGCGACGAACCCGAAGGCGCTCGCGCTGCGCTTCCATGCGCAGACCGGCGGCTCGACGCTCACGGCGCAGCAGCCGGAGAACAACATCGTGCGCGTCGCCGTGCAGGCGCTCTCGGCGGTGTGCGGCGGCGCGCAGTCGCTGCACACGAACTCGTTCGACGAGGCGCTCGCGCTCCCGAGCGAGCACGCGGCGACGATCGCGCTCCGTACCCAGCAGGTGCTGCAGCACGAGGCGGGGACGACTGCGACGGCCGACCCGCTCGGCGGCTCGTTCTACATCGAGGCGCTCACCGACGAGCTCGAGGCGCGCGCTCGCGAGCTGATCGAGCGGATCGACGAGCTCGGCGGCGCCGTCGCCGCGGTCGAGCAGGGCTTCGTGCAGGGCGAGATCGAGACCTCCGCGTTCCGCTGGCAGCAGCAGGTCGAGAGCAGCGAGCGAGTCATCGTCGGCGTGAACCGGTACGCCGCCGTCTCGGAGCAGCCGATCGAGCTGCAGGCGATCGACCCGGAGGCGGAGCGGCGCCAGCTCGAGCGCACGGCGCGGCTGCGCAGCGAGCGCAGCGCGGCCGATGCCGAAGACGCGCTCGCGCGCGTGCGCGAGGCGGCGCGCGGCACGGAGAACATGCTCTTTCCGATGCGCGACGCGCTGCGCGCGCGCTGCACGGTCGGGGAGATCTGCGGCGTGCTCCGCGCGGAGTGGGGCGAGCACGACCGTTAGTGGCGGCGTGAGGATCCTCCTCGTCTCGCAGATGTACCCGGGGCCGGAGGACCCCGACCTGGGCGTCTTCGTCGCGCAGATGGAGCGCGCGCTCCGCGAGCGCGGCAACGAGGTCGAGCTCGCCGTGCTCTCGAGCCGCTCGGGCGGCAAGCGCCGCTACCTCGAGCTGTGGCGGCGCGTCCGGGCGGCCGGGCCGCACGACGTCACGTGGGCGCACTTCCTCGTTCCGTCCGGCCTCATCGCGTCGAAGGCGGACGGCCCGCTCGTCGTCACCGCGCACGGCCGCGACGTGCGCAACGTCGGCGCCGTCCCCGGGATCGCGCGGCTGACCGGGCGCGTGGTCGAGCGCGCATCGACCGTGATCGCCGTCTCCGACTACCTGCGGCGCGAGCTCGAGGACAAGCTGCCCGCCGCGCGCGGAAAGACGGAGGTGGTCGACTCGGGCGTCGACCTGGAGCGCTTCGGCGACGGCGCGCCCGCCGAGGAGCTCGAGTCGCCGGCGTTCGTGCACGTCGGCTCGCTGACCGAGCGGAAGAACGTCGTGCGGCTCGCCGATGCGTTCGCGCAGCTCGGCCGCGGCTCGCTGACGTTCGTCGGCGACGGGCCGCTGCGCGGACGGCTCGAGGGGCGGGACCGGGTGCGCGTCGTCGGCCGCGTCCCCCACGACGAGGTGCCGGGCTGGCTGCGGGCCGCCGACGTCGTGTGCGCGCCGGCGCTGATCGAGCCCTTCGGCCAGGCGGTCCTCGAGGCGATGGCGTGCGGGCGCACGGTGGTCGCGACGCGCGTCGGCGGCCCGCCCGAGTTCGTGCCCCCGGAGGCGGGAGTCCTGGTCGACCCGCTCGACGTCGGCGGGCTCGCCGCCGCGCTCGAGACCGCGGCGGGCATGCCCTCGCCGAACGAGGCGGCGCGCGCCGCCGCGGCGGAGCACGACGTCAGGCGCCAGGCGGAGCGGGTGGAGGCGATCCTCCGGCGAGCCGTTCGAGATCGGCCAGCCTGACCTCGACCAGGGGGCGCACGCTCTCCTCGAGCCCCGCCTCGCGCGCGACCTGCAGCGCCTGCTCGTAGCTCTGGCGGATCTTCTCGGCGGAGACGCCCTGTTTCAGCCGGTTGTCGCCGGTCACGAGCAGGTCGTGGATCTTCTCTCTCGCCTCCGCCTCGTCGATGGCGAGTACCTTAGACACGGATGGCTGCCGCCCGGGTGCGTGTCGCGATCGTCGACGACCACCGTCTCTTCGCCGAAGCGCTCGAGGCGATCCTCTCGACCGACGGCAGGCTCGAGATCGTCGGCCATGCCGGCGACGGGCGCGCCGCGGTCGATCTCGTGCAGGCGAAGCGGCCCGATGTGATCCTGCTCGACCTTGCGATGCCGGTGATGGACGGGATCGACGCCGCGCAGGCGATCGCCGAGGCCTCGCCGGAGACGCGCGTGATCGTGCTCACCGGGTCGAAGGCGCCGGGCGACGTCTCGCGCGCCCGCTCCGCCGGGGTTTCCGGCTACGTGACGAAGGACCAGATCGCCGGCGACCTCGTCCGGGCGATTCTCGACGCGGCTTCTGCGGCGGTCTGAGCTACCCTTTCCCGCCGATGCTGCCTGTCTCCTCGGTCATCCAGGTCATCCTCGCCGCCGCGCTCGTCGGGCTGATCCTCATGCACTCCGGCCGCGACACCGGCCTCGGCGGCATGGGCTTCACGCCTGCCTCGCAGGGCGGGACGCACATCGTCGAGCGCAACCTGACGCGCCTGACGATCATCATCGGCGTCCTCTTCTTCCTGAACTCGATCCTGCTCTTCAGGCTGCTCTCGTAAGCTTCGGGCGATGCGCCTGACGGGCCTGCACCACGTGACGTGCGTCTGCTCGGATGCGCGGCAGACTCTCGACTTCTACCGGCAGCTCGGCCTCACGCTGGTCAAGAAGACCGTCAACTTCGACGACCCGCACAGCTACCACCTCTACTTCGGCGACGAGATCGGCCGCCCGGGGACGCTCCTGACGTTCTTCGAGTGGCCGCGGGCCGAGCCCGGTCGCCTCGGCCGCGGGACGCTCGAGTCGATCGGGATCGAGACGCCGGCGGTGCGGGAGCCGGTCGAGCTGCAGGACCCGGACGGGCTCGTCCTGCGGCTCCTGCCCGGCGAGGTCCCGCGGCTCCACGACGTCGTCGTGATCGGGAACCCCGATCTCTACGCGGGCCTGTTCGACGAGGATGCGCCGCTCGCGTTCGCGGAGCCGGTCGAGGAGCTCGCGCTGATCGGGCCCGGGACGACGCACCACATCGCCTGGCGCGTCATCACGGAGGCCGAGGAGCAGCTGTGGCTCGAGCGGCTGACCGAGCTCGGCCTGCGGCCGACACCGGTCCAGGACCGCAAGTACTTCCGCTCCGTCTACTTCCGCATGCCGGACGGGATGCTGATCGAGATCGCGACCGACGGCCCGGGGTTCCTGGTCGACGAGCCGCCGGAGTCGCTCGGCCGCGGGCTCTCGCTGCCGGAGTGGCTCGAGCCTGAGCGCGAGACGCTCGAGCGCGAGCTCGAGCCGATCGGCTAGGACGCTCGGCTACTCGCCGAGCCCGCCGAGGAAGAACGCGTACGGGTTGCGGGGCATGAGCTCCCACGCGAGGCCCGCGCCCGGCTCGACGTGCACCTTCGCGCCGTGCGGCGCCTCCCGCTGCAGCCGCTCGGCGAGCGCCTCGGCGTCGTCCTTGTCGTTCGCGCTCACGAGCAGGTAGCTCCAGCGGCGGGTGACGGTGTTGCCCTGCGCCTCGAGGGCCTCCGCGAGCTTCTCCGCATCCTGGTGCGATGCGAGCTCGACGCGCACCTCCCACTCGGCGATCCCCTCGTCCTCCGACTCCTCGGTCTCCTCTTCCTCGAGCCGCTCGTGCTCCTGCGACGGCGTCAGCGTGACGTCCGGGCTCTCCCAGCGCTCCTCGACGGGATGCCAGCGCTCGAGCGTCGGCTCGCCGTCGACGCCGATCTCGTCGAGCGCCTCGCGGAGCGACTGCTCGCCGGCTTCGGCGGCGCGGCGGCTGTTCGCGTAGAGGAAGACGTTGGGGCCGTCGATCGAGACGGCGACCCGGCCCTTGAGCGCGTCGCGGATCTCGTCGCCCGGGTCGCGCTCGCGGAGCGAGCTCAGGAGCCCGCGCGCATGTTCGTGCTCGGGGAGGGTGACGGTGACACGCCAGTCGTCGGCCATGGGTGCAGTCTGCCACGGCGTGGGTACAATGCGGCCCCCACGCGCTGGTGGCGGAATTGGTAGACGCGCAAGGTTGAGGGCCTTGTGCCCTTTGGGGCGTGGAGGTTCAAGTCCTCTCCAGCGCATGACTCGAAGCCGCCTCCCGGGGCGGCTTCGAGCGTTCTAGGCGGGCGCGTCGACGAGCCGGCAGGGGATGTCGGCGTCCTCGTCCAGGTGGTAGCTGGCGCAGATCCGGTGGTAGCCGTCGGCGACGATCAGCGCCGTCCCGAGCGCCGCGCGGCCGCGGACGAGCAGGACGGGTGAGAGGAGCTCGCCCTGGTCGACCTTCTTCAGGTCCTTGGCGACGTGGACGTTGTCGGCGGGCAGGAGGTCGAGCCGGCTCGCGCGCAGCAGGTCCTTCGCCTTGCGCGTGACGGCCGGCGCCGCGCGGAGCTCGTCGACGATCGAGGCGGCGAGCCGTTCGGGGAAGACGAGGCTCAGGTAGTCGGCCGCGGCCGGGAAGTCGTGCTCCTCCGGCGCTCCCTGCCAGTGCTCCTTGGCCATGGCAGCAGTGTCCCAGCCGCGGTTGACGACATCCGGAGGAGTCTCTACCCTGATCTCGAACACACGTTCGATCCGTTTCCGCGACCCCGAGGAGCGCCCGTGCTGACCGCCCGCCAGCAGGAGATCTGGAACTACCTCGTCGAGTACGTCGACCGCCACGGCTACCCGCCGACCGTGCGCGAGATCGGGGAGCAGGTCGGGCTCGCCTCGCCCTCGACGGTGCACGCCCACCTGGCGAACCTCGAGCGCGCAGGGCTGCTCCGCCGCGACCCGACGAAGCCGCGCGCTCTCGAGCTGATCGGCCGCGAGCGCCGCGAGCCCGACGCGGGCGTGGCCGAGCTGCACGACGCCGCGCGCCTGCCGCTCCTCGGCGAGATCGCCGCCGGCGGGCCGCTCCTCGCCGAGCAGAACATCGAGGACTACGTGACGATGCCGTCGTCGACGAAGGGCGACTTCGTGCTGCGGGTCAAGGGCGAGTCGATGATCGAGGCGGGCATCCTCGACGGCGACCTCGTGATCGTGCAGCGCGCGCAGGACGCGCGGAACGGCGAGATCGTCGTCGCGCTCGCGGGCGGCGACGAGTTCCTCGACGAGGCGACGGTGAAGACGTTCTACCGTGAGAAGGACCGTGTGCGGCTGCAGCCGGAGAACGCGTCGATGGAGCCGATCTACGCACCGCACGTCCAGATCCTCGGCCGCGTCGTAGGAGTCTTCCGGGAGCTGTAGTGGAGCTTGTCGCCCTCCACCGGACGCTCGACCAGGAGCTGGTCGCGCTGCTGCGCGGCGCCTCGCTCGAGTGCCTCGCCTGCGGCGAGTTCGTCATGCACGCGCGCGGCGGCAGCGTCTTCTGCCCGGAATGCGGGAGCCAGCTCGGCGACGAAGGCGTGCTCGAGAACGGCGTATCATTCGTCACGCAGGCCGGGTGACCGCGGCGCTCTCGGGCGTCGAGGAAAGTCCGGACACCGCAGGGCAGGACGCTCCCGTGAGGGAGGCGGCGAAAGCCGACGGAAAGTGGAACAGAAAGGACACCGCCTCGGACGTGTTCTCCGGAGACGTCCGCGGTAAGGGTGAAACGGTGGGGTAAGAGCCCACCAGCGTCGCGGCGACGCGGCGGCTCGCCAAACCCCGTCCGGTGCAAGGCGAACAGGGCCCGTTCGTAGGCTGCCCGCCGAGGGCCCGGGTAGCTGCCAAGAGGGATGGTCACCCTCGACAGAATCCGGCTTACAGGCCTGCTACAGAGAAGCCCCGGCGACGGGGCTTCTCTATGCGAAGAACCGGCGCGGGTTCTCGACGAGCATCGTCTCGACCTGCGCCTCGGTGACGCCGGCGGCGAGGAGCTGCGGAACGATCACGTTCGAGATGTGCAGGTAGTCGGGACGCTCGCCGGCGAACGGCGGGTTCCCGATCATGAAGTCGTAGAAGCACGCGGCGTCGTGGCCGAGGTGGATCCGGTCGACGTAGCCCTCGGCGACGAGCGCCGCGAGCGTGCGCACGCGATCGGCGTCGGGGTTGAAGTGGGGGATGTTGAAGCGGTCGCAGCCGAGGCTCGCGCCGGTGTCGGCGATCGCGCGCAGGTAGTCGAGGTCGTTGCTGTCGCCCGCGTGCGCGATCACGATGCGGCGCGGATCGACACCGTGGCCGGTCAGCGCGTCCAGCGCGAGCAGGCCGGTGCGTGCGGGCGCGTTCGTGTGCACCATCACGGGCGCGTCCGTCTCGACCGCGGCTTCGGCGACGCAGGCGAGGATCCGCGGGACGTCGCCGACGAGCCCGAAGTGCTCGACCGCGCACTTGATGAACGCCGCCTTCACGCCGGTGTCGTCGATGCCCTCGCGGAGCTCGCGCACGAAGAGCTCGGCGATCCAGTCGTTCGACCGGTACCCGAGGAAGCCGCGCAGCTCGAGGAACGCGTAGACGCCTGTGGCGACGACGATGTTGAGATCGACCTCGGCGTTGATACGCGCGATGCGCGCGACGTCGCGGCCGAGCCCGATCGCGGTCGGGTCGACGATCGTCTCGATGCCGCCGTCGCGGAGGCGGCGCAGCTTCGCGATCGCATCGGCGACGCGCGCCTCCTCGTCCCAGTAGCTCTCGCCCCAGAGATGCGCGTAGTTCGCGAGCGCCTCCGGGTCGAGCACGAAGACGTGCTCGTGCATCAGGGTGCGCCCGAGCCGCTCCAGCTCGACGGGGCCGCGCACGGTCTCGACCGTGGTGCGTGGCGTCATCGCCCGCCAACCCTATTAGGCTCAGGCGAGCGCATGGAGCGGATCACCGCGGGGCAGGCGATTGTCGAGACGTGGCGCGCGGAGGGCGTCCGCTACGTCTTCGGGCTGCCCGGCGGACACGTGCTGAGCGTCTACGACGCGCTGTACGGGCGCGACGACATCGCGCACGTGCTCGTGCGCCACGAGCACGCGGCCGCGTGCATGGCGGCCGCGTACGCGCAGCTGACCGGTGAGCCGGGCGTGTGCCTCGTCACGGCGGGCCCGGGCGCGACGAACCTCGCCACCGGGATCGCCGAGGCGTACGTCGGCTCGCTGCCGGTCGTCGTCCTGGCCGGCCGGGGAGCGACCGCGAACGCCTACCGCGGCGCGGCGCAGGAGGTGTCGACCGAGCGCCTGTTCGCGCCGATCACGAAGTGGTCGGTCCGGGTGGACCGCGCAGACCTCGTCTGGGAGGCGATGCACGAGGCGTTCGCCCGGGCGCGGAGCGGGAAGCCGGGCCCCGTGTACGTCGACGTGCCGCGCGACCTCCTCGACGCGGAGATCCCGCGGCGGCGCTACGTCCCCGCCGGGCCGCCCGTGCGCCCCGCGGCCGATCCGGCGGCCGTCGAGCAGGCCGCGGCGACGCTCGCGCGGGCCGCGCGACCGCTGATCGTCGCCGGCGGCGGCGCGATCGCGTCGGGGGCGTGGGTGAAGATCCGCGAGCTCGCCGAGGTGCTCGCGATCCCCGTCGTCACCTCGCTCGCCGGGCGCGGCAGCATCGCCGACGACCACCCGCTGTCGGTCGGGGGCCTCGGCGTCCACCGCAACCGCCTCTCGAAGCGGCTGCTCGCCGAGGCCGACGTCGTGCTCGGGCTCGGCTGCCGCTTCGAGGAGATGGAGACGAACTGGCAGCCCGGCTTCGTCCCCGGCCCCGACGCGCTGTACCTGCAGGTCGACCTCGACCCGGCCGAGATCGGCCGCAGCATCCCGGCGCACCTCGGTCTCGTCGGCGACGTCCGCACCGTCCTCGAGCAGCTGCTCGCGATCCTGCACGCAGGACGGGTGGAGGTCGCCGGCGGCTTTCTCGAGCATCCGCGCACGTGGGAGGCGATCGCCGAGCTCGCCGAGATCGACGCGGAGGTGGACGCGCTCGCGGCGGGTGCCGAGCGGCCGATCCACCCGCTGCGGGTCATCCGCGGGATCCGCGGCGTGTTCCCGCGTGAGACGACGGTTGCGGTCGACGTCGGTGCGATCACACAGCACATGGCGGGCGGCATGCCGTACCTGCGCGTGTTCGAGCCGCGGTCGCTGATCGTCCCGTCGAGCTTCTACGGAATGGGGTTCGCATCCTCGGGGCTGCCCGCTGCGCGACTCGCGCACCCCACGCGTCCCGCCGTCGGCCTCGTCGGCGACGGGTCGTTCCAGATGGTGACGAGCGTGCTGCCGGTGGCGGTCGAGCACGAGCTTCCGGTGACCTGGTGCGTGTTCGACGACCAGGCGTACGGCTCGATCTGGGACGTCCAGCAGCACCGGTTCGACCGGCGGATCCTCGGCACGTCGTTCTCGGTGCAGCCGGACTTCGCGGCGATCGCGGCCGCGTGCGGCTGTCACGGCGAGCGCGTCGAGGAACCCGCCGACGTCGAGGACGCGCTGCGGCGCGCCCTCGACGCGAACAAGCGGGGCATTCCGGCGGTGATCGACTTCATCGTCTCGCGCGAGCGGATGCCGCAGACGTTCGAATACTCGGGCCTCGATCCGGGCTAGATCTCCTCCGGCCGT
>Ga0335071_10003589_pt1 | contig 16279 bp, 9 predicted proteins | sample Lox_Sample_15_FD_206724 | JGI IMG/M metagenome (GOLD analysis project Ga0335071, IMG submission 206724) | Soil microbial communities from Loxahatchee National Wildlife Refuge, Florida, United States - Lox_Sample_1.5 | ecosystem: Environmental > Terrestrial > Soil > Wetlands | place: USA: Florida... | reverse complement strand
GATCAACACTTTGGAGCTTCGCGCCAAGGCCAGACGCCTGAAGAAAGAGATAGGCTTGGGCCTCATTGTTGTGGATTATCTTCAATTGATGCGTGGGGCGACAAAATACGATTCCAGAGAAAAGGAGATATCTGAAATTTCCCGCTCCTTAAAAGCCTTTGCCAAGGAACTCGACTTGCCGGTCATCGCGCTTTCTCAATTGAATCGCAAGGTAGAAGAGCGTCCGAACAAGAGACCGCAACTAGCCGATCTCCGGGAATCAGGGGCCATCGAGCAGGACGCGGACGTGATCATTTTTATCTACAGAGATGAAGTGTACAACAAAAACCCGGACAATCCGAAAAAAGGTGAAGCCGAAATAATCATCGGAAAACAGCGTAATGGACCCATAGGAGTTGCCAGAGTCCACTTCAAGGCCGAGCTCTCCAGCTTTTATCCCTTTTCTCAGAGAGAAGATGATATGCCCGATACTGACGACGATTCCGCCATTCTGTCGAACATTTAGGAAGTTGTCTCCGATCGGGTTGAATTCCCAAATGCGCTGTCTGCAGAATTCTCGGCAGTTTTTAGACCCAGAATTCGGTAGAGTGTCACAGGGCCTTCCAAACCCTTAAGATGGGTCTCCCTGACAGTTCCCACCACCAACTCTTCGGCAAGTCTGTTATAAACCGCCGGCGTTACCAGGATTTCTCCTCCAGCGGTTTGGGCCTCGACCCGAAAGGCCACGTTGATCGGGCTCCCCACCGCACCATACTTCTTGCGTTTGTGTGAGCCTATATTTCCCACGACCAGTTCGCCACAGTCGATGCCGATTCCCATCTGAAGCTGGGGCTGACCCAACCGAAGCCCCTCCTCGTTGAATTTCTCCATAGCTGCCTGCATGTCGATTGCACATGTAATCCCTCGCTTAAAGTGGTCGGAGAACGGCCGAGGGGCTCCGAAGAAAACTAGAATTCCGTCTCCCATGAACTCGTCAATAGTACCTCCATGTCGCAGGACGATTTCAGTCATGGTTTCCAGGTACCGATTAATTATTTCTAAGACATGACGACACCCCAAGGATTCGGTCATGGAGGTGAATCCCCGGAGATCCGATACCAGAACAGTAATGTCCCTCACCTCTCCACCGAGATTGATTCCTCCGGGCGATTCGAGTATCTCACTGACTACTTCCTCGCTCAGATAAGAGCCGAATGTCTCTCGTACAAAGGCTCTTGCGGCCTGCTCCCGCGCCAAACTTTGCTCGGCCTGCTTGCGCTCGGTGATGTCCAGTAGAATACCTTCATAGTGGGCAATCTCACCTTTTTCGTTCGGCATGATCCACATGCGCTCATCCATCCAGCGAGTCTCATGCGTACCGGTAATAATACGATATTCCTGGCTAAATTCCCTTTGAACCCTCTCACGGGAATACTCTCTCAGTCTTGTCATGACCCTTTCGAGGTCTTCAGGGTGAATTATGTCCACAAAGGTTTTCCGGCCGGAGTAAAAATCGTCGAGCGAATAACCCAAGTGTCTAACGTTTTCAGACACGTACTCAACAGGCCACGGTGGAGCAGACCCAAATCGGAAGGCAATTGATGGACTCCTCCTGACAATTTGTTCCAGCACCCCCACGGGTCGCGTGATCAAGCGCACGAAGAGCGACGCGACAAATAGGGCCAGCATAACTTCTGCAACCACTGCGACCCCGACCACCATCGTTGTGACCCGAAAAGACTTTTGCAGCTTTGTGTCGATGGCTTCTTCTTGAGTCTTGATCGATTCTCTTGCGCTTTCCACGCTGTTGGAGATCTTGGTCCCCTCGAATTCAAAAGATTCGTGCAGGTCTTGTCTTTCAAGTTCAATCTTCTTAAGACGAGCTGCCTTATCAGCAGCATGTGAGCTTTGGATTTCAGTTCGTCGAGCATCCAGTTCGCGGAGTTTGAGGAAATTCCTTTCGGTTCTTTTTACAGAATCATCGACCTCACCCAGGATCGTTTTTGTCTGGGCTGTGACACCTTCATTGTTGACCTGTTTCACCACACGTTTTGTCAGTGCCAACTGGTAGTCAAAATCCCATATTGCTTGCCGGTCGCCGGAAATAAAATATTCGTCCACTGCGTTGTGGAGCAGGAGTACGTGGGACTCAAGCTTCCCGGCAACGGATGTCTCGCGCGCTAAAGTGCTGTACAGTGCCGCACCTTCTATTGCCGACGTGAGGCCAAGGTACCCTGCAACGCCGGTCACAATGATAAGTGCGACCATCAGAACAAAACCCAGCACAACTCTTTTTCTGATGGACAGGTTCATCGGGTCATACCCCTAGACAGCCTGCACACAGCCCTGTGAATCCATAGGCGTGAAAATAACAGGTTGTTCTGCCGTCCCGGAGGGACGATGCGATAGTAGACTGGCGATTTATGGCCAGTTTCAGGGATTAAGAAGAATCCGAGCGTCCCGTAGGGACGCCTGACAATCTAAAACGGTTTCAGCCGTCCCTCTGGGACTCGATATCCTTTGTTACCGCGCGGCATTCTTTTCCCGGCGATAAATCGACCGGGCTACTTTCAGAGGTTCCTGCGGAACCACCACGAATGCTTATTTTAATGCGTATGCCCTAGAATCCCTTATCCTGGTAATGGGAAGCGCTTAATATGGATACTCGGACATGTTTTCCTTGTCTGCGTCGATCCATCCTGTGCCGTAAAAGAGGTTTGGCTTCTTGTGGTCGACTCTCAAGTCTCTGTATCCGTTCACTCCGAGGTCCGTACCCTGCTCAATTTTTTCGCCTCGCAAGACTTTGACCGCGATTGTGTTCATGGCATATCCCGCATCCGCTGGGTCCCAGAAACTGATCATCTTTAGAGAACCGGTTTCCAGATACGATTTGCATACCGAGACAAGCGAGACACCGAGAATATCGACCCTGTTCTCTACTCCAGCCGTCTCCGTGGCTAATGCCGCTGCTGGGCATGAAGCCATGGTAAGGCACAAAATCCCTCTCAGATCAGGATACCGGACGAGGAGTTCCTTTGTCTCAGCATATGCTCTGGCCGAATTATCGTGGTCCTCAATTCGCCCTGTAACGGTCTTCATGTTCGGAAAGAATTCTTCTTGGTAGGAAATAGCGGCGTCGCTCCACTCCATGTGTGATCTTGACTGTAAACTCCCTACAATTACTGCGTACCCTCCTTGGTAGTTCATGTATTTTGCCAGTTTCTTCATGAGGTGTTTACCCCAGGCCTGGTTGTCAAAGGCCTCAAGGATACAGTCGGCGTTTTTTTGGTTGGATGCTTCGTGTGAAACCACCACGACTCCCTTCTTGCGTGCCTGCTCCAGGACCGGTTCCACAGCGGAAACTGAAAAGGGCACAACACAGATTGCGTCTAGAGGTTGATTAAGTAACTCCTCGATCATCTGTGCCTGCAAAGCGCCGTCCCCTTTTGCCGGCCCCAGAGAGAAAGCCTCGTGGCCGGTCTCCTGTGCAAACCTCTTGACACCCTCTCTCATTCGGGCAAACCAGGGAATCCCGTCCACCTTTACAACCGTTGCGATCTTGTATTTCTTGTCTAAAGCTCTTGAAACAGAGCCACCTTGTTTAGACCCTTCAGACCCACAGGCGGCCAGTGCCAACACAATCGTTAAGACCGTCAGCATTTCTGTAGCCGTGCTCAACATCTTCTTGATGCTTTCCTAAGCCGGCGCTATGCGCCTGCCCGGCCAGTTCAGTGCCGCTTGTCCGTTGGATAAGTCGGCTGCCATGCACTCACCTAGCGCACAGTTGGAGTTCCATTATCCTGAATCGATTGTTGATTTCGGTTTAGGTCACGCAAGGCCATGCCAGGAAGCGCCTACTTTGTCTCGCGATACTTCCTGGTGAGATTCCGAATATCTTTTTCCGTAAATTCCACGCCGTGCTCTTCCATTAGCTCATGTTCAACCTTGACTATGTCTTCCAGACGGACGTCGGCCCCGAACACTCCGACCATCTTATCGTTCCTATTTCTCACCGGGCCTGAAACCGTGATACACAAAGCGCCTGTGATCCTGGATGTAAACGGTCCCACTACATGGATTTTCCCATCTTTCACCGGCTTGATGAACCATTCCCTGTCCGAAAAATCTTCATCAGGTCTTATCGCCACATACTTGGCGCGATCGGTAATGTCGGTGATATTCTCGGTCACTCTCTTTCCTTGCAAATCCACAACGTAGCAGTATTGGATGAAGGGATACTTGGCCAGAAAATCGGTCATGGCTCTCTCCATGACCTTGGGTTTAATAGATTTCATTGCCGGCGTATCGACAAAGCGCTCCACTATTTTCAACGCCATTTCTCTGGCAATCAGCTTCATGCGATCCCAGTCGGAAATGAATAGTTCCGGCATATTGCGTTTCACGCATGCAGTCATTTCCTTGTCGGAAATTGCCGTGACCCGGCCTTCATCATATTGTCTCATGATAAAGTCATAGATCTTGGCAATTGTGGGATGGTTCTTGTCCACCTTCTCTTCATTCGGAATATCCAGGTGAGTGTTTATCCAGTGTGCGATACCTGCTGTCCCTGACTTATCCGTGATGTTCACTTTCGGCGGACTACCCAGGATACGCGTGGTATCAAACACGTTGTAGATTTCTTCGCTTTTCAGCGCGCCATCGGCATGGATGCCGGCGCTGGTGGTATTGAAGGCCTTTCCCACCAGCGGATAGTTGTCCGGAATCTGATGCCCGAGTTCCAGTTGGAAGTAATTGGCCATTTCCGTTATCGCAAGGGTATCCATACCATCCGCCCGACCTCTCAGCGACATGTATTCTATCATCAAGGCTTCAATGGGCGTATTGCCGGTCCTTTCACCTATTCCAAGGAGTGTCCCATTCACTGACGAGCAACCGTACAACCAAGCCGACACAGCGTTGGCTACCCCCATGTGAAAATCGTTGTGTCCATGCCATTCCAGAAGGTCTTCGGGGACGTTGGCGTCATCAATCATTGCTCGTATGAGTTTTGGCACGCTCCTTGGAACGGCTGTCCCGGGATAAGTCACTCCAAACCCCATGGTGTCGCACAGACGTATCTTCACATCCATTCCGGACTGTTCGCGCACCTCCATGAGCTTCTGGGCCAGAGGAACACAGAACCCGTAGATATCCGCCCTTGTGATGTCTTCAAAGTGACACCTGGGGACAATACCCTTCTCGAGGGTAGCCTGAACCATGTCGAGGTATTTGGCCATGGCCTTTTTGCGGTCCAAGCCCATCTTCAGGAAGATATGATAATCCGAGACAGAGGTGAGAATACCGGTCTCTGTAAGGCCCATGGCGCGAACGTTCTGGAGGTCCTTCTTGTTAGCCCTTATCCAACCCATGATGATCGGATATTGGTAGCCTTTGCTTTTGCACTTCTCCACCGCCTCTTTGTCCTTTTTCGTGTACACGAAAAACTCCGACTGGCGAATGATCCCCCGAGGCCCTGAAAGCCTGTGAAGAAAATCGAAAAGTGTGGAGATCTGTTCGACTGAGAATGGCGGCCGCGCCTGCTGTCCGTCTCGAAATGTCGTGTCAGTAATAAGAAAATTCCGCGCCGGATTTATCGGCAATATTGCGAAATCGAAGTCCACTTTCGGCACTTCCGTGTACGGAAAGATCTTTCTCAGGAGATTGGGCTTGTCCACCTCAAGCAATGATCTTCCCTTGCTGAATTTGTCGAACTCATGGTAAAGCACTCCCCTTTTAGGATCCCACGTGGCCATAGCTTGATCTCCTTACGTATCTAATTCCTTCGAACAATTTTCAGGCCCAATTCTTTGAGTTGCTCCATCGTGACCGGAGTGGGCGCTCCGGTAAGCAGGCAACTTGCTTTCTGAGTCTTTGGAAAGGCTATCACATCTCTTATAGACTCTGAGCCGGTGATAAGAGCTACGATCCTGTCCAACCCGAATGCAATTCCGCCGTGAGGAGGAGCGCCGTAGCGTAGGGCTTCCAGAAGAAAACCAAATTTGGCCTCTGCCTCTTCCGCGCTTATTCCCAGAACAGAAAAAACCTTCTGCTGGACCTCGGTTGTATGAATACGGATACTCCCGCCCCCGATTTCCATGCCGTTCAAGACCAGATCATATGCCCGAGCTCGCACCGAACCGGGGTCGGTTTCCAACCTGTCAAGGTCCTCATCTCTGGGCGCGGTGAACGGATGATGCATGGATTTGTAGCGTCCTTCTTCTTCATCATACTCCAACAGGGGGAATTCCGTGATCCAAACGAATTGGAATTCCTTACCGGGAATCTCGTCGAGCTTCTGTGCCAGGCTGTTTCGCAGGTTTCCCAGTACGTCATTCACCACCCGCTCCGAATCCGCCGCGAACAGTATTACGTCACCGGCTTTCGCGTTAACACGATTGTTGATAGTCGAACGCTCGTCTGAAGAGAGAAATTTTGCTATGGGCGACTGCCATTCACCTCCCTGCTTGATTCGGGTATAGGCGACACCTTTGCCGCCAAAGATCCCCGCGAAATCACGGAGGTCGTCCAATTCCTTTCTGGAGAGCCTTTCTCCGCGTTCAATCTTCAACGCCTTCACGACGCCGCCATCATCCACGGCCGAACGGAAAACAGCAAATTCCGTTGTGCTCAATGTCTCTGTGAGTTCCGTAAGTTCCATTCCGAAACGGGTGTCCGGTTTGTCAACGCCGTATCTGAGCATCGCCTCTTTGTAAGGCAACCTGGGAAACGGAATTGTTAAGTCAATCCCTAGAATTTCATTGAAAGCTCTAACCATCATTCTTTCAACTATGTCAAAGAGCCTGTTTTCTTCAATGAAGGATGTCTCCATGTCCAACTGGGTGAACTCCGGCTGCCGGTCGGCCCGCAAGTCTTCGTCCCGAAAGCAGCGCACAACCTGATAGTATCGCTCAAAGCCCGCTATCATAAGCAGTTGCTTGAAAAGCTGAGGTGACTGTGGGAGCGCGTAAAAACTGCCCTGCTGGACCCGGCTCGGTACCAGATAGTCCCGAGCTCCTTCAGGAGTGCTCGTTGTAAGGAAAGGTGTTTCTATATCGGTGAAATCCTCACGGTTCAGGAAGTCTCGTATCGTCGTGATTAATCGATGCCGCACCAAGAGATTCCTCCTCGCGCCCGCGTCCCGTCTCAAATCGAGGTAGCGATAGCGGTATCGAACTGAATCAGTTGGGGGATCATCTTCATCGAGCGGGAAAGGCGGCGCCTCCGAGCGGTTCAGTATCTTGACTTCACGGACGAAGATTTCGATTGATCCAGTGGCCAAATCAGGATTCAGCGAGTCGTCGGGACGCATACGAACCACTCCGCTGGCGGCGACCACCCATTCCGGCCTGAGCGCGTGCGCTCGGGCATGAGATTCAGGTGAGTATTCGGGGTTAAAGACAAGCTGGATCAACCCCGCCCGGTCTCGAAGGTCTACGAAGATGACCCCGCCGTGATCACGGCGCCTCAGGACCCAACCCATGACTATCACATCTTGATTGATGGAGTGTTCGCCCAACTGCGTCGAAAGATGCGTTCTCTCCCATCCGTCCAGAGAGTCAAGTTTCAAGATTTGTCTCCTTGAAGGTAGGTTACGATCTCATCGATCTTCACGGTGGTTTGCTCACCGGTTGCCATTTTCCGCACAGTAACTTCGTTGCGGCCAAGCTCATCGTCTCCCAGCATAATGACACTCCTGGCCCGTATTCGGTCGGCAACCTTCATCTGGGCTTTCAGACTCATGTCGGAGTGTCGCGTCTCTGCTGATATGCCGGCTCGCCTGAGGGTGTTCACCAGACGAAAAGCGGTTTCGCGCGCTTTTTGACCGATGACCGCGACGTAAACATCCATTGAAGGCACAAAATCTAAATCATCTTCCGGGATGCCTATGCTGAGGCGCTCCAGCCCTATAGCAAAGCCTATTCCTGAAACATCCGGGCCTCCAAGCTCTTTGAGGAGACTGTCGTATCGACCGCCGCCCCCGACGGCTTTGGATTTGCCCAATTCGCTGTCAACAATCTCGAACGCCGTCCGGGTATAATAATCCAGGCCTCTCACCATCCTGGGTTCATTTCTGTAGGGTATATCGAGTAATTCCAAAGCTCGTCGAACAGCATCAAAGTGTTCGCGGCAATCCTCATCAAGACTGTCAGTAATTAGAGGTGCGTTCTGAACTATCTCAACGCACTTAGGGACCTTGCAGTCCAGGATCCTAAGAGGATTGGTGTTGTACCGCCGCTGACAATCCTCGCACAGTTGATCCAGGTATTTCTCCAGGAATTCTCTCAAAACGCGCCTGAACACGGGCCGACACTTCGGACAGCCGACGGAATTGATCTCCATCACGAGGTTCTTGGCCCCGATGTTTGTCATAATACTGTGGGCTGCTGCAATTGTTTCGGCATCAGTAAAGGGAGAATCGTCGCCCAAGACCTCAGCGTTTATCTGAAAGAACTGCCGAAACCTTCCTTTTGAAGGTCTTTCCCGCCTGAACATGGGCCCTATGGTGTAGAGCTTCAATACCGGCTCGCGCTTCAAGAGCGAGTGCTCCGCAACAGCGCGCAACGTTCCCGCAGTGGCTTCCGGCCTGAGACTAAGCGATTCCCCGCCGAGATCAACAAACGTGTACATCTCCTTTTCGACAATGTCGGTAACTTCGCCGATTCCTCTTTCAAAAAGCTCGGTCCGTTCCATGATCGGCGGGATCAGCTCCCTAAAACCGAACCGTTCCAGAGTGGACCTGGCAGTCGCGATAATAAACGACCACTTGGGCGTCTCGTCCGGCAGGATGTCATGGAAACCTTTTACCAGCCTAATCATAGATCACCTTCAAATGTTGACGGCATAGCGTTTTTTGGGCACGCAATATAAATGAGCGATCATTGAGATAACACCAAATATCCAATCCACGCAGCCCCTCCATCAGCCATGCTCTTTCGTTCAACGCAAACCAGGGTAAATTTGCTATTAAAGAGCAATTCCCGCCTCACGTCAAGAGCGGCTGTCTGAAAGTGTGTCGAGCAACTTTGAGATCACCGATTGAGCCGAGCTTCCAGGCCGAGTGGTTATATCAATTCCGGATCAAAAAGCAGAGCAGTGGTGCCCACTCACTCTCGGCACCAATATGGTAGGGGGCTTGAAAAAGCACCATACTTTCGGTGGCTCGGGACGGACACTCCTCTCGAATTTTTACATGGTGGGGTAGAGCATGAAATGAGACAAACTATAGGGAATCCTGGTCTAATTCTTCCCCTTTTTTTCGCGCAAGGAGTGTTTCCTCCGATAGTAGACCGCTGAGCGACAGTTTTGTCCACATACTCTCAAGTCCCTTTCGGGACAACTTGTACTTGCGCATAAGCATCTCGTCCGACATGTCATCGGCAACATCTTTCAGCAGATCTTGAGCCTGGATTTTGGTCTTTTGGAGATCGACCGAATCCAGCTCGATTTCGATTTCCGATGCTTCTACGACCATTCTATTTTCGAGATCTTCGCGCGTGATTAGACCTTTGTTCGACAATTTCCTGAACAGACTGGCCAGTCCTCTTAAGGACAGGCCGTGCTTCTTCATAAGTTCCTGATTCGATAGATTGTCTTCAAGGTCCTCGAGCACTTGCTTTGTGCTAATGCTCAATACGGGCCTGCCAGTAGGAAGACTCTCGGTCGCAGTTTCGGAGTGAACGTCTACGTAAGGCTGGAGTGCAGGGGCCACATTGACGAAGTCAACACTAAGACCCTTTGCTTTTATGTCTTCAAAATATCTAGCCAGGTGAGCCGTGAAGTCACTGCAAACCCATTCTACGCCGTCGAAATCGATCAATATCCCCTTATCCGAGTTCGCGCTCAACCATTCCACGGTCTTGTCCATGAACTCTTCCACATGGTGTTCCTCAATCTCCGACCCCTCAATTCTGAGCCTGAAAAAACCGGACTCTTCCAATAGGGAAAAAACCGCCTTCGCATCCTCGTAGTAGTATTTTGTCACGGCCAATACCCCTCAGAAGAAAGGCAGTCCTGTCCCTCAAGCTCTGTAAATTCCGTTCAACTTGCAACTTACCGGTTAAAAACGGCGTTCACTGAGGAAATGACTATCCTTGCCCCCCTTGATTCAAATATACAAATTTGAGGTGGTTGTATCAAGGCAAAAATACCGTGGGTGCGCCGGCAACCGACCATCTCCGCCCCGAGCAGCGATATTCAACCAAATTGAAGGCAAACCGAGATTGGACTATCAAGGCCAATCACACAGGTCCCCCCAATGGCGAGCAAGCGCAGGCGGCATCATGCGCGAGAAATAAGGCAGCATTCCCATTCGGCTCTCCTGTTGGCCCAAAACAGGTCCGTCCGCGGAAGATTGCCCACTATAAAGATCTCTTTTTCGATCTTGCCTCCGATCCTCCTAATGAAGTCCCTGAAATCTTTTATGGTAAGACGATGAACGTCAGGTGTATTAAACCATGGATGCGGATACGTATCAGTGCATGGAGTGCGCCCGGAAATGACGGATTCGAGGCTCACCTTCCAGTGCCCGAAATTCGGGAATGCTATAATTGATTTGGAACCCACACGAAGCATCTCTTTTACCACTCTATCCGGGTACATGAGCTGCTGGAGAGTTCGGCTGAGCACAACATATTCGTAGCTCAGATCGGCAAACCCCTCGAGACCTTCATCCAGATCGAACTTGAGTACCTGAATTCCCCTCTCGATACATCGGATCACTTTTTCCTGGTCCAGTTCTACACCACACCCCTGCACGTCCTTTTCGTCCCGCAAACGTTGCAACAGAGTACCCGAACCGCAACCGAGGTCAAGCACGCGAGTTCCGGGGGCAATGAGATCTATTATAATATTGAATCCGACTTCAAACTGGTTGAAACGATGCTCGGATCTGGCCATTTTCACCTAACACTGGTTAAACACTTCGCCGCACAGCTACGTCCGCAGACCGGTTTCTCTACCGCGGGCATTTTCCGCTTATCCCATCAGTCCTCTTCAAGGAAAATAATTTTACTACAAGGGCACTAGGAAAAAAAGCACCTGGATGTGACCTTTCGTTTACACAAAAAAAGCCTCATCCGGAAAAGCAATGGCACCTTCCGCGCTGGCTCTCGGATACCGCCGATAACAGACCTCTCCCCGCCGGGCTTTACACTTACGGCAAAGCCCTCAAAAAGGTAGGCTCTTAATTGGTCAGGATGGAACTTTGATTTATTTGCTTATTGGGAGAAGAGCAACCCAATTAGTATGCGCCGCCATTGCTGATAGCAACTCTCCGGAACGCCGCAGAATTCTTTCGCGCCTGGGGACGACTTGACATCATTGATTTCCATACCGCCCGAATCAGTAGTTCTGGACCGACCTGGAACGATTACCAAAATCGTTTCGTCGCCCGCCATTTCTGCGATGCGCTTTGTTATGGTTAGGATGGCGCTCTTTCTTCTTCATGAGACAATCCCACGAACAATAACCGTAAACTGAATAAGTCATCGTCTGAACGGCAGTGTATTCCCTGCCACACGTCTTGCATCTTGCCAAAGTTATTACCTCCAGTGTTGTAGCTATCGAAGCGAGTTTTCTTTCCGGCAGCCTGATATTCCGGCTGTCCACTTCATAACAAAGTCTTCTGATGCCATGCAGAACCACGGGGCCGCATAACAGTTCCAATCCGCCCTGTTCGAGTTTTCCCCGTTCACAATAGTAAAATCGGCGTAGTGGGCCCTACAACGGCTGCTTTCAAAAAGGATGGGTAAAACACCAGCACAAGTGGGCGCCTACTTCGGCTCTGCACCCCGATTCACGGACAATAGTGACTAAATTGGATCAGGCGGCCGGCTCCTTAGCGGATATTCACATTATATATCGCTTTGAGGGAATCGTCCAGCGCGTCCTTTCGGCCCGCATCCGCCGCCTCTCTCAGAATTCTCAACCGCTACATGACCAGCATCAGCAGAGAGACATTCACCGCGTCTTTATCTCGTTTCCTCAAGTCCTTTTACTCAAGACATCCGAGCTTCAGAAAAGTTTATGCTATTCATCACTGGGTTCGGCGATTAGCCTCCACGCCGAGCAAACTTAGACCCCCTAATTTGACACCCGGGAAAAATGATCAGCCGTGTTGTCCGGCCGACTCGTTGGGGCAGGCGCCTACGAATTTTCAAAAACGTTCCTAACTAAGCTCATCGAAGCCCCCGACGCCTCAGGGAGGTTCATAGCACTTGTGAGAAAACTTGTCAAACGTATCGTTGACCTACCGTCGACGAAAATTCCCAAGACACTTCTTCCGCGGTCCTTCCGCGAATTTGGGCCTCCTCTATCCAGTCAAATCATTTTGACTTTCCTGATTTCAGTCTTTATGCTATACGGCGCTGTCAACCATGCCACGGAAACTATAATATGAAAGCCAGCATTGTATGTGTCGCATGTCTAGTCGCTTTGTTGACTCTTACTGCTTGCTCAGCCTTAACCTATCTCAAGGGAGGCATCTATCAATCTCTCGATGAAAATCTAACTATCGTAGGGCTCATAGGAAATCCTAACAGCTATCTTAACCGCGAAATAGTCTTTTCAGTTCGATATTACAAAAAAGGAGACCTTCCCTGTCCATTGGGATCTGATTACGTTAATTTTGTGATAGCCGATAGGGTGAGTTACATAACACTTAACAAGGTTTGGATGAAAACTGACCGTGCCAAGATACTGGATACATTAAAGGAAATGGAAACCATCGTGATGAAGGCTCGAGTCTTTAAGGTTGATAAAGAAAAAGATCCTAACCTTGAAGCCCTCGAAATAGTCAAAGAATGAAGCAACCTGACTCGGATTCGACTGACGCTGCAAACGTCAGACGGAATCGTTTCGGCAGGGATAATGGGAGAACACTTTGGGAAAAATTCTTGTAACCAGCGCCTTACCGTACGCGAACGGTGACATACATATAGGCCATTTAGTCGAATATATTCAGACTGATATCTACGTGAGGTTTCTTAGACTCATTGGAAAAGACGTAATTTATATGTGCGCCTCAGATGCGCACGGCACACCAATTGAAATCAACGCTTCCAAGCGGGGGATCTCGCCGAAGGAACTGGTATCCGAATTTCATGACAGGCACCGCGAGGATTTTACAAAATTTGAAGTGGCCTTCGACGAGTTCTACACCACCGATTCGCCTGAGAACCAGCGCCACTCGGAAAGAGTTTATCTCAAGGCCAAAGAAAAGGGCCACATTGTAACGCGAGATGTTGAGCAGTTTTACTGCGACAATTGCGGGCGATTTCTACCGGACCGTTACATTAAAGGGACCTGTCCCAAGTGCGGCGCGGCGGATCAGTACGGGGACGTATGTGAATCATGTGGCGCCACCTATAGGCCCACAGAATTAATTGATCCTCGATGCGCGGTCTGTGGGGCCACTCCATCACTTCGTATTTCCAAGCACTTTTTTTTTCGTCTTAAAGATTTTGAGGATTATCTGATCGCGTGGACGTCGGAGCCCGGACGTCTCCAGAACGAAGTAAGAATGTTCGTCCGAAATTGGATCGACCAAGGTCTTCAGGATTGGGACATATCAAGGGACGGTCCGTATTTTGGATTCAAGATCCCGGGCGAAGAGGACAAGTATTTTTATGTGTGGTTGGATGCGCCGGTAGGATACATCGCTGCGACGGAACATTATTGCGCATCACGGAATGACAGGGATGTATCTGATTATTGGTTAAAGAGCGATTCCGATGCGGAGATTCATCATTTTATCGGAAAAGACATCGCATACTTCCACACACTGTTTTGGCCTGCCATGCTGTACGTAGCGGACTATCGCACTCCCACGGCCGTCCATGTTCATGGTTTTCTAACCATTGACGGACGAAAGATGTCCAAGAGCCGTGGAACATTTATAACGGCCCGACAGTTTGCCGATTATCTGAGCCCATGGTACCTTCGATATTATTACTCAACCAAGCTAAACGATTCCATAGACGATCTGGATTTGAATACGGATGAATTCGTCAATCGTATAAACTCGGAGCTGGTAAACAACGTAACAAATCTCATTAGCCGCACTCTAGGCTTCTTGAACAAAAGACTTGAATCACGGCTGGGCAAAATTCCCGATGGGGTGAAAGATCTAGCGGACAATGTGGCGGCTTCGGCGGAAGCGGCAAAAGATTTTTACCTCAATCGTCTGTTCGGCCAAGCAACAAAGGAAATCCTTAAGATTGCGGATTTGGCAAATGGTTATGTGCAGACTCGCGCGCCCTGGTCCGTAATGAAGCATAATCCGGAACAGGCCAGAGATGACCTGACATTTGTTGTTAACTGCATAAAAATTATCACGATACTTCTAAAGCCGATCATTCCCGCATATTGCCTGAGAGTCGAACAGATCCTGGGATTGGAAAACCTTACCTGGGCCGATGCCCGGTTTGACCTGGAAAATAGGTCCATAGGAACGTTTGAAAAGCTGCTGGAACGTCTGGAGCCGCGTGTCGTGGAAAAAATGATTGAAGCGGGCCCTCAAACAGTCAGTGAAACGCCGATCTCACAGGAGACGCCGATGTTTAAGGAAGAGATTCCTATTGAATATTTTAATGGCGTAGACCTCAGAGCCGGGAAAATCCTTGCCGCCGCAGACGTAGAAGGCTCCGAAAAACTGCTCAAGCTTGAAATAGATCTCGGCCTGGAAACGCGTACCGTCTTCGCGGGGATTAAATCGTCTTACAAGCCGGCAGATCTTTTGAACCGAACCGTTGTGGTGGTTTGCAACCTAAAACCCCGGAAAATGAGGTTCGGCCTGAGCCAGGGCATGATTCTGGCCGCCGCGGACGGAAACGGCAAGGTGCAAATTTGCGAACTCCAAGGCGCTGTGCCACCCGGAACGCCCATAACTTGAGCCGGGTTATGGAAATCGCTTGCACGACTGCGAGCTTCCCTATAAAATTGCCGACGGCTGTGGGCTTGTTCTTGGTTTCCATCCATTGTTCAAGAAGTAGACGTCCGGAACGGCTTTAATCACTTTAGTTTATTGTGTTGCGCCTTACCGTAGGACTCGGTTCTCTAACTGACACGCTGACCTTGCTTTCTTCCTGCTTGCCGGGAGAAAGCCCATTGTATAACCATCACAAAAAACAGGAGGGAGGAGACGCCCATGACGGTGAAGATTTTTCTTAATGAAGATGAGATTCCCCGCCAATGGTACAACATCGCAGCCGACATGCCCAACCCGATGCAGCCCCCTCTGCATCCGGGAACACACCAACCTGTTGGCCCCCAGGACCTGGCTCCGGTCTTTCCGATGAACCTGATTGAACAGGAAGTGAGTCAGGAGAGGTGGATAGATATTCCTGAAGAGGTCCTGGACAAGCTGCTAATATGGCGACCGACCCCCCTGTATCGTGCGGTGAATCTTGAAAAGTTCCTCGATTGCCCGGTAAAGATCTACTACAAAAATGAGGGGGTCAGCCCGGCTGGAAGTCACAAGCCCAATACAGCCATTCCGCAGGTTTATTACAACAAAATCTTCGGAATAAAGAGAATCGCTACTGAAACGGGCGCGGGCCAATGGGGCAGCGCGTTGAGCTTCGCATGCAATCAGTTTGGACTCGAGGCGAAGGTCTACATGGTGCGTGTCAGCTATGAACAGAAGCCGTACCGTAGATTGATGATGAATACCTGGGGCGCCACATGTATTCCCAGTCCCAGCACGGAAACCGAAGCGGGCCGTAAGATCCTCGCAAAGGACCCGAATTCACCGGGAAGTCTCGGCATAGCCATCAGCGAGGCCGTGGAAGACGCGGTGACCAGCGAAGCACAAGGGAGGCCACCCACCCGTTACTCACTTGGAAGCGTGCTTAATCATGTGCTTCTGCACCAGACCATCATCGGCCAGGAAGCCCAGAAGCAACTCGCCAAAGTTGGCGATTATCCGGATATCGTGATCGGTTGTGCGGGAGGCGGAAGCAATTTCGCCGGTTGCGCGTTTCCGTTTGTTCGTGACAAAATTGCGGGCAAGCAGATTCAGATAATAGCTGTGGAGCCCAGTTCTTGCCCAACCATGACCAAGGGACCTTTTGCCTACGATTTCGGGGACACCGTTCAAATGACGCCTCTACTGCCTATGCACACCTTGGGTCACGGTTTTGTGCCCGCTCCCATCCACGCGGGCGGATTGCGGTATCACGGCATGGCGCCTCTGGTCAGTCAACTCGTGATCGACGGGCTGGTCGAGCCCAGGGCTGTGCGTCAGCTCGAAACATTCAACGCTGGTGTGCTTTGGGCCAGGACGGAAGGTTTCATCAGTGCG
>Ga0335071_10003587_pt1 | contig 16283 bp, 18 predicted proteins | sample Lox_Sample_15_FD_206724 | JGI IMG/M metagenome (GOLD analysis project Ga0335071, IMG submission 206724) | Soil microbial communities from Loxahatchee National Wildlife Refuge, Florida, United States - Lox_Sample_1.5 | ecosystem: Environmental > Terrestrial > Soil > Wetlands | place: USA... | reverse complement strand
GCTGGCGGCGCGCCTTGAGGTGGCAGCGCCTCCCAGAGATGAACAAGCTTGGCGAGTTCCTGGTGCGCCACTTCGAGGGCATCGCCGCCTACTGCGACCAACCCGTCCGCTTCGGCTTCGTCGAGTCGCTCAACACCACCATCAAGGCCATCCTCCGCCGCGCCCGGGGCATGCGCGATGAACAGATGCTGCTCCTCAAGCTCAAGTGGGCGACCGCTCACCCCATCCGATCCTCACGCGACCTCGAGAGGTTCATCGCACATGCCGGCTGCATTTGATTCGGTGAAGAGCCTGAAAACGTCGCGGCGGTCCGACCCCATCCGGTGCACTCGACAGCTTGCTCCAATGGAGTTGCGGAACGCTTCGTGGGATCGGTTCGGCGCGAGCTTCTCGACCACGTCATCGTCCTCGACGACCGCCATCTTCGGCGCCTGCTCAGCGAGTACCTGGCGTACTACCACGAGGACCGTACGCATCTCGCGGTCGACAAGGACTCGCCGCTGCCCCGACCTGTGGAGCCGCGTCCTGGAACAGGCACAGTGGATGCCCGACCGCGGGTCGGCGGGCTGCACCATCGATACTGTTGGCGCACTGCCGCGTAAGCGAATCTTGTCGAGCGCGGAACCTCCGGCCGCGCCACGAGGGCCGCCGGACCGCCCCTCGATCTGCGATCGGCATCTCCCCGACCGTCATTTCCTTTCCTCGGACAGGGTCGCCGCTGTCCATCCCAGCGGTGTCCCTCCGTGCTTCACCGCCCTCCACGCCGGTCCGTGACCTGGCACCCGATCGTCCTTCACCGTCCCAAATCGCATACTGGCGACCGACAGGGCCTTCAGTTCCAGTTCCACTGGGCCGTCCTGTTCTCCGATAAACTGAAGCGCGCCCATGCACTTCTCCGGCTTCAAGCAGATCGGGCCGACGCTACATGACCTTCATGCGCGCATCACTCTCCGTCCGATAGAGTTCGGCCCAGGCAATCACCTTCATGTCCTTTGGGTCGATGTTCTCCAGAGCCTCGGGATCCTCGACGAGGGACCTCGCAACGTGAACGTCGACCGGCCACTGGGAGATGGGGAAGAGTGAATCACCCTTGTGGCGGGGAGCCAGCAGTACCAGTTCGATGTCCCGGCCACCCAGGCCGTACTTCTGCCCAAGAAGTGGCGGCTCGATACGCACTAACAGTAGGTCGTCGCGCTGACCTGACGCCAACCGCTTGATCCGCCAGCAGCATCGCGGCTTTTCCATTCCGTAGCCCTCGGTTGAGGCGAGGTAGAAGTCTGGTTCACTCATCGCGCATGCTCAGAACTCTGGGTTGAGGCCCTGGACATTTTGCAGATGGACCTGTCCTTCAGGGTTGGGGATCTTCCATTCGGGCAGCCCGCCCGGGTTGCCGTGCAAAGACGAGGCAGGCTGCGCCCTGACGCTGTGTGTCCCGAGAATCTTGAACCGCCCGTAACCACGTCGGTTCAGGAGCCATTAAGGCCACCTTCCATACGGGGTAGCCTGCGGTCCTCATAAGAGCTGTCCTCGTCGCGCTCGCCTGTATCTCTGGAGCCCGTCAGAATCCAGGCGAGTTTTGGCCGTATTTTGGCCGGCGCGTCTTCGGCAATGGGTCCAGCGATCTGCCGCCCTCAGCAAGGCTCTCAAGCGCCAACTCCTCCTTGCCCCAAGGGATGCGGCTGCAGTGCCCACATGGCCGAGTTCAACTCCACGCCGCCCCCCCAAGCACACTCGCTCTACTCGGTTAGGCTCGAGCATGTTCCTTCGCGTAGTCATCTATCGATCGCCGTAAACCCGAAGGAATCCAGGGTTAGGGCCGGTCGCCGCCGAACTTCAGGTTAACGACGTTCGATGGGCTTTGCCGCTACGGGCGCATCTGCGTGATCGGTGTCAACTTCTTCCCGTATCACCGTGATGTTACGGGCCGGCCGGTGGGTTGCTGCGCGCGCCTGGTATCCTCCGAGACGGGTCCCGGTGGCCTTCGCTCCGTGCGCCGACCCCAAGTCGAAGCCTTTGCGATAAAGTTTCTCGCGCTTACCGGCTGGTGACGGTGCCTATGCCCAACTTCGCGGGAGCATTGCCCTGTCTTTGTGTCGATCGTTACTCGGGAGCAACGGCGGAGTCGCCGGGCTGTAGTTCCGTCCGGATCACTTGAGCCGCCCGAATGTCCCTGAGCGCAGCGGGAGTGACGTGCGCCTGGACCCCGCTCGAAGGAGGCGTCATGGGTGTCACGACCAGTACGCAAAGCGTGTACGCACGAGTTGTCCTGCCACTCCTCCTCATTGCCACGGCGTGCACCGAGCCGGTCCCCGCCCCCTGGTTGGCCGCGAGCACCGCCGCCGGCGACCTGAACGGCTTCGCGGTGGGGCGCGACGGCTCCCTCTGGGGCTGGGGATGCTCCCCGCTCGGCGATGGGACCAGGATGGACGGGAACACGCCGGTGCGGATCGGCACCGGCTACACCGCGGTGGCCCCGGGGACCAACCATGTGCTGGCCCTCAAGGTCGATGGTACACTTTGGGCCTGGGGCGATAATTCCTACGACGCGGTCGGCGACGGGACCGACCAGGAGCGGTTGGCGCCGGTCCCCATTGGCAGCGGCTTCAGCGCCGTCGCCGCGGCCGCCTACCACTCGCTGGCTCTCAAGCCGGACGGCACGCTGTGGGCCTGGGGCGACGACTACTACGGCCAACTCGGCCCCACCGGCGTGGACCTCGCGACCTCGCCACGGCAAGTGCACCTCACCTTCCAGGTTGCCAAGGTCGCCACCGGGCGTGCCCACACCCTGGCCATCGCCACGGACGGCGCCCTGTGGGGCTGGGGCGACAATTCGCTCGGCCAGTTGGACGGCATCCCCACCGGACCGAGGAATTCACCCCGCCAGCTCGGGACCGATTATGTCGCCGTCGCCGCAGGCAGCAGCCACTCGCTGGCCCTTACGGTTGACGGTACGCTCTGGGCCTGGGGCGACAACACCCATGGCGCCCTGGGCATTGGGACCGCCGATCCGGTGAGCGGCCCGGTGGCGGTTCGCACCGGGGTCGCCGCCATGGCCGCCGGAACCCACGCTTCCGTCGCTGTCACCACCGACGGTGTGCTCCTCGCCTGGGGCTTCAACGATATGGGGCAGCTCGGCGAGGGGACGCTCGTCGACCGGCTCGCCCCGGTCGAGATCGGGCGAGGCTACACCAGCGTCTCGATGGGCCCGCGCGTCTGGTACCCGGCCATCACGCCCAGCCGGTCGTTCGCACTGGCCGTCACCACCGGCGGCGTGGTCCACAGCTGGGGCAGCAACGGCTACGGTACGCTTGGGGACGCCACCTGGAACGACCGATCGGCGCCGGGCCGGGTAGCGTTGCCGCGCTGAGCGCGCTCCACGAGATTGCGCATAGTCTCGCTCGACGCGCCATCGCAGCTTGGCGAAGTAGATCAGCGACGCACTCATCATTTTAGGAACGGCGAAAGCACGGGGAGTACACGGCTTCCGACCAGCATCAGCTTCACGAAGCTGCCTCATCCTCTCTGGCAAGCCCGGCCGCCATGAATTACATGTGTGGATGGACGTCACCGGCTCGGTGGCTAACGCACCGGGCCGGTTGAGGGGTCCGGGCGCCTGATCCACGCCGGATGGCTAACGATCGCAGACGAAGCGCGAGTTCTTACCACAGAACCGCAGTAGGCGCGTCGGATGCCGGGACCTCCAGGAAGTACGCTTTCGGGACAAGCCTGGGGTACCGACGCATCGCCACGTTTACGGCGTCACCCCGGATTCAGTAGTGGCTTCCCCACGGGCAGTGCTCCGGATCTTGGCCGCCTGCTCGACCCGGAAGGCGGTCTCCGCGTCCTCGACAACTACGAACCTGCACGCCAGTTCGCGGCTTATGAAGTCCTTCACCTTCGAATCGAAGGAGAGTTGGCCGGCCGCGATCTCGATCACTTCATCATGAGTGAGAAGCGGCAGGACGGGGCGATCAGCCACGTACACGCAGAACTGGTCGCCGCTGCGCCGTCCCGACGCGTGGCTCGCGAGACGTGTGGCCAGGCCACGGTCGCTTCTTGCCATGCGGTGGCGTTCGACGTCTTCCTCCGTCATCCCCCGGCACGACATGCCCACGTAGATGAACGCAGGTCCACGCCAGACCGAGTACACGCCCGCGCGCGCGGTCTTCTTGACGCGCGCTGCCACGCGGAGAAGGCGGAGCCGAAGGGTCGGAGGTTCTCCAACCGGAGGGTGCGTAGCGGCTTGCTGGCACGGCGGCGAAGCTCGTGCAGCAGCTGGTAGGCGACGGCGAACAGCAGCAGTCGCAGTTTACCTACTATCGACGGCAGAGGAGTGCAATTGCGAACTCAACCATGAGAATCACTACGGTCGCGCGACCACTGGGAGGCGTCTCCAAGCCAGACTTTCGTCGCCTCATCTCGTACTTGTGCAGCCCACTTGCCGGGAAGAGTACAAGGCCGTTCGTCACTGCGAGAAGACCGATCGAGGCAAACCCCCACAGGCGGAAGCCCGGAATACCTACAACATGGTGGAGTGAACCAGAGAGCAGCAGCACATCGACCACGGCCATAAACTCAATACAGGCCAGGATCCCGAGTGCTGTGTACCGCGCCGCACGCGGGTTTGAGGCGCTTCTCGCGATAGGCAATCGACAGACTTCCTGGTAAACGATCCAGCGCCAGTCCAGCACGGATTCCCACAGCGAGGTCTTGCCTATTCGAGAGTCGCTCTCGGTCATGCCCTCACCTCAGGGTCCAGCAACGCTATAGGCTACGTTATTGACAAATGACCGATTGAATTCCTCCACATGATTCGCACTGTCCGAGTCCATCCCGTGCCAGCCCCCCGGAAAAGCCATGTCACCGACAGCCTTGCCGGCGAAAGAGAGGGCGGCGGGCAGCCATGCCTCGGGGTTGATGATGGCAACACCTGTTATCGTGGTGTTGGACAAGAACTCCGTTCGCGAGATCTTGCCGTCAGCTACAAGAACGAGGTCAACTGCCACACTCGCAGGCCCGATAATCCGTGAAGCAGCCTCAACGACGGGTTCCGCGGCTTCCACCGCCTTCACGAGACCGGCGCTAGCCCGAGAGAGATCAAGGACTTGGTCGCCATGAGCAAAAACATCGGCAGTTATGCCACTCCACGTCAAGGCCGTGGCAGTCCCTTCGATGACCTCTCCAAATCCATCGGGAGCCCGAAAGGGATTCTCGCCTGCCAAGACCGAATCGGCGATTGGTGTACGCAAGCCCTGTTCGCGCACGCAAGGGCTGAATGGCTTCGCGTTAAAGGACGTGGTGCCTTCAACATGCCGGCGAGCGGGCCTCGCCAAGCGCATCACCACCCAAGGGCTTCGGCACACGTTCGCAAGCCACCTCGTCGTGCGGGGGGGCGTCGCTGCGCGCCGTCCAGGAGCTACTCGGCCACGAGTCGATCGAGATGACGTTGCGGTACTCCCACCTCACCCCCGACGTGAAGCGGGAGGCAGTCCACCTGCTGGATGGGCCAGCAGGTTTGGGAGACATTGACGAGACGGGAGAGGGGTTGGGAAAAAGCCCCGGCATCACCGGGGCTTAACTGAGCGGGAAAAGGGATTTGACAAATCAATAGGGCTGTCGCCTAACTTGGCGACGACGCTCACCAATTCGCACAGAATGCCTGAGCCCCAACGGTTTAATGTCTTATCGGTAGTGGACATGAGTGGACGGCGGTCGGACCCGAGTAGACCGAGTCCTTGGCACCAGTTTGGCACCAACAACCGCCGACACCTATCAACCCTCTTCTCCTTCCTCTTTAGTCCAGTAGAAGGGAGAGGTGTCACAGGCGTCATACGTGCCATTTGCACTGGGACACAGCGGTTTTAGCGGTGGCCCCTCGCGTGACGCCTCCCTTCCGTGTTTTGTCACGAGCCTCTGTGTAGGGGGGGGTCAAATGTTGAAAGGCTTCGCTCTTTCGCGACCGACGCGCCGGGCAAACTCGCGCATTGTCAGCAAAGGGTATTTTTTGATCCAAGTCCCCCGAGGGCGGTACCCTGGCGCATGCCTCGCGGCGGACACAACCGGAAGCCGACGCAGTTGAAGATCGTCTCGGGGACCTACAGGCCGGACCGCGCCAACCCCAGGGAGCCGCACCTACGCGTGACGCGCATCGGGCGCCCGCCGGACCGTCTCACCCCGGACCAGCGGGAGTCCTGGCGAGAGCTAGCGCTCGTCGTCAACGCGATGCGGGTCGCGGCGAGATCGGACCTCGTCGCCTTCGAGTCCTTGGTCGGGTGGGTGACACTGCAGCGCCAGGCCCTGGCGTCCCTCTATGCCGGGGGGAACACCAGCACGGTCTACGCGCGGCCGGGGCCCGGCCGGGAGCGCGTCCTGGCCCGCCGGCCCGAACTGGCGACGATCAGCCTCGCCGAGGAGCGGATCGCGTACTACCTCGGCCGCTTCGGGATGACTCCCGCCGACCGGGTCCGCGTCGCCGCCCTGGAGGAGCGCAAGCGGCCCGACGGACTGGACGAGTTCCGGGAGTGAGCTGTCGTCGCGATCTTCGGGCGGGTAGCAGAGCAGGAGCGTGCGCGCCTTATCGAGCGTACGAAAGCCGGCCTCGAGCGCGCCCGACGACACGGCACTAAGAGAGGTAAGCCGATCGGACGAGCCCCGGCGATCGACTTCATTTGCTTTGGTCGCAAATCGGTGTTCTAGACATCCTCAGGAAAGTAGAGGAGGCGGGAACATGAGGGCGATCATCCTGGCGCTGCTGAGCCTGGCCGGCTGCGCGGGCGTCGAATCGGAGAACCAGCGGATCAATACGCTTCACTGGCTGGCCCTGGAGTCTGACGCGCGCAATGGAGCGATCGAGGGGATCACGGGCTCGTGGAGCTTCCGATCCGATGCCTGCCCGCACGGAGGCACGATGAAGCTGGAGCGTTTGAACGTCGGCTGGCTGAACGTCGGCATCGGTGGAGAGTGGAGCTGCCCAGGCTCGGGGACCGGTTCCATCGTGGCCGTGGCTGAAGGTGACTGCGCGGTAATTTGGTTCCGGCCCCCCAACTCGTTCGATCAGAGTGGGCCGACCGGCGATCAGCGCGTGCGGGTGTGCTTCGCCAGCGGGCGCGACATCTCGGGCCCGCTGATGAGCAAGGGCTCGACGTTCACCATGACCCGCACCTAGTTGAGTTGCCTGCGCCGTGGGGGCGGGCCCTTCGAGTCTCTACGCACCGCCGACTTCACCGCGGTGGGTCACCGAGTGTCCGCTACTTCCAGACCTTCCGGAAGTACTCCGCCGAAGGCGATCCGAAGCGGAGCCGAGGGCCGATCGGCTCCGCCCGGGGATGGGCCACACGGGAGAGAACCGGACCCGTGCGGCAACGCAAGCGTACCGCGCGCCTAGTAGACTATGCTGGCCGCTGGGGAATGGAGGCCAGTTTCCGGAATTTAAGACAATTGCTCGGCTTCGCGGACTCATCCGCGCGCAAGAAGGCAGCCGTCGAACGCGCGGCCCCCTTCGTTGGGCTGGTCTACACGACCCTCGTTCCGTGGCTTGCGGCTGGTGCACATCGGAGTCCGCTGGCAGCACCCCCGTTGCGTCCTTGGTACCCGCACAAGCGCGGCTTCTCCTTTGCAGATGTCCTCCGCACAGCACAGCGTGCCCTTGATCGACGTTCTTGATCCGCGCCGTAGTATCAATAACTTACGTCAACGCCGGGCACCCGCCCCGGATCTTCGAGAACGCCGGCTCAGGCTCGTCGCATAAGGCGAAAGCCGAGTCAGAGGTTGAAGAGGTTTATACGAGGCAAGAGCGAACCATCCAAGCGGGTCGGTGGATGGCCGAGCAGTCGCGCAAGGTACCTGCGCTCCAGGGCTCAAGGCGATCATCAGGCACGCTCGGGGTTGGTTCGCGGGCGAATTCTGAACTCGCCCGGAAAGGCGCCATCTGAGGAGGTGCGGGCGCGGGGGGTTAGGCGTACACATCCAGTCACCATTGAGGCCGGTTATCGTTCCTCTGGCGGGGGAGCTACTTCACCGCTGTGTCCGACATGACCTCTTGACGAGCCTGCGCCTGACAGGCTTGCTGACACTCCGAGAGGGACAGCAGGAGAGTCGCCTGCCCCTTGCAGAATTCACGAGGGCGATCGCTCGCGCGACAGATGTCGTGCAGGTTCGCGAGCGTACGCTGGTAGAGCCCGGCTCGCTCCTCCGCTGGCAGCTGCCGGAGCGAACCGGTTCCACTCATCAGGAACCACATGACGAGGCTGACGAGTGCCACTGCAAATGCGACCACTATGGGAAGGGGAGAACCCGCGCCGGCCGGCTCACGCTCACTCTGGCCCTCGCCATGCTCATCGTGCACGGCGTCGGTTTTGTCCCCCCCCGGGATCGCGACCAGCAACGGTATTGTTCGTGTCATTCTGCGATCCATGGTGGTGTTCACTCGTGTCGCCCGGAGGGCATTCCTCGTGCCATGTCTACGACGTCCCGGCAAGTATGCGCGGAGGGAGCGCCGTTGCCTCGATGGCGTGGCCACTCGATAGTGCTACCGCACGCTCCATTGCATTACGCAACTCGCGCACGTTTCCGGGCCAGGCATAGCCGACGAGGAGTCGCTCGACATCCGGCGGGAGGAGGGGTGGCGCCATATGTAGCCTCGTGGCGCTCTCGGCCACGAGCTCGCGCGCCAGGGCTGGGATGTCCACGTGTCGCTCCCGGAGCGGCGGAACGCGGATCTCGAAGACGTCTATCCGCGAGCGGAGGTCCTCGCGGAAGGTACCCCGGTGGACCTCGTCCTCGAGGTCGCGCCGCGTGGTCGCGAGAAGCCGAGAGTGCGGCGAATTGCGAGATGTCTCCAGCCATACCATTAGCCTGACCTGCAGCGGTGCGGTGAGGAGATCGATCTCCTCGAAAAGGATTGATCCCGTTGCGGCTGACGCGATCGCCTCCTCGAGCGCCTTGACAGCACTGCTCCCCGTGGAGAGGCCGCGGCAGTCCACCTGGACCCAGGGGCTCTCGCGTCGAGGCGATCCTCGATGCAGCCGCCGGGCGAGCATGCTGCGCCCAGAGCCCGGCTCGCCGACGAGCAGGACCGGGGCGTCGTGTGGTGCCACGAGCGCGAGTGCTCGCTCGACGTCCTCGAAGGAGGATGGCGAGCCAGTATCGGGATGCGGGGGCGGGGGAAACAGATCCATCGCTCGCCGGGAACAGCACGGACCATGCCATCTGCGGCGGAGGGCTTGCCGGAAGGCGACAACAGGCCAGGCGTATGCCCTCGCCGCCCGGGGCCCTCGCACAACGCACAGTTTGCCCCGCGCGGGTCGTGTTCGTTGCGCAGCAAGCGTCGTGGAGGAATTGACGCCCTTCCTGGGCGAGCCTGCGCAAGCATTGTGGATTCCCTCAAGATAGTGGACGAGGCCAGACCCACGCGTGCATGTGCCACCACCGGCATCCGCGATGCACAGGCCCCTGCAGTACGGCAACGCCCGATCCAGCGGAGACCCTCATGCTCGACGCGCTGTTCCTCACCTCCACGGTTGGCTTCTTCCTCCTCGGCCTCGCGTACGTGCGGGGCTGCGACAGGCTGTAGGTGAGCCGATGAACCTCGAGTACGCCACCGGAATCATCCTCGCCATCCTGCTCTGCGGGTACCTGGGGTACGCCCTCGTCCGACCGGAGCATTTCTAAGAGGCATCCCATGACCGCCAACGGTTGGCTACAGATCGGGCTCTACGCCCTGGTCATCCTCGCCATCACCAAGCCCATGGGGCTGTACATGTTCCGCGTGTTCGAGGGCGAGCGTCAGCCCCTACCGCGCGTCTTCGGTCCCGTGGAGCGCTTCCTCTACCGCCTCTCCGCTGTGAACCCGAAGAAGGAGCAGACCTGGTGGCAGTACACCGCCGCCATGCTCCTCTTCAGCATGGTCACGATGGCCGTGACCTACGGGATCGAGCGGCTGCAGGCCTTCCTCCCCTGGAACCCCCAGCACCTCGGGGCGGTGGAGCCGGCGCTGGCCTTTAACACCGCGGCCAGCTTCACCACCAATACCAACTGGCAGAACTACGGCGGCGAGAGCACGATGAGCTACCTCTCGCAGATGGCCGGGCTCGCCTGGCACAATTTCCTGTCGGCCGCGGTCGGCATCGGGATCGCGCTGGCGCTGGCCCGCGGCCTCACCCGGCAGCGCGGACCTGATGGTCCGAAGACCATCGGCAACTTCTGGGTCGACCTCATCCGCTCGATCGTCTACGTGCTTCTCCCCATCTCGATCGTGGTCACGGTGGTGCTGGTGGCGGCGGGAGTGCCCCAGACCCTGGCCGCCTACCGCGAAATCACCACCGTCGAGGGATTGAAGCAGATGATCGCGCTCGGGCCGGTCGCCTCGCAGGAAGTGATCAAGGAGCTTGGGACGAACGGCGGGGGGTTCTTCAACGCCAACAGCGCTCATCCATTCGAGAACCCGTCCGCGCTCACCAACTTCATCGAGATGGTGCTCATCTTCCTCATCCCGGCAGGGCTCACCTACACGTACGGAAAGATGGCGCGCGACACGCGCCAGGGCTGGGCACTCTTCGCGGCCATGGGCCTGCTCTGGGCCGCGGGCGTGACGGTTGCCTACTCGTCGGAATCCCGACCGAACCCGGCTCTCTCCACCCTCGCGGTGAACCAGGCGCCGGGGAACATGGAGGGCAAGGAGGTCCGCTTCGGGATCACCAACAGCGCGCTCTTTGCGACCGTGACGACCGATGCCTCGTGCGGTGCGGTCAACTCCATGCACGACAGCTTCACGCCGCTGGGTGGGCTCGTGCCGCTCGTCAACATCCAGCTTGGCGAGGTGGTCTTTGGCGGGGTGGGCGCCGGGCTCTACGGGATGCTGGTGATGGTCGTGCTCACCGTGTTCATCGCTGGCCTGATGGTAGGGAGGACACCGGAGTACCTCGGGAAGAAGGTCGAGGGGCGCGAGATGAAACTCGCCATGCTCTACGTGCTCGTCTTCCCGCTCATCATTCTCACCATGACGGCCTGGGCCTCCGTGGTGAAGCCGGGTCTCTCGTCCCTCAACAACGCCGGTCCGCACGGGCTCGCCGAGATCCTCTACTCCTACTCGAGCCAGGCCGGGAATAACGGGTCGGCGTTCGCGGGCCTGAACGGGAACACGCCCTTCTACAACGTGACCGGTGCCATCACCATGCTCGTTGGCCGCTTCTTCATGATCGTCCCCGCCCTCGCCATCGCGGGCTCCATGGTCGCGAAGAAGACCGTTCCGGCCGGCCCCGGTACGTTCCCGACCACCGGTCTCACCTTCGTCATCCTGCTCGTCTCGGTGGTCCTCATCGTCAGCGCACTCACGTTCTTCCCCGCACTCTCGTTGTCACCGGTACTTGAGCACTTCGCGGCGCTCCACGGGAAGGTGTTCTAGCCATGGCCCCCAAGACAAAGCCGCTGTCGCTCCTCGATCCGACCCTGCTCCGGCAGGCGGCACTGTCCAGCCTGAAGAAGCTCGACCCGCGCCTGGTGGCGAAGAACCCGGTCATGTTCGTGGTGGAGGTGGGGAGCATCCTCACCACCGTGCTCTGGCTCCGCGACCGGATCGTTCACCCGGCGGGGGCGGCCCCGGGCTGGTTCACGCTCTCGGTCAGCCTCTGGCTGTGGTTCACGGTGGTCTTCGCCAACTTTGCCGAGGCGGTGGCGGAGGGCCGGGGCAAGGCCCAGGCTGAAACCCTGCGCCGCATGCGCCGCGAGGTTGCCGCTCGCAAGCTCGTGAACGGACACGAGCAGTCCGTTACCGCCTCCAGCCTGCGCCGCGGCGACGTGGTGGTGGTGGAGGCCGGCCAGGTCATCCCAGGCGACGGAGACGTCATCGAGGGCATCGCCTCGGTCGACGAGTCGGCCATCACCGGCGAGTCGGCTCCCGTGATCCGCGAGTCGGGCGGCGATCGCTCGGCCGTGACCGGCGGGACCCGCGTGCTCTCCGACCGGGTCGTGGTGCAGATCACGGTGAATCCAGGCGAGTCGTTCCTCGACCGGATGATCGCGCTGGTAGAGGGCGCCGCGCGCCAGAAGACGCCCAACGAGATCGCCCTTCACATCCTGCTGGTCGGCTTGACGGTGGTGTTTCTCTTCGCCTGCGTCACGCTCGTGCCCATGGCCGCCTACTCGGGGATCAGCCTCTCCGCCACGGCCATCGTGGCGCTGCTCGTCTGCCTCATCCCGACCACCATCGGCGGACTACTCTCGGCGATCGGCATCGCCGGGATGGACCGGTTGCTTCGCAAGAACGTGCTTGCCATGAGCGGCCGGGCGGTGGAGGCGGCCGGCGACGTCGACACGCTGCTCCTCGACAAGACCGGGACCATCACCCTCGGCAACCGCATGGCCACCGAGTTCCTCCCCGTGCCCGGGGTACGGGTCGAGGAGTTGGCGGACGCGGCCCAGCTCGCCAGCCTCGCCGACGAGACGCCGGAGGGGCGCTCCATCGTCGTGCTGGCAAAGGAGAAGCATGGCCTCCGCGGACGCGAGGTGGGAGAGCCCGGACACGTCTTCATCAAGTTCAGCGCCGTGACCCGCATGAGCGGGGTCGACCTGGGCGGTCGTCACCTGCGAAAGGGCGCGGTCGACGCAGTGGCGACACACGTGGCCGCCTTGGGCGGCAGCATGCCGGTGGAGGCGGTGGCGGGAGCGGAGCGCATCGGCGACTCGGGGGCCACGCCGCTGGCGGTCTCCGACGGTCCGCGGGTGCTCGGCCTCGTCCATCTCAAGGACGTGGTCAAGGGTGGCATCAAGGAGCGTTTCGATCGCTTCCGGGCCATGGGCATTCGCACGGTGATGATCACCGGCGACAACCCGCGCACCGCTGCGGTCATCGCCCACGAGGCGGGCGTCGACGACTTTCTGGCTGAGGCCACCCCCGAGGCGAAGCTGAAGCTCATCCGGGACGAGCAGGCCAAGGGGAAGCTCGTGGCCATGACCGGCGACGGGACGAATGATGCCCCGGCGCTGGCCCAAGCCGACGTGGGCGTGGCCATGAACACCGGCACCCAGGCTGCCAAGGAGGCCGGGAACATGGTCGACCTAGACTCGAACCCGACCAAGCTCCTCGAGGTGGTCGAGGTCGGCAAGCAGCTCCTCATGACCCGCGGTACGCTCACGACCTTTTCCATCGCCAACGACGTGGCCAAGTACTTCGCCATCCTGCCGGCGCTCTTCGTGGCGGTGTATCCCGAGCTGCGACCGCTCGACGTGATGCACCTGGCTTCGCCCTTCAGCGCTATCCTCTCAGCGGTCATCTTCAACGCCATTATCATCGTGCTTCTCATTCCGCTGGCATTACGCGGGGTCAAGTACCGGCCGCTGGGTGCCACCGTGGTGCTGCGCCGCTCACTCCTCGTGTACGGGATCGGTGGCGTCATCGCACCCTTTGCCGGTATCAAGCTCATCGACATGGCGCTGGCCGCCGTCGGCATTGCCTAGGAGGAGTCATGAGAAACATCGCCACCGCAGACCGGGTCGCCGTCCCGGAACCGATGGAGATCGCGAGGCCCAGCCTGTTCGCCGACCTGGGCACGGTCGTCCGTGCGGCCACTGTCACACTGGTCCTGACCGGCCTCGCCTATCCGCTCCTGATGACAGGAGTCGCCCAGATCGTCTTCCCCCGCCGGGCCAACGGCAGCCTGATCGCGGACGACACCGGCAAGATCGTGGGTTCGGAACTCCTGGCCCAGGGGTTCTCCGGGCCGGCGTACTTCCATCCCCGGCCATCCGCGGCCGGCGACAAGGGCTACGATCCGGTCGCCTCCGGCGGTTCCAACCTCGGTCCCACCTCGAAGAAGCTTCGCGACCAGGCAACTGCCCAGCTCGAAGCCTTGACCAAGGAGAACCCCGAGGCGAGCGGACCGCCACCGGTAGAGCTCATCACCGCCTCCGGGAGCGGCCTCGACCCGCACCTCTCCCCGGCGGCGGCCTTATGGCAGGTCCGGCGCATTGCCAGGGCCCGCGGGATCCAGGCCACCCGAATACAGGCACTCGTCGAGGATTTCACGGAGGGGCGCGACCTGGGCATCATTGGAGAGCCCCGTGTCAACGTTCTTGACCTGAACCTCGCGCTCGACTCGCGGTTCGGTGCCGCCCCGAGGTAGGCAGCTGCCAAGTGACCGGGGAGGGAAGGGCGCCATGCACGACCCCGAGGTCGGAGAGCAGCTGGATCGCTACCGGCTGACCGAGCTGCTGTCCCGAGGCGGGATGGCCTCCGTCTTCAAGGCGATTGACCTCGACTCGGGCCAGGAGCTCGTCCTCAAGGTCCCATACATCCAGTACGAAAGCGACATCGTCTTCTACCAGCGTTTCCAGCGCGAGGAAGGCTTGTCGGTCCAGTTGTTGCCCTAGCTACAGCGTGTCGGGAAATTCCGGCTCGTTCTCGCGCGAGCATCCCAGCGGGGCGTATCGAAAAGCCCATAGGAGTCGATCGGTTGGGCGGTGGAATCGACAGCACTATCAGTTCATGGCACTTGGATAGGGTGGCCTACGAGGAGGTCCCGCATGCCGAGGAAGCCGCACGGCGCCAGCCGGCAGCCCGAACTGATCGAGCGATCCAAGCGCCCGACGATCCCGATCGATCCGAATCACCGGCTGGTGCTCTTGACCGACGAAACGGACTGGACAGAGTTGGAGGAGAAGGTGGAGGAGATCCGCATGGGCAAGCTGAAGAGCGCGGCCGGCCGGCCGCCGCATCTTCGGGCTCTCATCGGTGCGCTGGTGCTCAAAGCCACCCGGGACATGACCTGGCGGGAGGCCGAGGACCTGATCCGCTATTACGCCCCGGCACGGTACCTGTGCGGGCTGACCGAGACGGAATGGTCGCCGGACTTTACGACGCTACACGACTTCGCCGTCCTCCTTGGGGAGGAAGGGGTGAAGCTCATCAACGAGTACGCGGTGAGATGGGCGGTGAACGAGAAGCTGGCGGACCCGAGCGTGGTGGTGGGGGACACAACAGCGCAGGAGGCGGCCATCCCCCACCCGAACGAGATGGGACTGATGGCCGCCTTCGTGACGTCGGTGTTGGCAGCCAGCAAGAGAGCCGGGACGACGTTTCAGCGCTTCGCCTCGAAGGTGACGGGGCAGGTGAAGTTGGCGCGCAAGAAGGTGCGGCATTACCGGCTGTTCGCCAAGGAGAAATCGAAGGCAGCGAAGAACAAGATGGTGGCCGAGATGGCGAACGTCATCGAGACCATCAACGGACAGCTCGGCCGAGCAGTGGAGATGGCGCAGAAGACGCCGAGCCGGGTGAGGAAGCACGGCGTCGTGGCCTGCGAGAAGCTCGTCCGGCTGCATCAGACGATGGCCAAGCTGGTACCGCAGATTCGGTACTGGCTGAAGACGGGCTACGTGGCAGCGGACAAGATCATCAGCCTGCACATTCCCGAGTTGTATTCGATAGTCCGGGGCAAGGTGGGCAAGACGGTCGAGTTCGGGTTGAACTGGGGCATCACCAGGTTGCGTGGTGGCTTTCTGCTGGCGCGGTTGGCGCTCGACCGGCGCGAGCTTCAGGACACGAAGTTCGTGGCGAAGTCGGTGGAGGACCACATCGCGCTCTTCGGGAAGGCGCCGCGTGCCTATGCCTACGACCGGGGTGGCTACAGCGCGAAGAACGTCACGACCCTGAAGAAACTCGGGGTCAAGGAAGTGGGCCTGGCCCCCCGGGGACGTGCGGGTTGGGCGGTGAGCGAGTCGACGAAAGAGAAGTTGGTCAGCGAGCGGGCACAGGTGGAGGGCGGAATCGGAGCGGTGAAGAGCAGTCGGTACAACTTCCACCGGCCGCGAGCACGGTCGGTGCGGATGATGGGGGCGTGTGGGCAGCTCGCGGTTTTGGGGTTCAACCTGAACAAGCTGGTCCGTGGGCTGGCGGCGCGGAAGGAAGTCGAAGTGGTCGGCTGAAGCGAGGGAGCATGAGAAGCAAGCGTGATGACAGCAGTCGCGCGGCGGCAGAGGTCAACCCCGGCAGGCGGGCCGAACGTCGGGCGATCCGCTGCAGTGCCGCCGAATTTCCCGACACGCTGTAGCTAAGCTAGCCCGCGTAGCCCCACGTGAACAGCGTCAGCGCACTCTCAGCCACCGTCTGCCACTGCGTGCCAAACACCTTGGCCGAAACCCAAATCTTGCGTCACGACAAGGGACCGATCCTCCTTGGTCTTGGCACCGTTCCATCGGTGCGAGGGCGCTGGAACCACTCTATTTTGCGACCGCTTCCCGAAGCGAGCTGCGGAATTTGCCCACCGTCGGTCGAAGGCCCCGCGCGCTCGGTT
>Ga0335071_10003586_pt1 | contig 16289 bp, 20 predicted proteins | sample Lox_Sample_15_FD_206724 | JGI IMG/M metagenome (GOLD analysis project Ga0335071, IMG submission 206724) | Soil microbial communities from Loxahatchee National Wildlife Refuge, Florida, United States - Lox_Sample_1.5 | ecosystem: Environmental > Terrestrial > Soil > Wetlands | place: USA... | reverse complement strand
TATATTAACTTTTTATATCTACAAACACCTTACATTATAATGTAAAATACCCAGTATTATAACTTCTATTAACCAACTATATTAGAAAAAATACCCTGTTTTTTTAAATAAGTCCTATATAAACCCAATTTAACAGTTTTCCGAAGGGTAAAACGCTGCTTAGCGCTTGCGGAGGCACGTGCGAAGCACGGCGCCGAGGGTGCAAGCGCGGCCCCGGCGGTGGAGCACCCGAAAAGACAGAGTAGCCCGCCATCAGGCGGGCGTCGGACCGCGAAGAATAAAACCATGTAATTCTAGATGGTGCGGGGGACGAGATTTGAACTCGCGAATCCCTACGGAATAGGACCCTCAATCCTACGCCTTTGACCTGTCTGGGCAACCCCCGCATAAAGGGTTGAAAAATTGCTGAAATGCCTGACGCAAACCATAATATGTTGCGTAAAGCAGAATCTTAAAGGTATTTCTCGAATATAAAGCTTTCCGTTTTTCCAAAAAATGTGGCGGCTCGAGGATATAGCCGCCAGCTATTAAATATTTACAGGTTCTTGATCAGGCTTTCCCGGTTGAACGTCCTCGTCCCGATCACATATGATACCAGGATGGCGGGCACGAGCAGGATGGCGAGCGCCGTATTGAACATCATCGTATCGATGTTCAGCGTGGATACGGCGATGTTCAAGCCCATGAGTACGAACACCGAGAAGATATTCACGATGTATGTTTCCCTCGCCGATACGCGGCTCGACACGATCACAGTCACCAGGATGAGCAGTATCACCAGCATCGGGCATATGGCGAAAGCCATCAGGTCCAGCGAGCCATCGGAAAGGATGGCGGATGGGGTGATACTATAATTCAGTGTTATGAAGCCGAAGATGACCACATACATTAACGCCATGCCGGCGATGCCCGCGATGGCGGCGGCGATGAACTTGCCGAGGAAGATCTGGCGGTCCGACAGCGGCAGCGACAGCAGGTGCTCCAGTGTCTTCTGGTCACGCTCCACGGGGAACGCCATGACTGAAATACCGCCCGCCATGTTCACCGGGAAGAAGGCGGCCAGGGCGAGTAAGACGTCGAGGCCGGCCGCGATGATCTGCGCCGTCGGGCCGTAACGGGCGACCACCTGCGTCAACTGGTAGATTGTGAGTGCTCCGAATAAGACCAGGAATATACCGTTCCTGAAGATGGTGCCCATCTGGCTGTAGTAGGAGGTGAGCTCCTTTTTCATGATCTCGAATAGCGGGTCGGCCATGTTTTACGCCTCCATCGCCTTGAAGTACACATCGTCCAGGCTCGATTCCTGGCGGCGGATCTCCAGTACCGGGATGTTCGCCTCGAACAGCTTCCGGTTGATCATCAGCGTCGTCTTATCCGGGTCTGCGCCGTGGATGGTGACCGTGCTGTCCGTGGCTTCGACGCCCGGAAGCATCGCTCTAAGCATCGTTGCCGCCTGTCCGGCGCTCGCCGGGTCCTGCAAACGGACAATAACGGCGGGCTCCGAGTATTTTTTCTTGATGTCCGATATTTTGCCGGAGGCGATGAGCCGGCCGTCCTTTATCAAGGCCACGCAGTCGCACATCTTTTCCGCTTCGGGCATTATATGCGACGTGATGAGCAGGGTCTTGCCATCCTTCTTCAGCTCGGCGATGAGACTCTCGATGCCCCGGGCGGCGATCGGGTCCAGGCCCGACGTAGGCTCGTCCAGAAAGACGACCTGCGGGTCGTTAACCAATGCCCGGGCGAAGCCCACCTTCTGCCTCAGGCCTTTAGAGAGCGCTCCGGTCTTCATGTTCTTGATCTCGGTCAGCTCCAGGCGGTCGAGGAGATACTCGATCCGGTCGCTCCTGTCCCGGGCTTCGATACGGTGCAGTCGACCCGTATAGTCGAGCGTATTATAGACCGTCATGTCGTTGTACAGGCCGAAAACTTCAGGAAGGTATCCAATGACCTTTCGGACTGAAACCGGGTCCGATGAAACATCAATGCCATTGACGATGGCTTTTCCCGAGTTAGGCTTCAGCAATCCGATGAGCGTCCTGACGAGAGTCGTCTTACCGGCACCATTTCTGCCGAGCAGCCCGAGCGATACGCCCCTATTGACGGTAAGGTCGATCTCCCTGATCCCGTGAGTTGCATCGTACATTTTTGTGAGTCTTTCAATCTCTATCATGTGATGTCCTGGCACTTCTGCCATAACGCCCATTGGACCCGAGGGTATTTAAGAAAAATTTTGACCGAATGCCATTAACCATTGACGGTCAATGGTCAATACGGCATACATAGAGGCCGGTGAACTGTCTTGAACCGTCAAGTTTATTCGCGAAAAAATCGATTGCAACCCATTGACCAGGGTAAAATTAACCGGATTTATCAATGAATTTCAAGGGGTCGAAGATGCGGCGCGAAGAGACGCCGCACCGGCGCCGCAGGAGGCAGGGGCGAGCAAAGATATTTATCCCGACCTCTCAATTAGTATGAATTGTGCCTTCGAAGAATATCGCCGCCGTCCTCAACAACGAGTCAAACCTGCGCATACTTGAGAAGCTCAAGGTGAAGCCGTTTTATCCGCGGGAACTCGCCGGTGAGATGGGGCTCAGCGAGCCGTTCATCGTGCGCCGTTTAAAAGCGATGGAAGAGCACGATATCGTCGAAGGCCGGTGGGAGTCTGAAAACGGCCGCAAGGTAAAGCGGTATTATGTCAAAGACATCAGGATGCAGCTGGGCAAGGACGGGCTGAAGGTAACGTCGGCCGAGGCTACGCCCGGTGGCAAGATCGATATGAAAAAAGAGGCCACCAGATTCTTTTTACGTCTTCCACTCATCCTCATTATCTTTTACGGGGTGGTATCCCAGAATGCAGTGATCTTATCGGTGACGTGCCTGTACTGCATCTGGCTCATAGCAATGAATGCGGCGCTATATCGCAATTACCCGTATAAGAACATCGTCACAGGTATCGCATTACTGGTCGCCGGCCTCATATCCATGTCCACGATACTGGTGATCAGATTCATTCCAATTGACCTTCTGGTCGATTCCAGCTTGCCGATCGGCCTATTTTACGCGGGGATCGGGTTCTTCTTTTTCATGGGGATGATATACCATATACGCTTTTCCATGGTCGAGGCCGGGGAGATGAACGCCGATAAGAGGGAGCTCATCGGGAGCCTTGGATCCGCGTCCATGGCGGTAAAATTGTTTTACATGCCCATGGCGCTAAGGTGGAAGATAAACGAATATTTTAATCTCGTATGAACATGCGCTTTTTCGGATAATGCACTGGCCTCAATCGAAATGTATATCTATGTTCAACAAATACATGTGAATGATTATTCACACGTTCATTTAAAGGAGCTGGACATCGATGGAGACCGTAAACCAAAAAGACGACTGCGAAGCCTGCATCATCCATGCAGACGCCGTCGACCGGGCTAGAACAAGGGCAAAGGAGCTGGAAGGCAACACCATCATCCGCCTGTCGGATATTTTCAAGGTCATGGGCGATCCCACCCGGCTCAAGATCATCCATGCCCTCTCCTCGGGCGAGATGTGCGTCTGCGACATCGCCGCCGCCCTGGGCATGGAACATTCCGCCATTTCTCACCAGCTACGCATATTACGGAACATGCGCGTGGTAAAATTTCGAAAACAGGGCAAGGAAGCCATCTATTCTTTAGACGACGAGCACGTGCTCGAGCTCTTCAACGAGGGCCTGGAACACGCCAGGCACGGCTAGGCGGTCCCACGATGGAGCATAAAAAAGAAACATGCAACTGCGGCTCATGCCACGAGGAAGAGGAATGCCACGAGGAGAAATGTAGCTGTGATGAGTGCCAGGAAGAGGTCGAGTGCCACGACGAAGCCGGGGAGACCGAATGTAAGGTCTGCCGCATCGAGCCCGAAGGGCAGGGGCCCGTCAGGGAGACGGACTTTAAGATCGATAACATGGACTGCGCCGACTGCGCCCAAAAGCTGGAGCGGCGCATCTCGAAGATACCCGGGGTCAGGTCGGCGACGTTCAACTTCGGCACGTCCACGCTGAAGATAGAGCATAGCGGAGCGGCATCGGACCTGCTGGACGCTATCGAGCAGTCCGGATACCACGTGGCCGCGGACACATTCCGGGTCACCGAGTTTGACGTCTATGAGCTGGACTGCATCGACTGCGCAAATAAATTCGAAAAGGCCATCGCCCTGACGCCCGGCGTCATACGGGCTTCGCTCAATTTTGCGGTCGGCAAGCTTACGGTCGAGCACACTTGCCCGGTCGAGGACATCATCTCGGCCGCACGCGACATCGGCTACACGATAAAAGTGTCTGGGACTAAGGAAAAAAGGTCATTTTACTCCCGCTACAGGCCGGTCATTATTACCGTCGTATCGGGCCTCTTAACGGTCGCCGGCTTCATCGCGGGCCATTTGAGCGTGCCTTCGTATGTGCCGGTACTTCTATACTTCATGGCCATCGTAGTGGGCGGATCACACATCGCGAAGAGCGCCATCTATTCGCTAAGGACCATGACGGCAGACATGAACCTGCTAATGACCATCGCGATAATCGGCGCCATGGCCATCGGCCAGTGGGAAGAAGGAGCCACCGTCGTCGTGCTGTTTGCCCTGGGCAACGCCTTGCAATCGTACACGCTCGATAAGACGCGCAACTCCATCAAGGAGCTCATCTCGCTTTCGCCTAAAGAGGCCACGGTAAAAAGAAATGGCGGCGAGGTCAGGCTCAACACGGCACTGATAAACGTGGGCGATGTCATCGTCGTGAAGCCGGGAGAGAAGATATCCATGGACGGCGAGGTCGCCACAGGGTCGTCATACGTGAACCAGGCGCCCATCACGGGCGAGTCCATGCCCGTCGAAAAGTCGCCCGGCAGCGTCGTCTACGCGGGCACGATAAACGAGAACGGGGCCCTCGAAATAAAAGTCACACGGCTGGCGAAAGACAATACGCTCAGCAAGATCATCCACATGGTCGAGGAGGCGCAGGTCCGGAGGGCGCCTTCACAGGTATTCATCGACCAGTTTACGAAGTACTATACGCCGGCGGTGATACTGCTGGCGGCGTGCGTCGCCATAATACCGGCACTCCTGGGCCAGCCTTTCTACGAGTGGCTTTATCGAGGCCTGGTTCTGCTGGTTATATCCTGTCCCTGCGCGCTCGTCATATCCACGCCCGTATCCATCGTATCGGCTATAGGCAGCGCCTCCCGGAACGGCGTGCTCATTAAGGGCGGCACCTATTTAGAGGAGATCGGGAGGGCCAGAGCCATCGCTTTCGATAAGACCGGGACGCTGACCATGGGCAGGCCGTCTGTTTCCAGCATAATCCAGTTCGACTCGCTCGGAGACCAGGAGATATTGGACATAGCCGCTTCACTCGAGTCCCGGTCGGAGCACCCGCTCGCGGCGGCCGTCATCCGTGCGAACCACGGGAGAGCGCCAGTCGCCGTGACCGATTTCGAGTCTATCACCGGTAAAGGCGTCAAGGGAAAGATCGACGGGGTAGAATACAGCATCGGGAACCTCAAGATGTTCAGCGCGGTGAGCGAGGATGTACAAAAGACCGTAGACAGGGTCCAGGAAGCCGGTAAGACGCCCCTGGTCCTGGGAAAGGACCATACGGTGCTGGCAGTCATCACAGTCTCGGATGAGATAAGGCCGGAAAGCCGGAAACTCGTGGATGACCTGCACAAAACGGGCCTCAAGGAGGTCGTCATGCTGACCGGCGACAATAACCGTATGGCCAAAGCAATCGCGGGCGACATCGGCCTGGACGGATACTTCGGGGAATTGCTGCCCGAGGATAAGGCGAGCATCGTCAAAGGCATCCGCAAGGCTCATGGAAACGTCATCATGGTGGGCGACGGCATCAACGACGCTCCCGCCCTGGCCGCCTCGAACGTAGGCATCGCCATGGGCGCCACGGGCTCGGACACGGCGCTGGAAACGGCGGACATAGCTCTCATGTCCAACGACCTGACGAAGGTGGACTATACGATCAGGCTGGGCCGGCATACGCTGACCATCATAAAGGAGAACGTCGTATTCGCCATTGCCATCAAGGCGGTCTTCATCGTACTGGCGGTATTGGGCATGGCCGACCTGTGGATGGCCGTGTTCGCCGACATGGGCACCTCGCTCATCGTCATCCTCAACGGAATGCGCCTCATCCGGACGCAATAAAATGATTAATAGATATCTCCTTGCACTCGAAATAGGTAAGTTACACAAAGACGATTTCAGCCACGAAGTTACTCGAAGCGGGCCTGAAGTGACACGAAGACGTTATTAAAATTTGCTGTGTTGAATAATAGCTGTCGTATATTGGGGTGACCCGTTTTAAGCCCGCGAAGCCGGAGAAGTGCACGACATACAAGACTAAACCAACACAATAAATATTATAGAAGGTCTTGGCGAGACCATGCCGAATGACTATTTATATGGGAAAAGCCTGATGTAATGACATAAATTTCACGAAGGCCAATATATGAACGCGATCGAGACGCATGGCTTAACCAGGAACTACGGCAACCTCGTCGCCGTAAAGGACCTAAACCTGACAGTCAAGCCGGGGATCGTCTATGGATTCCTCGGCCCGAACGGCGCTGGAAAATCCACCACCATCAACATGCTCATGGGTTTCATAAAGCCCACGGCCGGCACGGCCAGCATCATGGGCTTCGACATTAAGGCACAGCACAGGGAAATTCGGAAGATCACCGGGTATCTGCCCGAGCGGCCGGCGTTCTACGACGACCTGAGCGGTAAGGGTAACCTCGAGTTTTTCGGCAAGCTCGTCGGCGTCGAAGACCTGGACGGCCGCATTGAAGAGCTGCTCGGGACGGTGGGCCTCGAAGGCCGTGGCAACGACCGGGTCGGCACCTATTCGCACGGCATGCGCCAGCGTCTGGGCATCGCGGTGGCATTATTGGGGAAGCCGAAGCTTCTCATCCTCGATGAGCCGACGACGGGCCTCGACCCCCAGGGCTCCCACGACATTCGGGAGGTCATTAAAAAGCTGAAGGGCGAGAACGTCACAATCTTCTTATCATCCCATATTCTCCACGAGGTGCAGGACATCAGCGATGTGGTCGGCATCGTAAAGAAAGGGCAGCTCATCGTCGAGCGGCCTATCGAGGAGTTCCTCCGAAGCACGGAAGGGAACATGGCCGTGATCGAGATAGCGGCCCCGAAGTTCGAGGACAGCCAGCTGGAGCTGGTGAAAAAGATCAAAGGCGTCGGAGGCGTGACCAGGAATAACGGGTTCATCGACGTCATGGTGGATAACCCGGCGCTGGCTGAAGATATTAACATCACGCTGGTCGGCGCAGGCTGCCGGGTGCGCGGGATCAGAGAGAAGATGCCAACGCTCGAGGATGCGTTCCTGAAAGTGACCGCCGAAGGCAACGTGGAGGGCTGAGCATGGCCGTACAGGAAGAATTCAATAACATCCTGACCATCGCGGTCAAGGAATTCAACGAATACATCAAGTCAAAGCGCTTTATCATGATCGGTATATTGTATACGGTCATGGCGCTCGCCATCCTGGGCATCACGATCATGAGCCTGAACTATGAGAGGAGCATTGGGGCTTTATCAGGCTTCCAGCCTTCACAGGTTCTTGGTACGATGGACCTCTTGAACATTATCCTGGTGCTGCTGGCAGTCATTATCACGGCCGACACGATTTCGGGGGAAAGGAAGGACAGGACGATATATCAGCTTTTATCGAAGCCGGTGGAACGGAGCACCGTAATCATGGGTAAATTCTTCGGCTGCCTCGGAGTCGTATCGTTCTTCTATGCGGCCGGCTCGATCATCGCCTATGTCCTGACAGCGGTCGCCGCGGGCATGGTACCCTCCGGCACGGACGTATTAAACGCCGTGCTGGTCATCGTTTTCATGGTCATCCTGTTCGCCGTTTACGTGGCGCTCGGCATACTGATCTCGACAGTTACTAAAAACCCGCTCATATCCATCCTGGGTGGCATCATCGCCTGGGTGGCGCTGTTCTTCTCCGACACGATCGGCACCGTCATTGGATCTCTCTCCATGGCGGGCCAGAATATGATCATGTTGGGGGATACATTCTCACAGTACCCGATATATGCGAAGCTCCTGATCTGGATAGATCCTATCAGCCATGATATCGTTTCGCCTCTGCTCTCAGGCACAGCGTATAAATCCGGCCTGCCATTATGGGGTAACGTAGTCATACTGCTGGCGTTCACCGGCATTTTATTACTGATCGCCAACGAGCTATTCAGCTGGCAGGACATATAAGAGCAGGGCATAAAAACGAGTGTACACAATTGTCAAGCATACCGGCCATAAGCGGCTACCTGTCAAATATCCGGCACTTCAGCCACAACGCCCGATCATACATAGCTTATTTTTTTCTGCTGTCTATACACCTGGGCATATACAGCGTTATTTTTAACTTATACATCCTGAGGCTGGGCTTCCGGGAGGACCTTTTAGGTCTGATGCTGTCCATCACGTTCATTTCGACGGGCCTGGCGGCCCTGCCGGTCGCGACCATATGCGATAGGCTGGGGAGGAAGAACACCCTTCTTGTCGGGATCGCCATTACGACGGTTTCGCTGTTGCTTCTATATACCATAACCTCGCTGGACTGGCTTCTCGTCATCAGCGCCTTATACGGTATCGGCACGGCGTTCTATACTGTGGCCGGCTCGCCTTTCCTGATGGAGAACTCGTCGCATGAAGAGCGCATGTACCTGTTCTCCATGAACTCGGCACTATCGCAGGTCGCCTATATCATCGGCTGCCTGGCGGGCGGCATGGCGCCGACCGCCCTCCGGATGATCGGCGTTGACCCGCTGGGGCCCGATATATACCGGTATACGCTCTTCCTGTCGCTGGCTGTCATCGCGCTGTCGGCGATACCGGTATTATCTATGAACGAGCCGATGAGAAAGCCTAAGCCTCATAAGCGGTTCACAGTGCTGGGCTCGGCTATCCGCTCCGCCAAAGTGCAAAAGCTCATCGTCATCAACGGCCTGGTGGGCATCGGGGCCGGCATGATCGTCCCATTCTTCAACGTGTACTTCCACAACTGGATCTCGGCTACCACAGACCAGATCGGCTTTATCTATTCGACGGGCGAGCTGGTCATGGCGTTCGGCCTTATACTTATACCGCTCGCGGTGACGCGCTTCGGTAAAATAAAGACCATTGCCTTCACGGAGCTCGCGTCGATACCGTTCCTCATCATCCTGGCCTTAACGACGAACATCTACGTGGCGGCTTTCGCCTACATCATGCGGATGACGCTCATGAACATGGCCAACCCGGCCATTAATAACTTCAATATGGAGCTGGTCTCCGACGACCAGCGTGCCACCGTGAGCAGCCTCACGTCCATGTCGTGGTACCTGTGCCAGGCGCTGAGCGCCTACCTGAGCGGCATCATGATGGCCGGCTCCAACTATGTGCTGCCTTTCATGGTGACCTGCGTGACGTACATCTGCTCTGCGTCGCTATACTACATATTCTTCTACCGCATCGAGCAGGAATCGCTCACGACGCCCCTGGCGCAGGTTGCAACACCGGTAAAAAGATAAAACGTTTTTATTTTTTAAGTAACAACGGGCACTTAGTGAGCAAATTAAATTCAGCTTAAACTCTTGCTGCCGAGCCCGTTCAGCATCATGGCGAACATCTGGTTGACCTGCGATGTCTTCATGCTCGACGCCCAGTTACTCGTGAGCAGCTTCGGCTTCACGTGCGTCGTAAGGAATCCGCCTGAGAACAGGTCATTCGTGCTCGGTGCAAAAATGATCGATGACTTGCCTATCTCGGACGGAGAAATCTGGCTGAACCCGGTCTTGCCTATCGAAAAAGTCGGAGCCGTGAACATACTTGCCGTGGCCGTATATCCGGCGGAGACAAGAATGGCGACCGCCAGCAGCGCTGCGATACAAAGCTTTATCTTTCTCATGACTACCCTCACCTCAACTATTAAATATAGTTCAGTCGGCAGCAGGCTAAATATTAATCCAATTAATTTGGCGGATTTATAGTAAAAGTCTGGTATTATATCGTATTTACTTTTTATTCAGGCGAGTAGAATACAGCCTTGAGGGAAATGAGAGCGAGGATTTCTGCATTTGTTTGTTTCGTGGTCACGGCCCTCATATGTTCGACGTGCGCCAGCGCCAGTATAAGCCTAATGCCGTCATTTAGCGGGCTATCGTCCTTTGGCTTTCCTGCATCGCTGATAGACTCGACGCCATTTAGCGGCGATTCGGCGATCAACTCCCTGGACGCGTTATCTTCGCTGAATTCCCCGGAGAATTTTCCGTCGCTGGTCCAGGCTCTTCCGGGCATGAGCCCCGGGACAGGCCCTACATCTTTCCAGTCCCCGTTGCCACAATCCTTCAGCATCTCGAGCCTCATAGACAGCCAGATGTTCCAGCCCGTGGCGGATAATTTTGCACAGGATACAGCTTCTACGGGTACCGGCTATGGCGAGTCCAGCAACGGAGATACCATCACAGTCAAGCTCGGAGACACCATACACCTTGAACTTCCCGCCCGTATCGACCAGGGATATATCTGGAATTTGACGGTCACAAAAGGGCTGAACATCACCACTGAGCTTGCCCTGGCGCCGTCGAAGATAAGCTCCCTCTTCAGCGATTCGGGACTTACGAGCCTTGAGGTCACCCAGGAATGGGATATTCAGGCCGTGGCAACGGGGACGCAGGTCATCCTCGGCAGCTATAAGAGCTCGGTCGATAACGGCCCCTACGACAGGACGTATAAGCTGACCGTCATCGTCGAATGATCGTTAGAGAACGGCTTTATAAAATGGCGTTTTACCAATGACTCCGGGAGCCTGGACATCCCTTGCTATTTCTTGATAGTCAATTACGATAAGAATAAAATAGATACCAGGTTCATGCAGCCTATATTCTAATATATATTTTCTATGCAAAATCAATATAAAATACCTGTCGAACAATACATTGATAGGAGAGAAAATGAACACTGAAAGTAGCATTGTCTTGGATTACGTGTACAAGCACCCGTACCGTTCGATCGTAGACATAGCTGATGCGCTTAATATGAGCATCGCGACCATCGAGAATATCGTGAATGAATTACATAACGAGTGGAAGGTCTATATCATAAGGGACCACTTTGTTCCGATGTATGGTCTCGTACCCTATGATAGCCCGCTGGTTGAGCCGGAAAGTGATTGCAAATAATAATTAAACTTTTTCAATGATATTGCCGATTGGGCGAAAAGGCCTCAGCACCAGTTATTATATTTAAAATGGGGGAATGGCTCATGAATGCTGAAATATCCATCGAGGAAATAAAAGACCTCGTGGCAGTAAAACTTGACCAGACGATTGATTATCCGCACAAGATACTGGAAGTCGTCATATCAGATGGAGATGAGTTTTATAATGCATATGCAGTGTTAGCCATCCAGGAAGCCGAATACGCAGGAGAGAGCGCAAATCACAACTGGACGATCCAGTATCATAGATTAAAGGTCACCTTATGGGGAGACATACTCCAGGACCTGGTGATAAACAAAAATTAGACATGCTATAACTGAACTATTTAGAATGCTTGAAAAGCCCATGTTCAGGATGAAGTCCCTGGCAGCGGCATTTTTTGTAAAAATCAGACATAATATCCGCTAAAAGAGTTTATGCATTTAGTACAATACGTTTATATACCGTATAACCCTTTTAGGCTGGCATCTCCTATCTCCTGTCGAGGGTATAGAGATGAGGGTAAGGAGCCTATTCTGTTTAGCCATGGCACTTTTATTAATCTCGACATTTACGGCTTCCGCCAGTATCGCCGGGCTTTCATTCCCGGCCATAAAGCCGTCTAACAATTCGAGCAGCAGTGACGCGAGTAAGATATTAGATTCCATCGGGGACTTCGTGAAGTTTACGAACTATGGCGTCTCGAGTCGGGATAATAACCTGACGTCGATCGGCTTCCCGGCGGAGCTATCGATGTCGTCCCTGCCGAATCCGCAAATGCTCATATCCGTGATGGCACCGCAGGGCAAGTCGAGTACTGCCTCATTGGCAAATATCAATAAGACGCTCATCGGCACGAATCTGACTTACACCAGCATTGCGGGCAAGCCCATGAACTACACCATTACCGCCGACAGCATCAAGAGCGTCCAGCCGTTCGCCTATAATGGGGAGCGCGCATGGAAGGTAAGAGTCGGAGAAGGGATGGCGTGGGACCTGATCATGGACTCGACGGGCACTAAGATATTGAAGACCGATCAGCTATTCCAGACATGAGCCGTTGGTGGCCGTGATGGCCACCTCTGGATCTTATCAATGCCATAGAAAAGTAATAATAACTTATTGATATCACAGCCTTATGGCATTTTATGCAATGGAAAAAACCCTCTCAGGAGCTTATGGAGCTACAGGCAAAGACGATGGGCCCCTTCCATACGGATGTTAAAAAAATGTTCGGCAGCACCTGCTATTTTGTGAATGGCCAGATGGTCACGGGCGTACATGAGGATAGCGTATTTTTACGGCTATCGGAAGCCGACCGTGAAGAATTCAAAGTAAAGTACAAAGGAGCTGTGGCCTTCGCGCCGATCAAAGGGAGGCCCATGAAAGAATATATCATCGTTCCGCCGGAGATGTATAAAGACGACATTGCCTTCAACCCCTGGATAAAGCGCTCGATGGAATATGCGAGGTCCCTGCCACCCAAGCCCCCGAAGGCAAAAAAGAAGTGAATGTGTATCTGGTCGTCAGTTTGAAACCCGTTCCGGCGCCATTGTCATTTCGAACCTGGGCGTCTCATCAAGCGACACAGTCATATCGTCTCCCAGCAGATCGACCACGTGCCCGCCCGACTGCCGATCATCGGAAATAAAGTGGAAATGATAGCCGGGCGAGCCCATTCCCCTTGCATAAGCCGGAGTATAGATGCCAACGATGGTGCCCGTGATGTTGTGCTTCTCGAAGACCGACTGGTTTTTCAGCGCTTCCGATAACACCGGGTAGGGCTTTTGTTGGGCGGGAGGGCTGCGCAGCTTCAGGTACGGGAACGTACCGTGTATTCGGATAGCATAAAACTCATTCAAAGATGGCAACCTTTCGTCCAGGCTTGCCGTGAGAGAAAAATAATTATATCGGCCTGTGAGGCTGACGTTACGGTCCACGTCGAAATATGTCACTTCTGCAAAAGGTATAGAAGCCGTGCCGTTCACGACATGTACGAGGCCGTCGGACGTAACCTGGTAGATAGTGCCGTCCAGCTCGACCAATTCGCCGTTGAGGCCATCGAACGTGCCCAGGCCGAAGTCGCCATGGGCTTTTAAGTCGTTCGCCGTAGCAATGCCGTCATATGAGCCGTTCGCCAGCAAGTCCAGCGCCGAGACCTGGTAGAGCGTATCCCTATCGGTTACTGGCACGCTCATTAGCAAGACGACAGCCCCGAGTAAAAGTAAAGCGAGCACAAAGATCGTAGCATGGTACCATCTGACCTTCATCCGCAAAGCTCCCCAAGAAGTGTATGATCGTCATCAAATATAGAGCCGACGATATCTTTAAATCCCGCTACAAAATACCATTTATGATGGAGAAGGCCAAAAAATATGAGAGAAAATCCGCCCGGGCTATTTAATGGCATGCTGTTCGCCAGCATCGGCCGCTATGACGAGTCCGCAGCAATATTCGACGGGCTGCTGGCCGGCAGGCCCGACGATGTTAATATGCTCTTATGTAAGGCCGGCGCCCTGAGCCGCATGGGCTCGTTCTCCCGGTCATTAGAGTGCATCGAAAAGGCCCTGGCTCTTAATCCCCTGAGCCCGGATGCCTGGTTCCTGAAAGGCCTTCTATACTACCAGCGTGGCAACCTCATGGCGGCCATCGGATACCTCGAAGAGGCTCTCGATATCGACGCGAAGCACGTGGAAGCATGGAGCGTTGCAGGTAACTGTCACTATTATCTGGGCGAGTTCAAGGAAGCCCTGGCGTGCTATGAGACCGCGATCGGCCTTGACCGGGCCTATCCAAAAGCCTGGTATAATAAGGGCGTCGTGCTCTCCGATATACGCCTCTATAACGAGGCCATCCAGTGCTATGATGAGGTGCTTCGCATCAACCCGGGCGTCGCCGTGGTATGGACGAATAAGGGCTACTGCTATGCGATGCTCAACCAGTATGGCGAGGCGCTGGAATGCCTGAATAAATCGCTTGATATCAACCCCGAGGATATCACCACGCTGAATAATAAGTCGGCAGCGCTGCGGAGGCTGGGCAGGGAGCACGAGGCGGCAGAATTCGACGAAAAAGTGAAGGATCTGATGATCACTAGAGGGCCGCACACGGTTTTATAAAGAGCTTATTGGTCCTTATAGAACCATTCTCGCAGCTTACAGGATACGATGCCGAATGTTTTCTCATTGTTGAAAATATCGAGGTGCATCGCCCGATCGATCTTGACGACGTCGGCGCCTTTTTCTTTTTGTTCCTCGCAGGCCTTCACGATCTCGGGCACGTCCCGGGAGCCGTAGACCAGCGTAACGGGCTTGCTGTCACCGTACTGCCACATGGGCAGCTTCTGTAATATTTCGAAGTTCGCGCCTGGAGTATTTTCTCGCGCACGATAGCCCCGATTATTCTTGATTATTTCCTGCGTCTGGGGAGAGAATGTCTTATCGAAGGCAGGAGATATCGCGACAGCATAGCCCGCGTCGCTGATCATGGCCAGGCGCCCGCCGAGGGAATGGCCTACGACAGCCACCTTTCCATAATGCTTGCTGAAATTAACGGCGGCATTGACATCGTCGAGGATGTTCTCGTCCATGGCCATCATGTGGTCGCCATGGCCCCTCAGATCGATAACGCAGGCACAGATGCCAGACTCGGCGATGCGCCAGGCCAGGCCCAGCTGCTCTTCCTTGCATCCTCCGTAGCCGTGCACGACGACGGCGCTGCCCAGAGGGTCATCCGGCGTCATCAGGACGCAGGGGACGATAAAACCATTACCGCGGATCATCGACCGCTTAGTGGTGATCGCATCATTTTGCACTAGTACACCTACCTTTATCAGATGAGGGCATTGTAGTCGCTACTTATATTTAAAATCCATTGGTCACCGGCTCATAAATATTCTTAAAATACGCTTAGCTATGCTGGCTTGTTCTTAATATGGCTGTACAATGGGCTGAATAACAAGCGATAATACGCCAGGTATATGCCGGATATATAAGAAGTGCTGTAAAATATATAGGATACCTATTTCATCGCCGTTCTATAAAATGATCTATAGAGATAAGTCAGGAGCGTCGAAATGGTTAACATCGTCCGCGGAAAAGTGGACGTAGGCGATATCGTTGGCTTCATAACGCCTTTTTTACCGTATTCTACGGAAGAGTTCGCACTAGTCCTGAACGGCCATAAGATAATCCCAGTACGCATTTATAAAGGCCAGCTAGATTATGTAAAAGAGAATTACTGTTTAGGAAAGAAAGTCGCACTTGGCTTCTACGGCGGGCAATGGCACATCGGCATGCCGGAGTGGTACTCGACGAATAATAAGCAGGTAGACAAACCCATATCGTATGAGCTTCGTGATGAGGATATCAGTCATTTACTGGCCGTAAAGCATGATTTCTCTATGAGCGTTGACAGCTTACTTGAGTAGCTCGGGCTTTCGCGCCTAAAGGCAGCAAAGATCAACGACTAAGATGATAATACATGAAAACAAGTTTGGTAGGGATTTTTCAATGAACCCCTACTACATCTATGATTGGAGGAGATGTCGGAAGGCTCAATGAACCTTTCTACTCGTTCCGAATTCATGGTCCGGAACACGTTTTTACGATGATGATGTTCGACTACGATACGTTTAATCTTTCAGGACGATCTCGATGTTAATGTCCTTGGGCACCTGGATGCGCATTAGCTGCCTGAGAGCACGCTCGTCGGCGTCGATGTCGATGAGCCTCTTATGCACACGCATTTCCCAGTGTTCCCAGGTCGCCGTGCCTTCGCCGCTCGGGCTCTTTCTGGTCGGTACGACCAGACGCTTCGTCGGTAAAGGAACAGGTCCTGAAATGCTAACACCCGTCTTCTCGGCGATCTTCTTTACTTGACCACATACGTCGTCAAGCTTCGTCGGAGAAGTCCCTGAAAGCCTGATCCTTGCTTTTTGTGCTGCCATGTTATGTCACCTAAATAAGATTAAAGGACGGACATAGTAGTCCATCCTTCTATATTAAGCTTACCTCGGGGTGA